>ERZ1034517.5-NODE-5-length-108308-cov-24.990679_pt1 | contig 108308 bp, 104 predicted proteins | sample MGYA00520599_ERZ1034517 | MGnify/ENA primary metagenome ERZ1034517 (study PRJEB33760, sample SAMEA4777701) | hypersaline lake metagenome | biome: hypersaline environment; feature: brines | place: Spain | collected 2012-08 | depth 0 m ...
AGTTCGTCACCGACGGGGTGAACCCCGGGAAGTTGGGGATGCCCAGCACCAGCGATGCCAGCGGCAACAGCAGGGCGACGTACACCGCCGCCAGGGGCGAACCCCCTCCCACCGGTGTCCCACCTGTGACGCTTGGGGTCTCCGCGCCCAACAGCTGCAGATAGGTTGCCGCCGGATACGTCTCGACGCCCAGGTCGGTGAGGACGATGCCGCTGGTCCCCCGGACCATCGTCACGCCGAGGAAGCCGCTGTCGCGCTGTGGATGGGCGGCGAGCTCGACGGTCGTCGCGCTCACCGAGGTCTCACCGACGGGCACGTACCTCACCTCGACACGCTCTCCCGCACGCGACGCCGCGAGCACCTCCGTCAGCGTCGCCGCATCCGTGATGCGCACCCCCCCGACATCGGTGATCACGAGTGGTGCAGCTGCATCATCCACAGCCGCTGCCAGCGGACCGTCGGTGGTCAGCTCATCGACCAGCGCCCCCACCGGCAGGGGCGCTGTGTCACCCGTCGCAGTCGTGACCGTCACCACGCGATTTCGCTCCACGAGCTGTTCGAATGCGCCCAGGGTCCGGACCGGGGTGGCGTCGACCTGCTCGATCGTGATCGGGGCATCCGTCGCCCCGGTCGACAGCGGTGCGTCCGCCGCAGCCCCAACGACCTGTACCCGCCGGTCGATGGCTGCGTTCGTCTCCTCACCGGTCTCGCCATCCACGTAGGTGACCTGCACCGTGGCGGTGTCCGTCGCAGCGAGCAGGCGGTCGAGCTCCTCCGCTGCAGCCACCGCTGCCCCATCGATCCCCACGATCCGGTCACCCGCGTCGATCCCACCCGTCTCTGCTGCGGTCCCCGGGTACGCGCCTGCGACGGCGACACCGGGGGCGACCCCGATCGCCCCGATGACCGGACCGAACAGCAGGGCGAACGTCACCGCACTCACCACGAGGTTGTTCGTCACACCGGCGGCGAACATGCGTGCTCGTCCCCCCCGGCTCGCATCCCGCTGCGTCTGCTCGTCAGGCTCGACGAACGCGCCGAGTGGGATGAGTGTCAGCAGGAACACACCCATCGACCGGATCTCGATGTCCTCGACACGACACAACAGCCCATGTCCCCCCTCGTGGACCACCAAGCCGATCAGCAGCCCCAGGATGATCTCTGGTGCCACGCTCAACGGCAGGAACTCGTTCACCCCCGGGATGACCAGGAAGTTCACCGGTTCGGTCACCGCTGATGGGGGAGGCGGGTTCCGGACGATCGCCACCGCCTGCGCGAGCAGGAAGGCGAACATCGCCACCATGATGACGAGGCTGATGCCGAGGCCGATACTGGTCCACGCGCGCCAGAAGCGCCGCGGTTGCGCCAGTCGCTCGAGCAGCTGTCGGCCACGGACCGTGTGGACTGTGGTGAACGGTCCCTGCAGGCGAATCTGTGGTGGCAGCACCCCCCGCTCACGGAGCGCATAGGCTGCCAGGGTGTACAGCCCAATCCCTACGAGCACCGCCGTCCACAGGTCGATCACTGTCGGTACTCACCCGGCGAGTGTCAAATCCATTGGGTTTCGCTCACCGTTGCTGTCTGAGCCGTGCGGCCACGAACTCTGCATCCAACTCCCCGAGGAACTCCCCGAGGCGCGGCCCCTGTGGCTGTCCGAAGAACAGCCGGTACCCCGCTGCGAACACCGCGGAGACCTCCACACCATTCCCCCGCGCCGCATCGTACAGTGCGGTCTGGATCGCCTCCCCATCGGCGCCTTCATCGACGACCTCAGCGACCGCGGTGAGTGCGTCTGTGACGGCTGGGTCGAGCTGGACGGTCGGCAGATCAGGCTGCAGTCGGTAGTCGTAGGCGTTGCCCATCCGCTGTGCCCAGTGGCGGGCATGCTCGACACGGCGCATGGCCCGTTCGATACGGGCTGGGTCGGTCGATTCATCGAAGTAGCCCTGACTGCGTGCCATCTCCCGACGCAGCTCGAGATCATCGGTCATCCCGAGGACCGCGGCGAACGTGTAGGGCAACCGGATCACGCCGGGGTCGACCGCTTCGACCACATGCGGATACGCCGACGCTGCGAACGCATCCACCGCAGCATCGCCGATGGGTTCGAAGTATGCCGACTCGAACCGATCGAATGCATCGACGAGCTGATCGAGCCGTCCGACTTGGAGGTCACGTGCCCGCTGGGGGCTCTGCGCGAAGAAGTAGCGGAACACCTCGGGCTCGATCATCCCCAGGAGCTCGTCGACGGTGATCACATTGCCTGCGGACGATGACATGGGTGCCCCGTCCAATGTGAGCCATTCGTAGACCATCGGGACCGGCACATCGATGTCATAGATCGCCCGGGCGATCGCAACCCCTGAAGGCCATGACCCCTCTGCGTGGTCCTTCCCGAACGGTTCGAAATCCACCCCGAGCAGGTCCCATTCTGCGGGCCACTCGAACCGCCACGGCAGCTTCCCTGCGCGGAATGGAATCGTCGCAGAATCGCCGCACCCCGCCATGGTCGTATCCCCGATCTGCAGGTCCGTACACCGATACGTCACGGTGCGTGCATCCACATCGACCGCGTCGATCGTCTCGGTGATCTTCCCGCAGGACTGACACACCGCATTGAACGGCACGTAGCTATCGTCGACACGGTCCTGGAATCGACCCAGCACGTCTCGTGCCCGCTCGACGTCCTCCAGCACCTGAGTGATGTAGGGGTCGAACGCCCCAGATTCGTACAGTGCTGTCGTCGACTCCATGCGGATGGGGATCTGTAGCTGTGCGACCTCCGCCTCGATGAGTGCGGTGAAGTGCTCGGCGTACGATCCCCGCGCGCCGAAGGGGTCGGGGATGTCGCTGTACGGCGCTCCGAGATTCCGCCCGAGTGCGCCTGCATCCACCTCACCGAGTCCGACGACCGCTCCATCGACATCAGCGAGCTGCCGCGGCAGTGCCCGCAGCGGGTCGCGATCGTCGCTCGTGAACACCTGTTCTGTCTCATATCCCCGCTCGCGGAGGACCTCGGCGACGAACCACCCCCGGATGATCTCGTTGAAATTGCCCACATGTGCGACACCCGAAGGCGAGATTCCCCCCTTGATGACGATGGGCTCAGTGGGCTCTCGCGCCACGATCGCATCAGCCACCGTCTCGGCGAAGAATCGGTCGGCCCACCCCTCAGCATGCGCCTGCTGCAGGAGGTATGGGTCGTGCGCGTCGCCCATCGCCTATGCGTCTGTGCTGCCGACGATGATCTCCGTGCCTGTATGCTCCCCATCGATGACCGCTGTGGCGACCGCATCGGGGTCAGTCCCGTCGAGCACCACCGCCCGCATCCCCGTCCGCTCGAGCAGTTTCACGGCGACGAGATCCACCGGCGCAGACGACCCTGCCCCCCGGCTCATTGGCACGATCAACTCGATCAGCTCATCGACCCCGATGGTGTCGAACCTCTCTGCGCTCGGGTCGACCTGTGGATCTGCATCATACACCCCATCCACGCTCGTCGCGATGACTAGCAGCTCCGCCCCGTAGCGCTCTGCGACTGCGGTCGCGACCGCATCCGTCGTCTGCCCTGCGACCGCACCACCCATCACCACCACCGGCGCCCGTGTCGCCGCTGTCACCGCTGCTGTGTAGCCCGTGGGAATCTCCGCGGCCGCACGATCGCCGAGTGCAGCCTGCAGCAGACGGGCATTGAGACGGGTGACGGCGATCCCTAGCCGATCCAGCGTCACCTCATCAGCACCCAGGGTCCGTGCGGTCTCGATGTACGACCGCGCGGCACCCCCGCCGCCGACCACGCAGATCAGCTCCACGCCAGCGTCGACCATGCGACCGACGGCATCTGCGTATGCCGCAACACGCCCCGGATCGAGCTCTGGTGCGAGCACACTCCCCCCGATCGACAGGACGACCTTCATCGATGGACGGTTCCGATGTCCAGCGCTTAAGCATTCTCACCGCAGCTGTCGACATCATCAAGCGACGACCGGTGTTATGACTGTGTATGCATCGAGTGCAGATCACCGGCGATGCGATTCCCGATGCCATCGCGGCGCTCCGGGATGTGTATCCGGGCGTCCTGGGTCATGTCGACATCCAGCCTGGCCACTCCGTGTTGGGGACTCCCACCGCGCCAGGTGCGGTGGTGGGTGCCGATGGGATGCGCGCGTCCGTCCCGACGTCGGGGCTCGAAGAGGTCTCCACGCAGTTTGCGAGCTGGTGTGACCTCCTTGTGGTGAGCGGTCAGACCGACCTGCCGCTGCCGACGCTCGCAGTTGGCGATACGGCATCGCCTACAGAGGGTGTCGCAGTGGACAGCCCAGCGGAGATCACGACCGCCACCGTCGAAGGGTTGCTGACAGATGTGGACCCCTTCATGACACTCAGTGGGCTCATCGACCGCGTCAAAGCGCACCCCGCAGCACCACGAGCGGGGGCGATCGCGACCTTCACAGGCCGAGTCCGACGGCATGATGGGGAGGATGACCCCGCGACCGTGCAGCTGGCATTCGAGCGGTATGATCCGGTAGCGACCGAGCGCTTGCGAGCTATCGAGGCCGAATTGGAGGAACGAGATGGTGTCTGTGCTGTCGAGCTGTTCCACCGGACGGGTGTCATCGAGGACGGGGAGGACATCGTCTTCGTGGTCGTTCTCGCCGGGCACCGGACCGAAGCGTTCCGGACGGTGGAAGATGGCATCAATCGTCTGAAGGCGGAGGTGCCCATATTCAAGCATGAAACGACCACCGCATCCGACTTCTGGGTCCATGATCCACCGGGTGCAACAGACGAGTAATTCTCATCTTGTGGTAAAACAAGATAAAATATCTGCGAATCTCATGAACAGTCTGGGCGCATCTGGAAGACTCCAGTCTCCTCCCGAATAGTCTGAATCCATCCGAAGCAGTCCGAACACCCCCCAACCGTCTCCCGTTTATATACCCCCTGCCGGTCAAGGTGGGAGTACAGAAGATGAGTGCCACACAGACCTCAGCCGATCCGGCCCCGCTGGAAGGTGAGACGAAGGAGCAGCACCTCCTCGCATACCTCCGCGATGAGGCGGCAGATGGTGAACTGTACTTCAAATCGAAGTTCATCGCAGACGATGTTGGACTCTCCCCAAAGGAGATTGGCGCGCTGATGGTCAAGCTCCGGGAGAATGCGACGGACCTCATCATCGAGAAGTGGTCGTACACCAGTGCGACCACATGGCGCGTCCAGGCTGTCTGAGCACATCCGCGGTGTTTTGTTGAGGTGCCGCGACGGATCAGTATGACCTCCGGTATCGTACTCACGAATGCGATGAGTGTGAGTCTACTTGCCGGGGCCATCCTGGGCGCCAGGCATGCGGTGGAGGCAGATCACCTCGCGGCGGTGGTAACGATGGTCAACTCTGAGCGACACGGTCCGATGATGGGCCTATGGTGGGCGCTTGGACACATGCTACCCATCGCGATCGGTGGACTGGCTGCGGTGGCACTGGGACTGATCATGCCGACGTGGGTCGCGACGACCGCTGAGACGATCGTGGGAGTCATGCTCATCGGGTTGGGCATCATCAGCATCCTTCCCTCGATTCATGTGTTGAGCATCGACAACCAGCGGTCACTGACCCATCGGGGGTCATTCGTGGTCGGCATCGTCCATGGTCTCGCAGGATCTGGAGCGATGATCCTCATCCTCACCTCGACCGCTGGGGACATCCCCATGGCGGTGTTGTTTCTCAGTGGGGTCGGTGGTGGGAGCATCTTCACGATGGTCCTCCTTGCAGGCCTGTGGAGCCAGCTACAACACCGGCAGGCTGCCCTGCGGTGGGTCGCTGGACTGCTCAGTCTGCTGCTCGGAGCAGGCATCCTCGCCGGTGTGGTGTGAGCGCCCGCGAACCGTTAAACATCGTCGGCGGTGACGCCTAATCATGTCTCCAGGGGTGATCCCCGACGATCTGCCCATCGATGAGCTACAGGCGGTGTTCCACCTCGAGGAGATCCGACGAGATGGGGCGACGATAGAGTTCGCCGGGGAGGCACTTCTCCCGCCGAATCGTGTCATGAGCGCCCTGCATGTGCCCTTTGATAGGGCAGGGTATCGCCTGAGCGTCGACCGGACAGGCCCCTATCAGATGGTGCTCCGCGCCGTCCCGATCGCGGAGGCGCGGTCGGGCATCCCATGGATGAACATCGCACTGTTCCTGCTGACGATCGCCAGCACACTCCTCGTCGGCGCTTTCTATTGGTACTACATCCCGCTGGATGCTGCGGTTGCCGACCCCCTCGTCGTCCTCCAGGCGTGGCCGTTCACCGCTGCGGTCCTCGGGGTGCTCGCGACCCATGAGATGGGGCATTACCTCGTCGGACGGTACCACGGTGTCGACGTCTCCCTGCCGTATCTCATCCCCTTCCTGTTCCCGTTCGGGACGCTGGGGGCGGTGATCCGGATGCGAGGGCACATGCCAGACCGACGGGTGCTCTTCGACATCGGTGTCGCCGGTCCCCTCGCGGGACTCGCAGCGACCATCGTCGTGAGCGTGATCGGGCTGTCACTGCCACCGGTGACGGTCCCCGCATGGGCGATGATCGCAGACGGACAGGCGATCATGTTCAACACACCACCCTTGCTGGACCTCGTCGCAGCCACGATCGGTGCACAGACAGAGTACCCCGGGATGCGTCAGACGGTCTCCCCGGTGGTCATCGGGGCGTGGGTCGGGATGTTCTTCACCGTGTTGAACCTCCTCCCCGTGGGACAGTTGGATGGCGGTCACATCATCCGTGCCATGCTCGGACGCACCCAGGAGCGTATCGCCGCCGCCGTGCCGATGGTGCTGTTCGCCATCGCGGGCTACCTGCATCTCATCCGAGGATATGCCCTGAATGAGTCCGTCGCGCTGTGGATTTTCTGGGGGTTCTTCGCGATGGTGATCGCCTGGCGTGGTCCCGCGCATCCGGTCGATGAGACGCCGCTGGGCACTGGGCGCATCCTCCTGGGTGTCCTGACGTTCGCTCTGGGTGCGCTTTGTTTCCTGCTCGTTCCGATCGAGATCGCCTCTGTCTGAGGCTCAACCGTGTGAGTAGCCTACATCATCCACGGGCGATCCGTCGATATCGACGCCCTCCCCGGTCTGCACCCGACCGATTTCGGTCAACTCCGACCGTGTTGTCGCATCGAGCGCTGCGACAGCATCCGGTGCTGCTGTGAGAACCAGCTCGAAATCCTCACCGTAGGTGAACAGCTCCCACTGGTCTGCATCGACCGAGACCACTGGGACGCATCGCCCGTCAATCGTGATACCGACCCCGCTCGCGCGGGCGAGCTGGTGCAGCGACCGGACCAGTCCATCCGAGGAGTCGATCATCGCCGTTGCGGTCCCTGCGAGCTCCATGCCGATCGCGGTCCGAGGCGGGAACCGCATCAACTCGTTTGCCCTCACCACCTCGCCGGCATCGTACGCCGCCATTGCCGCGCGGGTGCGCCCGATCGCCCCCGTGACATACACCGACTCCCCAGGGGCTGCTCCATCTCTGCGCACGGGTTCGTCGGCGGTGCCCACCGCCGTCGAGACGATCGTTGGTTCCGGACCGACATCGAGGTCACCGCCCACGTAGGCCGCCCCCACCGATTCACAGACCGCCTCTGCACCATCGATGACCGCATCGATCACCTCGCCCACCAGCGCGGTCTCTGCGATCACCGCCACCGCAGCGACCGGCCGGGCACCCATCGCCGCGATGTCCGACAGCGACGCCCCCACCGCCCGCCACCCCCGTGTGTACGCCGTCGTCCCTGTGGGGAAGTCGGTCGAAGCATGGAGCATGTCGGTGCTGATCACGAGCTGTGCATCGAACCCCGCCGTGGGGAGCATCGCCGCATCATCACCTGCTGCAGCCAGCCGCTCGGCGATCGCAACCAGTGCGGCATGCTCGTCCATACTGCCCAACCGTGCGGCTGCTGTAATATGTCTGCTGCGCAGTCGATGCGTTGATTCACCCGCTCCGCAGACGTTGCGTCGATGGACACCACGCGTCGGCGGAGTATCGTCGTGGGATTCGGCCTCGCGGCGGTGGTCCTCGGCGCGGTGGCGCTGTACATCGGCACATCAGAGATCGTAGCGACGCTCCAGCGGGCCCTGCCCGGTGCCGTGGGGATGGTCATCGTCGCGGCCATCGGGTGGTTGGTCGCGTGGGGCCTGGCATTGCACCAGGTGGCTGCGGCGCTGGGGATCAGCCTGCGGCGCCGGTGGGCGATACTGCTGATCGCCGGTGGGCTGTTCTGGAACAACATCACCCCGTTCGGCCCCGCCGGTGGCGAACCGGTCGCCGCGTACCTCGTGACACAGCAGACCGACACGACGTACGAGCGAGCGCTCGCGACGGTCGCCAGTGTTGACACGATCAACCTCATCCCCTCGGTGAGCCTGGCGGCCGTCGGGGCCATGATGCTCATGGGCTCCGCCTCTGGTCCCGTCGGCGATGACCTCCTCGGGATCCTCTCTGTCGTGACGGTGCTCGCTGCCTTACTCGGTCTCGGCGCCATCGTGATCTACCGCTACCGACGGACCCTGCGCGGTGGGCTGACACACGCGAGCCACATCCCGATCCGTGCACTCGCAGGGGTCCTCCCCCGGGTGCGCGTCCCACCGATCGCGGAGGTGCGTCGACGGACCCGTGGGTTCACCACTGCGGTGGGCCGGGTGGCCACCGATCGGAGCCGTCTCATGGGTGCGCTGACCGCATCCACGATCGGGTGGGGTTGTCAGATGCTCGGACTGCTGTTCGCTCTGCGGGCGGTGGGCATCGATGCCCCGATCGCGGCGGTGGTGGTCGCCGTCCCACTCGGTGCGATCGCGGGTATCACCCCACTGCCCGGCGGTGTGGGCGGCATCGAGACGGTCCTGGTGGTGGTCCTCCTCGCACTGCCTGCGGTCGTGATCGGTGAGGCGACCGCTGCTGCGGCGGTGGTGATCTTCCGTGGAGCGGTCTATCTGCTCCCGGTGGTCGTCGGTGGGTTGGTGACGGTCCTGCTCGGTGTCCGCAGCACCGATCCTGCGGGCTGATACGATGTTTTTAACCGATTCCCTCGGATACGCCGTGTATGGTCACCATCTACGACGTCCCCGCGGAGGCGCTCATCGACGCCGTGGCGGACTCCCTTGCGGACGATCTCGAGGCCCCAGAATGGGCCGAGATCGTCAAGACCGGCCCTGGACGACAGCTCCCCCCGGACCAGGAGGACTTCTGGTCGGTACGCGCCGCAGCACTCCTGCGGAAGATCGCGATGGACGGCCCGGTCGGTGTCGACCGGTTGTCATCCGCATTCGGGACGAAGGTGCGTGGCTCCACCCGCTACGGCTTCGGTGGCCGCAAGCACACCGGCGGGAGCCGTAAGATCATCCGGCTGTTGCTGCAGGAGCTCGAGGAGCTCGACTATGTCGAGACCGCAAGTGGCGAGGGCCGACGTATCACGCCTGCTGGACAGTCCTTCCTGGATGGGGCGGCCGCAGATGTGCTGTCTGAGCTGGACAGACCCGACCTCGAGCGGTACGCCTGAGCACGCCTCCGTAACGGTTTTGCACGACAGCCCGTCATTCATGGCATGAGCGGAACGCCCGATGATGACCGGCTTCGGGAGCTGCGTGAGCAGCGACTTCAGGAGCTACAAGACCAGCAGGGTGGAGCTGACACCGCAGAGCAACAGGCCGCACGCGAGGCTGCCCAGGAGCAGGCATCCGCCCAGCAGGAGGCGATGCTCAAGCAGTATCTCACCGATGGAGCGCGACAGCGACTCAACGCGGTGGAGATGTCCAAGCCGGAGTTCGCAGAGTCGGTCAAGCAGCAGCTCGTTGCGCTCGCTCAGAGTGGGCGCATCCGCGACCGGATCGACGAGGAGCAGATGAAGGAGCTGCTGCGCGAGCTCACGCCGAAGTCACGATCGTTCGACATCCGCCGCCGGTGAACCGCGACAGTCGCCAGCTTCATGCGGGGGTCACCCCAAGCCGCCGCTATGGGTGAGGGCCTCAAGGGGTTCCGAACGGTGTACCCCGATGAGATGGCCCGGCGTCGGTGGATCATCGACACACTGGAGACCACAGCGCGGTCGTACGGCTTCGTGGAGGTCGGGACTCCGGCGCTGGAGCGGACACAGTTGTACGTCGACAAGTCTGGCCCTGGCATCGTCGATGAGCTGTACCGCTTCACCGACAAGGGCGGCAGGGATGTCACGCTCACACCGGAGCTGACGCCGACGGTGGCACGGATGGTCGTCGATCGGCAGCAGGCCATGTCGAAGCCGATCAAGTGGGTCTCCACACGGCCATTCTGGCGCTATGAGCAGGTCCAACGGGGTCGCTTCCGGGAGTTCTACCAGACGAACATCGACATCTTCGGCAGTGCTGAGCCCACAGCAGATGCTGAGGTCCTCGCCGTCGCAGCCGACGGCCTGGCGGCACTCGGACTCGATGCCGGGAAGGTGGAGTTCCGGATCTCTCATCGCGCGATCCTGACAGGGCTGCTCGAGGCACGCTGCCCGGGTGCAGACCACCAGGCGGCGATCCGGGCGATCGACAAGCGTGATAAGCTCGAACAGCAGGCGTACGTGGAGGCGTTGACCGCCGCGGGGATCGCCCCAGAGGAAGCAGATGTGCTCGATGAACTGCTCAGCGCGGGGGATCTGGATGCGGTGGCCGACGCCGGTGGGTCCACGGTGGCTGCGGCCGTCGAGAACCTCCAGGCGGTGCTCTCGGCCGCAGCCGAGTTGGGTGTCGATGACGTGTGCCGTGTGGACCTGCAGACCGCACGGGGGCTGGACTACTACACGGGGATCGTCTTCGAGTGCTTCGACACGATGGGTGCGGTGGACCGGTCGATCTTCGGGGGTGGCCGGTACGATGATCTCATCGAGGCGATGGGGGGCCAACCCACCCCGGCAGTGGGTGTCGCTCCGGGTTTGGCCCCGTTGAGTCTCGCGTGTGCGACGGCTGAGGTGGGCCCCACCGGCAGCCCAGGGCCCACCTACTATCTGCTCACGGTGGGGGACGTCAGGGCGACGGCCGCACCCATCGCACGGGCACTGCGGGCCCGCGGGCACACCGTCGAGATGGACGTCGCCGGGCGGAGCTTCGGCGCCCAGCTGGACTACGCAGATGCGGTGGGTGCAGAGACCGTGATCATCGTGGGTGAGCGCGACCTGGAGGCGGGTGAGGTGACGATCAAGGACATGCGAACGGGTGTGCAGACGAGCGCCCCCGTCGATGCGGTGCCTGGGCCGCACGAGCGCCCGACGGTGGCCGACTACAGCGAGTGACAGGCGTGTCACTGCGCGTCTTCCGCATCGCGTACGATGGCACCGGCTTCTACGGCTATCAGCGCCAGCCCGATGTCCGGACCGTCGAGGGTGAGCTCTTCGATGCACTCCGTCGCCTCGGGGCGGTCGATCCCCCCGGGCGACCACCGGGGTACACCGCAGCCGGGCGCACCGACCGTGGCGTCTCTGCTGTGGCGCAGACGGTCACCTGCGAGGTCCCCCCGTGGTGCACCCCGACGGTCCTGACAGGTGCACTGCCCGCGGGCATCTGGGCGTGGGCACATGCTGACATCACTGGGCCGCTGCATGCGACACATGATGCGACTGCCCGCACGTACCGCTACCATCTGGTCACCGATGCGTGCGATCGTGAGCGGGCTACGACTGCCGCTGCCGAACTCAGCGGTACCCACGATTACCACAACCTGACGCTGGATGCGGAGAACACGGTGCGCACCGTGGCGATCGAGGTCCTGCAGTGGGACCGCGGCCTATGCATCGAGGTGACCGCCGGGGGGTTCCCCCGCCAGCTGGTCCGGCGGCTCGTCGAGCTCATCAGACAGATCGCTGCGGGCGAACGGTCGATGGATGCGATCGCACAGCAGCTGGGGTCGGATGCCGTCGACGGCCCGGCTGGTGTCCCTCCCGCCGCCCCTGACGGCCTGCTGCTGTGGGATGTCCGATACCCTGCACTCACCTTCGAGCCAGACCCTGCCGCACTCACGACGATGCAGACCGCCATCACAGCGGCGCTCGAGCGCCACCACCGCCGGAGTGCCGTGCTCGATGACATCACCGAACAGGCCGGCCAGCAGCCGAGGCGATGATGCGTGGGCTCATATCCGCAGGGTCGCCATGGACGGTATGGACGCGGTTCCTGAGCGTGATGCGATCGACCCGCAGTACCGGTGGGACCTGACGAGCATCTATGCAGACGGTGATCGATGGGAGGCGGCCGTCGACACAGTGGAGCCGCTCATCCAGGCAGTGGCCGCTGGTGAGGGGGATGTCGGCACCTCCGGTGTGCGGCTGCTCGAGATCCTCGAGACCCGCGAGCAGATGGGGCGACGTCTCGAGCAGCTCGGCAGCTACGCGCTGTTGCGTGCAGCAGAGGACACACGGGACCAGTCTGCACAGGCGATGAAGGCGCGCATCGCACAGATCCGGACGGAGGCGGCCTCCGCCGCGAGCTATCTCCGGCCGGAGCTGATCGCCCTCTCGGATGCGACACTTGGGGCGTTCATCGATGAAGAGCCCGCCCTCAGACGGTATGAGCACTACCTCCATGCGGTCCGCCGCCTCGCCGATCACACCCGTAGCCGTGAGGTCGAATCGGTCCTCGCAGGCCTCGGTGACGTGATGGGCGGCACCGCGGAGGTGTTCAGCCTCCTGACGAACGCGGACATGCGGTTTCCCAGCGTGAAGGACCCAGACGGAGATCCTGTCGAGATCACCCAGGGCAACTTCGGTCGCCTGCAGCGTGATCCCGACCGCCCCTTCCGGCGCCGGGTGTACGATGCGTTCTACGGTGAGTGGGACGGGGTGCGCAACGCACTCGGGGCGGCGCTGCGCACCAGCGTCACCGAGGACGTGCGCATGGCAGAGACCCGCGGCTACGACAGCGCCCTCGCGGCGGCACTGGACCCCGAGGCGATCCCGCCGACGGTGTATTCCACCCTGATCGAGACCGTCGAGGACCGGGTGGACGCCCTGCATGCCCACCTGGAATTGAAGGCTGCAGCCTTGGATCTGGAGCCGCTGCGTCCGTGGGATCTGTACGTCTCGATCGGCCCTGGCGACCCCCCGACGATCGACTATGAGACCGCCGCGCAGCACATCATCGATGCTGTCGCTCCGCTCGGGGCCTCCTATCAGGGTGCACTTGCGGCCGGTCTGGAGGACCGGTGGGTCGACGTCTATGAGACGCGTGGGAAGCGTTCTGGGGCGTTCTCTGCGGGCACCTACGACACCGAGCCGTTCATCCTGATGAACTGGCAGGAGGACCTCTCGTCGATGTTCACCCTCGCACATGAGCTGGGCCATTCGATGCACTCGCAGCTCGCGAACGAGGCGCAGCCGTGGCACGACGCGGACTACAGCATCTTCACCGCCGAGGTCGCCTCCACGGTGAACGAGACGCTGCTCATGCGGCATCTACTGGCAACCCATGATGAACCACGGTTCCGGCTGCATCTGTTGAACGAGTTCCTCGAGCGGGTGCGGTCGACGCTCTTCCGGCAGACGCTCTTCGCCACCTTCGAACAGCAGATCCACGATGTCGTCGAAACCGGTGAGGGGCTGACCCCTGACCGGTGTGACGAACTCTACGGCGACCTCAAACAGCGGTACTACGCCCCCGTCGATCTGGACGCACAGATCCACACTGAGTGGATGCGCATCCCGCACTTCTACTACAACTTCTATGTGTACCAGTATGCGACGGGGATCTCCGCGGCGATGGCCATCGTCGATGCCATCGAGGCCGAGGGAGAACCGGCTGCAGCCGCGTACCGTGAGGCGCTCGCCCTCGGCGGGTCAGCCTTCCCTGTCGACGTGCTCGCGACCGCCGGCGTCGATGTCACAAAACCAGCGTTCATCCAGACGGCCATCGACGTGTACGCCGATGCGGTCGACACCGCCCATGCCGCACTGCAGGAACTGTGACGGGCCGGGAGGGAGTTGAACCCCCGACCGTCTGGTATCTTCCGAGATGGCACGGATGCCCTCCCGTTAAAAGCCAGACGCTCTGCCTGACTGAGCTACCGGCCCTCACCCCCAGAGACCGGCGATGACGACATAAGGGTTCGGTGTCCGGTCATCGCTGCTGTGCGTCGACCGCCGCCGTGATCCACTCCTCGAGCGTCTGGCCACCGTCGGCCGCCACGGTCCGCAGCCGGCGGTACGTCTCGACGGGTAGCTCGAGCTCGAGACGGCCCAGCGCGATCGCCCGCGCCTCCAGCTCCGCCCGCACGGTCGACTCCGCCGCCGCCCCCGCGATCTCCCGCACCTCTCGCACCGTGAGACCGTGGTCGATCGTCGCCCACGCGAGGTCGTAGCGGTCGACCCCCGTCACCCGGGCGATGTGCTTGGCCGCAGAGGGGGCGATCGCCCCGAGCGCCACCTGTCTGCGGATCTCGATTGGCAGGTCGTGCACGCGGGCCCACTTGCGCACGAAGCTCACCCCCACCTCCTCACCGATCGCCGCGATGGCGTCCTTGTAGGAGCCGTAACCGCGCACACATGCGGCGCACGCTGCGGCGCCCCGTAGCATGCGGAGGCGATCGATCGTCCCGTCGGTCGCGGCGAACCGCCGGACCTCCTCGACCGCGGCGGACAGCTGTGTCGGGTCGTCCGGGTCGAAGTTCGCCGCCTGCTCCGCATGCGCACCGGCGACCGCAGGGTCCGCCCGGATGACCGGTGCCCCGATCGGCTCGCGACGCCGACCGGTGAGCGCGTCCGCAGCACCCGGCTCGTGGTCATCGTCCATCACCGCACCCACAGCCCAGATGGCTGTATATCCATCGTCGTCGGGTGAGCTAAATGCCGCAGCGCCCAAACGGAGGCATGTCAGACGACTCCGTCCGACTCGACATCGCCGGGATGACGTGTGCGAACTGTGCGGTGACCGTCGAGGAGGCGATCGCCGTGGTGGATGCGGTCGATGCGGTGACGGTCAACAGCGCGACCGACACCGCGACCGTGACCGTCGCGCCGGATGCTGATGCGCTGGCGGCGGTCGTCGATGCGGTCGATGCAGCGGGGTACCGGGTGATCGAGGCGTCGACGACGATCCCCGTCTCGGGGATGACGTGTGCGAGCTGTGCCCAGACGATCGAGGCGGCGCTCCGTGGTGAGCCGGGGGTCATCGACGTCGCCGTCAACGTGGCGACCGACGAGGTGAGCGTCCGCTATCTCCCTGCGGTCGTGGACGTCGAGGCACTGCGCTCGGCGATCACCGCGAGCGGGTACACCCCCCTGGAGGGCGGTGATGCAGACACGGACGCCGTCGCGGACGCGAAGCGCAGCGCACTGCGGACCGAGCGGCGCCGGCTGCTGTTCGGTGCGGTGATGACGACACCGTTGGTAATCCTGATGGCTGATGAGTTGCTCTTCGGCGCTTCGGTCGCCAACAGCTACGGGGTCATCCTCACCGGTCTCGTCGCGTTCGTGTTCGCAACGGCTGTCCAGGTGGTGCTGGGGTATCCCTTCTACCGGAACGCGATCACCGCGCTGTGGCGCAATCGCACCGCCAACATGGACGTCCTCATCGCATTGGGGTCGACGACGGCCTACGTCTACTCGGTCCTCACACTGGTGGGTGTCCTCGCGGGTGGCCGCTACTTCGACTCGGCGGCGCTCATCTTGCTGTTCATCACCCTTGGGAACTACCTGGAGGCCCGCTCGAAGTCCGAGGCCGGTGCGGCCATCTCCGAGCTGCTGCAGCTGCAGCCCGCGGAGGCGACCCGGCTGGCCACCGACGGCACCGAGGAGACGGTCCCGGTGGATGCGCTGGCCGTGGGCGACCGGATCCGCATCCGCCCCGGCGAGCAGGTGCCGATCGACGCTCGCGTCCTCGACGGCGAGAGCGCGGTCGATGAGGCGATCATCACCGGCGAGTCCGTCCCGGTCACGAGGGGTCCCGGCGACGCGCTCGTCGGCGGCACCCTCAACACCAGCGGTAGCCTCATCGCGACGGTGACGGAGACGGGTGCGGACACCACCCTCGCCCGGATCGTCGAGACGGTGCGGGACGCCCAGTCGCGCCAGCCGGCGATCCAGCGCGTCGCCGACCGCATCAGCGCGTACTTCGTCCCGATCGTGATCATCAACGCCCTAGCGTGGGCCGCGCTGTGGTGGGCCGCCCCCACAGTCGTCGGTGGGCTGTCGACGTGGCTGCCGCTGTGGTCGCCCGTCGGTGGCGGCCCCGCGGCGATCGGGGGGTCGGTCGGCAGCATGGAGTTCGCCGTGATCGTCTTCGCATCGGCGGTGCTCATCGCCTGCCCCTGCGCGCTCGGGCTGGCCACCCCCGCGGCGACGATGGTCGGCACCGCACTGGGCGCGCGGCATGGGGTGTTCTTCACGGGTGGGGACGTCCTCGAGCAGACCGCGACGATCGACACGGTCGTCTTCGACAAGACGGGGACGCTGACGACCGGCGACATCGAGGTGACGGAGGTGGTCACCGTCGATGCAGTGGCACAGGCCGACGGTGGGGTGCTCGCGAGCGCATCGGCGGACCTCGAGGCACAGTTGCTCGCGTACGCAGCGGCGGCTGAGCGCCCCAGCGAGCACCCGCTGGGGCGTGCGATCGTCGACCGTGCTGGTGCTGCGGTCACCTCAGACATGGCTGTCACCGACTTCGAGGCGCATGCGGGTCGTGGTGTCTCCGCGACGGTGGATGGCACCCCGGTCCTCGTCGGCAACCGACGACTGTTGGCCGATCATGGGATCGGTATCGAACCACTCGGGCCGAAGATCGAGGACCTCGAATCCGGAGGGAAGACCGTGATGATCGTGGCGGTCGATGGTGCGCTCGCCGGCATCATCGCCGCCGCAGACAGCGTCAAGCCCACCGCCGCATCTGCGGTGGCCGCGCTACACGATCGTGGTATTTCCGTGCACATGATCACCGGAGACAATGCACGGACTGCAGCGGGTGTTGCCGAACAGACCGGGATCGACCAAGCTGCGGTCGATGCAGGGGTCTTGCCCGATGAGAAGGCTGCACGTGTGGAGGCGATGGTCGACGCCGGCGAGCGGGTCATGATGGTCGGCGACGGCGTCAACGATGCCCCCGCACTCGCGGCGGCGACCGTGGGGACGGCGCTGGGGTCGGGGACGGACGTGGCGATCGAGGCCGCGGACATCACGCTCATGCGCGATGACCCGGACGATGTCATCCGTGCGATCCGCGTGGGCGAGGCGACCATGCGGAAGATCCGCCAGAACCTCTTCTGGGCGCTCGGCTACAACACGGCGATGATCCCGCTGGCGTCACTCGGGCTGTTGCAGCCCGTGCTCGCCGCGGTGGCGATGGCGTTCTCCAGCGTGTCTGTGCTCGCGAACAGCCTCGTCTTCCGGGGCTATGACCCCGACCGCCGCTACCGCCTCCTCGGCTGGCTGCGCTGATCAGAGCCGGCCATCGAGCACCTTCGCCGCGGTCAGCACTGGGTCCCACACCGGGCTGAACGGCGGTGCATAGCCCATATCGACGTTCATCAGATCGACGACGGTGTACCCCGCATGCAGTGCCGTGGCGATCGTGTTGATGCGGAGGGCTGCGCCATCGGTACCGACGGTCACGCCTCCGAGGACCCGGTGTGTCTGCCGGTCGGCCACCAGACGCACCCACAAGGGCTCCGCACCGGGGTAGTAGTGCGAGCGCGACGCCGCCTCGATATCGACCGCGACCGGCTCGAACCCCGCGGCGACCGCCGCATCCTCTTGGATGATGCCGGTCCGCCCCACCTCGATCGCGCCCGCTTTCACCATCGCCGTGTGGGCGACCTGTCCCACCGTCGTCTGCTCCCCACCGACGGTCGCGCCGATCGCCCGCCCCGCCCGGTTCGCGGGCAACCCGAGTGGGTCCCAGGTCGCCTCGCCGGTGACCACATGGATGCTCTCTGCGACATCACCCGCCGCGTACACCCCCGGGACGGAGGTCGCACCGAAGGCGTCCGTCGCGATGCCCCCGGAGTCGCCCAGAGCGATCGGTGTGTCCCTGATGAGGTCCGTCGCGGGGGTGATCCCCGTCCCCACGATCGCGCCCTGCACCGGCCAGCTGCGGCCATCGGTCGCGAGCACCGCGCTGACCTGCCCATCGGCCGCCTCGACCGACTGCACCTCGGTGTCGAGCTCCACGGTGACCCCGAGCGCCTCGAGGGCGTCGACCGCCTGGTCCCCCGCGGTCTGCCCGAACGTCTCGAGCAGGCGTGGACCTCGGTGTAACAGCACCACCTCCACGTCCCATGCCGCGAGCGCCTCGGCCATCTCGACGCCCACGTAGCCGCCACCGATGATCGCCAGCTGCGCGGGTGGGGCCATCGCACCCATCGCGTCGACGCGCTCCCAGTCCAGGCGCTCATCCGCGCCCACATCCGCCCGGTCATACGCGTCCGGGTCGGTGAGGAACGCCCGGATCGCCGCCGCATCATCGAGCCCATGCAGCGTGAACACGCCCGCCAGCGCCTCGTCCGACAGCGGCGTCGTCCGCGCGTGCGCACCCGTCGCGATGAGCAGCTCGCCGTAGCCCACCTCCGTCTGGCCGTCGGGCCCATCGACGGTGACCTGCTGCTGGGTGGTGTCGACGGCGGTCACCCGATGCTCCGTCCGCAGGTCGATCCCGCGCTCCCGCACGTCCGCCGGCGTCAGTGCGGTCATCGCGGTGAGCGCTGTGATCTCGCCCTTCACGTAGTACGGCGTGCCGCAGTGGGCGAAGGAGACCCACCTCCCCGCATCGAGGACGACCACCTCACGGTCGGGGTCCGTGCGTCTGCACTTGCTCGCCGCCGACAGTCCCGCCGCATCCGCACCCACGACCACGAACGGCTCGGTCATCGTGGGCTCACCACCGGTCCCTCTGTGCCCCCCATCAGCTCAGGCCGGCAGCTCCTGGCCGAACTGGTCGATGGGCACCACCGAGTAGTCCACGCTCAGCGTGTCCTGTGTGGCACGGATCTTCCCCACGAACGTGGAGATCTCCGTGAGCTCGCCCTCGAGGACGAACAGCTCCATGCACCGATGCTCGCCCACGTGGCTGTGGAAGTTGGTCGCGACGAGCCCCTCATGCTGATGCCGCAGGTGCATCATGCGCTCTTCGACACTCGTCGTCTCGAAGTCGAAGACCACCGTCACGATCGCCATCAGCTGCCGCTCCTCGAGACGGACGTCCTCGAACTCCCCGAGCAGCTTGCGGGCGGACTCGCGCACCACCTCGCTGCGGCCCGTGTAGCCATGATCGTCCGCGAACTGGTCGATCCGCTCGAGCAACCCATCCGGCATCGAGACACTCACGACGGCCATATGTTAACACAGGTGCCCGAAGTTATTAACCTTTAGCAAGCCCACGCGCGGACCCCCGCCATATTTGTCCTGAGCCGTCCACCTCACGCTGTGTCCATCTCCCGGTACGCAAGCGGTGGCGAGCAGGTCATGCGGTGGCTGGAGCTGCTCGCAGCGCTCATGCTCGTCATCCTCTTCGCGATCGGTGTCTACGACCTGGGGCTGCAGATGTACAAGCTGCTGGCGACGGGCTCGTACACCGACCCCAACGCGGTCATCTCGGTGATCGATACGGTGCTGCTGCTGCTGATCATCGTCGAGGTGTTCCAGACCGTCGTCGCCTCGAGTCGGGGCGAACCCGTCGTGCAGATCGTCATCAACGCGGCGCTCATCGCGATCGCCCGGAAGGTGATCAGCTACCGCCCGTCGGAGTTCCCCACCCTCGAGGACGCGTTCATCGCCTCCAGCGCCTACGCCGTGCTGCTGGTGGTGCTGCTGGCGGCGTTCTGGATCGTGCGCCAGGACGGTCCCAACCCCCTGACCCGCTGAGCTCACTCGCGCCGACGCGGGCCGTGTCCGGGGTAGTCCCGCTCGAAGCGGTCGTCGATCTCCGCGAGTTCGACCGCGATCATCGTCGGGCGCCCGTGCGGGCACGCGGTGGGGTCCGCACACGCATCCAGCTGGCTCAGCAGCCGGCCGATCGATCCTTCGGTCAGTGATCTGTTACCCGTGATCGCGGGGTAGCACGCCATGTCTGCGAGCAGCTCATCGGTGAGCACCTCGAGCACGCGCGCCCCGCCGTCGACGCCCTCCTCGACGAACGCCAGCAGCACCGCACGCAGCGCATCGATCCCCGTGCTGGTGTCGACGACAGACGGCACCCCAGTCACCCGGATGGTCTCGGGATCGGCCGCTTCCGCGCTGAAGCCCAGTGTGCCCAGCGCATCGACGAACCCCTCGAACAGCGCCCCCTCACGGGGGGTGACCGGGATGTCGAGCGGCACCGCCAGCCGCTGGGTCGTGATCGCACCGTCGAAGGACCGCTGGAGCCGCTCGTAGTGCACGCGCTCATCCGCCGCATGCTGGTCGATGAGCACCAGTCCCTCGGGCGCCGCACAGACGATGTACGTGTCATCCAGCTGGCCGAGCACCTCCAGCTCCGGCAGGGTGCTGTACGCTGAGGCGACCGTCGCCGGTGCGCCGGCGAGGTCCTGCTGGGCTCGGGTTCCGCTCTGGGTCGTCGCCGACGCTTGCCGGTGCCGCCGTGGTTCTCGCTGCGGACGTACCCGATCGGGGGTCGGCTCGACCGGCGTCGGGGCACTCACGCCCCGGGGGGCGCCAGATCGGGGGCCACCGGCATCACGCAATGTTGCCTCGACCGCCGCGGTCACCGCCTGCTGCACCGCCGTCTCATCATCGAAGCGGACCTCCATCTTGCGGGGGTGGACGTTCACATCGACAAGGGTGGGATCGAGCGTCAGCTCCAGCACCGTGAACGGGTAGCGGTCGGATGCCAGGCGCCGGCCGTACCCATCCAACACCGCCGATCGCAGGGCCGCATCGTCGATGCTGCGGCCGTTGACGAAGATCGCCATGTACGAGCGGTTCGCCCGGGTGACCTCTGGGTCGCTGATGCGGCCACCGATGTGCAGCGAAGCCGCCTCGGCCGTCACGTCGATCGGGAGCATCCCCTCGGCCACGGTCGACCCGTACACCGCGAGGATGCTCTGATCGAGCGATCCTCGCCCCTCGGTCGCGAACAGTTCGCGGTCATCATGCACCAGGCGGACGGCCACCGGGGGGTTCGTGAGCGCATACCGGCTCACGATCCGGTTGATGTGGTCGAACTCCGTTGAGGGCCGCTTCAGGAACTTCCGTCTCGCAGGTGTGGACTCGAACAATCCAGCCACCTCGACGGTCGTCCCCACCGGTGCGCCGACCCGCGTGGGCCCCTCGATTGCATCCGCATCCACCGTGATCTGCATGGCATGATCGGTGTCCGGCGGTCGGGAGGTCACCGTCATCTGTGCGACCGCCCCGATCGTGTGCAATGCCTCCCCGCGGAAGCCGAAGCTGTCGATCGCCCGACTCAGCTCCTCGCTCTCGGTGAGCTTGCTGGTGGTGTGTGCCTGTACGGCGGTGACCAGCTGCTCGGCGGGGATGCCCACCCCATCATCGGTCACCCGGATGCGGTCGATACCCCCCGCCTCGACGGTGACGGTGATCGCCGATGCCGCTGCATCCAGACTGTTCTCGACGAGCTCCTTGACGACCGACGCGGGTCGCTCGACCACCTCTCCCGCGGCGATCTTCCTGACCGTCTCCGGTGGCAGCTGCCGGATCTCTGTGGGCGTGTTCGAGCTCACTCATCTGCCCGGAGGCGGTCGACCGGCTTTACCCATCGGGTTCGATGAACCGCCGTTGGATCTGCTCGACCGCCAGCAGCAGCTCACCCGGTGTCATCGATTCAAGCTCCAACGCTGCGAGTGCCGCGTAGAGTTCATCATCACGTGGGTCTGTTGCGGCTGCGCCATCCGTACCGCCTCCCGCAACGTCGAAGACAACCTGCGTGCTCTGGTCATGCCCACCGCCGATCTGGATCGCCCTCTCATCGCGCAGCTGCCTGAGGACCGTCGCTGCGCGTTCGACAACGGGCGCTGGCACCCCCGCGAGCTCGGCGACATGGACCCCATAGGACCGATCGGCCGCCCCCGGTGCGACCGTCCTGAGGAACGTGACCGTATCGGCCTCCTCCTCCACTTCCACATGGACGTTCGCGACCCCATCCATCCGATCGGCGACCTCGGTCAACTCGTGGTAATGTGTCGCGAACAGCACCGCCGGTGTCGGCGCATCCTCGCTCTCACCACTCAGATGCTCCATCGTCGCCCACGCGATCGCGACACCGTCGTACGTCGCGGTGCCGCGGCCGACCTCATCCAACACCACCAACGAGCGGTCGGTCGCCTGATGGAGGATGTTCGCCAGCTCAGCCATCTCGATCATGAACGTCGAGCGCCCCTCCGCGAGCTCATCGAGCGCGCCGACCCGTGTGAAGATCCCATCGACGACCCCCACGCTCGCCGCATCTGCAGGTACATACCAGCCCATCTGTGCGAGCAACACGATCAGCGCCGTCTGCCGCATGTACGTCGACTTCCCGCCCATGTTCGGGCCTGTCACCAGGATGAAGCGTCGTGATCGGTCGAACTGCGTGTCATTCGGAACAAACTGTGTGGTCCGCTCGACGACCGGATGTCGCCCCCCTTCGATCTCGAGTCCCCAGTCGGTCCGCACCGTCGGTCGCACCCAGTCATGTTTTGCTGCATGGCGTGCGGCCGTCGCGACCACGTCCACCCGCGCGAGCGCCGCTGCAGCCTCCTGTATCGCCGGCACCGACGGTCGCAGGGTCTCCACCAGCTGGGCGTACAGCGCCTCCTCCCGTTCGAGACGGTCGGCCTCCAGCTGCAGGAGCGTCCGCTCCCGCTCTGCGATTTCGGTGGTACGGTAGCGTTTCGCGGACTTGAGCGCCTTCACCTCCTCGTACCGTTCGGGTACCTCCTCCGCCTCCGACCGACCCACCTGGATGTACAGTCCGTCCGTCTGGTTCCGCCCGGTCGACAGATGCCGCAGTCCCGTCTCCGACTGCTCGCGCTCGGCGAGCTGTGCGACCCACGACTCGACCGCCTCCAGCTCCTCGAGGATGGCATCCAGCTCTGCATCATGGCCCATGGAGAAGATGCCGCCTTCATCTGTCGATCGCGGGGGGTCATCGGCGAGTGCAGCCTCGAGTCGTGTGCTGACGGCTGCGAGCCGGTCCATCGGCACCGCGGTCATGATGTCGGCGACCACCCCATCCGCCAGTGCTCCTGTCGTCAGCAACTCACGGACCGTCGGGAGCCGCACGATCGTGTGCCGGAGCCGTCCCAGGTCCGCCGGGGTGATCCGGCCACTGGCGAGACGTGCAGCGAGATTGCCAAGATCATACGTCTCCGCGAGCTCCTCACGGAGGCGGTTCCGCACCAGGGGGACCTCGAGCAGGTCGGTGACCTCCGCCTGTCGGGTCTCGATCACCGATATCGCACCGCTGGGCTGGCCGATCCACCGACGCAAGAGCCGGCTGCCCCCCCCGGTCACACACCCATCGATCGTCCCGATCAGGCTCCCCGCTGTCTCGCCGTACATCGTCTCGAACAGTTCGAGATTCCTCGCCGTCGTCGCATCCACTTGCATCCGATCTGCGTCTCCCAGCACCCGTAGTCGTGTCACCGCCCGGAGGAGCTCTGGGTCCATCGCCTCGAGGTACCAGATCGCCGCCCCTGCCGCAGCGATCGCAGCCGGGTCGTCGATCGACCTGGTCTCAACGATCGCCTCGCCGAAACGCTCAGCGAGCCGCTGCCGGTTGCGGTGGGTCTCGAAGGCGACCGGGGGTTGGTCATCCAGGTAGACGGCATCAGCAGGACACGCACCCGTCCCATCCGTTGAGGACACCTTCGGCCCCACGAGCAGTTCCCCGACCTGTTCCTGTCGCAGGTGCCCGCCCGCGGCTGCGACGTCCGCCTCGACCGCCACGCCCACGGCCCCCTCCACGATGTCGACGATGGCCACCCCGTATCTCTCATCGCGCCGTGTCAGCACCCCCACGGGTCGCGTGCGCCGCTCGCTCACATCCAACAGCGTCCCCGGTGTCGCCGTCCGGGTGATCCGCCGATAGTGCCCCCCATCGTCGTCGGTGAACTGCTCAGCGACCGCCACCCGCTGTCCACGCGTGATCAGCTGGCTCAGGTACTCGTCGATCTGGGACACCGGCACCCCAGCCATGGGATACTCGCTGCCGCCGCCCGACCGCATCGAGACCTTCAGCCCCAACAACTCCCCCACCGCCTCTGCGTCCGCCTCGAAGAACTCGAAGAAGTCCCCGCACTGCATCGTCAGCAGGTCGGCATCGCTCTCCCGTTTGAGGCTGCGGAACTCCTCGACGATGCCTGTGGTGCTCATCGGCTGCCGGCTATGGCCCCCCGACCGCACACGATGCCTCGTAGCTGATCTCATCGAGGGTCTCCACGGGGTCATCACCACAGATGGGGCAGTCCGGGTCCGCACGGTACTCCACATTCTCGAACTCCATCGCAGCTGCATCGTACAGCAGCAGCCGCCCCTCAAGGGGGGTGCCGACCCCCGTGAGCAGCTTCACGCACTCGGTCGCCTGGATGCACCCAACCGTGCCGGGAAGCACCCCGAGGACCCCGGTCTCCGCACAGTCGAGCACGCTCCCCGGTTCTGGGGCCTCACGGAACAGACAGCGATAGCACGGGCCGCCAGGGACGAGGGTCGTCAGCTGTCCCTCGAACTTGTAGATCGCACCATGGACCAGCGGACGGTCGGTGAATCGGCAGTAATCGTTCAACAGGTATCGCGTCGGGAAGTTATCAGAGGCATCGACGACCACATCTGCATCACCGATGATCGCCTCGATGTTCGTCCGGTCAAGCCGGACCTGATGCGGGGTGACCACCACGTCTGGGTTCAGCGACTCGACGAACTGTGTCGCGGAGGACACCTTCGCGACCCCCACGTCCGCATCGCGATGGATGACCTGGCGCTGGAGGTTGCTCCGCTCGACGATGTCATCATCGACGATGTCCATCTGGCCCACGCCAGCCGCAGCCAGGTACTCGATAACCGGGGCACCCAGGCCGCCCGCCCCCACGACCGTCACCGACGCTTCGAGGAGCGCAGCCTGCCCTGCGCCACCGATCTCCTCCATGATGATATGCCGGGAGTATCGGTCCAGCTGCGTGGCGTCCAACGCGAGTGACATAGCTTGACTCAGCTACGCGGAGTGTAAAAAGCCGACTCCGGTCACTTGCCGCGGCGGCGATCGCTGGTGATCGACGGTCGTGTGTGCTCCGTCCCCTTCCCGCGTCGCTGGAGCCCGCGACCCTTCTTACCCGAATTCGTCAGCCCGCGGAAGGCACGGCCGCGATGCTTGTCTGCACAGATCCAATTGAGGTCATCGTCCGCGACGATCGCGGGATGTTCTGGGTCAACAAGAATCACCTCGTGCCACTTCTGTGAGCCATCCTCGCCAACCCAGTACGACCCGAGCACACGCATGTTCGGGTACTTCCGCGAGACGCGCTCTTCTGCGATCCGCTGGATGGATTTGCGGCGGCTCAGTCGGTTGACACCCTGTCGCTTCGAGCGCCGGCCCGCTTTGTGTCGGGACTTGCGCGATCCCCCCTTCCGGACCGCAGAGCGGACGACGACGATACCCTGTTTCGCCTTGTAGCCAAGGTTCCGAGCGCGGTCCAGTCGGGTCGGCCGCTCGACCTTCACAAAGGCACCCTGCTGGCGCCACTGCTGCTTACGCTGCCACTGCAACTCCGCCAACTTGCCCTCTTTGGGCGTTTTCCACGCCTGTTTGATGTGTGAGTAGAAGCTCTTTCCCATGGTTTCACCGCGGGCGCTTGCGATTCAGCGCGTCTGCGCCACATGTCATCCCGAACGGATCGGGTGCCTGCTGGTGTCCCGCGAGCCAGTCAGTACTGGAATCATCCGAGATGCGAGTAAAACCGCTTCGGATTGCCGATGGGGAGATCGTATTCGATATCGTGGCATACGGTATATCAATCGGACCCCAATCTATCCTCATCTCCCAACAATTCCGCAGCCATCAGTGCTGGGTCCGCTGTGGGAGCCGTATGTGGATACTTGCGGCGGAGGTACCGCACCACATTCTCGATATCCCGCTCGAGTCGGTCCCGTGCGTTGTCATGACCGAGTTCCAGTGCCTGTGGCCAATCGAAGATGGTCACCCCGGATGTCCCGACGGCGATGTTGTACTCGCTGAGATCGTTGTGGATGATACCCACCGCAATGGTCTTCTCGATCTCATCACAGATGAGGTCGAAGACTCCTGGCACCTGCTGGGGGTCCAGCCGCGCACGCGCGAGCGGGACACCATCGAACTTCCCCATCACGATCGCGTGTCGATTGTGATCCACGGGTCGAGGCACTGACACCGCTGGGTAGAGCATCCGCAGCATCTCATACTCGCGTTCAGCTGCCTTCCGAGCCGTGTAGAGCCAAGAGACATGTCGGTGTGTGGCGGTGTAGTCCCGCTCCCGGAGCACCTCTCGGAAGTTGGTGTACCCCTCACGGTGCAACTTCAGTGCCATGGGCCGGAATGACTCGACCTCGTACACGTCGGACTCCTTGCCCACCCCCAGGGGTGCACCCATGCCGGTGATCGTCTCCCGCTCGGCGAAGGTGTGCAGCGCCAGTGTGTCGTAGCCCTCTGCGGTGAGCGTGTACCCCTCGTACTGGATCGTCTTCCGGCTGATCAGGTCCCGCTTGGCACAGCGGTCCAGTCGGTACGTCACCGCCTCGGGGGTCAGCCCCGACAGCTTCGGCAGCTCTCGGCGGTCGACCCACTCGGCGACACGCATCCCCTGCTCGATTCCTGACAGGAGGTAGAAGTCCTCCTGCTCCATCTCCGCGAGCAGCGGTGCGACGTTCTGGACCATCGGACGCCTCTCCGCAGGACAGCCGAATAGCCCCGTTGGTGGCCGAGTTTATATATAGTATACCGTATGCTGCGATATAGAATTCGGTTTTTGAAGATGAGACTACACCGCAGTTAGCGGAGCTGTGCTGCGTGAATTTGACCGGTTTATTCAACGGAAACTATCTCAAATCGCACTCGAAATGGCCATTCTTGTTACACTATCACTCATATGGTGATGAGTACTCCAAGCCACAAAGAGGTTTGAGCGCCGTATGCATTGAGACGGCCAGTCTCAAGTTTCAATATATCAGGCGTTTCGAACACATAGCAAACTCGTCATCGATACTCCGAAATCGTCCGATACGGGACGTAGTAACCGATTTCATCGATCCATGTCGACAGCCACCCGTCAGCAGTGGGTTCATCGATCTTCCCAGCATCGATAGCAGCCAACAGAACGCCAACCGACCCGACAACGGTCACGCCCTGGTCCTTCGCAAACGATCGGGCATCTCCGTCGTCTGTCAGCAGCCGACCGTCGTGTGCGTCGGCGAGGGCGAACGCTTGGGCCTCACCGGGATCGAGATGGTTACTGACGACCACTTCTCTGTTTGCGACTGTGTCCGAGATCGGCGCGACCGGGATCTCGTAATCAAGTGTATCGAATGCTTCCTGGAGATATGGGTAGTTACCGACGCCGTGTTCGAGCTCCTCACGAACGACTGGGACCGTACAGATTCCAGAGGGGCCAGCAACTACCCCACAGCTGATCGATGTACGCAAAATTCGAGAGGACAGTCGTGTTCAAGACGCTCGGGTTCGCTGGGACACCGTTACCTGCCATTTGATACGTTACTGCTCATTATGAGAGTCCCCATCATCGAATTCGAGTCCACGTGTGGCCTCTACCTCGTAGGCTGCGTCATCTTCGTCAACGAGCCCGAGGCGTAGTTCAACACCGTGCTCACGGAGCATGTCACGCATCGTCCAGCGGTCGACATCAGCGAGTCTGGCGGCATCACCGAGTGTGATCCGCTCGCGTTCGTAGAGGGCGACGGCAGCTGCAATACGTTCGTTCTCGTGATCCTCGAAGTATTCACGCACGAACTCGCGTAATGCATCGCTCTTGCCCCGGAAAACACCAGCCTCGACGGCACCCTCGATGAGGAGGTCGAGATCGTCTGGATAGGAGCCGGTGATTCGAGCCATCGTTCTGACATAGACCACGCTTTCATACTATATATGAACTTTGCTAGAATGCGATATGCATCGCGACGGCCAGCTTCAATACTGGCGTCTCATGGGTCCGCTGCTCATCCCGGAAACTCCGGAAACGACCCGTCGAGCATTAATCCACCCTGGTCCACTCATCTGGTATGATCCGTGATGCGCGTGTCCTCCGGGCAGGGTTCGTCCCCCGTGAGGTCGAACATCGCGATCACGAAGTTACCCACCTATCGAGCGTCCTGACACCGATCACCGAGGGTGATCCAGCCGAGACCGCAGTGGTGACCGGCCCCAGCGGCGTCGGCAAGACGTGCATCACGCGGTTCGTAACCGAGCAGCTGCGGGAGGAGGTCCTCGATGTCGAGGTCACATATGTGAACTGCTGGCGCAATTACACACGTTTCCGCACACACTATCAGATCCTCGACGACCTCGGGCAGACGATGGACATCCACCGCCAGTCGACCCCACATGACGTCCTCGTCGACCGTCTGCAGCGGTATGATGGCCCGCCCCGTGTCGTGATCCTCGATGAGGCTGACCAGCTCGAGGACACGGGTGTCATCTACGATCTGCACGATCTCCCCGCATTCGCTGTGATCTGCATTTCGAACACCGAGGAGGAGCTGTTCAGCCGGATCGACGACCGGCTCGTCAGCCGACTGCGCGCAAGCGAGCACATCCGCCTCGACCGATACCACGTCGATCAACTCCACGACATCCTCGCCGCACGCGCACAGTGGGGTCTCGATTCCGGCACCATCACCGATGAGCAGTTGCTCCGCATCGCTGACGCCGCAGCTGGTGATGCCCGGCTTGCGATCGGGATCCTGCGGGCGGCGGCCTCTGCTGCGGACCGTGCGGGGACCGATACCATCTCCGACGCACAGCTGCTCGATGCTGCCGGTGTCGCCCGCGCGCAGCTCACACAAGCAAGTCTCGAGTCACTCACGCCGCATCAGCGCACCGTCTACGGGATCATCGCAGAGGAGGGACCACTGTCACCCAACGCGATCTACGACCGCTACTCCGCAGCCGTCGAGACGCCCCGAACCAAGCGGACCGTCCGCAGCTACCTGTCGAAGATGACACAGTACAATCTCCTGGAGGGTCGTGGTAGCAGCCGGGACCGCACCTATCTCGCCATCGAGGTTGCCTCACCTGCCTGAGCTGAAGCGGTCCAGTCCGGTCTGTGCTCCACGCAGTGGTTCGATGATCGTCGGGTCGTCATTCGATGGATCATTCACGGCTGTTGAGATCTCCACCGTGGTGAGCCCATCACCACCTGTGGGGTCACACAGTGCTTCACGCGTGGTCGGTGACCCCTGCAGCCACCGGTCGTATGCGGTCTCCCGGATGACGACGGGCATCCGGTCGTGGATGGGTGCGACCACGTCGTTCGCCGCACATGTGATGATCGCCACGGTGGGCTCGCCGGTGTCATCTGTGGTCCAGATCCCGGCGAGCGCGAAGGGCCCCGTCGGATCGTAGATCCGGACCGGTTGGCGACGCCCTTGCCCTCTGTCGGCCCACTCGTAGAACCCGTCGGTGGCCACCAGGCAGGGCCGCTCCGCCCATGCCTCGGCGAAGGTCTGGCGGCGGTCGATGCCCTCCGCACGTGCATTGATGTGTGTGCTGTCTCGGATGCCGTCGATGCCCCACCGCATCGGTGCGACCGTCTCCGGTGCGGAGGTACGCACCGTCCACAGCTGCTCGCCCGGTGCGATGTTGTACCGCGGGGTGTACCCGCCGTCGGTCCGCAGGCTGGCCCCGAAGTGCCGCTCGATCACCGCCGGGTCGCTGAACAGCGATGTCCGCCCACACATGGTGTATCACAGCCGCCCCGGTGGTTTGAAGCCACGCGTTCATCCGGACTTCCGGAAACGCCACGCCGTCGCTTATCGGGGCAGCCATCTCCCCATCGGTATGGCCGAAGACCACCCCCGCACCGCAGCCGCACAGAACCGGTCGCTGCACGCTGCCCCATCGACCCCACCACAGCTGCTGCCCTCGCTCGACCCCGGGGTGACACTGCTCGACATCCGCGGTGGCCGGGGGGTGCCGGTGGTCCAATCGCTCGTGCTCGATCACCTGCTCACCACCGGTGGCCCGGTCGTCTGGCTGGATGCGACCGGCATCGCGACGACGACCACGATGGCACAGTTGGCGCCCAGCCGCCGCTCGCTCGAGCAGATCCACGTCGCCCGCGGCTTCACCGCCACCCAGCATCACGCCCTCGCGACCGCGCTGCCACCGGTCGAGCCGACGCTCATCGTCGCCCCCGCGGTCGATGCGATGTACCGTGATACCGACGCGTTCGGCCCACAGACCGCCCGTCGACTGCTCGCGCGCACCCTCGCGGCGCTGATCGGTCACGACGCACCGGCTGTGCTCCTGACCCGCACCGCGACCGACCGCTTCGCCGCACCTGTCGCCACCTGTGCACACCACCACCTCACGTGTGAGCTCACCGCGATGGGGCCGCGATTCACCGGGGATACGACCACCACCCTCGTGTACCCGACCCCACATGCGGGCGTCTACCAGACCACCCTGGCGTACTGGCAGCAGCTGCTCGATGCCCGGGCACGGGCGGTCGGGGTCGATCGCACCACCCCGACGCAGCACACACCCCGGGCACCCGCACCTGACCCGATGGCCGATGCGCTCACCGCAGCGGGGTGGTGAGCGTGGGACGGACCAACCCTACCTACCGCGACACCCTCACCGCACTGCAGCAGCGATGGGGGGCGTACCGCCGCGGGCTACGTGTGGATGACCAGCCGCACTTCGACCGGCTGTTCGCCCACGCGCGGGCACACGCCGACGCGGGCGGCCTGCTGAATCACCCCCGCCCGCTGGTGCCCGCACTCATGAGCATCGCCCTCGAGCAAGAGCGGCAGATCGCCGCTCTCGAGGCGCGGATCGCCGCCCTCGAGGGTGGGTGAGATGGTCTTCCACATCGACCACCTCACGGACGGCCGTCTCGTCCGCTGGCGCCGCACCGCCGAGGGCGTCACCCACACGGTCGACCCCGAGTACACCCCGCGCTTCTACGTGGGTCCGCGCCGTGCAGGCGCATCGCTCGACCTCCGGCGGCTGCTCAGCGCCTACGAGCAGCACCCGCACGTCGCCGGGGTCCGCCGCGAGCAGCACCGCATCGGCTTCCGAGACGACCCCTCGCCGGTGGTGGCGGTCGATGCGACCCACGTCGAGCACATCCCCACGCTCGCCCGGCTCGCCCACGACCATGCGGCGGCCCCGGTCGGTGATGTGGCGTGCTACAACGTCGACCTCTCGCGGGAGTTCCGCTACTGCCTCGAGACCGGCACCGACCCCACCCCCTCCCACCCGCTGCGGCGGTGCACACTGGATGCGGCACCCACCGACATCGCCGACGGCACCCTGGAGACGCTCACGGTCGACGGCACCACCGTCACGGGTGCGACCGCGATCGCCGAGACGGTCGCAGACACCCTGACCACGGCCGACCCTGACATCCTCGTCTGCTCGACTGCAGCGATCGTCCCAGCACTCGCGGCACTCGCCGACCGCATCGACCACCCCGACCTGCGGCTCAGCCGCCTGCCCGATGCCCCGGTCCAGCAGCTCGCCGGCCGTTCGACGTACGACAGCTACGGTCGCGTGGGCCACTCCCCCGCGCGGTACAACATCCCCGGACGCGTCATCATCGACCGCGCGAACACGTTCTTCCACCGCGAGACGAACCTCGATGGGATGATCGACCTCGTCAGCCGGTCCTGGAAGCCGCTGCAGGAGCTCGCGTGGGCATCGATCGGCAACGTGCTCACCGCGATGCAGATCCGTGCGGCCACCGCCCGCGATGTGCTGACGCCCTGGCACCCCTGGCGCCCGGAGTTCTACAAGTCGATGCGGACGCTCCATGCTGCCGACCGGGGTGGGTTCATCTTCGCGCCCGACCCCGGCTTCCACGAGACGGTCTACGAGCTGGACTTCTCGAGTCTGTACCCGAACATCATCTGCACACACAACATCTCCCCCGACGTGATCCGATGCGACTGCCACGCCGACCGCAGCGACGTCCCCGAGTTGGGGTACGCCGTCTGCGACCGCCGCGGGTACCTCGTCGACGTCCTCGAGCCGCTGATCGCTGACCGCGATGCGATCAAGGCGGAGATCGCCGCACTGCGTGCTGCGGACGACGCCGACTCTGACCAGCTCGCAGAGCTGGAGGGGCGGTCGAGTGCACTCAAGTGGATCCTCGTCGCCTGCTTCGGGTACCAGGGCTTCAACAACGCGAAGTTCGGCCGGATCGAGTGTCACGAGGCGATCAATGCGCATGCCCGTGAGATCCTGCTGACAGCCAAGGAGCAGCTCGAGGCGGGCGGGTGGACCGTCGTGCACGGGATCGTCGATTCCATCTGGGTCACCCCCCGCGACGGGGTCGAGCAGACCGACCTTGCGATGGTCGCCGCATCGATCTCGGCGGCCGTCGGCATCCGTCTCGAGTACGAGGCGGCGTACGACTGGGTCGCGTTCGTCCCCCGGACCGACGGTGCTGGGGGGACCCTCACCCGGTACTTCGGCAAGCGTGCTGACGGCTCGGGGTTCAAGCTGCGCGGCATCGAGGCGCGCCAGCGCTCGACCCCACCACTCATCGCTGACTTCCAGCACACATGCCTCGAGCGCCTCGATGCCACCCGCGACCCTGATGCGGTGCTCGCGTTGCTGCTCACCCAGATCGACCGTCTCGCAGCCGGGGTCGACCCCGGCGATCTCGTGATCCGCACACGCGTCTCGCAGCCTGCAGGGGCGTACACCCAGCGGACCCACACGGTCGCAGCGCTCGAGCGTGCGGCCGCGGCCGGTATCGAGGTGCACCCCGGGCAGGACGTCCGCTTCGTCGTCGTCGACGATGCAGCCGACAGCGCCGACCGCGTCGCGCTCGCACACGAGCCGATCGACCGCTACGATGTGGCGTTCTACCGCGACCAGCTGGTCCGTGCGACCGCGAGCATCCTCCGACCGCTCGGGATGGACGCCGCTGCGATCCGTGCGGCGCTCGCCGATACCCGAGAGCTGCCACTGAGTCACTGGAACGATTGTTAACTCACGGCGACAATGTTGTGAATCATGGTGTAAGCTACCCCCCTCTCATCGCAGTGCTGTTCATATCGACGCGGGCTGTATGCCCACCGATGTCGGATGGGCATGACGTATCTGCTGACAGGACGCTGCAGCTGTCGGTCCCCTCGATGGACTGTGCAAGCTGTGCGAGCACTGTGGAGGCGGCGATCGCGCGGGCGGCGCCGGCTGCGGAGGCGACCGCCCGTCCTGCCAGCGGGACGGTCAAGATACGATACGACCCCCTCTCGGCCGACCGATCGGCGATCCGTATGGCAGTCGAGGGTGCGGGCTACCCCATCACCGATGAGACGACGAGCGGCACCATGCTCGCGGCGGGGCGCCAGGCGATCTGGCGGAGCCGTCGGGCGGTGCTGACCGGGGTCGCGACTGTCGGGCTGCTCGTGGGGATGCTTGCTGAATGGGTCTTCCCTGCGGCAGTTGGGTCGGTGCCACTCGCTGAGCTCGCGTACCTGGCCGCGACGGTCATCGGTGGTGCGGCCATCCTCCGTGGAGGGCTGCGGTCGGCTCGGGAGCTGTCGATGGACATCGACCTGCTGATGTCGATCGCGATCGTCGGTGCGTGGGCCGCGAGCCTCGTGTACGGGGTGGCGCTGTACTTCGAGGCGGCCACGCTTGCGGTGCTGTTCAGCATCGCGGAGTTGCTCGAGCGTGCCTCCATGGAGCGTGCACGTGGGGCGCTGCGGGCGCTCGCAGCACTGGTCCCCGACGAGGCGCGCGTCGAGACGGATACCGGAACCGAGCTGCGCCCCACCGAGCTGGTCGAGCTCGGTGATCACGTCATCGTGCGCCCAGGTGAGAAGCTCCCGCTGGATGGGCAGGTCATCGCGGGGACGTCCGCGATCGACCAGTCGACGATCACCGGCGAGAGCATCCCTGATGAGGTCGGACCAGGAGATATGGTCTACGCGGGGACGCTCAACCACACCGGTCCGATCACCATCGAGGTGGGCGCGCCTGCCGCGGAGTCCACCATCGCAGAGGTGACTCGGTTGGTCGACGCGGCACAGCGGGGTGACACTGCTGCTGAGCAGTTCATCGATCGCTTCGCAGGCATCTACACGCCCATCATCGTGTCGTCCGCTGCGATCACGATGCTCGCCGGGCCCACCCTGTTGGGTGTCACCCAGTCGACGGCGATCGTCTATGGCCTCACACTGATCGTCCTCGCATGCCCATGTGCGTTCGTGATCGCGACACCGGTGTCGGTCGTCTCCAGCATCACCGCCGCCGCCCGTGAGGGGATCGTCATCACCGGGGGTGTCCACCTGGAGACACTCGCTGAAGCGACGGTCGCACTGTTCGATAAGACGGGGACGGTCACAACAGGGGTGCTCTCGGTGACGGACGTGCTGGGCTTCGCTGACACAGATCCGTCGGAGATCCTCGCCATCGCCGCGACGGTCGAATCTGACAGTGCTCACCCCATCGCGAAGGCGATCACCACGGCAGCAGGGGAGATGGAGCTCGACACAGAGGCACCGACAGCTGTCGAGTCCACGACCGGTGTGGGCATCGCCGGGACGGTGAACACGGTGCGCTATGAGATCGCGAAGCCGGACGCGTTCCCCCTCGACGCTCCGGCGATGGTCGCACACATGGATGATGCCGCGGGTGCTGATACGGTCGACCGCCTCGACCGTGAGGTGATCGCACCGATGGAGCGTGCCGGCAAGACGGTCGTGGTGGTCGCCGATGCCGGCGGACCGATCGGTGCGATCGGGCTCGCAGACACCCCTCGTGCTGCAGCCGCAGAGACCATCTCCGCACTCGAGCAGACGGGGGTGCGATCGACGGCGCTGCTCACTGGCGATAACGAGCGTGCGGCGGCGACAACTGCGGCAGTCGCCGGGATCGAGACCGTGCATGCGGGGCTGCTGCCAGACGAGAAGCTTGCCATCGTCGAGAGCTATCAGGACCGGGGGGCGATCGTTGCCATGTTCGGTGACGGTGTCAATGACGCACCTGCCCTCGCCGCGGCTGACGTCGGTGTAGCGATGGGTGCCCGTGGTACGGACATCGCCATCGACGCGGCGGATATCACCCTGCTGGATGAAGGATTCGCACAGATCGGTCGCCTGCGCAGGTTGGCTGTCGCGACCCGTCGCGTGATCCGCCAGAACGTCGCTGCCGCCCTGTTCGTCAAGGCGTTGCTGGCGATCGGGGTCCCCTTTGGCCTCGTCCCGATATGGGCTGCAGTCCTGATCGGCGATGCGGGTATGACGATCGCGGTGACCTCCAACGCACTGCGGCTTCGATCGGTCAGCTGAGCAACGGTGTCCCGTCCGCCTCGGGCCCCAACATGGGACCATACGGCCCCTCGTCGTCGGTGATCGGTCGGCGCAGGCGGTAGTCGGTCGAGCGCTCGACGGGCCGTCTCCCGACGGCCCGGATCATCTCCACATAACGGTCGAAGCTGCGGAACTCCCCATGGTCGCCACCTGCCCGCTTGGTGATCTCTTCGGACAGCACGGTGCCCATGAGGTCATTCGCGCCACATGACAGCAGCTGCAGCGCGCGCTCGTCACCGTACTTGACCCACGAGGACTGGATGTTGTGGATGTTGTCGAGGAAGAGCCGACTGACCGCGATCATGAGCGCATCCTCTGCGGGGCTGGCACCGCCATCGACCATCCCCCGCTCGAACAGCGGCGTGTGTTGGTGGACGAAAGACAGCGGGACGAATTCGGTGATCATGCCGAAACGGTCCTGGAGGTCACGGATCACACCCAGATGCATCGCACGGTGCCGCTCGTTCTCGACGTGGCCATACATGATCGTCGCCGTGGTCTGCAGCCCTGCCCGCATCGCCCCCTCCATCGCCTCGACCCACTCTGCTGTGTCGATCTTGCCCGGGCAGATCACCTCTCGCACCTCATCGACGAGGATTTCCGCCGCTGTGCCGGGGACGGTGTCCAACCCAGCATCACTGAGCCTGCGGTAGACCTCCTCGTAGCTCCACTCGGTGCCACGTCGGGCGTGTGCTGCCTCCTCCGGTGTCATCGAATGGACATGTGCACCTGACCCTGCCATCGCCGCAATCTGCTCGGTGTAGCTGCCTGGATCGGTCGCATACGACGATGGTGGCCGATACGTCAGCCTGGGGTCATCGATTTTGGCCTCCAGGATCTCACGATGTTCTGTGTCCAGCGCGAATGCGGGGTGCAGTCCCGAGACGGAGGTGACCTCATACACACCGCGCCTGACCGCATCAGTGACGATCTCCGCGGACTCCGAAGGCGTCTTCGTGAATCCCTCGCTCTCCCCCTCATACCCCCGTTCGAACTCGTGTGCAGGATCTTTGAAGTTGCAGAAGAGACATCCGACGGTGCACGCGGTTGTCACGTTGTTGTTGATGTTCGCGACGAACGTCACATCCTCCCCCACCATCTCCGCACGCCTCGTGTCGGCCACTGCGAGCACCTGCTCGAACCGCACAGGATCGATCCCCTCGCTGTCTGTACCTGTCGTCAGCAGCTCCAGGGCATCGTCCACACTCAATCGGTCACCGGTGCGGGCCTTCTCCAGCGCATTCTCGAACGATTGGTCGCTCGCCACTGGATGCACGCCGGCGAAGGCGGGGTCGGTCATGGCAGAAGCAGCGGTGCGTGTCGAATAACCGTTCGCATCACGGCAATCTCCCCCGATGAGAGCCTTCATGTCCCCACTCCATCAGGTCCATCTGTACGATGCAACCGACCAGCGGGATGCTGTTCGTCTTACTGCTGGTCGCGCTCATCATCCCACTGTTCGTCACGCAGGTGGTCCCGATGGCTGCCACCGCTGTGGGCGTAATCGTCGTGCTCGTCATCGCCGAGCCGCTGACGGGTGTCGGTATCGCGACGGGGCTCTCTGGTTTCGCCAATCCGGCGACGGTGACCATTGCAGCACTGATGATCCTGAGCGAGGGGGTGCGGCGGACGGGACTGTTGGACCGACTGACGCGGTGGCTCGCGCGGAGCAGCAGCGGAGATGAACCTGGGGCGTTGCTCGCGACCATCGGCATCACGGGACCTCTGTCAGGGGTGATCAACAACACCGCGGCCGTGGCCATCATGTTGCCTGCGACCGTCGATCTCGCCGAGCGCATCGGACTGCCTCCATCGAAGCTGCTGTTGCCACTGTCGTATGCGTCGATGGCCGGGGGGATGCTGACGCTCATCGGCACCTCCACCAGCCTCCTGGCCAGTGTGCTCGTTGCTGAGGCCATCGGGCGACCCTTCGGCATGTTCGAGTTCACCGGACTCGGGGCGATCGTCCTCGGCACCACGGTGGTGTACCTGATGCTGGCATCAGGGTGGCTCACACCGGCGAACCCTCCACAGCCTGCAGCCCTCACCGACCGGTTGTTCACCATCCGCCTGCAGCTCACCGAGCCGGACGGGTTCACAACCCGCGAGGAGCTCATCCGTGCACTCGGTGGACGTGGGGAGGTGCACACGTCGGCGGTGCTACCGACGGGAGGGACCATCACCTGTAATCTTCCGCCCGCGGGGATCAGGGAGGCGTACGAGCACCCTGGTATCTCCTTGGGTGTCGAGGAGGCCCCTCTCGGTGCATCCCCCGTCCTGCTTTCGATGGTCGTGACCCCTGGGGCCCTGCGGCCGCTGGACCCGACCGCGGTCGATTCGTTCGAGGCGCATTACGGGGTGCGGGTCATCGGTGTCAACAGCGATGGGCGCGATGCCGAGGCGGTCACGACAGATGGGCTGCAGCCCGGGGATGTGCTGCTGGTCATCACCACCGAGGAGCGACGCGGGACCTTCGCGGCAGATCCAGCGCTGATCGTGACGGATGTGTACCAGGTCGAGGATGTGCCCGGGTGGCAGATCCCGGTGGTCGGTCTCACCATCGCCGGGGTGATCGCGGTCGCTGCGGTTGGTCTCGCCCCGATTGTGATGACCGCAATGGCTGGTGTGTTGGTGCTCATCGGTACGAATGTGCTGCGGCTGTCGGATGCGATCAGCGCCGTGCGATGGGATGTGATCATCCTGCTGGCAGGGTTGATCCCCCTCGGAACGGCGTTTTCGAACACCGGGGGAGACGCCTACCTTGCGTCGCTGATCGTCGGCGCGGCCCCCGACGTCCCACTGGTCCTGGTGCTCATGCTCGTGTACGTGATGACGATGGCCGTGACCAACCTGATCAGCAACCAGGCGAGTGTCATCCTCCTGATCCCCGTCGCACTGCAGGTGGCACAGTCGGTGGGGGCAGCCCCGTTCTCCTTCGCACTCGCGGTCACCTTCGCAGCCTCGACCGCATTCATGACACCCATGGGCTATCAGACCAACCTCTTCGTCCTCGGCCCCGGTGGATACACCTACCGTGATTACCTCCGCTTGGGTGCCCCACTGCAGGTGTTGCTCGCGTTCATCACGCCATTCAGCATCGTGATGATATGGGGACTGTGAATGATATTCTTGTGTGGTACCACATGATGGTAACATCTATGTGACGCCGCAAACGACCGGTTGCATGGACGCGACATTACATCGGGTGAGATCATGAGCACAGCCGTCCTGGCGGGGATGGTGGTGCTGCTTTCGGGATTCGCGCTGCTTGGCATCTGGGCCGGGCGCCGCGGTGTGCGCTCGGTCGAGGACCTGATCTCCGCGCGTGATTCGATCGGTCCGCGCCAGCTCACCGCGACACTCGTCGCGTCCGTGATGGGCGTGTGGATCCTCTTCGCCGCCCCAGAGGCAGGTGCAGGCTTCGGGATCGCAGCGGTGATCGGGTACGCCCTCGGGCAGGCGATCCCCATGGCGCTGTACGCCCGAATCGGTCCCCGCATCCGTGAGCTGATGCCGAGTGGGCATTCACTCCCCGAGTATGTGCGGGTGCGGTACGGTGGGGGAGCATACCTGCTGATCCTCGGCATCAGTGCGATGTACATGTTCATTTTCGTGGCCGCAGAACTCACCGGTATCGCCGGCGCCTTCGCCGCGGTCGCTGGTATCGAGCCGCTCCAGACGGTGCTCATCGTCGGTGGTGCTGTCTTGATTTACACCGCGTACGGTGGATTGCGTGCATCGATCCTGACCGACAGCATCCAGGCGCTGCTCATCCTTCCGCTGCTCGCAGTGGTGACACTCGTGGTGCTGTTGCGTGCAGGGACGACCGCACCCGCTGCTGTCCTCAGCAGTGAGCTCATCCCTGCCACGGTGGGCTTCTGGGCGGGTGCACAGTTCGGCCTCGCCCTGGTGTTTGCGATCGTCGGCGCCGAGCTGATCAACCAGACCTGGTGGCAGCGGATCTATGCGGGCAGAGATGGGCACACGGTGCGACGGAGCTTCCAGACCGCAATGCTCCTGAACGGTTCGATCACGTTCATCGCCGCCGGTCTGGGTGTCCTCGCACGCACGCTCGCACCAATCAACACTGATGTCACTGCGGCTGGGTACAACGCCGATGCGTCACTCTTCATCCTGGTGGATACCCTCGCACCGGGCCTGTCGATCGTGGTGCTCTTTCTTGCACTGTTGCTCGTCATCAGCTCGATGGACTCGCTGTTCAATGCGCTTGCATCGCTCCTGACGACCGATGTCGGGCGCCTCGTGAACGGTGTATCATCCCGGCAACTCAGCTTGGTCGCCCGGGTGGGCACCGTGGCCGTCGCGATCGGTGCGATGTACGTGAGTCTCCGCGCGCAGTCCGTCCTCCGGCTGTTCTTCCTCGCTGACCTGCTTGGGGCAGCCGTGGCGGTGCCGATGCTCGCCGGCCTCTACAGCGACAGGATCGATCAGCGTGGTGTCCTCCTCGCCAGCGGTGTTGGCCTGGTCGTGGGGCTCGCGTACTTCCCGGACCTCCGCTGGCTGTTGGTGCAGTTGCCAGGTCTTCAGGGACTGCTCCCAGCGGTCGACCCGCTGTATCTCCGAGCGTTCGCGGGTGCGATGCTCGCATCCGGGGTGGTCACCCTCCTGGCGGTTGGCCTGACCCGCTCGACGGTGGACCTGCGGGATCTCCGCGACCGCGTGCACCTCTTGGAGTGAGCTCACGCACCGCGGGGCAGTCGCGACTGGCGCCGCTGCTGGAGTCCCCGTCTCACGATCGCTGCTGTGCTGAGCGTCATCAGCACGCCCATCGCCACGACCATCCCATCGATCGGTCCACCCACCCCATCGGCGACACGTGACCACACGAATCCACCCGCACTGACCCCGGTGATCACCATCGCAACCAGCCCCCCGACCACTGCTCTCACGCCCATCCGGTCTGTCTGCATGAGTTCCGCATCGGTGCCGATCACGAGCACGACCGCGATCATGAACGGGGTGCCGAGCAGGCCGAATGCCAGCACGATCACCAACAGCGGGAGGAACGCCCCCTCGATGAATGCCCCTCCGGCACTGAGCAGTGCGACCATCACGACCATCCCACGATACCGACGATCGCTGATCGACGCATCCCATCCCAGCTTGTCCGCAACCAGCAGAGGCCCCACGATGGTGTTGCCCCCGAGGGTGGTGACCGCCGCCCCCAACAGCCCAAGCAGGAACAGGGACTGCGCAGCCGGCCCCACGAGCGGCCCCAACGCCTCTGCAGCTCTGATCGCAGTCACCTCTGTCAGTCCCGCGCTGGGGAGCACCGCGGCTGCGACGAGGTAGATCGCAACCGAGTAGAGCCCGAATCCACCGAGCATCGCCACCCCGATGTCCCACCGGGCCAGTCTGCGGTCCGCGATCGACCACCCACGGGCACGGATGGTGTACGTCTGCATCGTGATCAGGGTGATATGCACCGCCCCTCCCAGTATCCCCGCGACACTCGCAAGCGCGGTGAGGCTGGTGGGTGCGCGAGGGATGCCACCAGCCAGTGCCGCTGGCAGATCGATTGGCACCACCAGAACCGAGAGCATGAACGCGCCGACCACCATGGCCAACAGCAGCTTCGCCGCCCCCTCGGCGATCCGGTATCCACCGCCACCGAGCCCAACAGCGAGGATGCCCGCCCACACGAGTGCCCACGTGCCGGCGGTCCCTCCCACGATCGTCACCGAGATGTCCGCGAGCGTCTTCATGATGATGAGCTGTGCGACGCCAGCGGCCACGAGCGTCACCCCCACCACCATCCAACCCCACGCCTGTCCGAGTCGATCGTCGACAGTCCCAACGATCCCCGCCTCTGTCACGAGCGCCACGTGTGTCGACAACCACTGCACCGTTGCCCCGAGGACTGCCGATGCGACCACGACCCACATGAGCCGGTAGCCGGCACCCGCCCCTGCTGTCACGAGTGCAGCCATCGTCGCCGGCCCAGCCGCAATCGCCCCGGCGACCCAGGTCGGCCCACCGCGCCTGATCGCCGTGGTGAACACGCGGGTGCTCCCCTGCATACCACGACGTGGTACAACGCAGTGATAACGGCTTTGCTTCTACACCATCTGCGGGGGCCCGATCGGTGGGTGCTCATGTCCACACTCGGTGCAGATGAGCATCTCCGCAGGCGCTTGTTGCGGTGCCGAGGTCCCAACAGATCCACCTGGACGCTCGTGGTCCCTCACCGCGATCATGACCCGATCATCGGGGTGGGCCACAGCGCGGATCCACGGGAAGTGATCGATCGCACCCCACACACGCAACGTGCCCCCGCACCGGTCACAACTGTGTGCGACCGGTAGCTCCATGGCCTCGAGATGACACTCCAGGACCGGCCAGATCGACACCGGAGCCCCAGTCGAGACGTCCAACCGCAGTCCCCGCATCGTCGGGCTGAGATACACACTCTCCCGTCGCTGCCCCGACTCGATGAGCAACCGGTAGACCTTCTCGCGGCCCACCGGTGTGCATCCGAGCGAACACAGCTCACCCGAGATGGCGCGCACAGAGGTGTGGGCATCATAATCAGTCCAGCTCATCGGTTCACACCAGCTCATGGTCATGCTCTGATATATATGTATCAGAAATCCACATCACGATGCGGACAAATACGGGTGGCCGGAGGTGGGGTATTTATTCACCCAGTCTTCGGATGCCGTCCATGCAGGGGCCCCTGGATGGGGACTTCCGTCCACTCCGCGACCAGTTGCACAGCATCAATCACTGGTGGGATTCCACCGCGGTACCGCACCGCTCGAGCTTGGCGCCCGACACCGCTCCCATGTTCCATCGGGCTGACTTCTTCCGGATGCTGGAGGCGTTCGCCACCCCCAGCCAGGAGCCGTCGGTGTGGGGTGTCGCGGGGCCAGCGGGTGTGGGGAAGACGACCGTGTTGGCGCAGGCGATCCGCCTGTTCACGGACCCACAGCTGCAGGACCTGGTCTCGGCGGTCGGGGCCGCTGAGCCCACGGACCACGCGACCTCCGCCGATGAGCGTCATCTCGCATGGGCGGTGAACAAATACCACAACCAACAGGTCGGTGCCGACGCGGTGACAGACCTCGTCAACGAACTCCCAGACCGACGGCCCACCGACCTGCTGTACCTCCCACTCGCGATGGACCCGGCGTACCAGATCACACCTATCGAGCAGGTGATCGCGGCCGTCGAGCAGTACGAGGAGACCGTCCTTGAGGGGTCGCCCGCCACGCGGGACCATCTCGTCATCATCGACGATGTGCATCTGTGCTACCCATCCGCCTGGGCACCGATGGTCGTCGAGCTGATCGAGGACACACCTGGGAGGCGTGTGGTGCTGACCGGCGGATCGCTGCAAACACTCGAGGGTGCCCTGCGGCGGGCATTCAGAGACACCCCGATGAGCTACGACACGGCCGTGCGGCTCGAACCGATGCTCCCGATGAAGCTCCGCGATTTCCTCCAACGTCGCCGGCCCATCACCGAGGGCCGGACAGCATCGATCCCTTCGGCACAGGTGCTCGGCCAGCTCCTCCGTGGCTCCCGTTCGGACCCCGATGACCCCGATTCCAGTCGGCTCCGGGGGGCGCCGCTGTTGGTGGCGTTGCGGACCGCGGTGGCGACCGCGGACGCAGGGGCTGTCACCGAGGCTGCGGCGGCACTGCAGGACCGCCTGTCAGCGATCGATGCGGATCTGCCCGCACAGATCAAGCTGGCCCAAGAGCAGTACACCGCGTTGGGTGGATTCACCGCACTCCGGCTTCCCGATGCCGTGTACACGGCCGATGACTCCGAGTTCGTCGACTATCTCCGGGGGGCGACGATCGACGGGTCGTCGCTCGCGGAGCTGCGGGATACGACATTGCGTGACGTCATGGCGACGATCCGTGAGGAGGCGCCCACCCTCGACGCCCTCACCCCCGAGACGATCAGTGCCCTCCCACGATTGTTCGCTTGGGCGGCGCACACGCTCCCGGTGCAATCGCTCCCGTATGCGGCCCTGATCGGCGACGATCGGCCGGATGTCCCGATGTTCGACGTGGACCGGCGCACCCTCCGAGAGAAGTACTTCGCGAGTTTGGAGGCAATGATCTTGCTGACCCCGATCGCCCAGTACGGTGATGCAAAACCACGAGACCTCCGGGTGGCCGTCCGGGATGTGGGTCTCGCGACGGCGATCAAGGACCTGGGCCCCGATGCAGCGACAACGGATCCAGAGACCGCCCGGCGCCTCCAGCATATGCTGGTGTTCGACCACATCAAGCGGCTGTCATACCTCGTGAATGATCGCCACGACCCCAACCGTGGGGTCGTGCGGTTCTGGGAGGACCGCGACACGGCGGTCCCATTCATCATCAAGATCGGTGGCAGCCCTGTCCCGATCATCCCCACCGATACGAGGACCGATGTGGACAGGGCGATCGAGGCATGCGACCGCTTCATGACCGCACAATCCCCCGAGCCCGATGCTGATGTCCACGATTACCTGCGACTGCGGCCTGAACGATTTGGCGCAGACCCACCCGACAGGTTGGGGACGGTGCTCGATGGCACCGGCACGTGGGCTGGGGTGCGCTCAAGTGCCTACTACGGGAGCTATGTCCCGTTCGAGTGGGGCAGCGAGGGTGTGATCCATCATCGAATCCATGATGGCCCCACGCGATTGGGGATCGTGCTCACCGACGGGTCAACGCCGGCGGTCCACACCACCGATGATGGTGCATCGATCGCGTGCATCCCTGCCTGGTCCTTCCTGGCGCAGGTGTGATCAGAGGGTCTCGCCTGGCATCCAGGTGTTGCCCTCGAGTTCGACCAACCCGTACCCTTCGAGCACCTGCAACGTCTTCACCACCATCTCGGCATCGTAGCGGAGGTTCATCTCTGCGGGCAGTTCGTTGGCGATCGCTGACCGTGTCCCTCCCCGCAGGTCCACCACCGTGTCCAACAACACATTGATGTCCTGAACGAATCGGTCGATGGCCCCTCGCCCCCGCGCACTTGCTTGCAGCTTGGTCATGACGTCGTCATAACCGCCCGATATCTCCATCAGCACCTGCACATCGTTCGATGGTTCGTATTCGTTGTCCATGACAACCTCAATTCGGAGACTCGATTGTATAGCTTTACACTTCGCCTGCTGGCACCCCGGCAAAACCATTATTGCATCAGAAGCCCAATATTACCTATGCATCCGAAAATGCTCCGTCCGACATGCCCGAGTGACGCACCAGCCCGTGATGCTGCAGCGATCGGTGGATCCATCGGTGCAGCCGTCGGCTCACGGCTCGGACCCGTGGGAGCAGGAATTGGTGCCGGCTTGGGTGCGGCGACTGGGTTCCTCACTGGCACATGCACTCGGAAGCTGTGTCGCTGAATGCCTGAGACACTTGATGCAGAGGCCTGGGAGGCGGCAGTCCTCCGACTGCGAGCACAGAAGGACGAGTACTTCGCAGCCGATCCTCATTCGCCGATGCCGGCCGACCAGCGTGGTGAGGACTTCCCAGGGCTCTCGTACTTCGCCTACGAGCAGGCGTATCGTGCGGTCGTGGCCATCCAAGATGACAGCAAGCAGGCACAGATTACCGTGGAGACGACAGCGGATGGTGAGCAGCACTACCAGCGCGCAGGCGCGTTCACATTCACGATCCCCCCCGGGGAGATCACCCTCACCGCATTCGCACCGACAGATGGGGCCGATCGGCTCTGGCTTCCATTCCGTGATGAGACGAGCGGGGAGACGACCTACGGTGCGGGCCGCTATCTTGACCTCCGGCCAGATGAGCATCAGCTCGAAGATGAGCGCTGGATCGTCGATCTCAATCTCGCGTACAACCCCACCTGTGCGTACAACCCCGCCTACGAGTGCCCCCTCGTCCCCACAGAGAACTGGTTGCAGGTCCCGGTCAAGGCGGGCGAGCGCGCGTATCAGCCGGGGTGATCGCTGGCGGGTTTCACATCAACATCCGGACTCCACAGTCCTGAACGGTACCACGCCACGGCGAGGACCGCGCCCAGCACGTTCGAGATGGTGAACGCCAACCAGATACCATCCGCCCCGATGCTCAGCGCCCCGATCGCCGCTATCGGTAGTCGGACGACCCCCAAGATGACGATCCCGAGCACCGCAGCGATCGCGGTCTTCCCTGCCCCGCGGAAGCTCCCGATGTACGCCCGGGCGACCCCTACGAACCCGAAGGTCGGTGCGACATAGTAGAGGAACGATCGCCCGACATCGACGACGGCCGGGTCAGTCGTGAAGATCCCGATGGCCGCCTCGGCGAACACGAACGTCACCACTGCGAATCCGCTGAGGATGAGAAAGCCCCACCGGGCCGCATACGCGGCTGCTGCGTCAGCCCGGCCATCCACCCCGGCCCCGAGACTCTGGCCTGTCATCGTCTCGACGGCTCGTGCGACACCGATCGCCGGTAGGAACACCAACGCAAAGATGCGGATGCCGATCCCATATGCCGCGATCACCGTCGTCGGGAACAGCCCGACGATGAACAGCATCGCGTTGATCGACAATGCGGTCCCCGTCTCCTCGATCGTCGCAGGCACCCCCAGACGGAGCAGTCGTCGCAGGAACTCCGGATCCGGCCACATCGCCCGGAGCTGAATCTCGATCCCTGCCCGTCCACTTGCAAGGATCCACACCCCCACGGCAAATGCCAGCCCGCGCGAGAGCACGGTCGCGATCGCGGCGCCCTCGATGCCCAGTCCGCCGAAGGCCCAGCTGCTGTAGATGCGCTCCTCGATCGGTACCGTTGCGGTCATCGCGAACAGGGGGTTGTCGACGAACCCGAAGATGAACACCGGGTCGATGGCGATGTTCAGCACGACTGTCCCGAACATCACGATCATCGGCGTGACCGTGTCGCCGTACCCCCGCAACAGCGCGATGAACACGAAGAACCCGAACATCACCGGCAACCCGATCGCGATGATCTGCATGTACGCCGTCGCCAGCGTCACCACCTGGGGTTCGGCCCCGAACAGCTCGATCAGTGGCCCCACCGCGACGTAGCCGATCGCCCCGAAGCCCACCGATGCGAGCAGTGCGTAACTCAGCGTCTGTGAAGCGGTGTACGCCGCGAGATCGGGGTCCTCCGCACCCGTTGCCTGAGCGATCATGATCGCCCCCGCCACGGCGATACCCAACCCCAACGCGATGAGCAGGAAGATCAGCGGGAATGCAAAGCTGATCGCTGCCAGTGCATCTGTGCTGTACCGACCGAGCCAGAACGTATCTGCGAGGTTGTACGCCGTCTGCAGGAGATTGGTGATGACGATCGGCATCGCCAGCAGCACCAGCGGTGGCCCGATCGGCCCTTCGGTCAGAGGATATGCCTCTCGATACGCACGGAGTCGGCCACGGATCATCGCTGGCTCCAGATGGGATTGGTGCGTCTCACGCCGTCTCAGAATCACACCGTCGGGCCAACATGAAGCATCCGAAAGCGGGCCGCGGGGGGGTTTTACCCACCCGTCCGATTGAGACATCATGCAACTCATCTCCGTGGCTGCTGTCGGCGAGGATGGGGTGATCGGCCGGGATGGTGAACTGCCCTGGCCGTCGATCCCGGCCGATAAGCAGCAGTACCGCGCGACGGTCGCTGGGGCACCTGTCATCCTCGGACGGCGCACCTTCGAGTCGATGCGGGATGACCTCCCGGGATCCCACCAGATCGTCCTGAGTCGATCGGACCCGACGTACCCTGAGGAGTCTGCCACCACCGTCGCGAGCGTCGAGGCTGCGATTGCCACCAGTCGGGCCATCGGCGAGGATGTGGCGTATGTGCTGGGCGGGGCACAGATCTACGCGCTGCTGCAGCCGCATATCGATCGGATGCGCCTGAGTCGGGTCCATGGGCGGTTTGAGGGCGACAGTCGGTACCCGTCCTACGATCGCGCCGCATGGGAGCTGCTGGAGACGATACCACACGACCGGTTCACCATCGAGCGGTGGCGACGTCGGTGAGCACCAGCGGGCATACATAGCCTCGAGGCCATCATCGGACATGGAACAGATCACACTCGGCGGCGGCTGCTTCTGGTGCGTGGAGGCCGCGCTGCTCGAGCTCGAGGGGGTCGCATCTGTCACCAGTGGGTATGCAGGTGGACACACGGAAGGCCCGACGTACCAGGCCGTCTGTTCAGGAAGCACGGGCCACGCCGAGGTCGTGCAGGTGCGATTCGATCCGGCGGTGATCTCACTCGAGCAGCTCCTGACGGTGTTCATGCAGATCCACGACCCCACACAGAAGGACCGACAGGGTCCGGACGTGGGCTCGCAGTACCGGTCGATCATCCTTATCGAGGGGCCCGACCAGCGGGAGGTCGCGGAGTCGGTCATCAACGCCCAGGCGGCCCAGCACAGCACGCCCATCCAGACGGAGCTCACCCGCCTGGATACCTTCTACCCCGCAGAGGAGTACCATCAGCGCTACTTCGAGAAGCATCCCCAGGATGCGTACTGTCGGATGCACGCCGCACCGAAGCAGACGAAGGTCCGTGAGCAGTTCGCAGACCTCGTCTGAGTCACCACGTAGCGTCGGGTGTATCTCGGTGGGTGAACGCGGCGGCGTCCTCCCCGCTGAACTCTGCGACGCGGTTGCCATCGCCCTCCAGATAGTACTTGCTGGTCGTCAGTCCCTCGACGCCGACCGGCCCTCGTGCATGTGTCTTGCCTGTGGCGATGCCCACCTCTGCACCCAGGCCGTAGCGGTAGCCGTCGGCGAACCGCGTGGAGGCGTTGTGGAAGACGCTGGCTGCATCCACCGCCTCCATGAACCGCCGTGCGCGCTGCGGGTCTTCGGTGACGATCGCCTCCGTGTGCTTCGATCCATTCGTGTTGATGTGCTCGATGGCCGCATCGAGCGAGGTGACGGTCCCGACCGATAGCTCGAGGTCACCGTACTCCGTCCGCCAATCTTCAGAGGTCACCGGATCGAGCGCCACGACCTCCCGGGTCGGTGCGTCACCGCGCAATGTGACCCCTGCTTCCCGCAGTTGCTCGATGAGCGATGGCAGCACCTCCTCTGCGACCGCCTCATGCACCAGCAGTGTCTCCATCGCATTGCAGACTGCGGGGTACTGCGTCTTCGCGTCCATGGCGATCGCCGTCGCCATCTCCCGGTCTGCATCGGCATCGATGAACACGTGACAGACCCCCTCGGTGTGCCCCAGCACCGGGATCCGTGTCGACGACTCCACATGTGCGACGAACTCGCCGCTGCCACGAGGCATGACCAGATCGACCGCATCGTCCCGTCTGAGGACCGTCTCGACATCCTCACGCGCCTCGATCAGTGCACTCCAACCTGATGGGAACATGGTGGTGGCATCCTCGATGATCCGGTGCAGAACGCGGTTCGACTCCGCTGCCTCGCTACCACCTTTGAGAATCACCGCGTTCCCCGACTTCGCTCCCAGTGCAGCGATCTGTACCAGTGCATCCGGGCGAGATTCGAACACAGCAGCGACCACGCCGAGCGGCACACGCACCTCGAAGAGGTCGAGTCCAGGTGCCAGCTCGCGTGCGCTCACCGTCTGCCCGATGGGGTCTGGTTGGTCGGTGACACTCCGCACCATCTCCACGATCGAAGCGAGCTTGGCATCGGTGAGCTTGAGCCGGTCCACCAGCGCCTGCGAATACCGGCCTGCCGCCAGCTGCTCCTCCGCCTGCTCGACATCCGCCGCGTTCGCTGCGAGGATCTCAGCACTCGCATCCTCGATCGCCGTCGCCATCGCCTCCAACGCTGCATCACGCGTCTCTGCTGTGGTCGTCGCGAGCCCCAGTGCTGCGTCCGCTGCGGCATCGACCTTCGCGTCTGTGCTCATACCAGCAGTGTTGTCGGCACGAATATTGTGCCCACCGGCTCAGACGCGACCACCCGCGCGAGCACATCCGGTGCCGCACACGCGGTGATGATCGCAGGGATCCCCGCCTCTGCCGCCTCTCGGGCGCCACGGATCTTCGTGAGCATCCCCCCGAACTTCTCTGTGCTGCTGGCGGTCACCAGCTGCTCGATCTCGTCGTACTGGGTCGTCACTGCCACGATCCGCTCAGCCGTCGGCTCTTCGCGTGGATTGTCGGTGTAGACGCCATCGACATCCGTCAGTGTCACCAGGAGGTCGGCCTCCACCCCGATGCTGAGTCCCGCTGCGATCATGTCATTGTCACCGATTCGCAGCTCAGCGGTCGCCAGCGCGTCATTCTCATTGATGATCGGAACCACCCCCCAAGCGACGAGCTGCTCGACCGTCTGTCTGAGGTTCGCGAATCGCGAGGCCACACGGAGGTCGTCCTCTGAGATGAGGATCTGCGCGACGGTCGTATCGTATCGGTCGAAGCTCTCCGTGTACGCACGCATCAGCCGCGACTGTCCGATCGTCGACAGCGCCTGCTGTGTCTGGAGGTCGTCCGCGGGAACCTGCATACGGCCGATGCCTGCTCCCACCGCTCCGGATGAGACCACGATCACCGCCTTGCCTGTCTCGCGGAGGTCCTGCACATCATCGACGAGCTTGTCGATCCGGTCGGTATCGAGGTGTGAACTGTCATCGGTCAATGAGTTCGTCCCTGCTTTGACCACAACTAGCTCCGCAGCTGCTGCTGTTGCCCGTGCCCGCTCGATCGCCACAGCCTCTGCGGTCTCAGGCATCATTGACTTCCGCAGCTAGTTCGGCTGAGCGTCTCGCCGCCGCATCGAGCGCATCGCCGACCTCCTCGGCGACCGCACTCGCTCGCAGCACATCCATCCCCTCGATGGTCGTCCCCTGCGGGGAGCACACCGCATCGATCAGGGCGTCGATCGGGGCATCGGCAGCTGCGACGGTCGTCGCCGCCCCCTTGAACGTCTGCGTCGCGAGCACTCTGGCATCAGCTGGGGGCATGCCTGCCGCCGCCGCTCGGTCCGCCATCGCAGCGATCAGGTAGTAGACGAATGCGGGTCCAGACCCGTTCAGTGCGGTGGCAATATCCATCAGCGACTCGTCGATCTCCACGTAGCTCCCTACCGCATCCAGGATCGCCTGCACACCCGTATCTGGTGCGTCCCAACTCACCGCAGCGGCCATCTCCCCGTACTCCGCTGCCAGATTGGGCATCACCCGTACGACCGTCGCAGGTGTGTGCGCACGGACGTACTCCCGCTCTACGCCCGCTGCGATCGTCATCAGCGTCTGTGATGTGGAGAGTTCCAGCTCCTCGAGCACAATCGGCACAATGGTCGGCTTGACCGCGAGCACGACCGTCGGTGCGGTCGTAGCTACTGCGAGGTCATCCGTCGGATGACACATGTCCTCGACGGCTGCCAACGCATCCGGGTCGATGTCGTACCCCGTCAGCGTGAACCCACCATCGCGAGCGAGCCCCGTGATCAGGGACCGCCCCATGTTCCCACAACCGATGACGCTGACCTCGTGCATGGTACCGGTGTGTGTCGGGGGTATGGTTTACCGACTTCGGTTCCACCCACCAGTGCGGCTGATTAAGCCGCATGCAGTCGCATCACCGATATGGACACCGAAGGGGCCGACCCCGATACGGTGATCACGGATGCGCAGACCCGCGTGGAGGCGCTCTGTGACCGGCATGCGCTCGCGGTTGTGTTGGAGGGTGTCCGATGGGACACATCGTCGCGGGCGAAGCGTCGGGCTGCGGCGGTCCGCCGTCCACGGGTCCCTGATGCACACATCGGCGAACCGATCAACTGGGCGGAGACCTCATTCGGGCACTGTCCGGATGTGACGCTCGTGCTCACACTCGCGGCCGCCAGGTCACTGGCTCCGGTGGTGTGGGATGGTGTGCTCTTACATGAGCTGGTCCATATCGAACAGTTCCAGCAGTTCGGTGCGACGGACCACGGCTCGCTGTTCCGTGCGCGCGCGGACGCCGTTGGCGCGCCACTGTCCGTCCCGCGGTTCGCCAAACCACGGTATGCCCTCAGATGCAGCACCTGTGAGACGACGGTCGCCGAGCGGTACCGGCGTTCGGCCGTCGTCACGGAGCGGCACCGCTACCGGTCAGGCTGCTGTGATGCGCCATTGATGCTCATCGAGCATCGGTGACGATCCTCCGCAGTGTGACTGCGAACGTGCTGATCTCCTCCGGTGTTGTGAAGATGTGCATCGATACGCGGAGCGACCCTGGCAGGTCTGGGATGTTCCTGACGATGAACCCCGCATCCGCGAGGGCGGTGATCGTCGCCTCAGGCTCCTCGACCTGGAGTGTGACAATGCCCGTCTCTCCGGGGCTGCCGATCGGTGCGACGACCCCCTCCAATGCACCGATCAACTGCGCTGCCCGCGACCGGTTCCACCTCGCCACCGCGTCCATTCCGATGGGTTCGATCTGATCGATTGCCGCGGTGAGTCCGGCCAGTGGCCCCACCGCCCGTGTCCCGAGTTCGAACCGACGTGCGTCTGGGTGCCACCTGAACCCGTCACCGTCGGTGTCGACCCCGGCGAATCCAACCGTCGCCGGGTGCAGGTCCGCGACAGCGTCTGGGTGGACGACAAGCACCCCTGCACCCCATGGTCCCATGAGCCACTTGTGCCCCGCGAAGGCCACCATGTCTGCGCCCCACGCTTGCACGTCGACCGGTCGCTGGCCCACCGCCTGGACCGCATCGACGAGCACCCGAGCACCCGCATCGTGTGCCTCCTCGACGATGGTCTGCACCGGCAGCACCGTCCCGTGCGTCCAGCTGACCGCACTGATGACCACGAGGTCCGCCCCCGACACCGCCGTGCGGAACCCATCCATATCCAGCTCACCGCCACTTGCATCGATGGTGCTGACCGTGACCCCACGTCGCTGCTGCCGCTTTAGTGGCAGCTGCACCGCCCCATGTTCGATGCTCGTCCGCACCACCGTCTGCCCCCGCCCGAGATCGCAGGCAAGGATCCCTGCGTTGATGGCTGCGGTCGTGCTCTGTGCGAATGCCACCATCGCGGGGGTGGCACCCACGAAGTCGGCGACCCGTCCGCGCGCAGCCTCCGTGATCTCCGCGGCGACCCCATACGGATCTGCCGCACTGCCATGCCGCCGGAGCGCAGCAGCCATCGCAGCCTGCACGGTCGTCGTCACCGGACCGGATGCGCCGGTGTTGAGATACACCATGGAGTCGGTGATCGGCAGATCCGCTCGGAGCGTCTGCTGGTCCATACAGCATCTGGACGGACGACGGTGTTCAATTCGCTGGTGGTGACCCGAACGGCTTTGCGTGGCTCCCTGCACCTGCGGAGTATGCCTCATGTGATCAGTGTCGGCAGTATCAATCTGGATTACACTGCCATGGTGCCTGAGCAGTGGATCGCCCAGCGCCGATCGGCGTACCCATGGTTTCCCGCAGGTGGGGCGACCGTGGGTGTCGAGGCGGTACCAGACGAGCTGGCGGAGCTGTACGACCAGCTCAGCTTAGGTGGCAAGGGTGCGAATCAGGCTGTGGCCGCGGCCGCGGCGGGTGTCGATGCCACACTCGTGGGGGCTGTCGGGACGGACTCGACGATGCCCGTCCGCCGGTTGCTGCGATCACGCGGTGTGGATGTCAGTGCGACACAGAGTATCGACGTACAGACGGGGACCGCGTATGTTGCGGTCGACCCGGCGGGTGAGAACTACATCATCACGCGTTCGGGGGCAAACGCGGAGGTGACCGGCGCGATGCTGACCGGTGCGCTTGCACGGCTCCCCCGTGCCGATGTCGTCTGTCTCCAGAACGAGCTGCCACAAGAGGCAACGATGGCTGTGCTGGACGCGCTGGTGGAGATGGACGACCGCCCGCTCGTGATCTTCGATCCATCTCCGATCGACGGTGCTGCGGACATCCTCGCGCATCCCGCGGTCGACATCACCAAACCCAACGCGCATGAGTATGATGCACTCGCGCCAGTGTGGGATACATTCGATGGGGTGGTCTGTCAGACCCGAGGGGCTGAGGCCGTGCTCATCAATGGCGCAGCCATCGACCGACCCAGCCGCCAGCCCCCGGAGCTGTCGGCGGTGAACACCACCGGATCGGGTGACATCTTCATCGGCACGCTCGCGGCCGGACTCGCGAGCGAGGTGGACCTGGATACGGCGATCGACCGGGCGATGGTCGCCGGATCGCTCGCGGTACAGCTCCCCACGGTCCACCAGAGCGTCCCCGCACCCGCGGCGATCGATGCGATGCTGCGCACCGACCGATAGCTACTCACCGCACAGGTGCTGTAATCTGACTAATCTGTCCATGTCAATCACCGCGAAAGTGTATCTTGAACATCCGAACCTTGCGCTGGTCCCCACGGTCCGACGGGTCCCCGACGCGCAGATCCGGGTGATCATGCAGGGAACGACGGACCCCGGTGCGACTGCGTTCCCATTCCTGATCGATCATCCCGATCCGGGGGTGGTCGAAGCAGCACTCACAGCAGACCCGACCGTGGCACGGTTCGAGTGCATCGACCGCACCGGCGATCTGGCGATCTACCGCATCGAACACAGCACGGAGGCCCGCCTGATCAGCTCGGTCGTGACCCGTGCGAATGGTCTGCTGATGCGCACCGAGACGGAAGACACTGGTTGGATCGTGCATCTGCTGCTGCCTGATCGGGAGGCTCTCACTGCCGTGTGGACCTATGCGGGCGAACAGGAGATGCACCTCGACATCATCGAGATCTACACGAATGAGCGCACAGATGGCACACAGTCATACGGGCTCACGGCGCCGCAACGCGAGGCGATCCAGACCGCCTTCGCCCAGGGCTACTTCAATGAGCCTCGGGATGTGAGTCTGACCGACCTCTCAGAGGAGATGTCCCTGTCATCGACGGCGATGAGTGGGCGTCTCCGGCGGGGTCTGCGGAACCTGATCGGGGCGACCATCGGTGAACGGAAGCGTTGACCGACCACTTCTGGATTTAAAGGTACTCCCTATTCAACATCATCCTTTATTGAGATTACCTCTCACTCTCCGGTGGAATGGCATCTAACGACCACCCGAACTACCCCAGTGTCGACCAGTCTGACCGGGTCCTGCCACGGAATCTGCGGCAGACCGGCGATCCCGGCATCCAGATGTTGATCTCGACGCGGGTACGCAAGTCACCCTTCTTCGACCGATCGTACAATCAGGAGGGTGCATGGCGCTGCACCGTCTACAACCGTATCTACCACCCCCGCGGCTACGTGAAGCCCGAGGACGGCGGCGCGATGAAGGAGTATGAGGCACTGACGGAGAAGGTCACACTGTGGGACGTCTCCGTCGAACGGCAGATCCGTGTCAAGGGACCGGATGCAGAGGCGTTGACAGACTACGTGATCACACGTGATGCGACGGCGATCGAGCCGATGCGTGGGAAGTACGTGATCCTGTGCAACGAGCGGGGTGGCATCCTCAACGATCCCGTCCTGTTGCGGGTCGCCGAGGACGAGTTCTGGTTCTCGATCAGCGATTCGACGCTCATGCAGTGGATCCAGGGTGTCAACGTCGGGATGGATTTCGACGTGGAGATCGATGAGATCGATGTGACGCCGCTGCAGATTCAGGGGCCACTGTCGGAGGACGTCATGGTCGACGTCGTCGGTGATGCGGTCTCGGACCTCCCCTACTACGGGCTCCTTGCAGCGGAGATTGGTGGTGCACCAGTCATCGTGAGCCAGACCGGGTTCTCGGGTGAGGCGGGATTCGAGATCTACGTCCAGGATGCGATGGAGAACGCAGAGCGGGTCTATGACCCGGTGCTCGCGAGCGTGAAGGATCATGGTGGGATGGCGATCGCACCGGGACACCACCGGCGCATCGCCGCGGGCATCCTCTCGTGGGGCCAGGATATGGACCATGAGACCTCCCCCTTCCAGGTCAACCTGGGCTACCACGTCCGGGACGACAAGGAGGGTGACTACATCGGCAAGGAGGCACTCGAGGCGCAGAAGGCGCAGGTCGAAGCCGGAGAGTACCCGTTCGCACTCAAGCTGATCGGCCTCAAGATGGCCGGTGAGCCCATACAGGAGTACGCGACGGACTTCTGGCTGGTCTCCGACCCTGACTCGGGCGAGGAGGTCGGGTACATCACCTCACCGTGGTGGAACCCTGACCTGGATACGAACATCGCCCTCGGCTTCGTGCCAGCGTCAACGCTGCAGGCGGCGACTGATACCCCGCTGAACGACGAGATCTACGATGAGGAGCTGGACGTGGAGTTCGCGGTGCATCTGCCCGATGAGTACGCGGAGACCCCCGGCGAGCCGGTGTATGCGACGGTCGCACCGGTGCCGTTCAAGGAGTCGGTCAACGCCTCCGCTCGCGAGCAGGAGAAGCTGGGCATCGATATCAGCTAGATCGCCAGAACACCGTTTTTTGTTTTTTCAGGCCGCTTCGAGCCGCTGCTGTCGCCATTGCTCGAGGTCCTCAGTGTTGTTGAACGTGTAGATGTGCAGCCCCCGGAGGTCGTAGTGCGCATCATCTGCGACTGCCGCAAGCCCCTCGACCAGATCATCTGGTGTGTACACGCCTCTGGAGCCGATCACCTGTCGGATGGTGTCGACGATACCAGTCGTCTTCCTGAGGAACCGGACCGAATCGCCCACACCCACCTTCGCGGAGATTTTCAGCAGCTTCTGGTAGTTCATGACTCCGGGGATGCCGACCTCGATGGGGAGGTCGATCCCCGCCTCTCGGATGGAATCGATCCACTCTACGATCGTCGCTGAATCATAGCACAGCTGCGTCACGATGTACGTCGCATAGGGGGCCTTCGCAGCCATCGCCGACCGCAGCGTCTCATCATCGATGAACGCATGCCCCTCGGGGTATCCCGTGATGCCCACGTCATCGAATGGGTGGCCGATCTCCTCCATCGCCTCCAGCAGGTCGAGCGCCGACTCATACGGTCCGTCTGGGTCCTCCCGGTCGCCGCCTGGCACGAATATGTCGTCGATCCCCGCATCATCGAGTGCATCGATGATCCACCGCAGCTGCTGTGGCCCCTCGACGTACCGCGCTGCGATGTGTGGGACGACCCGGTAGCCTGCAGTCGCAGCCGCAACCGACTGCTCCACGGTCGTCTCGATGCCGAGTTGCGGCGAGGTCGTCACGGCGATCTCCGCCATATCGGGCAGCTCCCCGAGCTCCCCGTCGAAGCTCTGGAACGGCATGAGCTCGAAGCGGGCATCACTCAGCAGTCGGGTGAGCGACGGTCCTGATGTGGCTTGGCTGTCAACGGACATGGCTCACATTGCCTCCGGAGCGACTTGTCTCTTCAGGTGACATGTGCTGCTCATACACGGCCCCCTGATGTGCTGCTGCGCAGCCGCTCGCAGACCACCGACCTGTCGACCGTCTTCGCCTCGGCGGAGGCCATCCTACACAGCACCAGGTCCAGCACCCCCAGATCCGTGAGGAGCTCCCTGCAGCTGTGCTGTTCCAGTCCGAGCCGGCTTGCCACCTCGTACACCGTCCGGCAGTCCGCGACAGCCGTGACGAACTGGCCGGGATCGACGCCGGACGGTAGCTCGGTCTCCGGAATCGCGACAGTATCGGACCTCTCTCGCACCGTCGCTGGCTCATGGATGCCAGCCTGCATCATATACCGCCGCACGGTCTCGCCAGAGACGTCCATATCGATCCGCTCACTCATCTCCTCGAACGTCTCGCAGCGGTCATACAGCTGCCTGAGGTACGGGATATCATCGTACGGGCGCAGCTCAGGTGTGCGCACCTCATCGAGTGCGGCATCGATCGGGTCGGTCTCCACTGTCGCCACCGGTTGGATGTACGGATCGATGGTCAACCCGACCGTCAGCACCGGCGCACCGTCGTCTACGTTCACCTCTCTGATCTCCGCGGTGACATCCACCATCTCGAATTCGTCCAGGATGGTCGTGTCCAACTCGTATCGGAGGGTGAGCACCGAATCATCATGTTCGATCGGCTGCTGGACGATGAGTGGATGATCCTGCCCGGACTGCAGTCCCCCGATGGGCACCTCCAACTGAGCACGGACCGTCCCATCCGCGTCCGCCATCTGTACGGCTGCCTTGCCGATCACACCAGCCGCCCGCTCGATCCGCGAGATGATCTGCGTGATCGCATCGAAAGATGTGGCGGCGTTCGTTGACATGTGCTACTGCACCGCACAGCGCTCTGTCACTTAGCGGTGCATGCGGAATGATGAAGGACTTTAAGTATCCGTGTCGATGGCGACCGAAGCGACCCGTTCCCCTGCGACGATCGCACCTCCGACCGAGCGGGAGTACAACAGCCCATCGACCGGTGCACTGACCTCCTCCAACGATTCGAACCGCATCGGATCGAAGACCGTCCCCAGGACGCTCCCAGCTGTCACCCTCTCACCGACCTCACACCCCTCCGCCGGCTCGAACAGTCCAGCTGTCCGCACGCGCACGCTATGACCCGCATCGAGCCACTGCTGCGATGCGCCCGAGGCGATCGCCGTCGGCTCCCTACCCACACACCGTTGCACGATCGCCAACACGGCATCAGCCCCCACGGTGACCATCTCTGGATCGAGTGACCGTGAGTCCCCCAGTTCGAGGGTGATCGCGGTGATCCCCGCCGTCGATGCTGCGTCTCGGAGCGTCTGTGCGCCTGCGGTACCGGTGTCCTCCACCCTGATCACCGGCCACCCGGTCACCGCTGCCAGCGCCACCGCGTCCCCATCTGCCGCCACCCGAGCATGCGGTGTCATCCTGGGGGTCCCCGTGTGCAGATCGACCACCACGTCTGCATCCTCCAGCATGTCCCAGTATGCTGCGCACATCCGCTCGACCAACGTTCCACTGGTGTCCCCCGGCCAGCTACGATTGAGATTCGGATTCAACACATCGTAATCGCCAGGGGTCATGTAGGACCGGTGGTCGAACGCCAGCGGGTTCATGACGGGGACCAGCGTGACACCGCCAGCGATGTCCGCGGGGTCGAGCATCTCCATGAGCCGTCGGAGGACCACCACCCCGGCAAGCTCGATCCCATGCTGGGTCGCGACGATGACCACATGCGGTCCGGTCCCCCCCTCGAGGTGGTGCCGGTGCGTGCGCAGGCGCCGACCCGACGGGAGCCGATCGAGCGAGATCGTATCGACCGACCACTCTGCATCCACCATGCACGTCAGATGGCCGCTGGCTGCATAACTCTCTGCGGACATCAACGCATTAGCCAGCTCCCCTCATCGGTAGGACATGGACCTCGCAGAGCTGACCTGGGATACGACCCCCACCGATCCGGATGCGGTCCTGCTGCCCGTCGGTAGCACCGAACAGCACGGTCCACATGCACCCTTGGGGACCGACACAATCACCGCAGATGAGGTGGCACGTCGCACCGCTGCGCGCTCCGGAGATGAGCTGCTGATCGCGCCTCCGATCCCGGTCGGTGTGGCAGCTGAGCACCGACAGTTCCGGGGGAGCCTCTGGGTGTCTGCAGACACCTTCCAGGCCTACGTCGGGGAGGTGGTCGGTGCACTCGCGGCACATGGTTGGAACCGCATCATCATCGTGAACGGACACGGTGGCAACGTTCCCGCCTTGGAGATCGTGACCGCAGAACTGACACGCGAGCTGTCCGCGCGAGTGGTGCCGTTCACTTGGTTCGATGCGGTCGACGCGGAGTACCGGCGGCAGATGGGCCACGGTGGTCCGATCGAGACGGCGGCCATCCAGGCGATCACACCGGAGCTAATCGACGAGTCGCAACTGGAGGCCGCCGCCGCCGATGGCGCCGAGCGGTGGGGCCGATGGTCAGGCCGAACGAACGTTGCGGTCGACACGCACGAATTCACCACCAGTGGTGCGGTCGGGGACCCCCGCGCGGGGAGTGCAGAGTTGGGTGCAGCCGTGTTGGACGCGGCCACCGTCGAGCTGCTCGCGCTGGTCGATGCGCTGATTGAGATGACCGACTGACGCCGCCGCAGTGGTGTCGACACACGTCAAATCATCCGTCTGACATGATGAGGACACCTCGGCTCGGCGACATCTATTTGTCTGACGCATCGTACCCTGCAACAGATCCATGGAACCGACACAGACCCAACCAGAATCAGCCCACACCGTCATTGTGGGTGCAGGCATCGTAGGGTGCAACCTGGCGTACCAGCTCACGCAGATGGGCGTCACCGACGTGGTCGTCGTCGATCAGGGCCCGATGCCGACGACCGGTGGATCCTCCACACACGCCCCGGGCATCATGTTCCAGACGGCCGAGTCCAAGGAGCTGTGCCAGTTCGCGGACTACAGCCGGCGGCTCTACTCAGAGCTGGAGAGCATCGATGGCACGCAGGCCTATCAGGAGGTCGGTGGCATCGAGGTGGCGCGCAGCGAGGAGCGCATGGCCTTCCTGCAACGGCGGGTCGAGTACGCACTGGCATACGGTATCGAGGATCCACAGCTGCTGAGCCCAGCGGAGGTCAACGAACATCTCCCACTGGTGGACCCCGATGTCATCCTCGGCGGGTACTACTCCCCGACGGACGGACAGGTCTCCGGCGTCGTCGCATGCGACGCGCTCGCTCGCGAGGCGATCGCTGCCGGGGCGACCTTCGTGCCGCACACGCAGGTGCAGGATGTCGAGATCTCCGACGGTCGGGTGACCAGTGTCCAGACCGAGCAGGGCACGATCGCGTGCGATCGAGCAGCCATCACCACGAACATCTGGGCCAGACAGCTGGGTGAGAGAATCGGTGTCCATCTGCCCGTGACGCCGGTGGAGCACCAGTACACCATGACCGAGCCGCTCGCGGAGCTGTCCGATGCAGCGGTCGATGTCACTGACCACCCGCTGTATACGAACTACGAGGGGGTCTCCGGCATCAAGGCCCAACGGCTGCTGGCAGCTCCGCACCGTCCCATCCTCCGCGACCAGGACAACGCGATGTACTATCGCACCCACGGAGATGCGTACGGGATCGGGTCGTACAATCACGAGCCGATCGTCCCGCATCCGGACGAGCTGGGCCGGAATGAGGACGGGCCCGAGCAGGGGTCGGTGCATCCGTTCACCGCAGAGCACATGAACACCCCGACGCATCCAGACCGGCCACACAAGGCCCCGCGGACCGCCAGTGACGAGCTGCTGCCGGCGACCGCCGGCAAGGAGCTGGAGTACAAGTACAACGGCATGTTCGCCGAATCACCCAACGGCCTGCCGATCATCGGCCCCGTCGAATCCGTCGAGGGGCTGTGGGTCGGCGCGGCGATCTGGGTCACGCACGCAGGTGGTGCGATGAAGGCGATGGCCGAGTGGATGACCGACGGGGTGCCCCGCCTCGACAGCGGGCCCATCGATGTGGCACACTGCGACGTGAACCGATTCGATGCACACGAGGGCTCGTGGGAGTACACCCACGACATCGGCGGTGAGGAGTACCGCATCGTGTACAACATCATGCACCCGAAGTGGGTCTGGACGGACCACCAGCGCGACATCCGTCGCACCCCGATGTACCACAGCCATCGACGGTTGGATGCGGAGCTGTGGGCCGAGGCGGGCTGGGAGGAGCCACACTGGTACGACTCCAACGCCGACCTGGTCGACCGCTACGATGAGCAGATCCCCGCCCGCGATGCGTGGACCGGCAAGTACTACTCCCCCATCGAGGGTGCGGAGGCCGTCCACGTCCGCGAGCACGTGGGCCTGCATGACATGACGGCGTTCAACAAGATGGAGGTCATCGGCACGGATGCACCGGCGTTCATCCAGCGGCTGTGTACCGGAGACATGCAGCTCGCCGTCGGCGATGTGAAGTACACGCTGCTGTGCAACGAGGACGGTGGGGTGCGCGCGGATGTCACCGTCACCCGGCTCGGTCAAGAGCGTTACCTCATCCTCACGACCGGTCGCGAGGTGGGCAACAACCACGTGGCGTGGGTCCGCTCACAGGCGCCCGAGGGCGTGTACGTGAACGACGTCACCTCCTCGATGGCGGCGATGGTCTGCACGGGTCCGAAGGCCCGTGAGGTGCTCGCACCCATCTGCGATGCGGACCTCTCAGATGAGGCGTTCCCGTTCTTCAGTGCGCAGCAGTTCTACGTGCGGAACGTCCCCGTGACCGCGCTGCGGGTCTCATATGTGGGTGAACTCGGCTGGGAGTTCTACACCCCGTCGGAGTACGGGGAGACCCTCTGGGAGTACATCATGGCCGCTGGGGCGGACGCGGACATCCGGCCCTTCGGCAGTGGGGCGCTCAACGCCTTGCGCCTGGAGAAGGGGTTCCGGCTGTGGGGGGTCGACCTGCACACCGAGCATACGCCGTATGAGGCGGGGCTGGGCTGGGCCGTCGATCTGGACACCGACTTCATCGGTCGGGATGCGCTGGCGGCGATGGCCGATGGCGGCAGCCCCCGCCACCAGGTCGCCTGCCTCACCCTCGACGATCCGGATGCGGTGATCCTGAGCGAGCGACCCGTGCTCGTGGATGATGAGCCGGTGGGCTACGTCCACAGTGCAGAGTACGGCTACACCGTCGGTAGCTGCATCGCGTACACCTACCTGCCGCCGGAGCACGCAGCGCCCGGCACGTCGGTGGAGATCCTGTACGAGGGCCGGCGGTACCCAGCGACGGTCCGCGAGGAGCCGCTGGCATAGAGCTGTCAGCACACTGGCAGAACGAGCGCCACACGTCGGCCCACTGCCACCCCGCAATCACCCGAAATCGGGAGACAGACCCGATTCACCGTTGTCTTTATCATGCTCACGTCATCACCCTGACCTACCATCATGAGCAGTTCCTCGCTTCCAGATCACGCCGAGACGGTCATCATCGGCGCAGGTGCGGTCGGGTGCAGCGTGGCGTATCATCTGAGTGAACTGGGCGCCGAGGACATCCTCGTGCTCGACCAGGGACCGCTGCCGATCACCGGTGGATCCTCGGTGCACGCACCGGGCATCATGTTCCAGACGTCACCGTCGAAGGTGATGACCAAGACGGCCTACTACACAAGTCGGCTCCTGCAGGACGCGGGGGTGTACGCTGAGGTCGGCGGCATCGAGGTCGCCCGATCCCCTGAGCGCATGGACTTCCTCCAGCGCCGCGTCGAGTACGCCACGAGCTACGGTTTACCCGACCCACAGCTGCTGACCCCTGAGGAGGTCGCCGAGCACCTCCCGCTGGTCGACCCCGACCAGATCCTGGGTGGCTACTACTCACCGAGCGACGGCCGGGTGGACGCGATCGGGGCGCTGCAGTGGTACATGCAGGAGGCCGATGCGACGTTCGTCGGCGAGACCACCGTGACGGACATCGACATCGATGCAGGAGCCGTCCGTGCGGTCGAGACCGACGCGGGTGTGGTCACCTGCGACCGATGTGTCCTAGCGACGAACAACTGGGGGTATCAGACGGGCCGACTCGCCGGGGTGGATCTGCCGATCGCACCGGTCGAGCATCAGTACGTGGTGACGGAACCGATGGATGAGCTCGCGGAGTTCGACTCGTCGATCGGGGAGAACACCACGGGGCTGACCGTCCCCGGCGATCGGATGATCCCCGAGGTCATGAGTCAGGCCCCGACACAGCCCGTCGGCCGTGACCAGGACAACTCGCTGTACTTCCGGAACCATGGCGACTCGTTGGGAATGGGGTCGTACAACCATATCCCCCTGCCCGTCGAGCCAGACGCGATGGGGCAGAACACCGACATGCAGGCCTCCGTGCGGTCGTTCACCCCGGAGCACTGGTACACTCCCACACATCCAGACCGGTCCAAATCACCGAAGCAGGCGTTCGATGAGTTGTTGCCGGCGAGTCGAGACACAGAGTACCGTGCGACGGAGAACGGGATCTTCGTGTTCACCCCCGATGGGATGCCCGCGATCGGCCCATTCACAGCCGTCGATGGCCTCTGGAGTGCGCTGGCGATCTGGTGGACCCACTCAGCGGGGTACGCGCACATCCTCGCGCAGTGGATGCAGACCGGCGCGCCCCGACTGGAGGAGACGCTCATCGACCTCGGTGCGATCCACGTCGAGCGCTTCGGCCCACACGCTGGTCAACGGGAGTACTTCCTGGACCGGGGGGCCGAGCAGTACCGGCAGGTCTACAGCATCGTCGAGCCCCGCTGGCAGACGAGCGAGCATCGCAACCTGCGGCGCAGCCCATTTTATGCACGCCAGGAGGCACTCGGGGCGGAGTTCTACCAGTCCGGCGGGTGGGAGAGCGCGCAGTACCATCACGGAAACGCCGATCTCGTCGCCCGGTATGCCGACCAGATCCCAGAGCAGACGGGGTGGGTGGGGATCAACCGGTCCCCGATCGAGGGGGCAGAGCACCTGCATACCCGTGAGCACGTCTCGATGTTCGACATGACCGCCTTCAGCGACATCATCGTGCGGGGCAGCGGGGCGACGGCCTTCCTCCAGCGGATGTGCAGCAACGACATCGAGATGCCGGTCGGCCGTGTCCGCTACAGCCTGCTGCTGAACCCTGCTGGTGGCATCATCGGCGATGTGACCGTGGTGCGCACCGGTGAGGAGGCGTACATGGTGACGACCGGCGGTGGCAACTCCCCCAACATCCACGGTGGCTGGCTCCAGGAGCATGCCCCCGAGACGGTGGCGGTGCACATCGAGGAGGGTGCCCGCACCGCGATCGGGCTGTGGGGCCCGAAGGCCCGCCTGCTCCTGCAGCGGCTGACCGATACGGACCTCTCAGATGCGGGCTTCCCGTACTTCAGTGCCCAGCAGATCCATGTGGGTGAGGTCCCCGTCACGGCACTCCGCGTGTCCTACGTGGGTGAACTCGGTTGGGAGCTGTGGGCGCCGGTGGAGTACGGTGACCGGCTGTGGCAGCTGCTCGCAGATGCGGGTCAGGACCTGGATGTCCGCCCGATGGGTGCGGGGGCGCTGGAGTCGATGCGCCTGGAGAAGGGGTACCGGCTGTGGGGCACAGACATCGACACGGATGCGACCCCGGTCGAGGCGGGGCTGCAGTTCGCGGTCGATCTGGACACCGAGTTCGTCGGCCGCGATGCGGTCGCTGCCGTCGCCGAGGAGGGCGCTGCCACCGCGATCGTCCCCATCACGCTGGATGCGGACCCGACGATCATGCTCACCGGGCGCCCGATCTACGCGGACGGCACCCAGATCAGCTACGTCCAGGCGGCCGACTACGGGTACAGCATCGGTGCCTCGATCGTGTATGCCTACCTGCCGACAGCGTACGCCGAGCCGGGGACTGCTGTGACGGTCCACTCTGAGGGCCAGGAGTATGCCGCGACGGTGCGAGAGGAGCCGCTGTTCGACCCACAGCGCGCGAAGCTGCTGCCCTGAGGTCCCCCATGTCGACACTCCCGGTCACGTACGACGACATCATCGCAGCACGTGATCGCCTGGATGACCCCGGCGTGGTGAAGCCGACGCCGACGGAACGCAGCACATCACTGGGGGAGATGGTGGATGCGGATGTGATCTTGAAGCTCGAGCACCTGCAGTGGACGGGATCGTTCAAGACACGCGGGGCGTACAACAAGATCGTCCAGGATGTCGACCGTGGCATCGACGCGTTCATCGCCGCCAGCGCCGGCAACCACGCACAGGGCGTGGCGCTCGCGGCGACGACCTGCGGGGCGACGGCGACGATCATCATGCCCGAGAACGCCCCACAGGCGAAGGTCGACGCCACCCGCGGGTACGGTGCGGAGGTGCAGCTCGTCGGCAAGGACTTTCAGGCGGCGATGGCCCACGCACAGGAGTTGGTCGAGTCAACGGATGCAGCGTTCGTCCACGCATACGATGACCCGGACATCATCGCGGGTCAGGGAACCTTGGGGCTGGAGATGCTCGAGCAGGTCTCCGATGTGGACACGGTGCTCGTGCCCATCGGCGGTGGTGGGCTCATCAGCGGGATCGCCACAGCGATCAAGCACGAGCGTCCGGAGACCCGGGTGGTCGGCGTGCAGGCTGCCGGGGCGTCAACGGTGCATGAGAGCCTGCAGAAGGGTATCCCGGTCACGCTCGACTCCGTCTCGACGATCGCCGATGGCATCGCGACGGGCGGGATCTCCGAGGCCACGCTCGCGCTCATCGCGGAGCATGTCGACACGGTGGTCACCGTCACCGATACGCAGATCGCCGATGCGATCGTGCTGTTGATGGAGCGGGCGAAGCAGGTCGTCGAGGGCGCCGGCGCGGCGAGTGTCGCGGCGATGCTCGCCGGTGAGGTCGACGTCAGCGGCGAGACGGTCATGCCGCTGCTGTGTGGCGGGAACCTCGATATGACGGGGCTGCAGACCACCCTCGTGCACGCGCTCGCGAACCGCCGACAGCGCATCCGCATCCGTGTGCGGATCGATGACCGCCCCGGACAGATGGCGACACTGAGTGGGCTCATCGCCGAGTGGGGAGCGAACATCCACTCCGTCAGACATGACCGTTCGGTGGCGGACCTCGAGGTGGGTGAGGCGTACCTGGTGTTCACTGTCGCGACCGCCGGGGCGGACCACGCGGAAGCGATCGTCACCGCGATTGCGGATGCGGGCTACGTGGTAACGACCGAGTAATCCTCACGAACCTTACCGAACCTTTATTATTTTTAACCCAAATATCGAATTAGGTTGGCAGCACGACACGTGCCACCACACCTGACGGTGCCATGTCTCCGCCGGCGTGTGGGCCCAACCAGCAACTGACAACACTATCATGAGACGAAAACACACATCGGAGGGTCGCGATGGCTGACTCCGACTCCGGACAGGCAGGACAGGCATCGGATGGACTCCAAGTGGAGTTGTTCCATCCAGAAAGTGACCGATCACCCGGTGATACCAACATCCAGGGTTTCGGCTTCGACATCCATCCGGTTGTCTTCCCCCTCGCGGTGGTGCTCATCGCCGTCTTCATCGCTGCGACGATTTTACTCGGGGATGCGGCTGCGGGTGTGTATGACGGGATCTTCAATGCGATCAATGTGAACTTCGGGTGGTTCTACATCCTCGCGGTCAACATCTTCATCCTCGCGCTGGTGTACTTCGCGCTCAGCAAGTACGGGAAGATCCGCCTCGGCGGCGTGTACGCCGAGGAGGAGTTCAGCACGTTCTCATGGATGGCGATGTTGTTCAGTGCGGGGATGGGTATCGGCTTGATGTTCTGGAGTGTCGCCGAGCCGATGTGGCACATGAACACCGGCGGTGGGAACCTCTTCCCGTACGCTGGGGGCATCGGAGCGGAGGCGACCGGCGCTTCCGCCCAGGCGGCGCTGGCGACGACGATCTTCCACTGGGGGTTCCACCCGTGGGCGATCTACGGCCTGGTCGCACTCGGGCTGGGGTTCTTCTCGTTCAATCGCGGGCTACCGCTGACCTTCCGGTCGGTGTTCTACCCGCTGCTGGGTGACCGGATCTACGGCTGGCCGGGACACGTCATCGACCTGATCACCGTGTTCGCGACCCTCTTCGGGCTGGGCACCTCGCTCGGCCTGGGCGCGCAGCAGATCGCGGCGGGGCTCAACATCGTGGGTGGCATCCCGAGTGGGACGACCACGCAGGTGGGCGTCATCGCCGTGGTGACTGGCATCGCGACACTCTCGGTCGCCGCAGGGCTGAACAAGGGTGTCAAGCGCCTGAGCCAGCTGAACGTGTACATCATGCTCGCGTTCCTCGGGTTCATCCTCGCGGTGGGGCCGACGCTGTTCCTGCTCGACGGCATCGTACAGTCGATCGGGTTCTACCTCCAGAACTTCTTCGAGATGTCCTGGTGGACGGACAGCTTCTTCGCCGCAGGTGCGGCCGGCGCACTGGGTGGGGGTGCCCGCGGCAGCGGGTACGCCGACTGGGGGCACTTCTGGACGGTCTTCTACTGGGGCTGGTGGCTGGCGTGGTCCCCGTTCGTTGGCCTGTTCATCGCCCGGATCTCGCGGGGCAAGACCATCCGGCAGATGGTCATCGGGGTGCTGCTGATCCCAACGACGTTCTCCGCGATCTGGCTGGGTGCCTTCGGTGGTGCTGCTATCTTCGCCGACGTCACACTCGGTGCGGGGATCGCCTCGACCGTGTTCGACCAGGGCAACGCGTTCGCGATGTTCGCGATGCTCGATTCGTACCCGCTGTCATCAGTCACATCAGTGGTGGCCATCCTGCTCGTGACGACGTTCTTCGTCACCTCGTCTGACTCGGGGTCGCTCGTCGTCGACCACCTGACCTCAGGTGGCAAGCACGACGTGCCCCGTGGTCAGCGAGTCTTCTGGGCGGTCACCGAGGGTGCAGTGGCAGCGGTGCTGCTGATCGGTGGTGGCCTGAGCGCGCTGCAGACTGCATCGATCACCACCGGACTCCCGTTCGCCGCGATCTTGCTGATCATGGTCTACTCCACATATGTAGGCCTCAACAGCGAGTACGCGATCCTCATGTCTGAGGAGTTCCGCGAGCGCGTCAAGGAGATCGCGCAGTCTGGAGAGGAGGTCGAGATCCCCGGGGCGATGTTCCCCGGCGACGTCCGCGACGCAGAGACCGACGACTGACCCGACCTGCGGCGATTTTTTTGCGGCGCTGCCGATCAGTAGTACTTCCACTCATCATCATCCGCCCCACGATGCAGTTCATCTGGGTCATCGGGGGTGTCGGTGGGCCACGTGAGCGTCCCAGTGTATGCCCGGTAGGCGAACGCGCCTGCTGCGAGGACGATCAGCACCAGCACCAGCGTGCCCGCAAGCGTCACCAACTCGACGAATGGGAGGTCGATTCCGACCTGCACGATGGCGCTCATGCATCCCGCTAACACCGCCCGCTATTAACCCTCACCGCCGGGCAGCATCCCGCTCGGCGCTTGCTGTGAACCACCGGCGGATGAGCCCGCCCACCCCCCAGCTCACGATCACCAACCACAATACAGCTGCAAGGCGCAGTTCGACGGCCATCACGACCCCAGCCAGCCCCGCGGCGATTGCGATGGTCGCACCGGCGTGGGGTGTGCTCAACAGCCCGGCGACAGCGGTGGCGACGACCGCGAACCCTACGACACCGACACCACCGATGACGATCGCGGCGAGCCCCAGACTGATCGATTGCATGCCGAATGCACCGAGGCGCAGCTGTGCCAGCTGCGACCCACCATACACCACCGCGAGCAGCAGCGCGCCCTGGGCGATGACCCCTGCCCCGAGTGATCTGACCGGTCGAGCGTTCGATGCGCGCATCGCCCGCGTGGGTAGGTCCGCCTCAGACCGCAGCAACAACGCGGTCCCGACACCGACGACGATAGCTGCGGTGAGCACACGAGCGGCGGTATCGAACTGCATGATCTCAGCTACCTGCATGAGCGCACTGTACACACTCCACATGCGGACGTCAGCTGCATAAACCCAATGTGGCTGCCAGCGGGCTTTTACTCGTCCCGAAACTATCTAGCGTATGTCAAGCCGCCCCACTGCGGTCGAATCCATCCGTGCAGCCGTCGGGGCGGTCATCAGGCACTTCCAGGCAGGAGATGAGATGGAGAACTTCAGCCTCGCGATCCCGGATGCGCAGACGACGACGGTCGACAGCGTCCAGGGGTGGGACGCACGACCACCGGTGATCGTCACCTGCCCGGAATGTGCCTCACGGATTCCCCAGCGTCGCTCCGATGCCGAACTGGACTGTCCGGGATGCCATCGGAGCTACTCCGCCCGCCAGATCGGCGAGCTGGAGCTGGAAATGATGGTGTGCCCCCGCTGCGGCGAACAGATGGACCATGGGGTACGCCATCCGATGCTGTTCGATGTACCTGAGTGGGCGACATGCCCGGCATGCCAGTACCACTGGGACCTCGACCACTGGTTCCCGCGTTCGAACCACTGGTGGTGAGCGCGAATGCCTAAGCGTCGGCCCTACGATTATCGAACATGACTGAGGCAACACTTGCGCCGTTTGTCCTCGCCGGGGCGACCGGAGTCGTCGGTCTGTTCGCGCTCTGGGCGTTCATCGCGGGTGAACTCATGGCCGCTGGGGTCTCACTGTTGGTGGTGACGTTCACCATCTACCTCCGTGAGACCCGGTACTGATGCTTACTTCCGCTCGCCTCGTCGCACGATCGTGACCGGGACCTCGGACGTCCGCAGTATCTTCTCTGCAGTCGACCCCAGCAAGCCTGCGAGTCGACCCTGGTAGCCTGAGCCCATCACGATCGTATCGATATCGTGATCATCGACGTACTCATTAACTTCCTGATGGACATATGGCCCGACCTTCGTGGCGGTGACGCACTCAGCCCCATCCGCACTGCACATGTCCTCGACGACGCCGGTGACCTCCTCACCGTAGGACCGTGCCTCCTCCAACTGGTCCTCGATCGCCGTGTTGAGCCAGGGATTCGACCCCTCCTCGATCACATACAGTGCATGGACGGTCGCTCCCAGCGCTGCGGCCATCTCCGCGCCGTGCTTTGCCCCCATCTCGGCGTCTGAGGTCCCATCTGTCGGGATGAGTATTGTGTCGTACATCGCGTATAATTATCAGCACCCGAATATTTAAAAGTGAACATTAGGTGAACGTGTCTTGCGCATCGCTGCGACAGCGTCCACAGCCGCCCGGTTCGGCTGTACATCATGTACGCGCAGTACCCCTGCACCCCGGGCCGCAGCGAGCGCACTCATCGCGAGCGTGGGTGCGAGGCGGTCATCCTCATCGGGTGCCACGCCTGCAAACATCGACTTGCGCGAGTGGCCGATGAGCACCGGTACCCCCAGCCCTGCGAGCTCGGTCAGCCGGTCGATCAGGCGATAGGACTCTGCTGGGGATTTCCCGAACCCACAGCCTGGGTCGATGATGATCCGCTCGCGGTCGATGCCTGCCTGCTCGGCAAGCATCAACTGCTCTGCGAGTTCGCCCATCACGTCCGAGACCACATCATCGTACACGGTCTTGCGGTCTGGGTCGACGGGTGTCGCGATCGAGTGCATCACGATCAGATCGGCATCATGCGCGGCCGCCACCCCCGGCATCGCTGGATCACGTAGCCCCGATACGTCATTGACCACCTGCGCACCCGCATCCAGCGCGGCATCGGCCACCGTGGCCTTGCGGGTGTCCACCGACACGGGGACCCCCCGCGCCCCCAACGCCTCGATCACCGGTACGACCCGTGCGACCTCCTCATCGACAGCTACGGGGTTTGCCCCAGGTCGTGTGCTCTCCCCACCGACATCGATGATGTCTGCCCCCTCGGCGAGCATCCGATCGGCCTGCTCGAGCGCCGCATCGACAGTCGTGTACGCACCACCGTCGTAGAAGCTGTCGGGCGTGACGTTCAGGATGCCCATGATCGCGGGTCGGTCCTGGGGGATCCATCCGACGGAACGCTCGCCTGTAACTCCCTGCAGTGTCCGTCGCAGCTGACGTGCGAGCATCGCTGTCACTGGCTCATCTTGCAGGTCACACATGACTGATTCGAGCGCGACGGCAGGCCCTTCCAGCTCGACCGGTTCGGTCATCGACAGTCCCGCAACACCCGCATCATGCAGCTGCCAGCCATGCGAGGAGAGTGTCTCTGACAGCGGCCCACGTTGATATGAACGGATCGACCCCTGGACCCCCCACCGGGCAGCAGCCCTTGACCGGCCGTCGGTGGAATCCGCTGGTATCACCACTGGTGCCAACATCTGTCGATACCGGTCACGTGCCTCCGCGACGACGGCTAGCGACCCAGTCACGAGGATGAGATCATCCTGATCGGCGAGCTGCTCCCCCTGTTCCAGCGCTGCAAGGACCGTCTGCTCTGTCACGACCGAATCTGCCGTCGTTGCGAACGCGTCACCAACAGCTGCCGGTTCGACCGCACGAGGGCTCGCAGCAGCCGTCGCGACCACCAGATCGATCGGCCCGATGCCGGCGACCATCGCCGCCAGATCCTTATCCTGCATCACGCCGATCACACCGATGATACGGTCATAGCTGAGCTCGTCGAGGGTGTCTGCGAGTACACGCACTGCACCCGGGTTGTGCGATCCATCGAGCACCACCATCGGGTCATGTCCCACCACCTCAAATCGCCCCGGCCATCGTGCCCGTGCGAGCCCATCCGCCACAACCGAGGTATCCAGGTCTGTGACCTGGCCCGCCAGCACCGTGGCCACCCCCGCATTCAGCGCCTGGTGTGCACCCACGAGTGGCAGTTTGACCTCGACTGCTTCCTCTGCGGTCTCGATGGTCGTCACGCTGGAGGGGCCATAGTGGATTGTCGGATGATCGACGATCACGTCCGCATCCTCGAAGCCCACCGTCACGATCGGGGTCTCGGCTGCGATCGTCTCCCGCGCAACTCCGGTCGTCGCCGTCACCAGTGGCAGATCCGCAGGTGCCACCTGCGCCTTGTCCGCCGCGATCTCCTCGATCGTATCCCCGAGCAGTTCGGTGTGTTCCAGACTCACGCTGGTGACCGCTGCGGCGACCGGTTCGACCACACTCGTCGCATCATATCGACCCCCGATGCCCACCTCCAGCACTGCGATGTCGACATCCTCTTGCGCGAAGTATGCCAATGCCAGGGCTGTCATCGCCTCGAAGTTCGTGGGCACATCATCGATCGCTCGCAGCTCCTCGATCGCCGCTTCCAGCGGCTCCACAAGCGCCGTCACCCGCCGTCGCGGAATCGCCCGGCCGTCGACGGTGATCTGCTCGCGCGCATCCACCAATGCTGGGGAGGTGAACAGCCCGACGTGCAGTCCGCTTTCGCGAAGGATCGCCTCGAGCATCCGTGCGGTCGATCCCTTCCCGTTCGACCCCGCGATCTGCACACTCGGGAACTGCCTGTGCGGGTCATCGAACGCGCTCAACAACCGTTCCGTGGTATCGATCCCGAGCTTCGGCCGTCGCTGCTCCAGCCCTGTGAGCAACGCTGCGGCCGCCTCGTACTCCATATCACCTGTGCTCGCCGCCGGCCGCATGAGCGTGTTGCTGTCCACATCTCGACACAACATGACTCGACACCGACAGGTTTGCCAACACTCATACCATGAAGGCAGCCTCATCTGAACATGTCTGGTACTCCGGAAGCCGATGGCTTTCCATCAGATTACGAGATCGCACAAGCAGCGGATATGGTGCCCATCTGGGACCTGCTTCGGTCATATGACCTCGGCAACGAGGACCTGGAATACTACGGGGAGTACAAGGCGAAGCTGAACACCGACAGCGTCGCCCGGCTGCGGGCGCAGGCCGCGGACCGCGAGCAGAACCTCGTGCTCGTGACCGGGATGACGCCGACCCCGTTGGGCGAGGGCAAGACGGTGACCACGGTGGGGCTCGGGCAGACGCTGAATGCGGTGGGCAAGGAGGCGATGATCGCCATCCGTGAGCCCTCGCTAGGGCCGGTCTTCGGGGTCAAGGGCGGAGCGGCAGGGGGTGGCTACTCGCAGGTGCTGCCGATGGAGGATATCAACCTCCACTTCACCGGCGACCTGCACGCGCTGACCTCCGCACACAACCTGATCTCGGCGATGCTGGATGCACGGCTGTCGCAGAGTGACGACCTGGACGTCGATGCGACGGATGTCCGCTGGCCACGCTCGCTCGACATGAACGACCGCGCGCTGCGGCAGATGGTGATCGGACTCGGGGGGACCACGGGTGGGATGCCCCGTGAGGATGGCTTCCTGCTGACGGCCGCCTCAGAGCTGATGGCCGTGCTGTGTCTCGCCGATGATCTCGGCGACCTCAAGCGGCGTGTCGCGCGCATCATCGTCGCATACGACAGTGCGGGTGCACCCGTCACCGTCGATGACATCGATGCGACCGGTCCCGTCACGATGCTGCTGAAGGATGCGATCATGCCGAACATCGTCCAGACGATCGAGGGGACCCCCGCGTTCATCCACGGTGGGCCGTTCGCCAACATCGCCCATGGGACGAACTCGCTCATCGCCGATAAGGCCGCCTTCGGGCTGGGTGATTACCTCGTGACCGAGGCCGGCTTCGGCTCGGACCTCGGCGCGGAGAAGTTCATGGACATCGTCTGCCGCTTCGGAGAGATGACCCCGGATGCGGTCGTGCTCGTCTCGACGGTCCGTGCGCTGAAGTACCACGGGCTGGACATGTGGCCCGCGGACCTCGATGCGATCGTCGCCGCAGGAGAGGATGCGATCGTCGCGGGCTTCGAGAACCTGGACAAGCACGTCCGCAACCTCCAGAAGTTCAATGTCCCTGTGGTCGTCTGCGTCAATCGGTTCCCTGATGACACCGACGCGGAGATCGAGGTCGTCCTGGAGCACTGCCGTGATGACCTCGGCGTCGCTGCGGCAGAATCGGAGATGTTCGCGAAGGGCAGCGACGGTGGTGTCGATTTGGCAGAGGAGGTCATCTCGGCGGTCGACTCAGGCGCAGCCGCTGCGTTCGAGCACCTGTACCCGTTGGATGCATCGATCAAGGAGAAGATCGAGACGATCGCGACGGAGATCTACGGCGCAGGTGGGGTCACCTACTCCAAGCAGGCCAACGCGGACATCGCCAAGATGGAGGAGCTCGGCTTCGAGGAGATGCCGATCTGCATGTCGAAGACGTTCCACTCATTCAGCGATGACCCCCGCAAGAAGGGGGCACCGACGGGGTGGGAACTCGAGGTCCGTGAGCTGTACCCCTCCGCCGGCGCGGGCTTCCTCGTCGCGCTGACCGGTGATGTGTTGACGATGCCAGGGCTCCCTGCGATCCCTGCGGCCGCAGGGATGGACATCGACGACGACGGCAACATCTCCGGGCTGTTCTGAGCGGTCAGTCGTCTGCGGCGGTGCCGCTGCCCGCATCTGGCGTCCGCAGCTCACCCGGGTCGGCATCCGGATCCAACCGTTCGACTGTGACGCTCGTGATCTTGTACTCAGGGATGCCCGAGGTCGGGTCATACGTCTCTTGGGTGAGCTTGTTGACCGCACCCGCAGCGAAGTGCATGGGGATGAACAGTGTGGCTGGCCCCACCCGGTCGGTCACCGTCGCGCGCACCACGATCTCACCTCGGCGTGAGCGGACGCGCACGTACTCCCCGTCGGCGATGTCAAGCTCATCGGCGGTCCCCGGATGGATCTCCACGAAGCTCTCGCCGACATGGCTCATGAGCCCCTCGACCCGGCGGGTGATCTGTCCGGTGTGCCAGTGGTACAGCACTCGGCCGCTCGTGAGGGTGTACGGATACGCCTCATCGGCGATCTCCCCGGGATGCCCACCGTCTGCGGGGACGAATCTGGCCTTCCCGTCAGGGAAGTTGAACTCCCCCTCCTCGTAGTCGTACAGGTACGGTGTCCCGGGATGATCGGCATCCCAGCAGGGCCACTGCAGCCCATGTTGGTCGCCCGCATCGAGGCGGTCGTACGAGACGCCCCCGTAGATGGGCGTCAGTGCTGCGATCTCATCCATGATCTCCGAGGGATGCTCGTAGTGCCAGTCGTGGCCGAGCCGCCGGGCCAGCGCCGAGGTGATCTCCCAGTCCTGTCGAGCACGCCCCGGCGGGCTCGCTGATGCTCTGACCCGCTGGATCCGCCGTTCGGTGTTCGTGAACGTCCCGTGCTTCTCCGGGGAGGTCGCCGCCGGCAGGATGACATCGGCGTACTCGGCGGTCTCGGTGATGAAGATGTCCTGGACGACGAGGAACTCCAGCTGCTCGAGTGCCGCCGCTGCATGTGAGATGTCCGGCTCGCTCAACGCGGGGTTCTCGCCCACGATGTACATCCCGCGCAGGTTGCCCGCATGGATCTCCTTGAACATCTCTGGGACCTTCAGCCCCTCCTCGGTCGGTGGCGCCGCGCCCCACACGCGCTCGAACTTCGCTGTGACCTCCGGGTCATCCAGCGGCTGGTACCCCGGGAGCACATTCGGGAGCGTCCCCATGTCCCCGCCGCCGCCTTGGACATTGTTCTGTCCACGGAACGGGGACATCCCCGCCCCCGGCTTGCCGATCTGACCCAGCAGCAGGCACAGATCGGCCATCGCCAGCAGGTTCTCCGTCCCATGGCTCTGCTGGGTCATCCCCATCGCCCACCCGAACACGACCGTCTCTGCGGCCGCAAGCGTCTCTGCGGCCTCTCGCAGCTCATCGGCGTCGATGCCCGTGACCTCCTCGACCCGGTCAGGCGTGAACGCGGCCACCTTCTCTTTGAGATCCTCGAACCCCGTCGTGTTCCGCTCGATGAACGCCTTGTCATGCAGATCCTCTGCGATGATGTGGTGCATCAGCCCGTTGAGCCACATCACATCATACCCCGGCTTCGTGCGGATGAACCGGTCTGCATGGTCGGCGATCCCGACCTTGCGCGGGTCGAAGACGATGAGGGTCGCGCCATCACGCACGTTCTGCTTGATCCGGGTCGCCAGCACCGGATGCGACTCCGTGGTGTTCGACCCCGTGATCAGGTACGCATCTGCGGTGCCGATGTCCTCGTTGATCCGGTTCGTCATCGCACCGAAGCCGACGGTGCGTTTGAGTGCGGCCACCGTGGATGAGTGACACAACCGTGCACAGTTGTCGATGTTCTTCGTCCCGAGCACCGCACGGGCGAACTTCTGGACGAGATACGCCTCCTCGTTCGTCCCCTTCGATGATGCCAGGCACCCGACGGCATCGACACCGTGGGCATCCTGGACCTCCTGCAGGCGTCGAGCGACGTGGTCGAGTGCCTCATCCCACCCGACCGGCTCGAAGTCCCCCTCGGGCGTCCGCACCAGTGGCTCTGTCACCCGGCGGGGGCTGTTGGCGAACTCATGTCCGAACTTCCCCTTCACGCAGGTGGAGAAGTTGTTCGCCGGCGCCTTCGCGGGGTCATCCACCGGGACCACCCCGAGCGAGTCCCCGTCCTTGCCCCACATCTCGAAGCGACACCCCACCGCGCAGAAGCCACAGGTGGTCTCCGCGCGGTCGATCCGCGCCAGGCGCTGGTCGCTCACGGTCGAGGCGATGTCGAAGAGGTACTTCTCCGGTACAGCAGCGACCGCGATGTTCTCTGCGAGGTGCTCCCCAGCGATGACCGCATCCTCCGCGAGCGCCTCCGCCTGCGCACGTGCCCGTTGCATGTACGCTGCGACACCGGTTGGGGTCGGCACGTCAGGGTCGCCCCGGTTCGGGGCGGCGGTGTCATCGATCGTCTCGACCGGCTCATGATCGATGACCCGCCCGACGGAGTTACGCTGGGTGAATCCCGGCAGCGGTAGTGTCGTCGTGCCACCGATGCCCTTCTCGGTCAGCGCACCGGTCGGGCATACCGTCGAACAGTGGCCACAGGAGACGCAGTTCGATGCCGCCATCGTCTCCGCGTCGGACTGGAATCCGATCCGGGTGTCGCTGCCGTACCCCTCGATGCGCAGCACCCCCTCGACCTGCACATCGTTGCACGCATCCACGCACCGCGTGCACAGGATGCACTTGTTCCGGTCGATCTGGATGAACGAGGAGGTGTCATCGATCGGCTCGTAGAGGTCCCGCTCGCCGAAGACACCGTAGCGGGGGTGATCGACCCCCTCGCCGACGGCTGCCGACTGCAGCTCACACCGGCCGTTCCCGTTGCAGGTCGTACACCGGAGGTTGTGGTTCGACAGCACGAGGTCGAGGTTCACCGACCGTGCCTCGGCTGCGTCGGGTGTCTCCGTCTCGATGGTCAACCCATCGGTCGCTGGATACGAGCACGCCGGCACCATCCCCGCCTCAGCCGTCTCCACCATGCACGTCCGGCACTCACTGCGCGGTCCGATCTGGTCACTGCCATCGCCCGCTCGGTCGTAGTGGCACAGTGCGGGGATCGCCGCCTCCGCCTCGACCGCCTCCGTGCCGCTGGCGACGACCGCGACCGCGTCATCGACCGCCTCGATCGCGTCGATCACCGTTGCACCTGCGGGGACATCCACCACCGTCCCGTTGACCGTCACGGTCGTCCCCAGCTCCGTGCCCACCGGTGGGTCAGTCGCGGTCCCCGGTGCGAAGGTTGCCGTCACCGGTGTCGCCGGTTGGGGGTCCTCTAGCGTCGGGATGCGCGGGGCGACCTGCTCGGAGACGATGCTCTCATCGGATGGGGGTGTACTCGTGCTCATGATAGCTGTGGGCAACCTCCTGCAGGGCACTCACCTGCAGCATGCGCCTCGAACGCATCCTCGAACTGCGTGAGTGCCGTCACGACCGGACGTGTCGACGCCGCGGCCAACCGACAGTTACTGCTGCGGCGCATCACCCGCGACAGTTCAGCGATCGCCGCTGTATCCAAAGCTCCCGTGTACACCTCACGAAGGAGCTCCCTCAGCTGGACCGTCCCCTCTCGACCTGGCACGCATCGGCCGCTGTTGGACTCAGCGGCGAAGCTGATGCGATCCCCCGCGATGCGGACCGGACACCGGTGGGGTGCACAGACCTCGATGACGCCATCAGAACCGACCCCTGCCGCGCGGAGTGCTGATGCGTTCGCCGGCAGTTCCAGATCCGTTGTGAAGCCACCGAAGACGCCGCCGACGATCGCCATGCTCACATCATCCTCTGGCTCGGCTGCTGAGACCGCGGCTCCGATAGGATCAGTCGGCCCGAGCTCGATAGTCTGCTCGACACGGACGTCTCCGCAGACATGGAAGAGGCGAGTGCCCACATCGTCACCCGCCTCCCCTGCCAGCTCCGCAGCCGCGACCTGCGCTAGGGTGCGGGGCGTATGGACCAGGGTCGGTCTCCCGAAGACACCGAACGCCTCCGGCCCTGGTGGGCTCCGACGGGGTTCGATACGGTCCTTCCCCTCCAGATACTCGACAATTGCCCCTGGTTCAGTCGCATGAAACAGATCGGGCCCACAGACGACCTGGACGGTAGCGGATCCCACTGCGGTGACCGTGTCGGTGAGTTCGACAGCGAGCCGATCCGCATCTGTCGGCAGCACGACAACGATATCTGCTGCACCCACGGCCTCGCCCAGTGCTGCTGCGGTTCCGATGATGCGTCCTGGCTGAGCCGCCATGAGGAACCGATCGACCTGTGCCAGCCGGTGGGGATCCGCCGCGTTCACGACGATGATCGGATCATCACCATCCGTCGGCATCCGGTCCCAAACGGTACCGAGTGTGGTGTCCTCTGCGGCATCACCCCACCCACGGCCATGGACCAACCGGGCGGGCCCAGCCAGCGGGTCGACCGATGTCGGCACATCCGTCGATCCCATCGGGTCGACCCATCCTGCGTAGCCACACACTCGATCGACACCACGATCCAGTGGGGTACCCGGCACCGTCGGACGGCGGGTCGCATCTCGGGGGTGTTGTACGTGGTGTGGGGCTGTAGCGGGCAGCTCTCCGGCCACCATCGCCTCGGCAGCCTCTCGCACCGTCGCGATCGCCGGTGCGGGATACACCGCAGTCGCATCTTCGGTCGAGGCAAACACCACCGGATCCCACCCCGCGATACCAACCGGGCCTGTACGCAGGACATCGACCCCGTCCGCATCCTGTTCGGCAGCCGTCATCAGCCGATCGGCATCCTGCGCACCCCATGCCGCAGCGATGCGGATGGTGCCGACCTGATGTGTCATGGTTGAATATGCACACCATGCGACAAAAGCTCACGCCTCACCGCAAGCTCAATCCGTTGTCTGTCACTCGGTGTGGTATGAGCACCGCACAGTTTGGTGATGTCGTCGCAGATGCCATCGACAGATTGTCCGCCGACGATCTGCATTCGGTGTATGTCGGGATCATCACGGATACAGCAGACCAAGAGTACTACTTCGCGAACGATTCCAGCTCAGCCGAGGAGCTGCGTAGTGCCGCTGTCGACCAACTCGCCATGCTGACGCGCGTGCTTGCGACACAATCAGACACCACTGTCGACGAGCTCGCTGCACTCGCTGCAGAACGAGCAGATGAGCTCAAGCTCTTCTGACCTCAGCGGGTCGCGACCGCCTCGATCTCAACAGCTGCCCCCTTGGGGACTGCCCCCACCTCGACAGCGCTGCGCGCTGGTGGCTGTTCTGGGAAGAATGCACCGTAGGCGGTGTTGAACTCCTCGAACGTCCCGATGTCTGCAAGGAAGACGGTCGTCTTGATCACCGCTGCCATCGAGAGGTCTGCCGCCGTCATGATCGCCTCGATGTTCCGGAGGCACTGCGTTGTCTGCTCTGCGACCGAAAGATCTGTGAGGAGCTCTCCATCGGCCGTCATCGGCAACTGCCCCGCGGTGTAGACCAGGTCGTCGGTCATGACCGCCTGACTGTACGCACCTACGGCCGCCGGCGCAGCATCTGTCGAAATCACGTCTTGCATACGAACCAGTGAACGAGTCCTACCCGGCTAAAGCATGGGTGTCTGCCACACCACAGACAGAACATATAATCTGACAGACATGATGAGGCCCCATTATCGGCCGGTCGTCAGCACCACGATCGCCATGATGGCCAACCCGATGCCCAAGATCGTCTGGAGGTCGAGCGGTTCCTCGAAGACGACCACACTCAGCAGCGCGGCGATTACGAAGTACATCCCTCCCAGCGTGGCGACCACTGCGGTCGATCCACTCGAGATCCCGACATACGTCGCGATGACACCGATGGCAGCACCCACCCCCGCAACGATCGCGAAGCCCACACCCACCGCCGTGAGCTGTCCGCCCCCGCCTGCGATGAGTGCATACACCACCGCGATCGCTGTTGCACTCACGTACGAGATCGCCGCAGCCATGCGCGGATCGATGCTACGTCCAGCGAGCTCCCCGAGGACGATCCAACCACCCCACGCGAGCATGGTCGCAACACCGTACATCCATGGTCTCATGCGCCCGCCACCGAGTCGCAGAAGTTCCGGATCAGCCGATCCCCCATCGGGGTAAGGATGCTCTCGGGATGAAACTGCACACCGAAGTGGGGGCGGTCACGCACACGTACGCCCATGACGATTTCCGCCTCATCAGCGGTCATGGCGGTCTCGACCAGTGGCTCCGGCAGCTGTCGGCGTTCGACGGCCAACGAGTGGTACCGGCCCGCACTGAATGGACTCTCTATCCCCGCGTACAGCGCACTGCCGTCGTGTCGCACGGTCGATTCCTTACCGTGGACCACCGTCGGGGCATGGCCTACAGGGGCTCCATGTGCTGCACACAGAGCCTGATGGCCCAGACAGACGCCCAGTGTGGGAATCGTCAGCTCCCGGAAGACATCGGTTGAGATCCCAGCCTCCTCTGGTGTCCCAGGTCCCGGTGAGATCACGATCCCCTCGGGAGCCAACCTGCTGATCTCGGCGATCGAGATCGCGTCGTTTCTCACCACCTCCACGGACCTCACCTGACCGATGGATTGCACGAGGTTGTATGCGAATGAATCGTAGTTGTCGATCACCAGGATCACGTTCGTTCTGACACCTCATGCGAACGTGGGCCCTCGTCGCTGACGCGGACTTGTTGTGTCGGTGCCAAAGCAGCGTCGACCGCTCGGATCATCCCTCGTGCCTTGTCCAGGGTCTCTCGGTACTCATGCTCTGGGATGGAATCATGGACGATACCCGCGCCCACCTGCAGACCGAAGATCCCATGATGCATCTCGATGGTCCGGATGATGATGTTGAGCGTCGCGCGATCATCGAATCCAAAGAGCCCCATGCTCCCGGTGTAGGGCCCACGTGGGGAATCCTCATGTGTTGCGATGAGTTCCATCGTCTTCGGTTTCGGCGCGCCCGTGATCGTCCCGCCCGGGAACATCGCAGCGATGGCATCGGTGAGGCTCACCCCTGGTCGCCGTCGTCCCTCGACCTCTGAGACGAGATGCATCACCTCTGCGTAGCGATCGACCCGTCGATACTCGGTGACCTCAACCGAGCCATACGCACACACTTTGCCGAGGTCGTTCCGCTCGAGGTCGACCAGCATCGCATGCTCCGCCCGCTCTTTCGCATCACCCGTGAGCTCCTGTTCGTACTCTCTATCGGCAGGTGGGTCTGCACCGCGGGGTCGCGTGCCCGCGATCGGTTCGGTGGTCAGGCGCTCTCCATCGACCGACAACAGGAGTTCGGGACTGGCGCTGATCAACGTCATCCCGGGGAACCGCAGCAGCCCGGAGTACGGAGCCGGGTTGACCTCCCGCAGTGCGGCGTACACCGCCAGTGGGTCAAGCTCGGCTGGCGCTTCCAGGCGGTGGGACAGGTTCGTCTGGAACGTGTCACCAGCGCGGATTGCCGCCTTGATCGCGGTCACCTTCTCGGCGAAGTCATCCCCGCCCATCACGCTCGTGAAGTTGACCGCCGCGGCCGTCTCCGAAGCCGCCTGCTGTGGCTGTGGGGCCGTGATCTGCTCGGCGATCGTCTGGAGGTCTTCGACAGTCGAGCTGTAGGTGGCCGCAGGCTCGATACCAACCCGTGGACAGCCCGTCAGGTGCACATGCACCGGCGTGTCAGCCGGCTCCCGCCATGCGATCATCGTCGGGAAGACCGCGAACTGCGCCCGCGGCAAAGTCTCTGGGGACCCCTGCGGGATCGTCGGCTCCAGCTCTCGACTGATTTCATACCCCAACCATCCGATGATACCGCATGGGTACGGGACCGCACACTCACCCCGAATCAGCGTCTCCGCGTCGAGCGCGCCCTGCAGCTCTGCCAGTGTCGGTGAACCGTCCACGGCCTGCGATTCGAGCGGGGCGCGGACGTGGGTCCATGACTCTGGGTCCAACCCGATGTAGCTCCAGCCAGCACGCCCACCTGTGGTCTCCAAGAGGACCCCCTCATGTGACTCTGCGACCGCACGAAAGGCCTCAAACGGGTCATGTACAGTGACCTGCAGCTCGATCGGGACGCGCGACGTCTCTGCTACATCCGCTGCGGTGTGCATGTACTCTGCACGGCTGGTCACTGTCTGGATCGCATCCATGGTACTCGCTGTTAGCTCCCTCTGGATGATGGCGGCTAAAGCGTTGTCCCCGCCCGAGTCGCTATACGTCTGCCTGCACCAGGATTCATATGCAGCACGGCCACACCCGCCGGGCGGTGCTGCTCACCGCACTTGCAAGCGCCGGCTGCCTGGGTCGCCACACCCCCGTCCTTGAGGTCCACACGGAGCTCCGTGGCCGTCCGTTCTACTATCACAGCCGCTGTTGTGACTGGGAGGGTACCACCGTGACAGGCTTCCTGCCATCTGTGTTCGATGAACTCGCGAGGGCGATACCGTACGAGCTGCGGATGGGTGCAGAGGGGACGCAAAGGGCCATTCAGTGTGCTGTGACCCCCATGGACTCTGGGGACATCGCACTGCTGAGGGGGTTCTACACAGTTGTCATCCCCACAGGGGCAACACCAGCAGTCGTCCTCCTCCCAGAACCGCTCGATACGCCAGATCTCCGGGAGACGCTTGCAGCTGTGACCGATGCCGTCCCGCGTCAGGTCGAGGTTCCGGTGGACCCACCCCGAGCCGAGGAGGCGGTCGTCACCGACTGGGTGACGGCGTACAGATGGGCCCGCCGCGACCAGGGTCGGCTTCTCGAGGCTGGAAGCAGACACACTGGTGCGTTCACACCTGAAATCATCGCACTCGGGGAGGCGGCGGTGACACTGCGTACCGCCGACCCATCCGTTGAGGACTCACTGCACGCCGGCCTCACACAGCTCAGGCAGGATGGCCGACTCGATGCGATCCGCGCGGAGTATTTCCACCCGAGCGGACGCCCCCGTCGGCTCTGAGCACAGAGCGCCAATATCAAACCACTACGCGTCTAGCCCATAGTATGGAGTACAGGTACGATGGAGATGCACATTCCCGGCTGTTCCGGGCTTATGCGACGGATAGTGAGCCATTCCCAGTCGATATCTCAGTGTGTTTTCCGGCGCGGGACTACCAGCGGGAGGAGTTCGGACTGATCCGTGAACTGTTGTTCCCGACGTGCTGGAACGCACCCGATCTCGTCCGCAATGAGCTGGCCGTCCTCGAGCGACTGGACGGATTGGGCCAGATCTTCCTCGCCGGCGTCTGCCCGTATCAGACGGGTGAGGCAGAGCGGATCGTCCGCAACACTCTCGACACCCTCCCGGAGGTCCGGGAACTCGTCAAGCTGGACGTCGAGGCCGCATACAAAGGAGATCCTGCGGCGAAGAGCTACACCGAGGTGATCCGAGCGTATCCTGGCCTCCTTGCGGTCATGATACAACGGATTGCACATGTGCTGTATGATGAGGGCGCACCGGAGTATGCCCGCGAACTCACCGAGCACGCGAAGGTCCGTACGGGCATCGACATCCATCCCGGCGCACTCCTCGGCCCACATGTGTTCATCGACCACGGCACGGGCGTCGTCATCGGCGAGAGTGCAACGGTGGGTGCATGGGTGCGCCTGTATCAGGACGTCACCCTGGGTGCACTGCACTTCGAGCCGGATGAGGGTGATGCCAAGTCGCTGAAGAAGGGCTACAAGCGGCACCCAGACATCGGCGATCATGTCGTGATCGGCGCGGGTGCGAAGGTCCTCGGTGCAGTGGATGTGGGAGATTATGTCAGTATCGGGGCCAACTCGTGGGTGACCGAAGACATCCCGCCGCATACGAGCGTGTACATCAAGGAACACCCCACCCTCGAGCGGAAACCCAAGGCCTGAGCAGCGAAAGAACAAAGCCCACAAGTCTCAGTACTCTGACGTATGGTATCGGATGGCATGACCGTCGAGGATGTGATGACGACCGACCTCATCACCGTCGCACCGACGGAATCGGTGCGCGTGGCCGCAGAGCTGATGATGGATGCGGCGGTCAAGGCGGTGATCGTCACGGCGATCGAGCCCGGTATCATCACCTCCACAGACCTCATCGAGGTGGTCGCGAACGGGTTATCGCCGACAACCACCTCCGTGGAGGCTGTCATGACCCCTCGGGTGGAGACCGTCACACCTGCGATCCCCGTGACGGAGGCTGCAGCGATGATGGAGACGTTCGGGATCTCCCACCTACCGGTCTGCTCCGATGATATCGTCGGGATGATTTCCGCAACAGATGTCACCGCATCGATGGGATGAGCATCCCCACACTGGTGGACGCGTTTCGTGCCGACGATGGCATCACGGCCGTGGTCGGTGCCGGCGGCAAGAAGACCCTCATGCAGCGGCTATCGATGGCCCTCGAACAGCCCATCGTGACAGCCACAGTCCGGATCCCACCGATTGCCCCCTGGGTGGAGACACTGGCATTCACCGACGAACCGGTCGAGATCGTCCGCGGCACCACCGATTGGCCTGTCGGCGTGCTCGCGGGGACCGACGGCCCCGACCGCCGGCTGGGGTACCCCCCCTCGACGGTGGACGCGATCGGAGCGGTCGGTCATCCCGTTTTGGTGAAGGCAGATGGTGCGCGGATGCGACGATTCAAAGCACCGGGTCCGGATGAGCCGCAGCTGCCAGACACGAGTGCCCGCGTCGTTTGGGTCGCCAGCATCGGGGTCGTCGGCTCCCCGCTATCTGCGGACCTCGTACACCGACCGGAGCGGGTAGCTGCGCTCACCGGCCGGCCGATGGGAGACCTGCTCACCATCGATGATCTGGCAGTGGTCGCCACCCACCCCCGTGGCGGACGCAAGCTGGTCCCTGACGACGCCGAGTACATCATCTGTCTGAACATGGTCGATGATCCTCCGAGCGCGGAGACCGCACACTCGGTGGCGGCTCGGATCACCGCGATCGATCCAGCACTCACGGTCGTCCTGACATCCCTCATCGCTGACGATCCCATCGTCGGCGTCTACTGATCGACCGCTTCCGCAGCGGCCGCCAGCTCGGACTCGGTGTTGATGTTCTGCAGGCTGCTGTGACCATCTAACCGATCGAGCACCGCAGCATCCACACTCACCGTCTGTGCGTCTTCTAGGGCCGCCATGATCGGTTTGTCCCCCGCCTCGGCAGCCCGTTGCATCGATTCGAGGACCCCCTCTCGGCGGTAGACCGCCTGGGTCGGGACGAACCACTCATCTGGTCGTGGGAGGATCGCATCCGCCTCGCCGATGGCGACGAACAGGTACCTCAACACCAACGGATCGACGAAGGGCATATCGCTGGCGACGACCGCGACGTGCGGTGCATCTGTCGCCGCGAGCCCTGCCGCAATCCCCATCACCGGGCCGTGGTCATCCTGGGGATCGATTGCGAACTGGGTTGCCGAATCCCACGGTCCGATCGCCTCGGTGATCGCTGCCTGTTGTCCCCTCCGGCAGTTGATCGTCACCGAATCGACCACCGGCGCGACACGTTCCAGCACATGTCGAATCAGGGGTCGGTCACCGAGCGGTGCAAGAACCTTGTCACGGTCACCGAACCGTCGCGATCGCCCCCCCGCGAGGATGATCGCACCACGCTCCATCTCACAGCACCTCCCAGACGAATAGCGACAGGTAGGTCTGTAGCCCTCCTGCGAGCACCAGGATGACACCTCCCAGTCGGTGGATGTGCCCACCGAGCACACCCAGCGTTCGCAAGCGTGTATCTGTCACAGCAGTGACCGCTGTCACGACGCCGAGTGGGACCGCCATGGCGATCGTGTACGTGCCGATGACGATCAGCTGCTGTAAGGCACCCAGGTGCAGTGATCCCGCGATGACGCCCAACAGGATGGGTGCCACACAGCCTGCTGCTGCGACCGCGTAGAGCCCACCGAAGACCACGAAGCCGCGGGCCCGATCAGGTCTGGCCCCGAGATTCATGTGCCACCCACTGTCCCCACGCAGCAGTGCAATCCCCGCGACGATGAGGGCGATCCCGACCAGTGGTTCCAGTTGTGGGATGTACTGGAGGAGTCCAGTGCCTGCACGCATCCCCAGCGTCACGATCACACCAAGCGCCACAGTTGCACCGATGACGGCCGCTGCCGCGGCCTGCCCCGCCTTCGGTGTCTCAGCATGGCTGAGGTAATATCCCACATAGCCGGGAATGAGTGGGAACGCACAGGGTGCGAGGAAGGTTGCAAGTCCTGCACCGGCGGCGAACCCCATCTCGGTGAGTAGTCCCATCGGATGCGCTTACCCGACCGCTCGCGCCATCGATTCTACCTCGGCGACACTCGCGATCCCCCCGTGGGACACCTGTATCTGCCCATCGGCGTCGAACCCCACGAGATACGGAAGTCCCGTGGCCTGCACTGCCCGCATCACATTCGACCCCTCATCGATCGCGACGGTCCATGCCCCCCCGTGTGACCGCCACCATGCAGCGACATCATCCGCATCGAAGCCTCCGCCCAGTCGCTCATTCGTGACTGATATGAACCGGACCTGCTCGCCGTGGTTGGCATGTGCCGTGCTGAGTGCCTCCATCTGCGTCGCACATGGTGCGCACCAGGTGGCGAACAGGTCGACGATCATGGGGGTGCCGACCGACGGAACCTGCATCTGCCCGGCGTTCGATCCTGGCGCATCGATCGCCCGCACCTCCTCCCTGACGGCAGATCGTGTCCTCGAGCCCCACACCTGCGTAGCGCCAACTGCCGCGATCGCACCTGCCCCCGCCAGGATGGCCGTGCGGCGACGCATCAGCCGGTGAGCGCCTCGATGTCCGCGATAATCTGCCCCTCATCTGGGCTGCCGGTCCGGTATGCCCGCTCGACAATCGCATCTGCATTGACGATGAGTGTCAATGCCGTGTGTGCGAACATGTATCCATCATCGGTCTCCTCGGTCCGGTCGAAGACCACCCCGAACCTGTCGCTCACCACCGCTTTGGCACGATCGACACCTCTCGGGCGCAGGAATGACCAGTTCCCCATGGTGAGATCGACGTTCATATCAGCCGCATATTGCTGCAGTCGCGCCGCGTCATCCCGTTGGGGGTCGAAGGTGATCGGCAGGAATCTGACCATGTCCTCATGCGCGGTTCCCCCCACCGCGGTCTGCGCGTTCCGAAGCGTGCCGATCAGGATGGGGCACACACTCATGCAGTGTGAGAAAAAGAACGTGTACACCGCTGGCAGGCCCACAGCTGTGGTCTCCACCTCGTCACCAGTGATCGGGTCGGGCAGGGTGACCTCTGGGACCTGCTCGCCCCAGGTGGGATATGGGAGATTCTGCGGGTCCGTCGCATACTCCTGACGGGCCAACTGAGTCCCGTTTCCTCCGAGACAGCCACTTAGCCCAGCGACGATCCCCACGCCACCAGCCCGCAGCAGAGCCCTGCGCTGCATACAAATTATCCGTCACTGTTGCACATAACCTGCAGGATTGCAGGATCAGAGCCGGTCGTGGTCGATGTTGCCTGGGTCTGCAGCAGTGTCAAAGAGGTTGTTCTGGACTCCTTCGATGAAGTCCTGACCCACATCCTCCCCGGCCTCATCCACCCGGTACGCGTCGATTCCCATCGTCAACAGCTCCTCCACTGCCTGTTCCTCGGAAATAAACTCCTCGTCCACCAGCATCTCAAACTCTGCGAGGACCTCATCAGGTAGCGTGACATCGATTCGTGGCATATCCGGACCTATCTGAGGAGTGACCTAAACCTCTCGCCCCTGCCCGCCGGCGTCTATCTCCGTGAGCAGCGCCTGGACCCGCTGCTGGATCTGATCTCGAATGTCTCTGACGACATCGATCGGCTTGCCCTTCGGATCGGGGAGGTCCCAGTCTCGACTGTCTCCATCCCAGTGTGCTGGGCAGATGCCCTCCGCAGAGCACCCCATGGTCACCACGATGTCCGCTGTAGCGGTCTCCGTCCTGCTGATGCTCCGCGGCTCATTGGGTGAAAGATCGATGCCAACCTCCTGCATCACACTGACCACCTCTGGATGTACTGCCGCAGCTGGTGCCGTCCCCCCACTGATGACCTCGATCGACCCCGCACTAGGATCGATCGTCGCCTCCGCGAACGCCGCCGCCATCTGTGATCGCCCCGCATTCTCCACACACACGAACGCGACCCGTGTCATCTCATCCTCCATCCCAGCCGCCCATCGCCCGCATGATCGTATGCTGATGGTGCTCGACTGCCGCGATAGTGGAGGTGATCATCGCCAGCATCGGGTAGGAGACCGGATACCCACGGTAGAGGTACTCATAGATGTCAATGTTCTCGGCTGCCAGCTGATATTGCGCACGCTGCCGGTTGATCACCCGCTGTCGCCGCATCGCGAGCGTCCCACACTGATCAGCGATGGTCTCCAGTCGATGCCAGTACGCCTCGAGCGCCCCGAAGTCGCTCATCCCAATCTGAAGCTCGTCCACCTGGGCAAGCTCCCGGGAGAAGCTCGGCAGCTTTGCAGACAATGCTCCGATGGCATGCTGTTCCCGGTCACATGTCTCGAGCAACACCTCTCTAGCCCGCTGTGCCTGTTCAACACCCTGCAACAGGCCGCCGAACAGGTGAGGTCCGAAGCAGTCTGGATTGGTCAACCCCGTCGCGATGGTCGGGCCGAACTCCCCCACGATCGCATCCTGCAGTGACTCGCCGTACTCCTCATCATAGAATGGCAGTTCCATCACGGTCGTCGTGAACGCCTCACGCACCAGCTCCTGGGCAGCGACGGTGGGGCTGACCACCGGCTGTGTCCATCCACTGACCGCTGTATTTGTCCCCGCGTCCTGGATCATACGCTCGCCGGCTGACCCGTGGCTGAGCTGGTCTGCGATCGAGGCGATCTCACGTCGGAACTGCTCGAAGGCTGCACGCTCCTGCTCTGTCCGACGACGGTGGCCAGCGATCGTCCGTCGCAGTCGCTCACAGCGACGTTGCATCGTCGACGAACCGCCTCCGTCACCATGCTCCATAGTCGGCCTCTCAGGTCGACCTATGTTAACGGATTATAATAGGTCTCTGTACGTCTATGGTCGGGTACAGATTTCAGATTACTCCACAAGCACTGCCGATAACAGCTCCAGTGGGTGTCGGATCTGGTAGGAGGTGCCATGTTCCATCTGCATGGCACAGGTGGGGCACTCAGTCATCCCCGTCGTCCCCTGAGCGGTGTGCATGTGGTCGAACATGTCTTCCCCGATCTGCATCGAGATATCGTACTTCTCCTGTTTCCACCCGTACGTCCCCGAGATACCACTGCACGATTCGCCAACATCCTCGATGGTCACGCCATCGACATGCCGGAACAGCTCGACGGCCTGCCGCGCCAGCCCCTGATTGCGCGCATGGCATGGTGCATGGTACGCGAAGGCGTCTGGGAAGTCCGCAGGCGCCTGTGCACCGCCGAGTGCAGCCGGTAGGTCTTCGTGGATACGGAGGTACTCGATGCCCTCGAATGTCCGTCCTGCCAGTTCACCAATTCCCTCATCATCGAACAGCTCGGGGTACTCCTGCCGGAGTGCCATCGAACATGAGGTGCAGGATGCGATGACGTCATACCCGGCATCAAGTCGAGGGGTGAAGCCCTCCATGGTGCGGTCCTTGTGTCTGGCAGCATCATCGATCATCCCATTAGCGAACATCGGTGTCCCCGAACACCCCTGCTTCGGCACGACCACCTCGTACCCGAAGTGCTCGTACACACGCACGAGTGCACGGCCGACCTCGGGGGTGTTGTAGTTGGAGTAACACCCATGGAAGTACGCGATCTTCTTGTCTGCGTCCGCATCGATGCCACGGCGCTTCCGCGACCTGATCGCCATCTCCCTCGACCTCGCAGCACCGCCACGACCCTGCCACCACTGCTGGAACGTCTCTGTCGCAAAGGCGGGGAACTCCCGCTCGGCGGTGATGCCCATCGTCGCCTCGAGCAACCACCGTGCGGGCGCGAAATTCAGCATCCAGTTTGCGATACGGGGGGCCTTGCTGGCGGCCCAGGCGCTCAGCCGGTAGTTCGATAACAGCCGGTTCCGCCAGTACTCCACTGACAGATGGCTCATCTGGTCGCTCACATACTCCGCCCGTGCGGTGTTGTGCATCTGGCTCAGGGGGACACCACTCGGACACGCGTTGTCACATCGCATGCAGTTCGAGCAGGACATGATCGACTCATCGATCTCATGTTCCTCATCTCGCTGATGCAGCCGCCACTGTTCTGGCCCCTGGAATTTCGGCCCCGGGAAGGAATCATCGACCGCCGCGACGGGACAGTTCACGTCACAGGTGGAACACTTGTAGCATGAATCCGCTCCCGACCGGAGGTCGCTGTCGGTCACTTCAGGGAAGACCTGTACGGGCTCGAATTCCGTCCCCGTGTTCGGCTGGGTTGGGGCGAAGCCAGGCCGCTCCGCGTCGCTCATGTGGCCTCCTCGGCTGCGGCCACCCCTGCGGCGACCCCTGTGGCGATCGAGATGCCACTGCCAGATTTCTCCTTCGCGAAGTCCGCACCCCCGATGACCGACCCCGCTGCCCGGAGGTTGCCATACTGTATCTCGCCATCGTCGGTCTGTGGTCGCATCTCACCGTCGACCGTCACCCCGAAGCGCGGGAACGGGTGGTCGCCAAAGACTGCATCATCATACCACATGCCCCGGTCCTCCGGGTGTGCCACATGACAGTCGAAAATCGGCTCAAACACCTGTGTGCGGTCCGACCCGACCCCCTTGCCGACGAGACCGCCGGTCGCGAGTATGTACTCCTCGGCCGCATACGGGATTTTCGCATGGTTCTTTTCGACGTACACCGTCGATATGTGGTCATCCGTGTCCGCATCGACGACGGGATTCCCCAGCTCCATCGACACGCCAGCGTCGTCCAGTGCGGCGTGCAGTTCCGCCTCAAGTCTCGTCCCCAGCAGCGAAGGTGGCCCCATCGGGACCTCGAACACCGGGACCCCTACCGCCCGCTCCAGATCCACCACGATCGATGCGGGATCTTGTGTGCCCAAGATCGCAGGTATCCCCACCCGTTCTGCATCTCCGAGGATCGATCGAATCGCCGCAGCGATCCATCCCCGGAGTGACTGCCCCGTCTCCGGTACGGTCGGATCCTCCTCGATGAGTGCTGCGAAGCGGCTGATCCCCGCATCTGATGCCTGCTCAATCGGCCATGAGAGGGTCTCGCCGCGGACATCGAATGGGACCCCGGCTTCGGTCAGCAGGGCCGCCACGAACGGAGCGTCGAAGTCAGTGATCGGATCGAAGCCCACCAGCAGCATCGCATCGGTCTCGGCGAGTGACCCAGCACTCACACTCTGCGGGGTGCGGAAGGTCGGTTTGTATCCACCTGCGTGCGTGGCCACCAACGTGTTCCGCTCTGCACCGGCACCGGCATACGATGCCGCCGCATCGAACCGCGCCATCGCATCGCGCACCCGGTCGACGCCAACGATGCTGTAGGGATGCTCAGCGGGCAGTCCATCGATCGCATCATACGGCGACACGACGGGTGAGCTCTCACCCGGCAGGTATCCGAGCAGGTCGATGAGTCCAGATGCCTGCCGGAGTGTGCTCTGCTTGTAGGAGATGAGTCGCACCGACGCACCCTCCTGCGCAGCTGCGACTGCACTCATCATCCCCGCGAGCCCCCCACCGATCACCAACACATCTGACTCAATCGCCATGTGCGGGTTCCCTTCCACCCCGTGTTGCGTGGACCGACGGACCGGTCCCACGGAAGGCGCCGAAGTCAGTCGGTGCGCTGTCCGACTGCATGGTGTCACGACACTGCGTCGCCGCCTGCATCGCGTAGTTCAGCATGGCCTGTGAGAGGTGCTCACCCCACAACGCGTACCGCTGTCCCCGCCACCGCTCTGTCAGCAGATCATCCCATGCAGCTTCGGTGGTGACCGGGTCGGTCGTCGTCGACAGCTCATTCGCCATCCGATGGGCGCAGAAGCCCCCCTGGCAGTTGCCCATCGATGATCGCGTCCGGATGCGCACCGCGTTGAGGTCTGAGCCAGCCTGGCCGATCGCGTCCTGTAGCTCCGCTCGGGTGACCGCCTCACACGCGCAGATGGTGGGGTTCGGTCCCGCCGTATCCAGCACCTCATCCGCCCGCGACCCTAGGCGTTCAGCACTTCGCCGCCCGATGGGAGAACGCAGCCCGAACTCCTCCATATAGTCCCGCATGAGGCTGAAGTCCTCACTCCCCGGCAGTGGTCGGTCGGCTGTGACACATGGGACATCGATGTCGAATTTCGCACAGACGTGGTCTGTGATCTTCTCGGCCATCTGCCGGTAGGTCGTCAGCTTCCCCCCGACGATCGACGTGAGGCCCGGCAGATCATCCCGCTCTGCATGATCGAGCAAAAAGAAGTCTCGTGTGATATCGGTCGGATCATCGCTACCGACCTCCGGGGGCTCATACAGCGGTCGGACCCCCCAGAATGATCGGATGGTCCGTGCCTCTCGAAGCATCGGGACAAGCTCGGCCAGTGTATCGATCATGAGGTCGACCTCCCATTGTTCCTCAGGGTACTGCTCTGGGTCGTCCACCTCAACATCGGTCGTACCGAGGATCGCTGCTGTCTCGTGGGGCACGATGATGTCTGCGTCTCCCTTGGGCCGACATCGATTGATCACCGTGTCGACCTGCCGGGTGTTCATCACGGTCATGACCCCTTTCGATGGTCGCACCGCGATATCGACACCGGCCATCTCACCGATGCGTCCCGCCCACGCGCCGGTCGCGTTGATGACATGGTCCGCGAGAATCTGCTCGTGCCCACTGTCCCGCCCGATGACCGTCCCCGACGCATCGACTCCATGTTCGACCTCGATGCCAACCACCGCACCATCCTTCACGACCAGGTCGGTGACCCGGGTGTGGGTCTCGATGCGCGCACCGTGCTCCTGGGCGTCGATGGCGTTTGCCACCACCAGTCGGAAGGGGTCGATCGCGCCATCTGGCACGGTGATCGCCTTCTCGATATCCTTCGCCAGATGGGGCTCCATCTTCCGGGCTTCCGCACCGGAGATCACCTCCGCAGGGATGCCACATTCCCGGCACCCAGCGAGCTTCTCCTGGAAGTACTCCTCGGGGTCCTCCGGTCGCTTGACGAACAACCCACCGGTCATCTCGACACAGTGCCCTGCGATATCCCGGAGGATTCGGTTTTCCTCGATGCATTCGATCGCACTCGGTTGGTCGGACACAGCGTAGCGACCACCGCTGTGGAGCAATCCGTGCATGCGGCCCGTCGTCCCATGGGTCAAGTTCCCCTGCTCGACGAGGGTCACAGCGACCCCGCGCAGAGCAAGATCGCGGGCCACCCCGATACCCGTCGACCCCCCGCCGATGACAACGATGTGTGGTGAGTCTGCCATGATGTATGCATGAACATCAGTGTACAACCACTTTATTTCATCGCTGCTACAGGAGCATCGATATCTTATGTTATGTGCCGGAGCGCCCGCGCACGTCCGCCACCCGTCGGTCAGCGGGCTAATCGTGCAGCAGTGGCCCGCAGGGCCTCCAACGTGACCTTTCATCGTGAATATGCCTCCAGGAACGTGACTACCCGATTCCGAAAGAGAATGAATTGAGAGGTATGTTTATAACGGTTTACTATATTGTTTATCGATAGGGCGGGACCCACGGTGAAGAACACCCGCCACGACCAGGAGGAATACATGACAGACACATACGTCGGGTCCATCGACCAAGGGACCACCGGCACGCGATTCATGGTGTTCGACCACAGCGGAGAGGTGGTCGCGAACGCCTACGAAAAGCATGAACAGATCTACCCCAACCCAGGGTGGGTTGAGCACGACCCCGTGGAGATCTGGGAGAACACAAAGACCGTCATGACGCGCGGACTCGAGGAGGCGGGGCTCGACCCTGAACAACTCGAGGCATTGGGTGTCACGAATCAGCGTGAGACCACCATCGTGTGGGACGCAGAAAGTGGGCGGCCAGTCCACAATGCGCTGGTCTGGCAGGATCGGCGGACCACCGATCGTGTCGAGGAGATCCAGGAGGCCGACAAGGTGGAGATGATCCGCGAGAAGACCGGCCTCGAGTGCGATGCGTACTTCTCCGCGACGAAGGTGGAGTGGATCCTCGACAATGCAGAGCCTCTCAAATTGCAGGCCTCGCGCGGACGCGCGGTGCGCGATCGGGCTGAGGACGGCGAGCTGCTCATGGGGACCATCGACTCATGGATCATCTACAAACTCACCGGCAACCACATCACCGATGTCTCGAATGCGTCGCGGACGATGCTCTACAACATCCATGACCTGGAGTGGGATGAGGAGCTCCTCGAGGAGTTCAGCGTCCCTGAGGCCATGCTACCGGAGGTACGGCCATCCTCTGATGCAGACCTGTACGGTCACACCGACGCGGATGGGTTCCTCGGTGCATCTGTCCCCGTCGCCGGTGCACTCGGAGACCAACAGGCAGCACTGTTCGGCCAGACCTGCTTCGATGCAGGCTCTGCGAAGAACACCTATGGCACCGGCTCGTTCTATCTCATGAACACAGGTGAGGAGGCGGTCGCCTCCGACCATGGGTTGCTGACGACCATCGGCTTCCAGATGTCTGATGAGCCTGTCCAGTATGCACTCGAGGGGTCGATCTTCGTCACAGGGGCGGCGATCGAATGGCTCGAGGATGTCGATCTCATCAACAATGCTGCGCAGACCGCCGAGCTGGCCCGTTCAGTCGAGTCCACGGATGGCGTGTACATGGTCCCGGCGTTTGCGGGACTGGGTGCGCCGTTCTGGGATGGCCGCGCACGTGGGACCATCGTCGGGATGACTCGCGGGACGCGCAAGGAGCATATCGTCCGGGCCACCCTCGAGTCGATCGCCTACCAGACACGTGATGTCGCCGAGGCGATGGAGGCCGACTCTGGCATCGAGACGACCGCGCTGCGGGTGGATGGTGGTGCGGTGAAGAACAACTTCCTGTGCCAGCTGCAGGCGGACATCCTGCAGACGGACATCGCACGGCCGGTCGTCGATGAGACCACCGCACTGGGCTCTGCGTACGCCGCGGGGCTCGCAGTCGGCTACTGGGAGACGGTCGATGAGCTGCGCGACAACTGGCAGATCGACCGTGAGTTCCCACCAGAGCGGTCCGCCTCAGACGTCGACCCTGGCTACGCACGATGGGATGATGCCGTCCAGCGCTCACTCGCGTGGGCGCAGGAGGACTGACGATGAGTGTTGTCGCTCTCCAGATCTTCCCGGATACCCCTCAGCTGCTGTTCCTGCTCATCGCCGCCTTCGCCGGTGGTGCGTTCGGTGCGGCGATCGGTGCACTGCCAGCCTTCTGTTTCACCGGCTTCATGGTGATCGCCGGTGAGGCGGCGAACACGGTCGGGATCGATGCCGGTGCATCTGGCGCCGCACTGTTGGGCTCACCAGTCACCGGCCAGATCGGCTTCGGCGCGGTATTCGGGCCGCATATCGCCTTCGCTGGTGGCGCTGCGGCTGCAGCGTATGCGGCCAAGACCGAGGGTGCGATGTACGAACCAGGTGATGGTGATTACCATCTGGCGAAGGATATTGCCTATGCGCTCGGGACGCGACCAGACGTCCTGGTCGTCGGTGGTCTCTTCGGTGTCATCGGTGCGATTGGGACGACCATCTCCGCGGGGCTCACCTTGCCTTGGGACGACATCGCCATCATGGTTGTCGTCTCTGCTGCCCTACACCGTATCGCATTCGGCTACCCACTGATCGGCAAGCCACGAGGCGACGGTCTACTGGACATGTCTCCGTTCGAACGCGGTGAGATGCGGGGTGCGGCCACCGATGGGGGCACCGTCATGACCGACGGTGGATACGGTGCTGAGCGCCTCTCCGTCGAGCCATGGCTCCCGCACCAGTACACGTGGGGGAACGTTGCGATGATCGGGCTTGTCGCTGGACTGCTCGGGGGCTTCACCGCTCTGGCGACCGGGAGCGCCTTCCTGGCGTTCGGAATCTCTGCTGCCTCGTTGACGTTCCTCAACCTCGGTGTAGAGAAGATCCCGGTGACCCATCACATGACGCTGCCGGCGAGCACCGCCGCATTGGCGGTCTTCGCAGATCCGACGGGGATGTCACAGGTCATCGCGTTGTTGGTCGGGGGTGTGTTCGGGGTCTATGGCGCACTCATCGGAGAGGTCGTCCAACGCATCTTCTATGCGCACTCTGACACCCACTTTGACCCCCCTGCCGCGGCGATCGTCGTCGCAACGCTGACTGTGGCGGTCCTCGCGATCGTGGGCGTCTTCGACAGCGCTGCATGGGTTCAGACCCTCGGTCTCTAAACCATACAGCGGTGTCCTTCAGCATCGGCAAATGAGCGCGTGGCCGCTCTCAGCTGCGATCTGGCCACCTTTCAATCCATGGACCTGAGTGACCGAATCACCCGTCGACAGCAGCGCGATGAGCTCCCGCACCTCATCGAGGAGTACGACCTCATCGCACCAACGTACCATCTGGAGGAGCCGATCGGCCGGGGTCCGACCTTGGAGCGGCTGTTGGACTACTTCGAGCCGGCGTTGGATGGGCATATTCCCCCGAATGGCTACATCTACGGCGCATCGGGGGTCGGCAAGAGCGCGTTGGTCTGGTCGCTGATCCGCCAGCTCGCGACGATCACCACCGTCTCACCAACAGCCATCCACACGACGACCCGTGTCGATACCCGCAGGATGCCAGGATTCGTCTACGTCGATGCACTCGTCAGCACCAGCATCTTCTCGATTTATCGGTCAATACTGAATCAACTCGTCGATGAGCCGATCCCCTCGCAGGGGGTTCCGACCGAGATGCTGGCAGAGCGTATCAGTGACCTTCTCCGCGGAACTGCGGGGGCGGTGATCTGCATCGACCACGTGGATGCACCACGCACGGTGGATGCGGATGCGATCATAGAGATGTTCCGGCGACTGCCCAACAACACCGCATGGGTCGCAGTCGGCGAGACCGAACCTTCGAAGACCCCGTTGACACAGTACACCACCGCGCCGATCCGGGTCGACCCGCTCCGCGAACAGGTGCTCATCGATATCGTGATGGGCCGCGCCAGCCGCGGACTCACATCTGGCGCTGTCGACCATCCAACCGCCCGCAAGGTGGTCTCCTGGGCAGCGGGGGACGCACATGCCGCCTTGGCAGCACTGTTCATCGCCGCCGACCGGGCTGAGACCGCGGGTCGACTCAGTCTCACCCACGCCGATCTGCAAGCTGGGTGCTCAGCCGTCCCACCGGATGGGGTGAGTCTCGCCCGGGTGATGACCCTCCCGATGAACCGGCAGGCGGTGCTGCGGGCATTGATCGAGCTCGATGCAGAGGCCCGTGGGAGTGTGGGCGATGCAACTGCTGCCTTGGCCGGATTGGACTTGTCCGGCTCGACGATCAAGCGCTTTCTGTACGAACTGGCGGAGTGGGGGATCCTCACCCGGATACAATCACCTGCGGACCACCAGCCCGGCCGCCCCCCGAGTCGTGTCGAGCCGAACTTCCCTGCCCCCGTGTTCCGACGACTCTACGACCTCAAACAGCGGACCTGACGCTTAGAACCGATACAACAAGTCGTATTGGTGGGCGATGTAGCCCAACTCTTCATTTTCCAGCTGCATCCGTCGCCGCCTCAGCCACGCGGCGGTCACTGCCGTCTCTGGCACGGCAGCCTCGATCAGCCCGAGGATATGTCCGAGGAACAATCGCTGCTGTCTGTCATACCCCTGCTCACCCGGGTGCAGGAGCCAATCCGATGAACCCACCTCGAGCCGCCCCGCCAACCCACCCAATCGGCTGATGAGCCGCCGTCCTGCATCGGGGAATCCCTCTCGTCGCATCGTCGCATGGAACGCATCGATCACGGTCGTATCATGCACGTCTGTGGGTGTGAAGATGGTGAGATCATCGAAGGTGATGGGTAGATACAGCTGTGTGCCTGACGTTGCGACCGCCTCGACCGCCTCCAACAGCGCGGTCGGTTCGACCAGGTCAGCGAAGCTCAATCCGATGATCGCATCCGGGGATTCGATCGACCGCAACCGCTCCAGTGCATCCGCACACTCGAATCTCGCTGCGATACCATCTATCTCGATGCCCACGTCTGTGGATGAGACCACAGCGCCCCGCTCACGTGCCTCCGCGGTTCGCAGGTCGCGTGCTGCCACCACCACTTCCGCATCTGCATCGATCCCACGGTACGTGCCAGCTTCGACCCCCCACTCCATGAGTCGGCCGAGCATACTGCCCGTGCCGCACCCGAGATCGACGACGGTCGGAGCATCCGGGAGTGCATCGTGGAAGGATTTTGCGACGCTGCGGTCAAGTGCGGCATCATCGATGTGCCGTTTCGCCTCTAGATATCCCGCATCAGCATGCTCCATCAGAGCGCTCGTCGGTACCGTACACCAGCGATGTCGTCTTCATGCACATCAAGCTCGATCGCCACGATGCGGTCGTGGTCGATCGATGTGGCCACCTCGTCAGCAAGCCGGGTCGCGAACCACTCCACCGACGGGTTTGTCGCATCGTCGGTCGTGTGGTCGTTCAGCAGTGTGTCCCGGTACCGGTCGGTGATGGTCTCAACCTGTTCATTGAAGCTGTCGATGTCAACGACATACCCCCATCGGTCGAGCCTCTCTGCGATGACCGTCACACCGATCGTGTACCGGTGGCTGTGCGTCGTGCCCTCGGGCCCGGCATCCGGGACCGTCAGATAGTGCTGTGCGATGAGTTCTCGCTCGATCCGCAGCGCATATGACGGGATCTGCGCATCCATATGCTTGGTTGGGCTGGGAGACTAAGTATCGTAGGTCAACAGCACCTGCAGCATCGTGGTATCACCATCTGCCAACCGGGCGTATGCGTCAGCCACATCATCAAGCTGGATGCGGTGGGTGATGAGCGAACCGACCGGCAGGTCGCGGATCGCCTGCATCGCTGTCTGCAACCGCCGTTCCTTACTCCAGCGCCCGCGGAGACCCGGCGGCACCCTCGACACCTGTGAGGACCGGACGGTGATGTGGTTACGGTGGTAATGTGCCCCCAAGTCGAGGTGAGCGTCTTTGTTTCCATACCACGATCCGACCACCACATCCGCATCATATTGCATACACCCGATGCACTGGTCCAGCGCACGGGGGTCGCCCGAGAGTTCGACGCCGAGGTCGAACGATGCGTCCATGTCGGCGGTCGCATCTGGGTGGACTGCGGTCACCCCAGCAGTCGCCCCAGCAGCCGCGCGCCGATCCGCAGATGGATCGACGATCACCACATCCATCAGCGGCATCGACGCCAGCAACATGCTCGTGAGCATGCCGATCACCCCCGCCCCGAAGATGAGCACCCGAGCGCCGACCTCTGGCCTTGCATCCTGTACGATCGCCACCGCCGTCTCGACACTCGGCAGCATGCTGGCACGCTCATAATCGACATCATCGGGGATGGGCACGACCGCATCGGGGCTCGCGATCATGTGCGACGCGTGAGGATGGAAGCTGAACACACGTCTGCCCTCCCAAGGACCCTCCACCGACGCGCCCTGTGCGAGCACCTCACCCACGCCTGCATACCCGTACCTGAGCGGATAACTCAGGTCCCCGTCGAGGGCATCGATTGTGGGGTCTGCGCTGAGCTGCCCTGGCACCTCTCCACGGTAGATCAACAGCTCTGTCCCCGCACTGATCGCCGACCGGTCGGTCCTGATCACCAGTTCCTCAGCACCGCACTCGACGGTTTCCTCGACGACACTGACCGTTTCGGGCGCCTGGAACTCCACCGCGTGCCGATCGAGCAGATTACGCCCCATCGATCTGGCACCCCATGTTGTTCCAATTTATCGAAGCTGGTGGCATGAAACTGCCGCCAAGACCCAGAGGCATAAGCCATCGCCTCCAGAGTGTCATATGATGGCTCGGCTCCTCGTTGTGCACAACACCTTCGCGTTCGCAGGAGGGGCTGACATCGTCGCATTGCACACCATCGGTGCACTCGCTGAGGACCATGATGTGGCGGTCCTGACGATGGCCCCAGTCGATCTCAGACAGCGTGCAGAGGTGCTGGGGGTGGAGGCTTCGGTCGAAGGGGTCCCGGTGCACACCCCACACTGGGGCCCCGTCGTCACCCGCGGCCTCACGGCGGTATCCGAGAGATTCGGAGGCCAATCCGCGTTGCAAAGCGCACTCATCCGCCGTGGCAGGCCTGGGCTCTATCGCGCTGCTGACCTCGTCGTCAGCACGACAAACGAACTGGGACTGGATGGACCGAGTGTGCAGTACATCCATGCCCCACAGTTCCCATCACCCGGGATTGCAGGCCTGGACCGATCCGTATTGACACCTCTGTACCGCCGGATCGCTGCTGTGAGCGCAGGCGGATTCGGCGATGCGAGGCTGCTGGCGAACTCAGCGTGGACCGCGGACCGTGTCGCCGCGATCTATGGACGACGCCCCGACGTCCTCGCACCCCCCGTCACGCCGATGAACTGTGATGCTGCTGAGGCAGGGCGCACACCAGGGGTAATCCTCGTTGGTCGGATCGCTCCCGATAAACGTGTGCTCGAGGCGATCGAGGCGGTTGATGCAGTCGTGGACGCGCGTGGACCAATCCCCCTGCACATCATCGGGACCGCCGCACCGATGTACCGCCGATACCGTGACGCGGTGCTCGCTGCTGCGGACCATCGTTCGCATGTACAGGTCCATCTGGATGCTGGCCGCGAGCACCTGCATCAGCTGCTGTGTAGCAACACCATCGGTCTCGGCATGAAACCGTACGAGCACTTCGGGATGGCAGTCGCCGAGTACGCCATCGCCGGCTTGCATCCGGTCACCCCGCACAGTGGCGGGCAAGTGGAGATCGTCGAGCGTGTCGGCGGCTCGACCTTCAACGATGTGGCCGACCTTCCAGAGACACTGATCGCAGCGCTCGACACGCCCGCACCCTCGTCGCTGCCATCGGGAGTCTACGCGCCCGCCCGCTTCCACGCAGGCATGCGGCGGACCGTCACGCAGGCGCTGGCCGACGTGGGTAAGTAACTCCCCCCGCAAGGGATTCTATGGCAGACATCCAGTGGCACACCTTCGGCCCGCTGCATTACATCGGATTCATTACCGCCTTCATCAGCGGCATCATCCATCTGGTCCTCGGGGCGCAGGCGTTCCCGAGCGGATTCGGGATCGCATTCCTATTCGCCGCAGTGGCGTTCTTCGTTGGGATCGTGGCGGTGATGTATGGTGTCTACCGTCGGCAGATGTACATCCTCGGCATCCCGTTCACCGCCGGCCAGATCGTGCTGTGGTACGTCGGCAATCAGCCGACATTCGCGACGGTGTTGTCGAGCCCCGCTGCGATCGTGGATAAGCTCGCACAGGGTATCCTCATCCTCGTCCTCATCCAACTCATCCGCACCGAGTAAGGGTCAGTCGATGTGTCCTTCCCGACGGAGCTGTTCTGCTGCCTGGTCCGAGTAGCGCCATTCGATGTTCGCCTTCTCATCTTGCCAGGACCACGGTTCGATAAGCACGACGTCTCCGACATTGATCCACATCCGATACTTCATGCGACCGGGGATGCGTCCCATCCGATTCTTACCATCCGCACATCGAACCCGGACGTGATTGCCACCGTTGTGCTCTGAGACGACCGCAAACATTTCCTCATCTTGAGGCATCCGCAGATTCCGTCTCCCTTCTTCCTCACTCATTCTTCAAGCAAGTGGACTGACGGACAAAAACCGTCCGACTCACCATCGGAGCCAATATGACGGGTGACTGGCTTCTACTTATCATGTCGACGGTGACGATCCACTGTACCGGATGCGGATACACAGCGAGCTTCGGTCATCTGGGTGGCGCTCGGGCTGCGTTGGAGGCTCATCAAGACGAGACCGGACACCACATCGAGTGGACGATCGAGGAGATGGCCGACGGGGTAGTGGCGATGGGCAGACAGGCCGGTGTCTGTGGGCGCTTCTAGCGGGATTCTCACGGATGACCCAGGTACGGGTGTAACGGTCCAAATCACTATGTATGGTGCTGGTTGAATACAGCGTATGAGTACCCGCGGTCCCGACAGCGAAGCCACCACGCCTCGCACGAAAATTGACCGGGTGACAGACCGCTATGGGCTCGGAGAGATACCCGATCGGCTCCGCGAGTTCTGGCTCGGGCTCGGCGATGAACAGCGCTCGACACGCGAACTTGCCGATTGGTTCAATCAACAGGTCCTGTCGGCAGCCATCGCAGACCTGACTGCGGTGACGATAAGCGGCGATATCGAGCAGATCTACGATCAGCTGCAGGGTGAGGATACCGCCGACCGTCGGTTGATCCGCGACCGACTGATGCAGCGTGGGGTGGATATCGAAGCCGTGGAGAGCCATTTCATCTCCCATCAGACGGTGTACCGCTACCTGACAGAAGAGCTCGGTGTGGAACAGCCGACACCCACACCAGAGGAGCAAGCCGAGCGAGCCGTCCAGACGGTGGGCCGATTGCGGGGGCGGACTGCAGTGGTGACCCGACAGAGCGTGGAGACACTGATCTCTGCAGGGCAGGCACAGATCGGCCCGTTCAGTGTGATCACCGATGTACAGGTGATATGCGAGGAGTGTGGGCGATCGTTCGACCTCCCCACACTGACCGAGACGGGCGGATGCGGCTGTCTCACACGTGATAAAGAAGGATTTTAGCCACCTGCGCAGACTGTTATGTCATGGCGACAGCACGAGAGGACCAGCCGCGCGTGCGGGTGGCTGCGTCGAATCTCGGTGGTATCTCCTCGACAGACGTGACTTTGACCCCTGGTGTGAACGTCCTGGCAGGTCGGAACGCGACCAACCGCACCTCACTGTTGCGTGCCCTGATGAGCGCCCTGGGGAGCGACGCAGTTGCGCTCAAGAGTGATGCCGATGCCGGTGAGGTGCAGCTCACGATCGGAGAGCACAGCTACTCACGAGCGCTGCAGCGAGAGGGCACGGCGGTCGTCACGGACGGGGACCCGTATCTGGACGATCCCACCCTCGCGGACCTGTTCGCATTCCTGCTCGCGACGAATCCAAGCAGGCAGGCGGTCCTCCGTGAGGGGGACCTGCGTGCACTCATCATGCGCCCAATCGATACCGATGCGATCAGCGCCGAGATACAGCGGCTACGAAGCCGTCGTGATGCGATCGATGATCGCCTCGAGGCGATCGATGCAGAGGCTGAGCGCATCCCGGCGATCGAGACACGGCTGGAGGCGACAGCGAGTCAGCGCGCAGAGCTCGATGAGGAGCTCGTATCGATCACCAAGGAGCTCGCATCGATGGACGCAGAGGCCGATGGCGAGGATGCAGAGCTGGATCAGGCCATCGCGTCACTCGGAGAGACACGCAGCGCACTGGAGCGCCTCCGCAGGGACGCGGAGACGGTCGATTCGGCCATCGAAGACCTGCGTGACCGCGAGGATGGACTGGCAGATACGGAGGCCGACAGCACACAGGAGCTCGAGGCAGCGATCGCGTCGGCTGAGACAGAGATAGCCGATGCCAGGCGACGCCGTTCGGACCTCCAGACGCAGATCACGAGCCTGCAGCAGATCATCCACTTCAACGAGGAGAATCTCCAGGCCCCTGATAGACTGCCGGTGACCGGACCCGACACGGGGGCGGTCACGGACGGGTTGACCGCCGCAGATGAGCAGGTCACCTGCTGGACTTGTGGGCAGGGCGTGGGCAAATCTGATATCGAACAGACGCTGGATGAGTTGCGATCACTCCGTCGACAACATCTTGAGGAGAACCGCGAGCTGGAAGCGACAATCCGCGAGTTGGAGGCAGATCGCGATGTAAAGCGAGAGGCACTCGGGGAGGTGACCGCGCAGGCAGAGGAGCTGGAAGAGGTGCGAGCATCAATCGCTGCTGAGACCGAGCGCCACGAGCGGATGACCCGACAGATCGCACAGAAAGAAGCGGAGCTCAGCGACCTGCAGGCCGTGGTCGAGTCGAAGCAGACCGCACAGAATGAGGACATCCTGGCACTACATCGGGAGATCAGCGAGCTCGAGGTCACGCGTGACCAGCTCGATGCGACCGCCGCAGAGCTCACAGAGCAGATCGAGGAGCTGGAGATGACACTTGCTGAGCGTCCAGAGCTTGAGGCTGAACGTGAGAGCATCAGCGAGCAGATCACCGAGGCTCGCACGCGGATCGAGCAGCTCGAGATGGAGACGGTGTCCGCGTTCAATGAGCACATGATGGCGGTCCTCGAGATGCTGGAGTACGAGAACCTCTCACGCGTCTGGATCGAACGGGTCGACCCGACGTCATCCCATGCTCAGACACAGTTTGTGCTCCACATCGTTCGTGAGGGTGCAGATGGCGGGGCATACGAGGATACCATCGATCATCTCTCGGAAAGCGAGCGGGAGGTCATCGGCCTGGTGTTCGCATTGGCAGGCTACCTGGTCCATGAGGTGCATGAATCGGTCCCGTTCATGTTGTTGGACTCCCTCGAGGCGATCGATTCTGACCGAATCGCACGGCTGCTCCGCTACCTCGAGCCATATGCGACGTACGTGGTCGCGGCGCTGTTGCCTGAGGATGCGGATGCCGTCGAGGGTGCTCGTATCATCGATAGTGTCTGAGATCCACCACAGTTCGGACGGTGACAAGTTCCCCAGGACGGGAGAGTCATTACCACGCGGCATCGATTGGTGATATGACCGACGGAGCAGATACACGCCGCCCCATGGCGTGGGCAGACCTCATCATCGGGCTGTATGACAGCCTGGTCGGCCGGGATGCAGAGGTGGTCTACGCCTTCGATCAGCTCGAAGTCGACGTGCCTGACAGTGCGGGAGCCGATGTAACGCATGCCAGGTGGACCGTCGATGGGACCCTCAAAATCCGTGCCCGGGACCGTCGCTGAGGTCCTCGGAGATCTGGCGGCCACAGCCGAGCTGTCGCTCAGTTGTGACGGTCGGCAACTGCGACTGTCTGCGGATGGGGAGACTATCACACTCGCCGCAGCCAGCTACCGCGACCTGCTCGCCCTACGGCACCGTCCCCCCGGCGGATCCCCGCTACAGCTCGCACGCGCTCTGGGCACGAATGTCCACATCGTGGTAGGAGACCGGCATGTCGCGACGGCCGAACTGGGGGCTGTCCCACCATGGTGGCAGCGGATGATGGGCCTGCGGACACCTATCAGCATTAGCTGGTTCAGCACCCTGCGAAGCATCGGTGGTCGCTAGCGGACACACACTAGTAGCCCCCGGCCGTACGTTCTAAAATGCCAGAAGACGAACCGATGGATCCGACCACATGGATGGACCTCGTCGATACCGCCATCGAGGAGGAGATCCGGCGCCATGACGCGATAGAGCTCACCGCCGAGGATCTCGATGTGTTGGTGCCGATGGCCTTTGAAACGAAAGGCGACACCGCACATTGGCGCTTCAACGGATCGGTGACCATCTCTGTGGAGGGGCTCTCGGGCGGTGTGGGCGAATGGCTCCGGGTCTGGATGGACCGCTGACGAGCTGCCGACGAACTTATTCACATACCAGTAACATAATTTGTAATGAGCTCGATTATGACGTGGCGTGGCTCTCGTTCATGACCGCGCGTTCGCCCGGTGTCGATGAGGGGCTGGGTGAGGACACCGATGCAGGCGTAGACATCGATGCGGAGGAGGCGCGCGAGTGGTCAGTGGTGGACGCCCCGGAGGATTCGGCTGCACCCCTGGATGCGATGACGCAGGCACTCCTGGAGATCACCCACAACAAGCGGTCCATCCTCCTCGTCGGTGCCCCGCATACCCCAGCAGAGGAGCGTCTACTGTCCGCACTCATGGGGCGGGATCGAGACAGGGCGATAATCCCCACCCTCGTCACGGTATCAGAGCCCCCGGCGCAGCGCGTCGTCCATTGCGAGGATTACCCCACGGGGCTGGTGTCCGAGATCACCGTCCTGGCGGTCGAGAGCCCCACCTGGCGGGCGTCCAACATTGCAGACGCGCCGTCGGAGATCGAGGTGGATGGCACCACCGTACCGGTCAGCGTGGAGAAGGTCGGGGACATCGGAGAGCTACGGCGGCTGGGGATCCGGCTGAATCAGATCCTCATCGAGGCAGCTGAGATTGACCGGTTCGTCCCCATCACGATTCCCCTTGCTGATATCCTCGAGCTGGATACATCACCGGAACGTGCGTTCCGGTTCCTGGGCGTCCTCCGGCGTCGCATCGTCGAGTACGGCGGTCTGTTGGTCGTCACTGTCGGCCCAGAGCACTACGAGAGGGAACCACCGGAGCGGTATGATGAGCTGTTCGACGTGAGCTTCGCCTTCGATGAGGACGGTCATCTCGAGCAACTGTGAATACATGAGTCTCGGCGACCGCCTGCGGCTCGCGATCGCTCAGCACCCACGTCTCGCGCTGTCGATCGCGATCGTCGGTGGTCTGTCGTTGGCGGCGGTCGCGGTGAGCCTCGCGCTGGCACCTCCCACTGAGGTCATCGCCGAAGAGGTGGTGGTGCAGGAGTACGGCTTCGACACGGAGACACGGGCGCTTGTCACGGTCGAGAACCCGTTGTATGCGCAAGGGACGCTCCTCCGTGACCGCCCTGAGTATTTCCTGTCATACTCCCCAGAACTGTCGGTGCTGGTGCATGCACGGACACCGCCGGATACAACTGTCGAGCTTCGTGAGACCGTCCAGCTGCGGGTCATCGGCCGGGATGGAGAGCGCACCTTCTACGACCGGACGGAGGTCCTGAGCGAGCACCGACACACGACACGTGATGGCGGCCACACTCATGAGACCGACATCGACATGCGTGGTCTCACCGACCAGCTGCGCAGCCTCGACGATGCAAGTGAGGGGGTGGGGACCTTCGAGCTTGAACTGATCGTTACGCTGGCATACTCAACGGAGGTGTACGATGGGCAGATCACGGACCGGACCCCCCTCGTGATCGATGAGCCGGTGTACTACCTGATCGACCCACCGGCGGCTTCTCAACAGGAATCTTTGACCGTGACGCGCACGACACTCCAGTCGCCTGATCCGCTGCTGTATTACGGATCGATGATCGGTGCACTGGGACTGCTCCTTGCACTGTTCCCGATCTGGCGCATCCGTGCCACGGCCAGTCCCGCCCGGCTCCGCGTGGCGATCACACGCGACCGCCACTCTGAGTGGATCTCAGCCGGCGAGTTCCCCACGACGGGCCAGCATGAGTACATCCGCACGGAGACCCTCGCGGACCTGATCGACATCGCGATCGACTCCGACCGTCGGGTCATCCATGACACGAATCTGGACATCTACGGTGTGATCGATGATCGGGAGATATTCTACTTCTCGCCGTGGGACCATGATATCGGTGACTGGCTCCGCTTATGAGCCGCCGGTCGTCGAGGCGTTGATCGTGAGTGTGTAATCCGGTCCCCCTGAGAACCCCCCCGCCCGCAGGTCGAAGATGATACCGAACTCGACGGCCTCACCGGGAGCGAGCTCACCGTCCAGGACATCCTCACCTTCCTCATGCACGGTCGTGGTCGTGTTGGTGATGTACTGCACCCGCTCAGCGTCCGCATCGATGTCGAAGCTCAGGGAGGTCACGTTCTGACCCCCATTGTTCGACACACGGACCAGCCGTTGGAACTCGGTCCTCGCGCCTTCGTTAATCCCGTCTGCGCTGTCACCAGGCAGGGTGATTTCGATCTGGTCTCCCGGGGTCGTGACTCGCCCATCGACATCACCCCCCTCTCCTGGCTCAAGACCAAGCAGCGCTGCAGCATCACCCGCGGTATCCACACTCACGGTGCGCTCTGCGGAGACCGTCGTGAACGCACCCGTGCCGATGACGACACCAACAGACACAATCGCAATCCCTGCGATCAATAGCACACGACTTGCTCGCATGAACAAATTCAGGTCTGTTGATATAAAGGCCTGACTGCCATTTTCGCCGAGACCATTAGGATATCACGCCCGAGACTACCATCCATGCGCTGGGTGTTGATCATGGTCGGAGCCACACTTGTCCTGATGAGTGTGATCGTCGGCACTGGTGCCGTCGGTGGGTTTGTCACTGTCGACCTTGATCGGATGACGGATATCACTAGCACCGATGATGATGCGGCTCTGCTGGGGTTCACCGAGACCTCGGTCGTCATCCAGACGCCTGCGCGGACCACCGTCGCCACGATCCGCAACAATG
>ERZ1034517.6-NODE-6-length-98131-cov-8.424028_pt1 | contig 98131 bp, 97 predicted proteins | sample MGYA00520599_ERZ1034517 | MGnify/ENA primary metagenome ERZ1034517 (study PRJEB33760, sample SAMEA4777701) | hypersaline lake metagenome | biome: hypersaline environment; feature: brines | place: Spain | collected 2012-08 | depth 0 m ...
GGATGGTTCGGCTCATTTTCTGGCTTCATAACTGGTTATGAACGCCGTTATTTTACTAGTGTCGGTTGGCTTGGCCTTGCTATCGACGGTGGATTGCGTAGTAGTTGTCGGCTGTATCCCCGCCTTGAAGGGCGGGGTTTTAGGCTTGAGACTTCTATAATCGCTCTGCGCCCGACCGAAAACGGTAGCCACACGATGGATGACAGTCCTCAGGAGGTGTGTGCCACCGGTGATGACGTATGGCGCCAGACAACGTCCGCAAGCCGTGCGAATAGGCTGGCCGACCAGCCCTCAGTAGCCGCCCATATCCTCGTCGCGCATCGCAGGGTCCTGCTGGTCGTCGACCGCCTGTGAGAACGCATCGCCCATCCCGCTCTCGGTCCCCTCGGTCTCGGTGGTTTCGTAGGCCGAGACGCCCATCCCGAGCAGCTCTTCGACCGCCTGGTCACGGTTGAGAAACTCCCCTTGTTCGACCAGCCGATCCATCTCTGTTATGATTCGATCTGGGAGGTCGATGTCGATGTCTGCCATGAGCCTGCCGAGGATGCTCCCGCTAATATCACTTTGGGCGGGGGTCGAACACCATCCCGCCCTCAACCCAGACCCCAGGCTGCGATGGGGTGATGCGGGTCAGCGAGCGGCCCGTCCGAGTCGGTCAGTGCCCTGGCTGCCCGGTGGGTCCTCCGCGAACTTGTGCTTCGAAGTTCTTTTGACGGGGGGAGCGAAACGCCGGCCATGGAGCTTGAACGAGAGACGATCGTGGAGATCGTCGTCTCGTTCGTCGCGGTGAGCATATTCGTCGGCGCGGTGGTGTTCATCGGCATGACCTACGGTGGGACCGAACAGTTCACACCCGATGGCGGACTGGCCCTGCTTGGGGCGATCGTCGGCTTCGTGCTGTTGATGTTCGGTGTGGGTGTGTTTCTCTCCGGCCGCTAGCCCGCGAAGAGCGAGAGGACACGGCTCGGACCAACGGCGGGCTCAACGCGTGGATTCTCCGCCCAGGCCAGCCTCATCGACGGCGCTGCCATAGTAGCTGACCGGGTGATCGATAGTTTCACACCGGTTGTCTTTGTTCACACAGAGCCCGATCTGCTCCATGGTCGCACACGACGGAGGGGGAAAGACAGCACCCCGGGTGTCCGCGAGTCGGTCGAACTGGTAGTGAAGCTGTGCGATGGCGCCCTCTGAGCCGGGCTCGACCATCGACTCCAGTTGCTCACGCTCGATGTCCAATCCGGCGAGAAACGCCGTCAGCGTGAACTGCCCGTCGGTGTCGAGCGCCGGCGCTCGTTCGAGCAAGCTTGTGATACACGGCGGGAACTGCCCCCGAGCGACCACACGCGGCACACCGGAGAGGTCCACGTCGGCGACGGCGTTCCTGAGCGTTGCAATCTCGTCGGTGAGTGCCGACGCCACCTGGTCGGGGACCGTCAGCGGCAGCTCCCTGGCCACCCGCCGACGGATCGCCTCGCGCAACAGCGTGAACAGCTCCGTGCGGACGATCGGGACGGCACCGTCGCTGAGATTGCGGGCGACGAGCCGCCAGCGATCGCCCTCGAGCGTCGCGGCGTGTTTCAGATAGCTCGTCACCTCGATCGAGAATCCACCATCTCCGGTCGGAGTCACCCTATCGGCGAGCTCGAGGTCGGCGAGGAGCTGCTCCAGGGAGAGTCGCTCGCGATCGGTCGAGCGCAGCTGGGCGTCGTCGTCGAAGTCCTCCGTGAACCGGGCGTGAGCGAGCATCGCCTCGGCGTTGGCGTACTTCTCGACCGCCCCCGGGCTCCCGAGCAGCGAGACCAGCAGTCGTGCCACCGGGTACGAGAGCAGCTCGTCACCGATGCTGGTACGTGTCTCACCGGCGGCGGTGCCGGACAGCAACGCTCGCTCGACCCGCTCTCGACCGCGCTCGATCGCCGGCCCACCCTCGGCGACGAGCGCCCCTAGATCCACGTCGGCCTCCTGGACAGCCTCCCGAGAGGCGCTCAGAAAGGGGTATCTGGCGTGGATACGGCGCATGACGAACTACTACCGCTGACCGAGGAATAGTCGTGACGGTCCAGCTACGCGCGCCCACGAGGCCGCCAGGAGCCACCGTGACACGGAGGGACAAGATTAACCTCACCCCGAAAAAACGCCGTCCCATGCACGACACAATCGTCGACGGATGGAGACCGTGCCGGCGGACCGGAGCGCAGCGATGCGGGTAGTCGCGAAGTTCGGTGGGACCTCACTCGGCAACGGCGACCGGGTCAACCGCGCGGCAGACTCGGTGGCCGCGGCCGTGGAGGCCGGCCACGAGGTGGCCGTGGTGGCCAGCGCGATGGGGAGTACGACCGACTTTCTGCTCGAAGCGATCACGTTCGAAGCCGACGAACGCGAGGAAGCCGAGATCGTCTCGATGGGAGAGCGCACCTCGGTCCGAATGCTAAAAGCCGCACTGACCTCGCGGGAGGTCAACGCGGAGTTTCTCGAGCCCGGCTCCGAGCAGTGGCCCGTCGTGACGGACCCACAGGGTGAGGTCGACGTCGAGGAGACGGCGAGCCGTGGCAAACAGCTCGCCGCGCGGATGGCAGGCGACGGGATGGTGCCGGTCGTCACCGGCTTTCTCGCCCAGGACCACGGCGGGAACATCACGACGCTGGGCCGTGGTGGCTCCGACACGACGGCTGTCATGCTCGGCAAGTATCTCGATGCCGACGAGGTCGTGATCGTCACCGACGTCGAAGGGGTCATGACGGGCGATCCACGGGTCGTCGAGGGGGCACGGAACGTCGGCGAGATATCCGTCGACGAGCTCCGCAACCTCTCCTTTCGCGGCGCCGAGGTGGTCGCCCCGAGCGCGCTGTCGTACAAGACGGGCCGGCTCTCGGTCCGGGTCGTCCACTATCAACACGGCGACCTCCTCACCGGCGGCACGAGTATCGAAGGGGAGTTCCAGAACCTGATCGACCTGCGCGAGGGCCGTCTGGCCTGTCTGACCGTCGCCGGGCGAGCGATTCGGAACACCCCGGGGGTTCTCGAACAGCTCTCGATGGCGATGGCCGAGGCGGAGATCAACGTCGATGCGGTCGCCTCGGGGCTCGATTCGGTCACCTACTACGTCGATGCAGAGAGCGCAGAGTCCGCAGAGGCGGCGCTCCACGAGACCGTCGTCGGCAGCTCGACGCTCTCTTCGGTCTCCGTCGAGGCCGAGATTGCGGTGATCAGGGTCACCGGCGGGGAGCTACCCAACCGGCCGGGGGTGCTCCACGCGGTGCTCGGTCCACTGGCAGATGCGCACATCACGCTCCTGGATGTCATCACCTCGGCAACGAGCGTCGCCGTGTTCGTGTCGTGGGAGGACCGCGAGGAGACGCTGCGTATCATCCAACAGCAGTTCTCCTCCTGAGCGGTCCAGGCGGCCGGCTGGGCTCTCAGCTGCCGTTGTGCAGCGCGACCGTGGCCCCCTCGGCCGTGACGACGGCGCCAGCCGCACAGACGGCGTGGTCGAACTCGAGCCTGTACACCTCCTCGGCGGCCGCCTGCGCAGTCGCCGCCTCGATCTCGAACGGTTCCGGACTCGCCTTCTCGTAGGTGGCGACCAGCGTTGGCTCGTCGACACGGCGGACGATGAGCCCGTCACGGCGTACGATCCCCACCGCCGCCTCGGTCGGGCCGACGATCCCGGCCAGTCGGGGGGTGTCGTAGTCGTCCTTCTCGAAATCGAGGGCGAGCAACGACAGCACCAGCGCATCGCGCCATGGATACCCCCGGCTGACGTGTTCGGTGATCGGGTCGACGTGTGAGCCGTTGCCGACGACGACCGCCGGGTCTCCCGCGGGCAGCCGCAGACAGTTGTACGAGACGTACGGGTTCTGGGCTGTGTCCTGCCCGTCGGGGGTCACCGTCAGCGTGCCATCCCTGTCGATGAGCTTCCTGTCGGGAAACGACCGGGAGGAGACACGATAGGTGGCGATGCCAGGCCCGACGAGGACGAACCGCCCGATGTACATAGTACGATCTCAGCAGGGGACCGCCCTGATGGTTCCGCTTTCTGGTCCGGTCACCGTGCGTCGCCTGGCGCTGGCAGCTGGTGGCTCGCGGCCGGTCGCCTGGGTGAGCAAGTCACTTGAGTATCCACGCCGTCTCTGGGGTATGCTCGGAGACAACCCAGAGCGAGACGCAGCGACGACAGGAGCCTCCATCGGCGCGTCGATCGGAGCAAAGGGCGGGCCGTTCAGCGCCGGCATCGGTGCGGGGTTGGGCGGGGCGCTCGGATACCTCGCCGGGGCAGTTTCGCCGTGTGGAAAGCGAAAGATGCTGCCCGACGGCGGCCATCCGGTCGAGGAGCAGGCCAGCGGAGGGGTCACGATCCCCGTCGAGGACGACCGGTAGGCTGGCGGGTCGATGATCGAAGTCAGCGGGCGCATCGTCCTCGAGAGCGCTCTCGAGAAGAGGCAGATGCTGAGGGGCCTAAACGAGCCCAGAGAGCGTCTCGTGTTCGACTTGCAGGGGCCGCTCTCCGGTCAGTTCACCTGAGCGGTCGAGCACCAGGGAGTCGAGAAGCCAGCGTTCAGCGACGCCGCGACCCATTCGCTTCCATCGATCGTGCTCGGGTCGGGCACGTGGTGTCGCTGGGCGGTACAACGGGCGCGAGCTCGTAGCCACCCTCGAGACCCTTCGCACGCGTCGAGACGGCCGAGTGACCGCGAGCGCCCGGCACCATGCAGCCCATATATTCGCGCTGTCATATGTGAGCCGTGTTCGACGATATAGGGAGACCGGTGTCGCCGATGACGGCAGCGTACGTCGTCGCCGTGACACTCGCCGTCGTCACCGCGCTGGTGTTGGCACCGGTCGTCTGGTCGGCAGCGTCGCCGTCCGCGAGCGAAGAGCCCACCGTTGCGGTGGTGACCGTGCGGGGGGCGACCAACGATGTGACGGTGAACAGGGTGAGTAGACAGCTCAGAGAGATCCGGGCAGACGGGTCGGTCGAGGCGGTCGTTCTCCGGATCGACAGCCCGGGTGGTCCCGTCGACTCCAGCGAGGAGTTCTACCTGGCTGTCAATCGGACCGCCGCACAGATGCCGGTCGTGGCCTACGTCGAAGGGACCGCTGCCTCGGGGGGCTACTTCGGCATCGTACCGACGGATGCGATCGTCGTCAAATCCAGCTCCACCGTCGGCAGCGTCGGGGTGATCGTCCAGGCCCCGCTCGAGACGATCAGACTGGCCCAACAGCAACAGTCCACCTTCGTCAGGTCTGGCCCCGAGAAGGCACAGATCAGCCCCGATAGCATCCGTGAGGAGCTCGAGCTGCTCAAGCGCGCCTTCGTCGGGACCGTCATGACACATCGTGGCGAGCAGCTGACGCTCAGCCGAGCGCAGGTCAGCGAGGCCGACACGTATCTGGGCCCCGAAGCCGTCGAGAACGGGTTCGCCGACCGCATCGGCGGCGTCGAGGTGGCGATCCAGGCCGCTGCCTCGCGTTCAGATGCGATCGACGGCGACCGATACAACGTGGACTATCGGGAGACGGGACCGAACCTCCAGTCGCTCCTGTTCGGGACCGACCAGACGGTGACCAGATCGGATGGGGTGGTGTACGTGGTCGCTGAAGAGCCCACGACCACACAGGAGTTCGTTCGCCCGGTGCGCTACTGGGCGGTCTGGGGGGTGCCTGCGACGTCGGGCCAGCAGAGCGGAGAGCCCCCGAGTAGCGCCACGGGGCAGAATCGAACCAGCGCGACCACCGGGGTGACCGCAGATGGCTGAGGGCCGATTCGTCAAGCCACTGGCACTGTTCGTCGTGATCGTCCTGGCACTGTCGGTGGTGATCGCCCTCGTCGCGGTTACGGCGGGTGTAGGGGTGCCGGGCGAGACCGATGGCCAGCGACTGGAGCCACAGTCACCCACACAGTTCCAGCCAGAGACAGTGGTCCGGTCCCCGGACCCGGAGACGGGTGAGATCGAAGTGCCCCGCGGGGCGCAGACGGGCGGCCCGGGTCGCGTGCTGTTGGACACACGATTCAGCCCCGGCGTCGACGCCTCAGCGTACGGCACCGTGCAGGACGCACTGGCAGGGGCCGGCCACAGTGTCACCGTGGCGGCGCCCGCGGACGAGAGCTTCGAGGGCTATCAGCAGTCCCTAGAGGAGTACGATGCCTTGGTGCTGGTCGAGCCCGTCCAGGCGCTCTCCGCCGAGGATCGCGAGGCGATCCAGGAGTTCACCGAGGACGGCGGTCGGGTGCTCGTGCTGGCCGAGCCACCGTCGGTCGTCAGCGGTGGCCTGTTGGCCGGGCCGGAGGTGGTCTCGTTCGGGGCGAGCCAGCTGACCGACAGCTACGGCATGCAGGTTGGATCCGACAAGCTGTACAACACCGACGAGACGACCACCGACAACAACTTTCTGGCGGTCTCCGCGACCCCCGAGAGTGCCTCGTCGCTGACCACAGACGTCGAGCGGGTCAGCTACGATCGGGGGGGCTTCGTGATCGTGCCGAACACCAACGTCGCCACACCGCTGTTGCCCGCTGTGGAGGGCACCCGGGCGATGAAGACGGATCGCACTGGCACCTACCACACCGTTGCTCGGAACGGCAACTTCCTGCTGGTCGCCGATGCGAGCTTCATGCGCGATGGGGAGGTGTACGACGCGGACAACGAGGTGTTCGTCAGCAACGTTCTCGGATATCTGCTCGGTGCCGAGTCGGACGAGCCGGCGGGAGAGCCTGCCACGGAGAGCCAGGGCTCGATGGCGCTGGACTGAGCCAGGACCGCACGGTCTCAGATCCCGACCACGAGTACGATGCCAACGATGGCGACGATAGCCGCGGTGAGGCGCCGACCGAGCTGGCCCTCCCCGAGCAGCAGACTCCCTAGCAACACCGCGAGGATCGCCTGGGTGTTGATAAGCGGGGAGGCGATACTGGCCGGCGCGGCCGCAAACGAGATCGTCGCAAGGTGAACACCGACCGCAAAGAGCGCTGACAGCCCCAGCAGGCCAGGTATCGTCGCGTTGAGCTGCTCCAGGTCGACACGTGGGATCGACAGCGGGATGACCACCAGCGCGACGATCGCAAAGGAGAACAGTGCCACCGTCTGTGCGGGAAAGCTGGTCACCGTCAACACGGCTCTCGTCGAGACGTCACCGACCGCGAACAGCGCCGCCCCCAACAGCGCCAGCTGTGCCGGGCGATATCGAGCGGCACGCCGGACGGGGTCCAGCAGCGGGCCAGCTTCGTAGTTGGCGACGTAGATCGCGGCCCCAGCGAGCCCGATTCCCGCCAGCTGGAAGCCGGTCAGCGAGACGGGCAACAGTGCCAGTTCGACCGGGACCACGAAGATCGGCACCAGCTTGTTCAACGGTGCGATGTAGGAGACGTCACCCAGCTTGAATGCGCGCACCGAGACGAGATTCGCAGCCGCGATCACCAATCCCGTGCCGAGCAGGAGCCCGAAGTCGGCGATTCCCGCCTCGGAAGGGACGAACGCGACCCCCGTCGGCCAGCTCACCACAGCGATGATCAGATACCAACCGAAGCCGAACGTCTCGAGTGCTGCGGTAAAGACCGTCGCGGGGAGCATGTCGAACGAGCGCTTGTACAGGTAGAGATAGAGGCCGAAAACGATGGCTGCCCCAAGCGCTGTCAGGACTCCGGAACCAATCACTGTCCACACTCAGAGGGCCTTCCGCCTATGGGTGTCGTTTCTCGGGTTCGGCCACGCCGGTGGGCCATCGGAGCGGAGCCGGCAGAACGACAGCCTTCGCAATGTTGATTAACACGACCACGTTAGTGTCAATCGCACCAACTGGCGAGTTCCATGGGGTAGTGGCCAATCCTGTCGCCTTCTGGGGGCGACGACCCAGGTTCGAATCCTGGTGGAACTACTAACCCGGGTGGCACAATCCTCCGCTCTGACTCGACCACGCGTGCCGCTGGGTCTCTCGCAGAACTACCCCATCGTCGCAGATCAGATTACTGCTCAGGAGCGGAGGCTCCAGCGAACGGGCGGTACCGCCCACCACGCATAAGATCTCAAAAGCGGGATGTTGCCGCCTGGTGGCACTTTCCAGTTCTCTCATCAGCGGTCGACCTGGCAGCATTGACATCCTCGACAAGTCAAGCCGCGTTGCGGGCCACGACCGCGACGAACGGATCTGACTCGGGGCGGCCGCGCCGAACGGCCTCGACGGCGAGTCCAGCCGTATCGCAGTAAGACTCCACGAGTGCGACTCGCCCGTCCATATCGGCGGTTCGCCACGCATTGATGGCCTTGGTCGGGAACATGCGGTTGGTGAAGCTGACCACGAGGTGCCCTCCTGGGCTCAGAAGTCGTACGAACTCGGCGAAGACCGCCGCCGGATACTGCAGATACTGGACGGCAAGGGCACAGGTCACCAGCTCGAACCCGTCGGCATCCAGCGGGATGGTCTGTTTCTCGTTGAGATTCTGGACAAACCACGAATCCAGACGATCGTTGGCTTCCAGCTCCGCTGCGTTGAGCCCGTGCCCAACGACCCGATCGTACTCTCGCTCGGGGAGATGTGAGACCCAACTGCTCATCGCGTCGAACACGCTGTCACCATCCGCCAGCAGGTCATCGTACGTCGAGCTTAGCGCTGCGACGAACCCGGCATCTGCGTGGGTGACGAATCGTGGGTGGGCATAGAAGGCATCGTCGTCGCTGGTGTCGAGCTTCTGGCGTCTCTTCTCAGAGAGGACCGAATCCATACGTCCCAGGAGGAGCTATGAGGATTTAGTCTGCCCGCCAGGCGCCGCGGCCACACGCGAGGCGAGACCCGATCGAGAACGCCACCCACACACTCGTGTGCCCCTGTCACATATGTCGTGACAATGCTTGGCAAATACCAAGAGCACTCATTTTACTGGGGGGAAACTATCGGGTTTGGACCCCCTATATGAATGCAAGTACATGTACCTACATTAACTCATAACCGAGTGCCCACTGTATACGGATGCAATGACCACGAAAGCAGACGATGGTGCTGGCCGAATCGACGACCTCGTTCTTCCCGCGGCAGCCGAGTTCGGGACGCTCGAGAACTACCTGCGAAGCCGCCTGTGGAACTCGCGTGTCACCGAGGTCCCGGCGAAGATTCTGCGAAACTAGAGACACACACTGCTGGGGGTCGGGTTTCTGACATGGTTGCCCGACCGCCAACCGTTTCCCACTCTTCGGTTATTTGATGACTAAGGGAGCGACAGCTCCACGTCCGAGTGCAACCCCGCCGCTTTGACCGTGTTGTACATGAGCATCGCGATGGTCAACGGGCCGACACCGCCGGGCACCGGCGTAATAACGTCGGCGACCTCGTGGGCGCTCTCGAACTCCACGTCGCCAACCAGCTCGTAGCCCTTCTCGGTGTCCGCCTCGACGCGATTGATTCCGACGTCGATCACCGTCGCGCCCTCTTTGAGCATGCTGCCGTCGATCAGCCCGGGGACACCGACGGCAGCGACGACGATATCCGCCTGGCGCAGCTTCCCCTCGAGATCCTTCGTCCGGGAGTGACAGACGGTCGTCGTCGCGTTCCCCACCTCGCCACCCTGTAACAGGAGATTCGCCATCGGCCGGCCGACGATGTTCGAGCGGCCGACGACGACCGCGTCTGCACCCTCGGTCTCGACGTCGTAGGCCGCGAGCAGCTTCTGCACGCCGTGCGGCGTGCAGGGCTTGTACCTGGCGTCGCCAGCGACCAGCAGCCCGACGTTGCTCGGATGGAACCCATCCACGTCCTTCGTTGCCGCGACACGCTGGAGCACCTCTGACGTGTCGACATGCTCCGGGACGGGCATCTGGACGAGGATGCCGTCGACGGCGTCGTCCTCGTTCAGCTGATCGATGCGGTCGAACAGCTCCGCCGCCGGCGCCTCGGCGTCGATATCGTGATGAAAGCCGGTGATCCCCAGCCGCTCGCAGGTGCGCTGTTTCATCGACACGTAGGTCTCACTGGCGCCGTCGTCGCTCATCAGCACCGTCGCCAGCCCCGGGGTCACACCGTGCTCAGAGAGGGTGTCGACACAGGTCGCTAGCTCGGTCTCGATACGGCTCGCAATCTCGTTGCCATCCATTACCGTGGTCATTGTAAATCAAATCGCGAGAGGGCAGACCGAGGCTCGCACCAACCACCGGTCTCCCAGGGCGGCCTTACCCAGCCGGCGACTCGCTTAACCCATTCGTGGTGCCACCGTATTTAGATTCACAGGTGTGAATCTCCGACCCTTGATATACGGGGGGACACTGGGCGAGGCGTGCCCGCTGGCTCTCAGATCGCTCACGGGGAAATGCACGGACGTGGGCCCGACGCAAACCTTTTAGCCGCCCCACGGGCTCTGTCGGCACGACAGAAGCTCCACCCTGGCGGGGTGGAGTACTGCTATCATGGACGGTATCACACAGCGTACGACAGAGGACACCTTCGCGGAGACGGCAGCCGAGGCGCCTCCTGGTGCCCGTGTGCCGGTCGAACTGCGGCTCGCGGTGGCCGACCCCTTCGAAGCGTATCGACGGGCACGGGATGGCGAGGGGGGGTTCTATCTCGAGACGACCGGCGGACAGTCCGGCTGGGGCTACTTCGGCATCGACCCGGTTCGGCGCCTGGAGGTGAGCCAGCCCGCCAGCGCACGGGACTCACAGGCACAGAGCCCGAGCATCGATGCGATCGACGGGCTGCTCGAGAGCGAGACGCTCGTCAGAGGCGCCTGTAGGGTGCCCTACCCGTGTGGGGCGTTCGGCTGGCTATCCTACGACGTGGCACGCGAGGTGGAGTCGATCCCAGATAGCACACTCGACGAGGGGCTCCCACAGCTGCAGCTCGGCGTGTACGATCGGGTCGCCGCGTGGCGAGAGCCCCGAGAGGAGGGCTCGACGGAGCTCATCGTCACAGCATGCCCCGTCGTCACCGATTCGGTGTCAGAGGCGTATCGGACGGGGCGTGACCGGGCGAGCGCGCTCGCTCGCGCGGCCATCGAAGGGAGCCCGACGGTGTCGAGGCCCGAACGGCCGGGGACTCACACCGCGTTCAGTAGCGAATGCGGAGAACCGGCCTTTGGCGACCGCGTCAGCGCGATCAAGCAGTACATACGCGAGGGAGACACCTTCCAGACAAACGTCTCCCACCGACTCACCGCCCCGGCGACGGTCCACCCCGTCGAGGCGTACGACGCCCTCCGCCGGGTCAATCCGGCCCCGTACTCGGGGCTCTTGGAGTTTCCCGGTGTCGATCTCGTCTCGGCCTCGCCGGAGCTGCTGTTGAGCGTGGACGGTGACCGGCTGGCGACCGAGCCCATCGCAGGGACACGGCCTCGCGGCGAGACCGAGGCCGAGGACCAGGCGCTCGAGCGGGAGCTGACGGGCGACGACAAGGAGCGGGCCGAGCACGCGATGCTGGTCGATCTCGAGCGGAACGACCTGGGCAAGGTCTGTGAGTACGGGTCGGTGTCGGTCCCGGAGTACCGCCGTGTCGATCGGTACTCGGAGGTGATGCACCTGGTGTCGCTGGTCGACGGGCAGCTCAGAACGGAGACGAGCATCGCCGAGGCGGTCGCCGGAGTGTTTCCCGGCGGGACGATCACGGGCGCGCCAAAGCCACGGACCATGCAGATCATCGACGAGGTAGAACGGACCCGGCGGGGGCCCTACACCGGCAGCATGGCAGCCTTCGGCTTCGACGGTGCCGCCACGCTCAACATCATCATACGGACGCTGGTCCACCGCGACCGCGAGTACAGACTTCGGGTGGGCAGCGGGATCGTTCACGACTCGGACCCCGCCCAGGAGTACCAGGAGACCCTGGACAAGGCCAGGGCGTTGGTCACCGCCGTCGACGAGGCGCTCGAGGATCGTGCGTCGTTCGTCCTCGAAGCCGACACCGGCTCGCTAGAGGGTGACTGAGCGGCGTGATCCTGATCATCGACAACTACGATTCGTTCGCGTACAATCTCGTCCAGTACGTCGGGGAGTTCGACGAGGTGGTCGTACACCGTAACGACGAGATCGACATCGCGGGCGTCGAACGGCTGGCACCAGATGGGATCGTCATCTCACCCGGTCCGGGGACCCCCTCGGAGGCCGGTATCTGTATCGACCTGTTCGCCGAGACGACGCTCCCGACGCTCGGGGTCTGTCTGGGCCATCAGGCGCTGTGTGCGGCCAACGGGGCACCGGTGGGCCACGCCCCGGAGGTGGTCCACGGCAAGTCCTCGCGGGTGACCCACGACGGAGACGGGCTGTTTCACGGACTCGACAACCCGTTTCGCGTGGGCAGATATCACTCGCTGGCGGTCGACCGCGAGGACCTCCCGGGAGCGCTGGTCGAGACGGCACGGACCGACGACGAGGCGGACGTGCTGATGGGGGTTCGCCACGTCTCACGGCCGCACTATGGGGTGCAGTTCCATCCGGAGAGCATTCTCACCCGAGCGGGCAAACAGCTGATCGAGAACTTCTGTACGGAGCTGGCGAGCGCCTGATCGGCCGAGCCGCCGTGCTCACTCTGGCGGGTCGAACCCCTGATGCATGTGGACGACCGGCAGCCGGTCGAGGACGCGTCTCACCGCCGATCGGTTGCCCTCCTCGTGTCGAATACAGGTCAGTGTCAACCCGGCCAGTGCCACGACGGATAGCAGCGCGAAGGGCCCGCCACAGAGCACCGCCAACGCCTGGAGTGTCTCTGCACCGCCGGCGAGAACCACGGCCGTCGCGACCGCGCCCTGGAACAGCCCCCAGACGAGGATGGTCCCACTAGAGGGGGCGGCTCCACGGGGGGTCGCAAGGATCGCCGTGACGAGCGTCGACGCATCAGCCGAGGTGACCATGAATACGATGATTAGCCCCAAAAACAGAAACACCAGCAGCTGGCCTAGCGGCAACGCGGCGAACACAGGAAAGCCCGCGATGGCCTCCCCGCCGTTGGCCGCCATCAACCCCAGGATGTCCGTCTGGCCACCGTGCTGTAGCCGCAGGGCGGTCCCACCCAGGAGGACGAACCACACGAGCGACGCCGCGGCCGTCGCAATCACGCTGGTGAACACGACCGTGCGGATGCGCCGTCCCTTCGAGAGCGCCGCGAGAAACAGCCCGGCGAACGGCGCCCACGAGAACCACCACACCCAGTTCCAGACCGTCCAGTCGGTAACCCACTGGTCGCCGGTCAGGAGACTGAGCGGGAGGAAGTTGACCGCGAGACTCCCAACCGCCTGGAGCCCGTCGCTCAACAGGGCCTGACGCGGGCCGAGACCGATCAGCAGGCCGATGAATATCGCGAACAGCACCACGTTCAGTCCCGCGAGCCGGCGGATCCCTCGGTGGACGCCCGTGATGGCCGAGAGTGTGAAGACGACGGTGAGCCCGGCCACGAACAGCGCGGGGGCTAGCGGCCCCGTCGCCACGCCGTACTGGTAGGCGATCCCCGTGAGAAACTGCTCACTGACGAGGGCGACCGACGTCGAGATCCCGCCGATGGTAGCGAAGACGGCCAAACTGTCGACCGGGCGGGACCAGCCCGCCTCGAGGCGCTCGGCGCCGATCACCGGGAGGAGAATCGAGGAGACCCGAAGTGGCGCGCCACGCTGGAACACGTAGTAGGCGATCGGCACGCCGAGCACCGTGTACGCACTCCACGCGGAGATCCCCCAGTGGAACAACGAGTAGGTCAGCGCGGGTGCGATCGCGGTCTCGGTCCGGGGGGTGCCCGCGAAGTAGGGGACCTGCTCGGAGTAGTGATACAGCGCCTCCGCAGGACCCCAGAAGACGATCCCGGCCGCGATACCGGCGGTGAATATCAGCGCGAAGTAGGTGCTGTAGGTGTAGTGAGGCTCGGCGTCCTCGCCACCCATTCTGATATCGCCCCACGGGCCAACCAGCAAGAACAGACAGTAAGCCACCGCGAGCAGCGTGATGGCTAGAAACACGGGCCCGCCCGCCTGAAGTATTCCCGCCGTCAGCCCTCCGACCGACCGCGATACCGTCGCGGGGGCGAGTAGCCGGAGGAAAAAATACAGTCCGAACGCGAGAACGGGAACCAGCGTTGTCGGCCAATCGAACCCCGAGAGCGACGCGACGAGTCGCCGTCGGAGCTGGGTCCGCCCCAGGCGGAACATCTGAGGGCGAGCCCCCTCGACTGCTGGCTCGCTCCTGTACGGCATCAGCACCAGATAGCTGAGCGTCGAGCTGAAAAACACCAACGCTAGCACCAGCCACCCCTCGCCGCCGCTCACCCCGCCGACGAGCGTCGGAAAAAAGAACCTCGCGAGCACCGCCGCCCCAGAGAGCGCCCAGACAGGCACCAGTAGGTCTCGGGCTCGTGCCGAGAGCGATCGCCCGGTGAACGACACCATGGGAAGTGATACCTTAGGTGACAGATAGTGTTACCGACCGGCTAGCTCTCGGGCTCCTCACCCTCGGTCGCCGACGGGGGCGCTGGGACAGCCGGCTCGAGGACCGACTCCGCGAGTAGACGCCCACCGATGGCCCGAACGTCGATCACCTCGTCGACACCGACCTCCTCGAAGCGTTGGACGTGGCGGGGCTCGGAGGCGACGGCCACGATGTGGACCGCCGGGGCCATCGCGCGGACCGCCAATACGGCCATGATGTCGTGGGCGTCGTCGTTGCTGCAGACTGCGACCCCGCCGGCGGTCTCGATGCGTGCGCGAGCCAGCGTCGCATCCTCGGTGGGGCGGCCCTCCATCACGCTGATCCCAGACCGATCTGCGGGCACCGATGGCTCTGATTGCTCCGAGACGACGACGCACTCTGCGGCGCCGTCAATGTGGTCGAGTAACGGTCTCGTCAGGTCGTTGTAGCCGAGCACCACGATGTGGTCCTCGAGCGGTGTTGTGTCTGTGCCGGTCATGGTCTGAAACGCCGAGGCCATCCGTGACTCGATCGCCGGCACCACCACCGCGCCGACGGCGAGTGTGAACGCACCGGTGCCAAAGAGGATTACCGAGAGGGAGAACCACCGTGCGACGGCGGTCGTTGGCGCCACATCCCCGTAGCCGACCGTAGAGATGGTCACGACGACGTAGTAGATCGCATCACTCCAGGTCTCGATGGCCAGGCCCTGGCCACGCAGCCCGTAGGCACCCACGCTACCGTAGAGCAACACACCGACGATCGCCGCGAGCGAGCCCACCTGCAGCGGAGAGAGCCCCAGAGGCTGCTCGAACTGGTCGCGATTCCGAACCAGCGCCCCGGCGGTCAACACCGCCGCGGCCATCAGCGGGACGTCCTCGACGGCGTACGTCGTCAGTGGGAGCAACGCGACAACGGGAGTCAGGCCGAGCCCGACCCGCCAGGCGAGCCGCTTGCGACGGGAGAGCCCCAGCACGATGGCGCCGAACAGAAACGCGAGCAGGACGCCGCCAAACTGGACGAACCCGGCGGCATACGGCATCTGTGCCGCGACCGGTCCATCCAGCGTCATCTGGCCTTGACTCAGATTGGATAGCCCGGTGACGAATGTGAGCACCATCAGGACCCCCGTGAACAGCACCGTCGGTCTGGCCCCCGTGAGCCCCTCCCACCTCACGAACGAGACCCGACGCTCCGGGTAGAAGACATCCTCGAGCGTGCTGTCCGCCGGTTGGTCTCTCACTAGCCCACCCGTTGCCGTGCGTGTATAAAAGTCGTGCCGGGGGCTGGGTGACTCCCACACCGGCCGAGAGATGGGGCTGGCGTGGTCGCTGGGGACAACTCCAGCCAAGCACCCAAGGCGCCCGAAGCAGACGTCGCGAGGTTGAAATCCCCGCGCGCGGAACGCCGGGTGTGAAACGAACTATCAGTACGGATGCAGCTCCGGCAGCCGTCGGAGCGTACAGTCAGGCGACGACCAACGGTGAGCTGATCTTCACCGCCGGCCAGCTTCCACTGACGCCCGACGGCGAGCTCCTGGACGACAGGTCGGTCGCGAGACAGACCGAGCAGTGTCTGGACAACGTCGCTGCGGTGCTGGAAGCAGAGGGGCAGGGGCTCGAGGACGTGCTGAAGGTGACCATCTTCATGGCCGACATCAGAGATTTCGAGGAGATGAACGAGACGTACGCCGGCTACTTCCAGAGTGAGCCGCCTGCTCGGAGTGCCGTCGAGGTTGGGAACGTCCCCAAAGGGGCAGCTCTCGAGATCGAAGCCATCGCGACGCAGTCCTGAGACCGGGGCCCAGCTCAGCCCTCGGCCCGCTCGACCAGCGCATCGCGGGCCTGCCGGGCAGCCGGTCGCTGACGCCGACCGAAGTGGAGCGTGCGCTCGTTGACGGGCGCGCTCATGAACCCACCAGTATCGGCGGGCGTGTCGGTCAGCTCAAGCTGGAGATAGCCGATGGCGATGCCCTCGTCGAAGTCGACGTCGAACAGCCGCTCGACGGGGACCGAGAGGTCATCGAAGCTCGAGTGAGGAGACCGGTCGATGAGAACCCGATCCTCGTACACGGCCAGAGTGCCATCCTGGAACTCACAGACCTCTACTGCATCGAGATGTTCAGCCTCGACGGTCTGCTCGTCGGACGCTCCATCGTCTGAGTTCCACGGCCAGGTGACCATCGTGCCACACCTAGACAGAATGGCGATTTAAGCTTGCTATCCACCTCGCCCGGCAGTCGGCGTGGCACTGCAGAAGGCGCCCGTGGTCTCGACGGGCTAGAACAGCCCGTCGATGTTCCCGTCGCCGTCGATATCCATGTCAGCCGCGGCGGGGCGCTGTGGCAGCCCCGGCATGGTCAGTGCATCGGCCGTCAGTGCGACCAGGAACCCCGCACCGGCCGACGGGTAGACCTCGCTGACCTCCAGCTCCCAGCCAGAGGGCGCGCCCTTCCGTGAGGCGTCGTCGCTGAACGAGTGGAACGTCTTGGACATGACGACCGGCACCTCGTCGAAGCCGATCTCGTTCATCTTCTGGATGTCGTCCATCGCACCGCCCGTGAACTTCACCCCAGCGGCCCCGTAGATCTCGGTCGCGACCGTCTCGATCTTCTCCTCTATCGATGCATCCGTCTCGTAGAGGTGGCGGAACTCGCTCTCGTCGCTCTCCTCGACGGCCTCGATCACCTGGCTGCCGAGCGCCTCGCCACCCTCGCTGCCTTTCTCGAACACCTCACTCTCGGCTGCCCGCACACCTAGCTCCTCCTGGCAGTGGTCCAGGATCGCCTGAACCTCGGCCTCACCGTCGTCGGGGAACCGATTGATCGCGACGACCACCGGAACGCCGAACTGCTGGAGATTGCTGACGTGTCGGTCTAGATTCTCGAAGCCAGCCTCGACCGCGTCGACACCGGCCGCGTCGATGGCATCGTAGTCGGCGGGCCACATATCGAGCCCGTGGTACTTCAGCGCCCGCACGGACGAGACGAGGACGACAGCGTTCGGCGTCATCTCCCCCATCCGGCAGACCACGTTCATGAACTTCTCTGCACCGAGATCCGAGCCGAACCCAGCCTCCGTGACCAGGTAGTCCGCCATCCCGAAGGCTGCCTTGTCGGCGATCAACGAGTTGGTTCCGTGTGCGATGTTCGCGAACGGGCCGCCGTGGACGAACGCCGGGGTCCCCTCCATGGTCTGGACCACGTTTGGCTTGATCGCATCGCGAAGCAACATGGTTGCCGGGCCCGTCGCCTCGATGTCGTCTACGGTCACCGGCTCGCCATCGGTGTCGTAGGCGACGATGATCCGTGCGATCCGGTCTTTGAGATCCTGCAACCCGTCTGCCAGACAGAGTACCGCCATCAGCTCCGAGGCAGCCGTCAGGATGAAGCTGTCCTCACGGGGGGTGCCCCCGCTCTCCCCACCGAGCCCGACGACCGTCTGTCGAAGTGCGCGATCGTTCATGTCGACCGCCCGTGGCCAGCTGACCTCGTTGACGTCGATGTCCAGATCGTTGCCCTGGGAGAGCCGTGCGTCGGCCATCGCGGCGATGAGATTGTGTGCGGATGTCAACGCGTGGACGTCACCCGTAAAGTGGAGATTGATGTCCTCCATCGGCAGCACCTGTGAGCGGCCACCGCCGGCTGCGCCACCCTTCACACCGAACACGGGGCCCAGCGAGGGCTCTCTGATCGCCACCATCGTCTCCTTGCCCAGATGGTTCAGACTCTGGCCCAATCCGACGGTCGTCACCGTCTTCCCCTCGCCTTTTGGCGTTGGCGTCATCCCGGTGACGAGGATCAGATTGTTCGCCTTCTCCTCGGCCTGCTCGCGAAGCCGGTCCAACGCCGAGTGTTTGACCTTCGCCGTGTACTCGCCGAAGTACTGCAGATCCTCGAGGCCGAGCCCCCACGGCTCGACGAGCTCCCAGATCGGTTCCATGTCGGTCGATTGCGCCAGGTCGTAGTCCGTCGGTATCGGCTCCGAATGAGAGTCCTGTGGGGACATAGAGCCGGATTCCTCAGGCCCGGGTAAGAAGGTTGGCAATCGGTCGCTTAGGAGCCCCCTCGAGCGCACGGAGAGGCTGCCGGACGAAGGTGAACGCCACGACCTGATATCACACCGATATGACGAGGCCGCTCGGCCAGTCCCACCTGCGGTCTGGCTGCTACCGGTGCCCTGACACGGCACCTCTGCTCAAAGCCGAGTCTCGCGGACGTAGATCGCGAACGTGATCGAGAGCGCAGTGACACCGGCGATCATCAGCTCGCCGGCGAACACCGCAAAGAGGGCAAAGGCCAGCAACAGGACGGTCATCGCGGTGAGGAGCTGCCGGGCCCTACCTGTGCTCTGTGCCATACCAACTCGAGAGCAAGGAGCTTCTTAGCGGTTCCGGGGCCTTCCACCCTCGCCGTCGACGCCCGGCCGATCTAGATCCAGCTATTCTCGGCGGGGAACCAGTGGTCGAGATCCCAGTGATACTGACAGTCCGGGCAGGTCGCCCACTCCGGGGTATCGAACAGCATCGGATGGCGGATACCGTGGTCCATGGGCACCCGGCATCGAGGGCACATCAGCGCGACCAGCTCCAGCGAGCCCAGTTCGCGTTCGTCGTACTCGCGGTGGCAGTCTGGGCAGTCCAACGAGGTCCGGGCGGTTCGCTGCGGGATCAGTGACGCACAGCCACCACAGCGGGCAATCGCTGGCGGGCGTTTGCCGGGTCCCTGGACGCTGTCGACGGTGGTCGTCTGTGCGTCCGGTACGGACAGCGTGAACCCCTCGAGTTCGTCACCGGCCTGAAACCAGGAGACGACCTTGCCGACCGCACGCTTGAGTGCGCTGTCACCGCTGGGGGTCCCTGACATAGCGTCACAAACAGCACCCACGCGCAAAAACCCGTGGGTGGGGGGTTTAATCCATCAGCGATAGCCGAAACGGTATGGAGCCAGCTGTGCTGCAGGTTGCCGAGCTACGCGAGCTTGTCGGGCTCTCCTGGACAGCTCGGGTGTTCGTTGGGTTTGCAGTGTTTACCGGGGGGAGTTTCGTGCTTTCGCGGCGCGAGCCTGGGCTCGTCGATCGAGCGATCAGCAGTACGACCGCGCGGCCGGTGCTCTCTGGACTTTCTGGACTACTCGCACAGGCCGTGTTGTTGCTTGCGACGGCCTATCTGTTCAGCCAGATCTGGCAGGTGAGCATCGCCGGTGTCTCTATCGGATTCGGCGCTGCTGGTCTGGGGCTGCTCGGGTTGCTGGGAATCGCCGTGCTTGGGCTCACGGTGGTTGCAACCGCACTCGTCGGTGTGGTCAAGGAGAGCGCGGACGAGCTCGTCTGGCCGACGACGGGGCTGATCGGCGCGGGGATCCTGGGAGCCCCGACGGTCTACTCGGCAATCCTCTGGGTCATCGTCGTCAGCTTGGGTGTCGGCGGGCTCGTTCGTCGGTGGCTGACGGACGCCGAGTGAGCGTGACGCGTAGAGACGCGTCTGGCGGGTCCCTCGCAGTGTCACCGTCCCGATCGTGAAGGAGAGACGGTAGCCCGCACCCAATCGCCAGGCTGTGTGGGGCGGTCACGCGCCCGAGCCGGATCCGTGCCCGAGGCGGTCGTGAGGATGTTTATTTATCTGGGTACAGTATGTCCGCAAATGATGCCTCCTGTGCAGCTCGGCCTGGACAGTCAGTGGTTGAGCCTGGTCGGCATCGCTGGCGCGGTCGTGTTGGCGATGATTGTGTTGGCAGGTGGGGCGTTCGTGTACAAGGCAAGTACGGGAACGCTCACCTGGCCGACGGACACCCCGGAGAACCCCGAGGGAGACGATTCGCTCAACCGTGGCGACTCGGACGACGAGTGGGACTACTACTAATTCGTTCGCCCACCGCTGACCCCCGGGGGTTCCTCCGGTCGGGGGCTGGCTGTCTCGGTCTCCCGTCGCCGGTGCTCTGGTTCCTGCGCTCGGCGCTGGAACTGTGCCGCTCGGGAGCCTGTGGTGGTTTCGACTATCGTTGTCTCACGGACCATCAGGGAGAACGCCCCGCGTTCAGGACGGGGAGGATCTCAATCGAGGCGTATGAGGCTATCCACCGGCCCGAATGCGTTCTCGCCGCCTGCTCTCCGTGAACGGCCGAGACGCACATCGGTCGGCGTGTGATCGGCAGCTGCACCGCCACCCGAACACGCCGTGCCCAGCGCTGTGGTGGCTCGCTCGTGCGACGCCGGACACGTGCTCACAGAAGCGTACTCGGAGCGAATCGGAGCATGAATCGTGCTGACCACCCACACTAGCCCTGGCTCGGGCCCGTGGTACTGTCTTGGAACGCAGTCCCGAACACGGGGCGTCCGCTAGCCGAGCTAAAAAATCCGCCCGCAGCGACAGACCGATTCAGTCGCTCGATTCGACGTCGCTGACGTCGCCGGGAAGTGCGTCCCCGGTGCCAGCCATCTCGCCACCGCTCTCGGCGATCTCCGATGCCCGCTCTCGGAACTCCTCGCTCATGAGGATCGTGTACTCGGTGTTCAGCCCGACGTACAGCGAGTAGACCATCACGAGAAGGATGGCGGCGAACGGCAGCCCCGTCGTAATTGACGCGGTCTGCAGTGCCGTCAGCCCACCGCCGATTAGCAACACCGAGGCCACTGCGCCCTCGGTCACGGCCCAGAATATCCGCTGGGTTCGTGGCACTGCCGTCTTACCACCGCTGGTAAGATGATCGATCACGAGCGACCCCGAGTCCGACGAGGTCACGAAGAACGTGGTGATCAGCAGGATCGCGAGCAGCGGGGTGATCGCGCTCAGCGGGTAGGCGTCCAGCATCGCGAACATCGCGAACGCGTTCCCCTGGTCGAACACTGCCGTTGCAACGCCGACATTCAGAATCGTGTCGGCCCAGATGGCCGCTCCACCGAAGGCACCGAGCCAGATCATCGAGAACGTGGTCGGGACGAGCAGCACGCCCAGGACCATCTGCCGGATGGTCTTGCCACGCGAGATTCGCGCGATGAACAGCCCGACGAACGGCGACCACGCGAGCCACCATCCCCAGTAGTAGACGGTCCAGTAGTGACCCCAGTCGCCGTAGCCGCCGGCACGGGCACCACTGGCGAAGCCGGCTCCGGCGACGCCGCCGAAGAAGCTGTCAGTGTACCAGGACATCTCGAAGAAGTTCTGCAGGTAGAACCCAATCGACTGCACCATCCCATCAAGGAGGAACAGCGTGGGGCCGACAGCCAGGATGAACGCCAGGAAGATGATCATCACGTAGACATTCAACTGGCTCAGCCGCTTGATACCCTTGTTGAGGCCTGCGGCGACCGAAATCGTCGCTATCAGCGTCACGAACGCGATCACGCCTACCTGCGTGGCCGTCCCGCTCGGGACGCCAGCGACGACGTTCAGCCCGGCAGATATCTGCTGGGCGCCCAGTCCCAGGGAGGTCCCGAGACCGAACAGGGTCGCAAAGACCGTCACCAGATCGATGACGTGACCCGGCCATCCGTAGATTCGGTCACCGAGCAGTGGGTAGAACACCGACCTGAACGTGAGCGGGAGCCCTCGGTTGAACGAGAAAAAGCCCAAGCCCAGCGCCACAAGCCCGTAGATCGCCCACGGGTGGAATCCCCAGTGGAAGAAGGTGGTCGCGAGTGCGGCCTGCGCGGCCGCCCCCGTGGCCTCTGCGCCAGTTCCTCCGGCGGTGGCGAACAGATTCCCGCCACCGGTGTTCATGTGCCACATCGGCTCAGCGACGCTCCAGAACATGAGGCCGATCCCCATGCCCGCGCTGAACAGCATGGCCATCCACGAGAAGGTCGAGAACTCCTGTTCGGCCTCGACACCACCCAGACGGATCTTCCCGTACTTGCTCACGCCGAAGTACACGAGCGCGATGATGAAGATGTTCACCGCCAGGATGTAGAACCAGCCAAAGTACTGGTTGATTCCGTCGAACACTGCCGTGTAGGCTGCTGCAGCTCCATCACCCAGCGCGATCGTCGCGGCGATGAACAGCGCTATCACGGCGAGCGCGACCGGGAACACAACAGGGTGGACGTCGAATCCTAGACCTGTGACGTTGGTATCTCCCGGTTCTCGCTCCGTGTCTGGATGGAACAATTCCACCTGCAGGCCATCTGAGGAGTCGCCTACACTATCTTTACTAGCCATTCGATTCACCCGTGTGCGTCTGTATTGACATCATGTTCAGGTGCGGTCGTGTACCGTTTCCCTTAGGCAGCGAGCCTGTCTGCGCGGCGACCACATGGGGTCGCTAGCATACTGACAGGCACCCTGTTATTGACACACAACCTAGCTCTCCAGTACAAAGAGAGACATATAAATATTCCCCGAATTCTTGGGTTGCTCTGCATATACTGGCCGAATCGGCCCAGAATTTCGTGTGATGGATGGTACCACCCCATCCGGAACGGAATTCAGAGTGGCGAGATCCCTGCCTGGGCGGGCTGCGCGAACCCATCAGTAAAGAATTCTGAGATGTTGTATTTCGGTCGGGGGGCTGCGTCGCGGAGAGGCTCGCCCCCGACCGGCGCTCACTGTGGTTGGCTGATGTCCTCGACGGTGTAGCCGGCGGCCTCGATCTCATCGACGATCGAAGCAGCCTGCTTCTCGCCCGCGGTCTCGATGTTGAACTCCAGAAACGCCTCTCCGACGGTGAGATCCCGGACCGAGCGGTCGTGTCTGACGTTGTGTATGTTGGCCCCGTGGCTCCCGACGATACCGGAAAGCTCTGCCATGGTCCCCGGCGAGTCGTTGATGCGAACCTGGAGCCTGATCAGCTGCTTGCGGTCGCTCAGCGCGTACACGAGAAGCGTCCGCATCATCGTCATGTCGAGATTCCCGCCACAGAGCAACGGCATCACCGTCTCGCCGGTGACGTCGAGATCGTCGCTGAGAATCGCGGCGACGGATGCAGCGCCAGCCCCCTCGACGACCTGCTTTGCTCGTTCGAGCAACAGGAGAATCGCGGTGGCTATCTCACCGTCCGTCACGGTGACGAACTCGTCGACGTTCTGCTCGATGATGTCCAGCGTCTGTTGAGAGACCCCACCGGTAGCGATCCCGTCGGCGATCGTATCGACCTCGTCTAACGGGACCGGTATCCCCTTCTGGAGACTCTCGTGGATGGTCTCGGCGCCGGCTGCCTGGACCCCGACCACTCGCGTCTCTGGAGAGAGATGCTTGATCGCCGTCGAGACGCCGCTGATCAGCCCGCCACCGCCGATCGGGACGACCACCGTATCCACCGTCGGACAGGCCTCGAACATCTCGATGCCAAGCGTCCCCTGCCCGGCGATGATGTCCGGGTCGTCGTACGCGTGGACGAACGAGGCTTCGGACGCACCGACCAGCTGCTCGGCGTGCGCCATGGCCTCTCTGAAGTCCTTTCCGACGAGCTCAACCGTCGCTCCGTAGCTTCGTGTCGCATCGACCTTCGCCTGGGGGGCAGTCTCCGGCATGCAGATCGTCGACTCGGCTCCACATTTTGACGCTGCCAACGCGACACCCTGGGCGTGGTTGCCCGCGCTCGCGGCGACAAAGCTACTCACGCCTCGTGAGACGTCGCGACTGATCTTGTTGTACGCCCCACGTGGCTTGAACGAGCCCGTCCACTGCAGATGCTCCATCTTCAGCATCACCTCTCCACCGACGAGCCCACCCAGGGACGTGCTGCGTTCGACGGGCGTCGGCTTGACCACCGTGTCGTCGTCCAGCCGATCGTGGGCCTGCTCGATGTCGGCGAACGACACCTCGAGTGCCCGCTGCCCGTCCTCGCTCATCCCAGGATCTTCTCCCGACCGGGATCGAACAGCGGCTCGTCCCGCACCGTCGCGTCGTAGGTCACTCCCTCACAGAGGATCTGCACCGACGTCCCCGCCTCTGCCAGGTTGCTCGGGAGATAGGTGTAGACGATCGACTTGCCGAGACTGTAGCCGAAGTCCCCACCCTGGACGTAACCGACCGCCTCCCCGTCTTTTAACACCGGGCGTCCGCCCAGCATGATGTCCGATGACTCATCAAGCGTGATCGCCGTCGCCCGGCTCTCGATGCCGTTGGCCTTGGCCTCAGCGAGGGCGTCCTTGCCGATGAACTCCGTCTCCATGTCGACCGCGAACGGCAGTCCTGCCTCGAGCGCGTTCGCATCGGTATCGATGTCGGTGCCCCAGAGCCGGTAGCCCTTCTCCAGCCGCATCGAGCTCAGCGCCCCACCACCCATCGGTCTGACACCCAGGTCACTCCCGGTGTCCATCAGCGTCTCCCAGAGGCGGTCGGCGTACTCGACGGGCGCCCACAGCTCCCAACCGAGCTCGCCCACGTAGGAGACACGGAGTGCCGTGACCGGCACCTCCCCGACGTAGATCTGCTGGGCACTGAAGTACGGGAACGCGTCGTTCGACAGATCCGCATCGGTCGCTCGCTGGAGCAGCTCTCTGGAGTTGGGCCCCCAGAGCCCGATCGTGGACTTTGCACCCTCCTCGACGTGCACGGAGACGGTGTCGGGGGCGTGGTCGACCAGCCAGCCACCGTGGATCCCCGGGGAGTTGCCACCACCTGTGGTCAGCATGTACTCGGTTTCGGCCAGCCGGACGACCGTGATGTCGCCCAACACCGTCCCTGCGTCGGTCAGCAACAACGAGTATCTCACCTGGCCGATGTCCATCACCATGTCGTTCGAACAGACACGCTGGAGGTAGGCTTCGGCCTCCGGGCCGCGGACGGTGATCGAGCTGAACGAGGTCATGTCGAACATCGAGACGGCATCTCGTGTGTGGAGATGCTCGGCCGCCTCGATCGGCGATCGGTTGATCGCCTGCCAGCCCTCCTGCTCCGGGATCTCGTCGGCGTAGCGCTCGACGAGGTCGGCGTTTGACTCGTACCACTGTGGTGTCTCCCAGCCGCCCGATTGGTAGAACTCCGCGCCGAGCTCTGCCTGCCGGTGATAGAACGGGCTCCGACGGATCCCACGGTGGTCGTCGGGCTGCCATCGTGGCTCGACGATGCTGTACACCTGCTCGTATCGCTTTGCCCCCTTGTCGACGAAGTACTCCTTCTCGCCCGCGTGCGGCTCGAACCGACGGACGTGGATACCGCCGGTGTCGACCGGTCCGGAGGGGAGCTTCGGGACGCCCGTCTCCATCCACTCGGCCAGGATCTTGCCGTACCCACCCGAGTGCGTCCACCAGACCGCGAGCCCGGTCCAGAGCCCATCGACCGACGCCGTCGGGCCAACCGCCGGCATCCCGTCGGGGGTGAACACGAAGATACCGTTCTCCGTCGCGGCGTAGTCGATGTCTGCCGTGGTCGGCAACAGCTCGTCGAAGGCCTGCTTGGCCGCCTTGTCTCGCCCGTTGTGTGTCGGCTTCTCCCAGTGCTCGGTCGTGAACCCGCGGACCGATGCCTGCTGGTCCGACGAGTTCGTCCCCATCGCATCCGGGTCGACCGAGAGCGTCTCGTGGTTGTACGACCCCATCCCCAACGCGTTGCCGTGCGTTCTGAAGTACAGGGCGTTGTCCTGGTCGCGGCCCACGGGCCGGTGTGGCCCCTCGCTCATGTACTCGGCAATCGAGCGGTCGCCGGGCACGTCCAGTCCGGTCGTGTTCTCGCCCACGTTCGTTCCGGCCTCGGCCAGCTCGGGCAGCGGCTCGGTGACGACGTACTGGTGTTCGACGGGGGCGATCGGCAGGTCCAGCCCCGCCAGCTTGCCGGTCTGGTAGCCCCAGTTGTTCGTAGCGATCACACAGCGGTCACACTCGACGCGGCCACGATCGGTCTCGACCGCGCTGACACTGCCCGCGTGGCTCTCGATCTCCTCGACCTCGGTGTCACCCTCGAACGTGGCATCGGAGTGTTCCATATACCACTGCAGCGCACCGATGCCGTCGACACGACCGTCAGATGGCGAGTAGTAGCCGCCCAGAATCTCGTCCTCGTTGACCATCGGCAGATGCTCGACGACCTCTGCGGGGCTCAGCAGCTGGGGATCCGGCAGCCCGTAGGCGGTCGCGTGCTCGTATCGCCGCTGGAGGAAGTCCATCCGCTCCTGGCTGCGGGCGACCTCGATACCACCCACCTCGTCGTAGACGCCGGCATCCGAGAGCAGGCGGCTCGTGTAGTAGGCCGTCTTGGTCTGGATCTTCGACGGCGAGGTCTGGAACATGATGCCGGGCGCGTGTGTCGAGGAGCCCCCGGTGACGGGTAGCGGCCCCTGATCGAGCACCAGCACGTCCTCGGCACCGAGCTCTGAGAGGTGGTACGCGACACTCGAACCGACGGCGCCAGCACCAACGATGACCGTCTTCGCACGCGGAGGGAGCGATTGTTGACTCATTCTCTGTACGTACCTGGATACTGGCCCGCAAAAAGACTCTGGTAAGACCGGCTATACCAGCCGGCGAGCGGGGCCTCAAACGCGGATAGACGGCGGCTCCCGGTGATTTGTCGCGGCCGCGTGCACGGCGGCCCACGGGCGCACCACAACGTATCAGTCTGCCAGAAGGACGTGGCGCCGGCTCAGACGACGGGCTCCTCTCGGACCGTCGCCGCGTACCGGTCACCTTCGAACAGGATCTCGACGGCGGTCCCTGGGTCGGCGTACGCCGGCGGGAGATAGCCGTAGGCCACACACGCACCGGCCGAATAGCCGTACTCCGCACTGTGGACGTACCCGAGTGACTCGTCGGTACCCGGTGCGAACACCGGCCGATCGGAGAGGATCGTCGCGTCCGTATCATCGAGCGTCAGACAGGCCACCTTGTGGTGAGGCTGGCCACCGTCGGCCGCGGCCATCGCCGGCTCCGTCAGCGCCTCCTTGCCGATGAACTCCGTGTCCATATCCACTGCCCACTCGAGTCCGGCCTCGATCGGCGTGTGTTCGGTGTGAAGATCCTCGCCCCACAGCCGGAACCCCTTCTCGATACGCAGTGCGTTCAACGCCCCGTTACCGTACGGCCTGATGTTGTACTCCGCACCCGCATCCATCACGTGCTCCCAGAGACGTTCTCCGTACTCCGACGGCGTGTACAGCTCCCAGCCAAGCTCGCCGGCATACGAGAGCCGCATCGCCGTGACGGGGACGTTCTTCGCGAAGGTGCGCTGCATCGAGAAGAACGGGAACGCCTCGTCCGAGAGGTCGGTGTCGAGCACCGACGAGAGCACGTCGCGTGCGTCCGGCCCCGTACAGACCATCGCCGCGAGCTTGCTGGTCACATCGTTGACGACGACCGAGGCGGGGGCCTGCTCGCGCACCCATGCCACGTGGTTGTTTCCAACCTCCCGGCCCGTGGTCAACAGCAGATATCGGTCGGTGGCCAACCGCGTGACGGTGATGTCTGCGCGCACGCCGCCGGCCTCGTTGCACATCAACGTGTACTTGACCTCACCGACGTCTAGCGTCATGTCGTTCGTACAGAGCCGCTGGACGAACGAGCTGGCGTCCGCACCGACCACCTCCATCTTGTTGAACGGGGTCATGTCGTGCAGGCCAACATGCTCGCGCACGTGCAGCGCTTCTGCTCCCTCGATCGGCGACCAGTAAGTCCCCTCCCAGCCCTTTCTGTCCGGGATACGGTCGGCGTACTGATCGACCAGGTCCTCGTTCGAATCGAACCACTGTGGGCTCTCCCAGCCTGCCTCTGCCCACATCTCGGCATCCATCTCAAGATGTGAATGGTGCATCGGCGTCCGGCGGATGTCCCGCTGGTTGTCTTCCCAGACCCACTTTGGATGCATCGCGTTGTAGACGATGCGGTACTCCTCGGCGCCGATATCGCGGGTGAAGTCCCAGCTGCCCTCGTGCTCGTCGAAGCGGTTCACGTCGGCGTGAGCGAGATCGATCGGGCCGTTGTCGAGCCGCGGAACACCGTTCTCCATCCACTCGGCCATCGCCTTCATGGCGCCACCTGCGTGCGTGACCCAGATCGCCGCAGCCGTCCAGAGCCCATCGATCGTCTGGACCGGCCCCATCACGGGCAGCCCGTTCGGCGACTCGGCGAACATACCGTTGTACTTGAACTCTAGCTCACGCCCGGCGGTCGCCGGGAGTAGCTCGTCACTGGCCTGTCGAGGGGGCTTGTGAGGCCTGTCCGGGTGCGTCGCCTCGTTCATGTGCTGCTCGGTGAACTCGTGGACCGACCCCTGGTGGCCGTCGGGGTCGTTGCCGCCGAGCTCGTCCGGATGCGGAACGATCGGCTCGTGATTGTACGATCCGATCCCGTAGGCATCTCCGTGCGTACGGAAGTACATCGCATTGTCCTGATCGCGCAAGATCGGTCGATCCGGGCCGACCAGCAGTCGCTTTGCCTTCGCACCCGAGAGGTTCTCGTAGTTCTCGAACAGCGGGTGGCTGGTGATGTCGACGGCCGCATCGGCCATCTCCGGGAGCGACTCTGTCATCGTGTACTGGTGCTCGACCGGCGTCACCGGGAGGTGCACGCCGAGCTTCTCACCGAGCTGTCTTGCCCAGATGTTCGTCGCGACGACGACCTCATCACAGTCGATCGAGCCACGCTCGGTCTCGACACCCGTGATCTTGCCGTCGGTTTCGGTCACGTCCGTCGTGCGAGTGTGAGGCACGAACGTCGCACCCTTCTCGATGGCCTCTCGGGCCAGTGCTTCGCAGGCAACCACCCCCGAGACCTGCCCGTCGGTCGGCGAGTAGTAGCCACCCAGGATCTGCTCTTGATCCACCAGCGGCAGCTTCTCGGTGACCTCCGAGGGGGTGAGCAGCTGAGGGTCCGGAATCCCCCAGGCTGAGGCGTGCTCGACACGTCGCTGCAGAAATGCCATCCGCTCTTCGCTGCGGGCGACCTCGATGCCACCGGTCTCGTTGTACGCTTGTGTGCCATCGGCGGCCTCGAGCTCGGAGTAGAGCTTGCGGCTGTAGCCGGCGAACTGGCTCAGTGTCTTGTCTTCTGCCGTCTGGAACATGATTCCGGGGGCGTGCGTGGACGAGCCACCCGTGGTTGGCATCGGGCCCTGATCGACGACGACGACGTTCTCTCGGCCCATCTGGGTCAGCTGATAGGCGATGTTACACCCGACAATTCCCGCACCGACGATGACGGTGCCGGCACTAGACGGGAGCGTTTCGCTGTGATTCATTCTACCCATATTTCGTGAAGATACGGTCATATAACTATCGCCGCGGGCGCCCCCATCCTCGATGTATCGGCGTGCTGAGTGGAATTGCGTAACGAGTGTGGCCGGTCGCCCCGGGGGCCCGGCTGAAAGCGGGCCACGACCGCCCGGCGATGCAGAGTCGCCCGGTATATACCGACTGATGACGAGTTGTGGCGTATGTCGCGTGCCCCAGTGGAACACGAGATGTCCACCCGCACCCTCGCTCGGCTGCCCTCGGGCGAGCGCGTCGCGACCAAAGTCCACCGATACGTGGGGGGTGATGGGCCGACGGTCTACATCCAGGCTGCACAGCATGGCATCGAGCTGAACGGGCCAGCCGCACTCTACCGACTCCACGACCGGCTGGTCGACGCCGAGCTCGCCGGGACGGTCATCGCCGTGCCCGTGGCCAACCCGTTGGCGTTCGACGCTCGCACCTACATCACGCCATCTGCGTACGACGCCAGAGAGCCCAATATGAATCGATCCTGGCCTGGAGACGAGTCCGGCACGCTGGGCGCTCGTATCGTCGCCTCGCTCTGGGAGCTGGCGTCGAACGCCGATGCGGTCGTCGACCTGCACACCGGGACGGCCGACATGCTCTCGCACGTCAGACACCAGGAAGGCGCCGAGGGCGCCCGGGAGATGGCCCGGCAGTTCGGAACCGGCTATCGGTTGCTGGACGACCGCGGCCACTCGGGATCCTCCCCCACCGCCGAGTTCAGGACCACCGCCACCAGCGCAGACATTCCCGCGATAACCGTCGAGCTCGGGAACAGCCGAAGCGTCTCACGGCACAGAGCAGACGCCGGCACCGAGGGGCTGTTGCGGGTACTGGCCGGGCTCGCGGTGCGCCAGGGCGAGGCCGACCCGCCGAAGACACAGACGGCCCTTCGGGGGTCACCCGCTGTCGTGATGGCGGATGCCTCTGGGCTGTTCGAACCAACGGAGAGAGCGGCTGTCGGGGTCGAAATCGCGGCCGGCGAGCCGGTGGGCGAGATCTACGACCCAGCGAGCTTCGAGTCGTTGGGTGCACCGACCGCCGAGGACGGAGGGGTCGTCTACTCCATCCGCAAGGGGACTGTGATGGCCGGCGAACGGGTCGCCGCGCTCGGTGCGATCATCTGAGCGAAGCCGCTCGGTCAGCGCGCCCCATTTGAATGGGTTTAGTATGACGCATGTACACGTATACCATAACATGTCAAATTAATCATTACACATGGTTTCACGACCGGCGTTCGACACGCTAACGGAGATTGTCGACGCGTGTGAGGCCCACGGGTGTTACGTCCAGAGTGTGGAGGTGACCTCACAGGACACCGGCGTGTCGGCGATCGTACGGGCAGATCATCCCGTCGAACCCGAGGATATGCAGGTCGAGCCCGCCGAATCAGACGGCATCGTGAGCATGACACCGGCCTCGCTGGCGGGCGTGTTCACCGAGCTACCCATGATGTCACCGGAGACCACCAGCATCCGTGGGCTGCAGGGCGGTGGCACCCTCCGGTGTGACCACGAGTTCACACTCGAAACTGAACGAGCCGACGACGCCAAGCCGGCCGGTGCGAACGCGATCGAGGCGACTCAGCCTCCACCGAGCCAGCACGGGATTGAAGCGGAGCCGACCACAGAGGCTGACCCGCTCGCGGAGCTCCGAGACGCGAGGACACCACCGTACGACGATATCCCGTATCTCGAGGCGCTGTACGAAGAGTGTGCGACGTTCCAGGAGATGAGCGAGCGTATCGACATGGACGTCGTCGCCGAGACGGTCCGGCGATACATGATAGAGGCAGGCGTCCACGTCCCGGAGACGTACGATCGAACGTCAGAGAACACCCATGCAGAGCCCCAAGAGAATCAGGAGAGAACCGCCAGAGGGCTGGACGGACAGCTTGTCGCAGACGGGTTAGGACTCCCCGAGGGGGTTGGGGTGAAACAGCTCATCGATGCCGTCGTCGGTGCGGTGACGGTACACCAGGTGACACGCGACCTGGGGCTGAGCCAGGCACAGACTCGAGAGATCCTCCGACAGCTCGGCATCCTCGAGAAGATCCTCTGTCGCGTTGGCGACGACCACGGCGGGCCCTCTCGCGAGGAGGTCATCCAGCGATTGCGTCGGTTCGGTTCGAACTGAACTGCTAGCCCAGGCTGACCCAGACGCCGGGGTATGAGATCCTCCTCGCCATCAACGGCGAGGGGCTGTCGGGCAGGGGGACTGCCTACCGACCAACGAAGGCAACTTGCGGGTTCGTATGCCCCTCGTTGGGAACTGAGTGTGGTGACGCTGACCGGTAGCGGTCTCCCACGTGAGCCATACAGGCCGCGCCATCGACCGTCTTACCGTCCTCGTCCGTCTTTGACGCAGAGAGCCAGGTTGGTGTCGGGGTCACACCCGCACTCAACGGCGTGAGCCTCTCTGTGAGGTAGGTAGTAAAATGACATATAAACGGGCGGACGAGCCAACCACACGTATAAAGAGCCTCACGGCCGTGGTGTGGATAGACATGGCAGCTCAATCTTCCCAGTCAGTAGAGGCGGGACTGCAGACGTTGCTCACGAACAGCCGCTTCGAGCTGATGCCGTTCGAGAGTTTCACCGACGAGATCTCACATCTTCCGGACGGTGGCACGGTGGCCGTGACAACATCACCGCAGCTGGGCATCTCGACGACCGTCGAACGGAGCGTCCAGGCGGCGGAAGCGGGCTACGATGTGGTCCCACACATCGCCGCACGATACGTCGAGGACCGCGAGCAGCTGGCCCGAATCACAGAGCAGCTTGCCGAGGCCGGCGTGACCGACCTGTTCATTCCTGGAGGGGATCGCGAGGAGCCCGCCGGGGAGTTCGAATCCTCACTGGACATGCTGGAAGTGCTCGTGGAGCTGGACCACTCGTTCGAGGATATCGGCATCACCGGCTATCCCGAGGGCCACGATTTCATCAGCGACGACGAGCTGTACGAGGCTCTCGAGGCTAAGCAGGACCACGCGACGTACATCGTGACCCAGCTGTGTTACGACCCTGCGGCCGTCCTCGGGTGGATCGAGGAGATCCGCGACCGAGGTATCGACCTTACCGTCGAGATCGGCATCCCGGGTGTAATGAACTACAAGCGATTGATGGGCATCTCCCGGAAGGTTGGGGTTGGCGACTCGGTGAAGTTCCTCCAGAAGACGACGGGCATCATGGCCACGGTCAAAAGCATCGTGGGCTCCCGCGGCAACTACACCCCAGACAGGCTGGTCGAGGGGCTGGCACCGTATGCCGAGGACCCGGAGTACGACATCGGCGGGCTCCACATCTACACGTTCAACCAGACCCCGGACACGGAGTCCTGGCGGCTCGGTCGACTGGCCGACTAGGCTGAGACTCGAAGCTGCTCGATGGCTGCTGCGGCCCTCGTCTCTATCTCTTGGACGTGCTCGACGAGCCCGGCCGGCACCGCCGTCTCGCTCATCGCGGCGACGTTCGCGTCGATCGTCACCTGTGTTGCCTGGTAAGCCCCATGAGCGAGCAGTCCCCCCATGCGCCCGTCGACCGCGACCGGCCCCTCGGTCACCCGCAACACGGCGGTTCCCAGGATGGTCACGTCGACGAGCGCTCGGGCGATCGCAACCGGCACCTCCAGGGCGCGTTGCATCGGGCCATCGAGCGCGGTGGGGGCCATCTCGGGGCCGAACGTCTCCTCGGCGACCACCGCGTCGGTCTCCGCGAGATCGAGCAGGCGACGTCGCCGGCTGCGGAGTGCCTCGCGGAGCGATACCACGTCGGAGTCAGCGGCGGTCGGTGCTGGGGAGAGTGAGAGTGGCTCCAGGGCGACCGGCGCCGGGTTCGCGGCGTGTATTCGTGCCATCTCACAGAGCGACGCGCCTGCAGCGCCGACGATCGCCACCGTCGAACCACCGGCAGGAGCGACCGCAGGAGAGGCCACCGACGAGAGATATGCCTCGATCGAACGAGCGGTGTGGTTCACGACCGAGAGCGGAGAGCCCAAACTAAAGCCCTTGCGTGGCCGTGGCTCGCCGGGTGGTAAAAAAAGAGAAGTCGCAAGCGGCCGTCGCGACCTGATCAGTCGTCGCCTTCGATCTCGGTGCGAGCGTTCAGCTTTGCCTGCTCGCGTGCACTCGGGTTGACTGACTCTTTGAACGGAACCTTCGCTGCGGTCGCGTAGACGGGCTCGCCGGCCTCGTCGGAGTACTCCTCGGGGAGGTGGACGTTGAACTCCAGGTCCAGCTCCTCGTCGTACACCGCGTCGTTCAGCGGCACGTCCGAGGCTTCCTGGACCATCTCGGCGGGGACGAACCCCATCCCGATGTTCGTCTCGAGATCCGGGTTGTACCACGGCGACGTCAGGTAGCCACACTCCTCACCGCTCTCGGGCTCCGAGATCAGCCAGAAGTCGGGGGCGTACTCTCGGATGGGCTCGCCAGCCATCTTCAGGCCGATCATCTTGTGCGTGAACGGGAACTCACCGGCCTCGATCTTGGACTGCTGGGCCTCGAGAGCCTCCTTGCCGATGTAGTCGGCCTCCTTGTCTGCCTGCACGTGGTAGCCGAGATTGACCTGGAACGGCGAGGTCTCGTGGTCGAGATCCTGTCCCCAGGACATGATTCCGGCCGCGATGCGTCGGTGGTGACCGGGCGCGATCTGCATCCCTCCGTGGGCCTTCACGCTGTCGAGCACCGGATCCCAGACGCGCTCGGCGTTCATCGATGCGTCTCGCACGTAGATCTCGTACCCCTCCTCGCCGGAGAAGCCGGTCTGGCTGATCAGGACCGACGCGCCGTCGATCTCTGCGTCCATCAGACCGTAGTACGGAATCTCGCCGACCTCCTCGCCGACGACGTCGACCATGACGTCCTTGGAGAGAGGGCCCTGGATCTGCATCGGTGCGACATCGATCTCTTCGATCTCGACGTCGAACTTCTCACCGACGTTCACTCCCTGGAGCCACTGCATCAGGGTGTTGTCCGACAGCGAGAACCAGAACTCGTCTTCCTCCGGGCGCAGCAACACCGGGTCGTTGAGCACGCCACCCTTCTCGTTGCAGAGGATGACGTACTTGCCGTCCATCGCATCCATCGACGTCACGTCACGCGTGACGACGTAGTTGGTGAACGCCTCGGCGTCGGGGCCTTTCACACGGATCTGTCGCTCGACGGCGACGTCCCACAGGGTGACGCTGTTGGTCAGCGCCTCGTACTCTGCCATCGGCCCACCATCCTCGTCTGCGACGAGCCCACGGGGGTGGTAGAGTCGGTTGTAAACTGTACATCTGTACGCGCCCTCCTCGTTGAACGACTTGTGGAAAAACGGCGACTTCCGGACCCTGGTCGAGACCAGCATCTCGATGCCTGGGTCTCCAGTCTGGCGGAGGTTCCGTGGTACCGTCCGGTCTGACTGGTCAACACTCGGGTGGTTTGGGTGGTCTTGTTCGTTCGACATTCGGCGGGAACGTGACCCCACCTCCTCATAAGTAATTGCCTTGAGGGGTCAAGGGGTTTAATGCCGGGACGATGATTTTGCCGCCAATCGCGTGAATTCATCATCAAGAATCGCTCGGGACGCCCGAGAGCCCCCCGAGAGGCCGCCGGATGGGCGCCACGCGCACCGAGTCAGCGCCCGACCCACCACGGGCTGCCGGGCTCAGCTGTCGGAGCTGGAGTCATCGCCCACCGTCGCGGCCACGAGATTTCGAACACCGCGGCGAAGACGGCCGCTCATCGCCGTCGAGGAGAGATCGAGCTCTTCAGCCAGATCACTCAACGAGTTGTCCCGCGGTTCGTTGAAGTACCCGCCCTCGTAGGCGGCGGTGACCGCCTCTTTCTGTTCGTCCGTCAGCCCGTAGGATGCATCACCGAGCGTGCCACTCTGGCCGTAGATTTCGAGGATGTCAAGCGAGATATCGTTCGAGCGGGCGAACTGCCAGATGGTGTTCAGCGCCTCGCGATCCGGGAGCTGGACCTGGATGACCCAGCCGGGTCCTTTCGTCCGTGTCTGTAGCGTGAACCCATTGACGGCCGTCACCACGGGACTGAGAAGCTTGGCCTCGGCCGAGTGTTCGATGTAGAAGATGCCGCTGCCGTCCGTCCAGTCGACACACTCGAACGATGCGACCGTCGGGTCGGCCTCGAGGGTGCTCTCGAGAGCCGACCGCTCGTCATACTCGATGAGGAACGGAAAAACGATTGCCCCCGGGTCGGTGTTTTGCTGGGCGATCACCTGTATCCCGATATCGTCGAGTCGGGTGAGCGTCGGCACTAGAGCCAGATTCTCGTGAGCGACATCGAGTTTTACTGTGATTGACATGGCTCGACCCCGGCTCACCGATGGGCAACGCGGCGGGCCGCCCAAGCAGGGGTGTCCGTAATACGGCGATGGGCTACATAATGGTGACCTCTGTGTGGCGGCTGCCTCGCCCGTCGGGCCATGGAGTCGCTTGATCGGACCTCCCTGCCCAGCTCCACGGTCGAGCGGCGGCGGGCCGACCGGAACGACTTCACCGGCGAACCGAGTGGCGTTGTCTGTGCGGGAGTCGACACGCGGGATCGTTTATGTCCTCGGTGCGACGGCGGGGTTCGGCACGATCGGAATCTTCGGTGAGCTCGCCCTCCGGGCCGAGATCGCTCTGAGTACGCTGCTACCGGTGCGGTTCGTGGTCGCACTCGGCATTCTTGCCGGCATCGCAGTTCTCAGAGGCTGGGCCTGGCCGGCCTCCTCGCTCGAGTGGGGGGCGACGCTGGCACTCGGGGTCGTCTACACGGGCATGACGGTGCTCTATTTCAGCTCGCTGGTGTATCTCACCGCCGGTCTCGCGACGATCGTTCTCTACACCTACCCGACCATGGTCGTCGTGTTGGCGGTATGGCTGCTCGAGGAGGCCCTGACACGACTGCGGGTACTCGCGCTCGTGCTGGCCACGGCCGGAGTCGCCATCGTCGTCGGAGCCGATCTGGCGGCCGTCGCGCCGGTGGGCATCGGCCTGGCGCTCGGGGCCGCCATCTGCTATGCCGTCTACACCCTGGGGAGCCGCCGGCTCTCACCGGTGATACGGCCACGGCCATTGATGATCGGCGTGTTGCTGGGGACGACCCTGAGCATGGCCGGCTACGGCGCGCTCGACGGTGGGCTAGCACTGCCCGTCGGGAGCGCCCAGTGGGAGATCGTGCTCGGGCTGGCACTGCTCTCGACGGTGGTTCCCCACCTGCTGTTCTACGAGGGTGTCGCGCGACTCCAAGCCTCGCAGGTGGGCGTCCTGAGTACGACCGAGGTGCTGGTGACCGTGCTGCTCGGAGTGGTGCTGCTCGGCGAGCCGGTCACGACAGTGCTGGTGGGTGGTGGTCTGCTGGTCGTCGCTGGCGTGCTGTTGGTCAACGCCGATCGACCGACCGAGGCGGCCCCCGGCGCCAGGGACCACTAGGTGTGACCTGGCGGTCGTGGCGCAAGCGGCCCGTGCGGCCACGGCCGTCCCGCAACTCTGTGACCCAGCTTTGGTTGTGCTCGGCGTCGGAGGCGGGCCCGTATGGCCGTGGCTGTCGGTGGAAACCCATTCTTGATCGGCATCGCCGGCTGGATCGTTCTTGCCACCGGGCTCTCGTTCTCTGCGCTGTGGTACTACTACTTCCTCGAGCGGGCAGGCTGACCGGGCGCAACCCCCCGGGATGCTCGATCTGGCCGACCGGATTCATATGCGAAACCTCAGTACGGTGATCGCTCTACTGACACGTATAGCGTGTCCAGAGTGCCCATCGCCCAAAGATTCGCATCGTGAATGTGGGCGACGCGACGCCACCTCAGACCCGCACGCGCCTGGAGCGATGGCAACTGATCGGCGGGGCGACCCTGATGTCCGCTGCCCTGGCGGCCTACGAGATCGTTCCGGCGAGCGTGACACCGATCATTCGGGATTCGCTGGGTGTCAGTGGCACCGCGGTCGGGTTCCTCGTTGGCATAATGTTCGGCACTGCCATGGTGGTCAGTCTCCCGGTAGGGCTCGTGCTCGACCGGCAGAACAGCCGACGCGCCATCCTGCTTGCAGTCCTGATCGCTCTCGGGGCGGGCGTGTTCGGCTGGCTAGCCGGGCAGCGCGGTGAGTACTGGCCGCTCGTCGGCTCGCGTATCGTCGGTGGAGCGGCGTACACCGTCGTCTGGAACGCGGGTATCGACATCGTGGGGCGTGCCGCCGGAGGGCGCCGAGCGACAGCGGTCGGCGTGTTCACCGCGAGCGGGCCCATCGGCTTTGCGGTCGGACAGGGAGCGGGCCCGTTCATCGCGGTCGAATACGGCTGGCCGGCGATCTTTCTGGTGTTTACGGGGATACCGGTGGTCGGGTTGGCGCTGTTCTGGCGGGCGAGTCGAGGGCTCGGCCAGACCACCGGCACACCCCCCTCGCCCGCCGAGCTCGTCCGGGTGATCCGCGATCCCGACATCATCTCGATCGGGCTGCTTGGCTTCCTGGGCTACGGGCTCTATCTGTTCGTCAACAGCTGGGGAGCGACCTATCTCACGGAGGATCTGGGGCTGGCACTCGAGGTGAGCGGGCTCATCGTCGCGGTGTTTCCAGCAGTGGGGGTGGTCGCCAGAACAGCCAGCGGGCCCATCTCCGAGCGACTGTTCGCCGGCCGTCGCCGACCCGTCGTCGTCGGCTCGTTTCTGGTCGCCGCGCCGATTCTGCTGCTGTTCACCCGGCTCGAGAGCATCGGCGTGTTGATACTGGCGCTGTTCACCGCTGGGTTTGCCATCCAGACCACGCTCGGGCTCTCGTTTACCTACGTCCAGGAGCTCGTGGGTCCGCGCGTCGCGGCCACCGCCGTAGCGTTTCAGACGAGTGTGAGTCTGGCAGGTGCCTTTCTCGCACCAACGATCGCCGGAGGGGCGATCGAGCGATGGGGGTTCGAACCGGCGTTTCTGGGCGCCGGCGCGCTGGCGATCGCCGGTGTGGCCGTCGCGTATAGGATGCCGAAGCCGTCGCGAGCAGCGGGCAGCCGGTGACCGACGGCGGGCAGCAGGTGTCCCTGGCCACCCGGCCTCTGAGGGCGTGGCCGGGTGGCTCGTAATCAGGGGATGGCTTTAGACCGCGCATGCAGAAGAGAGGACATGGAACGGATTGCGGGGACGATCATCGCAGGGGAGTCCCTCGAGCCGATCGAGGGGCGGGTCGTGATCGAGGAGGGACGGATCACGGCCGTCGAGGAGGCCACGCTTTCTCCGGACCAGGCGGCGCGGATCGTCCTGCCAGCGTTCGTCAACGCTCACACACACGTTGGCGATTCCGTGGCGAAGGAGGCTGCCGTGGGGCTGGGGCTGGAGCCGGCGGTGGTCCCGCCGGACAGTCTGAAACACAGGCGGCTGGCGGCTGCCGACCAGGAGACGCTGATCGCCGAGATGCGCCGCAGTCTCAGATTCATGCATCAGACGGGGACCGCCGCGTTCCTGGATTTCCGAGAGTTTGGCGTCGGCGGCGCCCGGGCGCTCCGGCGGGCTGCCCGTGAGATACCGATCGACGCGTTCGTGTTTGGAAGCGACGAGCCGGCGGTGCTCGACACCGCAGAGGGGTTCGGAGCGAGCGGGGCGACCGACCGTGAGTTTGGCGCCGAGCGAGCGACGGCCCGCGAGCGCGGGCGACCGTTCGCGATCCACGCCGGCGAGCCGGACGCGAGCGATATCCATCCGGCGCTGGACCTCGAGCCCGACCTGCTGGTCCACATGGTCCACGCCGAGCCCGAACATCTCCAGCGGGTCGCCGAGCAGGGTGTCCCCATCGCCGTCTGCCCGCGAGCCAATCAGGTCCTCGACGTCGGCCGGCCGCCCGTACAGCGACTGTTAGAGTATACGGACGTGGCGCTGGGCACGGACAACGTGATGCTCAACTCCCCATCGATGTTTCGAGAGATGGCCTTCACGGCCAAACGGTTCGACCTCTCCTCCCGGACCGTGCTTCGGATGGCTACGCGAGCCGGTGCACGGGCCGTCGGGCTCGAGTGTGGGGTGATCGAGCCGGGCATGCGTGCAGCACTGCAGGTTGTCGATGGTGGCTCTGACAACCTCGCTGCGGTGGCCGACCCGCTGGACGCCGTCGTGCGACGGGCGGGCCCGTCGGACGTCGATCGCGTGATCTGGGCAGAGTCGTGACGCCCAGTCTGCCGGTCTCGCGGAACCCTGGTCGCTGAGCCCCAGAGCCCAGACCGGCTTTGTGGGTGGGCCACCTACGACGACCATGGACAACTCTGTGGCCCCGAGCACCGACGTCGACCCGATTGCGCTCCACGAGGCGCTGGTCGACGTCCACGGGGTGCCGGCGGAAGCACACTCCGAGGATGGCGTCCGCCAGCTTCTCACGACGATCCTCTCACAGAACGTCGCCGATGCACAGACCGCACAGGCAGCCAGAGAGCTCTATGCGGCCTACCCCACCAACGACGCGATTCGGACGGCCGGCCACGAACAGCTCGCAGAGACGATCGCCGTCGCGGGGCTGAAGAATCAGAAGGCAGCCAGGATTCAACGGTCGCTCGAGCGGATCCGCGAGCAGACGGGTGGGGAGTACACGCTCGAGTTTCTCGAAGCGATGTCGACCGAGAGCGCCCATGGGTGGCTGACCGATATCAAGGGGATCGGCCCCAAGACGGCCAGTGTCGTGCTCAACTTCCACTTCAGACGACCGACGATGGCCGTCGATACACACGTCGACCGTCTCGCGAAACGCTACGGACTCGTCGAGGAGCCGGCGAGCAACGAACGTGTCCACGAGCTGCTCAACGAGCTGGTCCCGGACGAGCTGAAGTATCCGTTGCACGTGTTACTGATTCAGCACGGCAAGCAGTACTGCTCGGCACGCAGCCCCGACTGTGCGAACCCGGTCTGCGAGCAGTTCTGTGACTGTGAAGGCTGCCGGTCCGAGGCCGCCGCGGAGTCCTGAGATGGAGCTCGAACGCTCGCGATCACACCGCCGGAACACCGAGCGAGGCGGCCGACGGGCCCGGGCTCGGAGGGGTGGCTGCCTGTGAGCGACTCGCGAATGCCAGGTGAGCCCCTAGGGCCGCTGGCCCTGCAGGCCGACCGACTGTTGGCCCATCACGGCTATGCGATCGCTGCCACGATCGATGCGATCGACGAGGCGATCCCCGGTATCGGAGGGCTGTTCGACCCGAACACGGAGGATGCGGCCAGGCGAGCAGCTATCGAGCGACTGCTCGGGAGAGACCCCCCCGTGCGAACGCCCGAGCCGGTCGCGGGAGATCGGCTCGTCCTCTATGTCGACGGCAGCTCTCGTGGCAATCCAGGCCCAGCGGGGGCGGGCGCGGTCGTGATCGATGGCGCTCTAACCCCGCCTGGAGAGACACAGCTCCCGCAGGGGCTGGCGACGCTCGCCGAGTTGGGTCGCCCCGTGGGTGCTAACAGCAACAACAACGTCGCCGAGTATGCAGCCTTGCAGCTGGGGCTCGAGGGGCTGTTAGAGCGCTATGCCGTCGACTGGCTCGAGGTACGGATCGACTCGATGACGGTCGTCAGGCCCGTGTGGGCCGACGGGGCGGCTCATCCGGGCTGTGATGGATACCTGCGTGCAATCCGGGCGTTGCTCGATCGGATCCCCGAGCACAGCTGGACACACCTGGCCGACGCGGAGCCGAACCCCGCCGACGCGGTCGCGACCGTCGGGGCCGATATCGCATCGCTGGGCCCCTGAGCCGGGCCGCTGCCGTCTCCCGAAACAGCGACACCGCAGACCCGTGGCCACCCGGGCTAGAGTCCGTAGTGGCTCGCGACGGGGTCGGCCAGCCCGAGCGCCTCCAGCCGCGCGGTCGGGACGAGCATCGACAGCTGGACCACGCCGGGGAGTCTGGCGATCTCCACGCCACCCGAGAATGTACACCGCGACCGGACCTCCCCTTCGGAGATCTCGAGTAGCTGGCCGGCACGGTCGAACGCGTTCTCCGTGGCCTCGTTGATGGTCGCGCCCGAGCCGATGAACTGGACCGGGGCGGCCTCCTGGAGCGTCTCGACGTCGTGCTCCGTGGCGACGGTCTCGCCGGCCGCCCGCTCGGCCGCCGAGTAGGGCTGGGCGATCTGTGGCAGGTCGCTCTCGTTTGGTAGCAACAGCGGCCCCGGAAGCTCGAGGCCCTTGATCACCTCGACCTCGAGTTCGGTCCGGCCGCTCACGTCGGTCGTGTGAAGCGACAGCTCCCCGTCGCCCTGGTTCGCATGCAGATCACCCACGTAGAGCCCCGCCCCGTCGACTCTGACCGGGCAGAGCAGCGTCGCCCCGGCCCGAACATCGTTCGAGTCGAGATGACCGTCCGTCCGGTCGGCCAACGCCGCCTCGTCCGGAAGCCCCCACTCGTGGTCGGCACCGAGCAGGAACTGCCCGAAGTCACCCGCGTTGTGCGAGTCGGGGAACTCCCGTGCCGGGGTCGTCCCGATGTTGCCGATGAACGGCCGCAGCCGGCCGAGCGTGCCCGGCATCTCGTCGGGCGCGTACAGCAATACAGGGTGTTGCCTGGACGCCGACGGGAGCTGCATCGCCTCGTGTGCCGATTCGGCAAGCCGGGTGGCCCCCTGCTCGCCGACGGTCACACCGACGGTTCGGTCCTCGTCGAACGCCACGGTGTAGCCGTACTCGAAGCCGAACGAGGAGGCGTTGGCCCCACACTCGGCACACCGGATCGCCCCCTCGCCGATCCCCTCGACGACGCTCTCGGGCCAGGGAGTCTCACAGGAGGGACAGACGTGGTCGACGAACGGGTCGTCGCCGAACGCCTCCTCGCGTTCTGCCATGCTCCCCGTCGAGGTGGCGACGCTGGTGACCTCGACGTCCTTGATCCGGACCAGGAGGGCATCGCCCACCTCAGCGTTCTCGACGCGGATCGGACGGGTCACCTCGTGGCCCCCGCGGAACTCTGGGGTTATCATCGGCCCCCAGCACGCCGGTGGTGTGTGCGTCCGAACGGTCCCTCCATCCGCGACGGTGCCTGCCCACTCCTGGTCGGGGCCGACGAGCCCGCGGGTGAACTCCTCGACCTCGAGCTCCTCTTTGATCTGCTGTGACATCTGTGACTGTGACAAACACAGGCAAGCTTAAAGACTGGTCGGCCGGCCGCGTACATGATGTGCCCGCCGCCACTAGATGGTGTATGAGCCAGGACCCAGACACGAACCGGCGGGGCTGGGCCCGACGAACGAGAAAGTTCTCACCGTCGTACTACGCCGATATCGGCCCCAACGAGGTATCCGAGACGCTGGTGAACGTGTTCGACCACTACCTCCCGCCCGCCGCACGCATCCTGGAGGTCGGGTGTAGCTCGGGGCGACATCTCGAGCAGCTGCGGCAGGCCGGCCGGTACCAGCTGGCAGGCATCGACCTGAACCCGGATGCGTTCAGCGTGATGCGCGAGCGGTATCCCACGCTGGCCAGCGAGGGCCAGTTCTGTGTCGGCGCGATCGAGACGCTGGTGCCGATGTTCGAGGATCGCTGGTTCGATGCGGTGTACTCCGTCGAGACGCTCCAACACGTGCACCCCGACGATACGGCCGTCTTCGACCGGCTCAAACGGGTGACCGACGACCTCCTGATCACCGCGGAGAACGAAGGCAACGGACCGGATAGAGGCGGGAGACAGACCCCCCTCAGCATGGTTGACGACGGAGCCGAGGAGTTTCCGCTGTTCTACCGTGACTGGTATCGTGAGTTCACGGATCTCGGGATGGCGCAGCTGCTCGTCGAACCCGGCGCCCGGGACACGATCAGGGTGTTCCGCCGCTCTTAATCCTCGGCGATCGGCTCGACGGAGTCGACCAGCTGCTTGCCGACCGACCGCTCGGTTCCGTCTGGCAGCGTCAGTGAGTACATGCTTCCGAAGTCCTCGCACACTGCGACCCGGAGCGTCGTCTCCTCGCCCTCGGTCAGTTCGTGAGGCTCGGCAAAGGTTACTACGTGAGTTGGGTCTGGCACGACCTCTCGTTGAGGGCTCGGACATGAGACCTCTGGCATCCCGGCAAGTCGGTGCCAGCACTCCCGAGACGTACCGATCGCAGCCAGCCTCAGGCGCAGTTTGCCGCCGACAGCAGCGAACGGTCCTCCTCGTCCTCGACGGTCACGTCGGGGACCGGAAGTGGCTCGCCCGATTCGTCGACGGCCACCATCGTGAAACAGGCGGAGGTCGTCATCTCGCTGTCCGTCGAGGTCGGCGGTCGGCTCTCGACGGTCACCTGGACCTCCAGGCTCGTCTCGCCCGTATCGTAGACGTAGGCCGTCGTTTCGGCGACGTGTCCGACCGGCACGGGGCGCCGAAAGTTCACGCTGCCGATGCGGGCGGTCACGCAGAGCTCACCGGCGACACCCATCGCTGAGACCGCAGCGAGCTCGTCCATCAGTTTGACGACCTCCCCACCGTGGGCGGTCTGGTAGTTGTTCGCCTGGTTGGGTTGGATGCGGTCCGTGGACGTGACTCGGGTGTCGTGAATCGGCATGGCCATGGGCAACCTTCGGGCCGGGCAGTCGAGTGGTTGGCGGTGTGGACCCGCCGTCGGAGACAGCCGCTGGCAGTGATACGGAAATCAATTAATCCAGAAGACCCCAGAGTGGATGTGTCCTGGGCCCGATTCTTGGCCAACGGTCTCGCGGCGGCAAACATCATACAGAGCAATCGGCTCAGTCGGACGGTCGATCTCTCGTGGCCACGAATCGTCACCGGCTTTGCGATCATGTCAAAGCGGACGGTCGATCTGGCGATCGTCGGCCTGGCGGTCGGCGCCGAGGCCGTGGCGGGCCTTACCGTCGCCAACGCGTTCTGGATGGTGGGAAAGTTCGCATTCATCGGCCTGGCAGGGGGGACGCTCTCGCTCGTCTCACAGAACGTTGGCGGTGAGGAGACAGAGCGTGCCCGGCGGGTGGTCGTCGCCAGCCTGGTGATTGCCGCCGCGCTCGCGATCCCGCTCGTCGGGCTGTTCGGCCTGTACGCAACGCCGTTGATCGGGCTGGTTGGTGGTGGTGCGCTCGCGACCGGGTACGGAGCCATCTACCTCACGCTGATCGCCCCCGGCGTGCTGTTCGAGGCGCTGAATCTGGTCGCCTCACGCAGCTACGCTGGCGTCGGGGATACACGGACGCCGATGGTGTTCCGTGCGGCTGGCGCTGCGTTGAACATCGTGTTCAGTGCCGGTCTCGTGTTCGGGCTGGGATGGGGTGTCGCGGGGGCAGCCGTCGGGACGACCGTCTCGACGGCGCTGGTCGCGGTCATCTTCGCCTGGGGGATGACCGGCCGGAGCTACTTCGGCAGCGGAGCCAGCCCGATCCCGATCGGCTGGATCTGGCCGGATCGGGTGCTGATCGGCCAGCTCGCACGGGTCGCGACGCCGCTGGTGGCCCGGCGGGCCGCCCAGGGGCTGGCCGTCTTTCCGTTGCTCGCGATCGCAGCGACGTTCGGGCCGGTCGTACTGGCCGCGATCGGCGTTGCACGACAGGTCCGAGCCCTGCTGGGGAGTCTCAGCTGGGGGTTCTCGATCGCAGCCTCGACGCTGGTCGGCCAGGCGCTGGGCGCCGACGACGAACCGCTCGCGGTGGCCTATGGAACCGAGATCACCAGGCTCTCACTGGCGGTGTACGTGCTCGGGGCGGCGCTGGTCGTCGGGTTGGCCGACCCGATCGCCGCCATCTTCGTCGCCGACATGACGGGGACGGCCGCGATGTTCGTCACGTTCGCCGCGCTCTCCGCGATCCCGCTCGGGGTCGACGGATCGATCACCGGCGCGTTACGGGGGGCGGGTGATACGAGAGTCCCGTTTCTCGCGACGCTCGCCGGGCTCTACGTGGTCGCTCTCCCTGTCGCCTGGCTGGGGACCGTCTCCGAGCTGGGAGCGACGGCACTACTGGTGGCGCTGCTCGCCGAGACCGGCGTGCCGGTGCTGGTGAACGTCCTCAGATTCGAGACCGGCGCCTGGCTCGTGGTGAGCCGATCATATCGGCCAGAGTCCGCCTCCGGTGACTGAGCGCGACACGCTCGGGCCACGGTCGAGCCCCGTCGTTCAGGAGCGCCGCGTTGCGAGCTCGACGCTGGTGGCTGTGTATCGGTAGCGTCTGCCACCCCACTCGAACTCCTCGACCAGCACGCCCAGACCGAGGACCAGGGGCGCTAGGACGAACGCCGGCCACGCCAGCAGATAGTTGCGCCCCCGGAGCCCGTAGCGACGATAGAGCAGCGCCACCAGCGCGGTCACGGGTGGGGCCGTCAGGATGGGGTTGAGCAGCCCGAGAACGGACAGCGCCACCGTCGCGATCATCGCGAGGGTGTAGCCCTCGTTGAGCCAGACGATGCGACCAAACCGGACCACACGGTTGTAGACCGATCGGGCATCGCCCGGCACCTCAACGTGGGTGATAAGTGCTGTGACGGGGTGGACGGTCTCGAGCCGCTGTGTGAGCAGATAGTCGTCGCTCAACACGGTCCGAAGCTCCTCGGCGAACGCCGAGACGCTCGTCGTCAGCTCCGTGCGGGTGAACGTCACACCACCGCCCCAGGCGATGTTCTCGACACTCCCCAGCTGGTGGTAGAGCCCCACCAGAAACAGCACCGCGAACCAGGGCTCGACCACTCGCCACCACCGGCTACCCGCAAACAGTGGGATCGCCGTCGCGGGCCCGTGTGTCTCGCCAGCCGCGATCAGCGTCTCCAACCAGTCGGCCTCGCGGCTGAAATCGTCGTCCGTCCAGACCAGCCGGTCGTGGCTGGCCGCCTCCATCCCCAGCGCCAGGGCGTTCGCTTTGCCAGAACAGGAGTCGGGCTCGCCCGCGACCAGGATACGGACACCTGCAGGGGGCGTGACAGCCGCGACGGGGTCGCTCTCGGAGTCACAGAGCACCAGCAGCTCGTCGGCGGGCCCCAACATGGCCGAGAGCTGGTCGCAGGCGCGCCCCCATCGTGTCGTCGGCAACAGCACACTCACGGGCGCTCGATCATCTTCCATCGTGTCTTAGGGCTCGTTGGTCCGACCCCCTTATCAACCGCGTGCCAGCGGACTCTTATCGGGGTCGGCCGAACGGAATCTATGCGCCGGAGAGCGATGTTGCGGCTGACGGCGGTGGGGGTGGCTGGCGCCACGGCGGGGTGTCTGTCAGGACGGGAGATCGGTGGAGAGACGACGATGGGCGGGGGAGACCGAGCGTACAGCGTCGCCGAGCCGTTCACCGGGCTCTCCAGTCCGTGGGGGGTGACGCCGCTGCCCGACGAGTCGGGGCTGTTGGTCACCGAGCAGGGAGGACAGCTCCTGCTCGGTGATCCGGCTAGCGGCGCCCTGACCGAGATCGCTGGGGGACCGACGGTCGACGCACGCCAGCAGGGCGGGCTGCTGGACGTGACACTCCACCCCGCGTTCGCGACGACGGGGCTCGTCTATCTCACCTACACCGTCGGCGGCGCGGACGGGACGACGACGACCGCCGTCGGCCGAGGCCGCCTCGATCGCGCGGCCGGCCGGCTCGATGCGTTCGAGACGATCTACGAGGCCCGACCGTTCGTGGACTCGACCGCCCACTACGGCTCGCGGGCCGTGTTCGACGCCGCCGGCTATCTGTTCGTGAGCGTCGGAGACCGGCAGTTCAAGAACTTCGGCCCCGGCCACGTCGGCCAGACGCTCGACGACGATCTCGGGTGTGTGCTCCGTCTCGAGCCCGATGGGTCGATACCGACCGACAACCCGTTTGCATCCGACCCGATCGCCAGTGGGGCGATCTACAGTCTCGGCCATCGGAACCCCCAGGGGTTGGCTATCCACCCGACGACGGGCGCGATCTGGGAGTCCGAGTACGGCGAGGAGGATGGTGACGAGATCAACATCTTACAGGCGGGAGCCAACTACGGCTGGCCCGTCGCGGACAACTCCTGTCTGTACGGCACGGACGAGCAGATCGGACAGTCCCACGCCGAGCGCGACGACGTGGTCGGGCCGGTGTTCGACTGGCCCTGTGGGACCGGTGGGTTCCCCCCGTCCGGCACGAGCTTCTACGACGGGGAGGCGTTTCCCGACTGGCAGGGCGATCTCCTCGTGGCGGGGACCGCCGGAGAGCGGCTGGCGCATCTGGCCGTCGATGGGCAGACGGTCACCGAGCGGCCGTCACTGCTCGCCGACCGGCAACAGCGGCTGCGTGATGTGGCGGTCGGCCCGCGGTCGGGGGCGATATACGTCGCCGTCGACGCCGACCCGGCACCCATTCTCAAGCTCACCCCGGGCGGCTGACCCCACGCACGGTCACAGCGCCTCTCTGTGATGTAGGCTCCGACGGTTGAGCTCGGCCACCCGTTCGGGGTCACCCTGCATCGATTCGGCGAGCGCGATCGCAGCGCGGAGCTGCTCGGCGGTCAGCGACCGGACCGCAGGCCGTCCCGGTATCTCCTCGTACCAGACGTCGCCGACGAGATTGTCCAACACGATCCGCTGGAAGCAGTGATCCTCCGAGACCGGCCACTCGGAGGTCGCCTCCGCTGGAAGCACCGACCCCGTCAGCCGGAGGTAGGTTTGCCGCAGTGCCGTCGTGTCCTCAAGCATGGGTCGAGACGGAGAGCCATGGTGTGTGCAGCTGAGCGTGGCCAGCCGAGCGCCGGAGCGACATTGAGGGTGGTCGGGCGGGCGCCCGGAAAGTGCTGTGGCGGGCGTGGCGAAACTGAAACGAGACCGCACCGGCACAACGCTCAGTGTGCCGGGGGTCGTACCGACGCACATCACTCCAGAGGAACAGCCCGCCACGCCGGCCCGACAGACCGCCGAGTTCCCGCCCTCGCTCCAGGTGGCGTTCGATGCGAGTGTCCACTACGGGCCCGACCACGCACGGCCCGACTCCGGAGCTATCGGCTTTCTCATGGAGGAGGGGATGACCGTCCACCTGCGCCGATCGGAGAGAGTGCCCCATCTGGTCTCCTCGACGGCACTGGAGTATCGGGCGCTGCTCGCGGCGGTCCGGGCCGTCAGGGAGCGGTTCGATCGTGTCGCCTCGCTGCATATCCAGGGTGACGCCGATGTCGTGTTGGACGCCGTCGAGCAGAGCGTCGACTTCTGGCCGAGCGGGAGCATCGAGCAGCGTCGTACTCGGTCGATACAGCAGCTCATAGCGCCCATCCACACCGTGACCTACCAGCGGGTGCCCAGAGAGCTCAACGAGCGTGCACACGAGCTGGCACAGGCAGGCCACCGGTGCTAGCCCGGCCCCGTTCACGATCACCCGGCCCGGCCGACACGTTCGACGGTCCGTTCACCACAGGCTTGACATCGAACGCCGACACGAGAGCCCTCGAAGGTCACCAGTCGCACCCACGGATGCTCGCACGCGGGACAGCGAATCCAGCTCGGCAGCGCGTGGTGGCTCTCCTCGCTCATCTCCCCTGCAGATACCAGCGTATCTCCTCGCCACGCATGCGGCGACACTCGGCGCCCTCGAGGTTCCGCATCACCCCCGCAGCCGTGGTCGGGTCAAGCGCCGTCGCCCGCGCCAGCCCGGCGAGCGTGACGACACGCTGTCCGCGTCGCCGGCGACCCGCCAGCTCCCCGCGGACCCGTCGTTCGGCCGCCGCTACGATCCCTGCTGCCACCGGTCGTCGGTTCTCTCCGGTCATCGGTCACCGGCACTCCGAGGAGCCAGCGTATGGGTCTCGGTGTGTCCCTTCCGGAACTGCCGATTTCCCGCGAGCGGCGGTGACCCCCGCATCCGACGGGACCGACCGAGGGTGGACGGCCGGCCGTATCGGCGATATCGGAACTATCGGAAGCCCCACGATTCCACTTATGTCGGCCGGCGCGAAACCGACCACATGATTCTGGATGCGCGGGTGCTGGACCCGGAGTTCGTCCCTCGCGAGGTGGTCCACAGAGACAGCGAGGTCGATGCCCTCTCGAACGCGCTCTCGCCAGTGACCGACGGCGAGCCGGCCGATACGGCGCTGTTGTTCGGCCCGAGCGGCACCGGCAAGACCTGTCTGGCCCGCTACACCGTCGGGCAGCTCCGAGAGACGGTGATCGACGTCCGCACCCAGTACGTCAACTGCTGGCAGAACTACTCGCGATATCGCGTGCTCTACAGCATCCTCGAAGGGCTCGACCGGACCATCGACATCCACCGGCAGTCGACGCCCACCGACGTGCTGCTCGAGCGGGTCCAGGCCTACGACGGCCCCCCGTTTGTCGTCGTGCTCGACGAGGTCGACCAGCTCGAGGACACCGGTGTGCTGTACGACCTCTATCGCACACACGGGGTCTCGATGGTGCTCGTCGCAAACCGCGAGGAGGATCTCTTCGCCGGGCTGGACGACCGGCTGGTCAGCCGACTCCACGGCTCACAACGGGTGCGATTCGAGAAGTACGGCGTCGACGAGCTGGCAGCGATCCTTCGAGCGCGGGTCATCAGGGGGCTGACCGAGGACGCGGTCGACGATGCCAACCTCCGATACATCGCCGACGCCGCGGCCGGCGATGCCCGGATCGCGATCTCGACGCTCCGGACGGCCGCCCGCGTGGCCGACCGCCAGGGGATGGACTCGCTGCCGGAGTCGGTGATCGTCGACGCCGTGCCAGAGGCCCGCGAGGAGATCCAGCGGAAGAACCTCGACCAGCTCAAACCCCACCAGAAGGTGCTCTACGAGATCATCGAGGAACACGAGACGATCGCACCGGGCACGCTCTACGAGCGCTACCGAGAGCAGGTGGCCGACCCGCGGTCCGATCGGACGCTACGCACGTATCTGAACAAGCTCGCGACCTACGATCTCGTGGTGCCAGAGGGGGAGAATCGTGGGCGGATCTATCGGCTCGCCAGCCAGGAGTCCTGAGCCGGAACGGGGAAAGCGGAGACTCGAATCGGAACGGACAGCTCGCCTCGTCCGGGCGGCCCACGAGCGCCCCGGCCGAATCGGCGTGGTTTCGGAACTATCGGCAGCCACCCACCGAGCTATATCCAGCCATCGCAGCGTCCTGTTGGTATGGACCGTGCAAAGCTGCGTCTCGAACCACACACCGGACTCACCGAGCCGACGACTCCGGAGCTCCCCACGCTCACCCCCGGGGTGACCCGGCTGGTCTGTGAGGGCCGGGCGGTCGGGCCGCTGGACTCGCTGGTGCTCGATCACCTGCTCGGGACGAGCGGGCAGGCCGTCTGGGTCGACACCGGTGGGCACGCGACCACCCAATCGCTCGCTCGACTCGCCCCCACACTCTCGCTTCTCGAGCGGCTGCGAGTGGCACGGGCGTTCACACCCTACCAGCACCACACGTTGCTCCGGCGGGCGACCGACGCGTGCCCGCACGATGCAGGGCTGGTGGTGGTCCCGTGGGTCGACGCCGCCTATCGGGAGGGGGGCTGCTCCGACCGCGAGGCCGGGCGATTGCTCGAGGCGGGGCTCGACCGCCTGGCCACGCTCGCCGCCGAACGAGAGCTGGCGGTGCTGGTGACCACACAGACGATCGACGGGCTCAGTGCCTCGATAGCCGAGCGGGCCGACACCACGCTCAGCTGCCGGACCACCCGATTCGGGCCGCGGTTCGTCGGTGACGGGTTCGAGACGCTCGTCTACGAGAGCGGCGGGGCCGTCCAGACCACACTCGCGTTCTGGGCACGGGTGCTCGAACGGCGGCAGCTCGTCCACGCGGCCGGTGGCGGCACGGTCGCGGGGGTCGCCTGACCGATGGGCCGCACCAACCCCACCTATCGTGACACGCTGACCGGGCTCGAGAGCCGCTGGAGCAGCTACCGACGCTCGCTCCGCCGGCGAGATCAGCACCACCTCGATGCGGTGTTCGCCCACGGCCGAGCGCACGCGGACGCTGCCGGCCAGCTGAACCACGCCGAGCCACTGTTTCCGCTGTTGGTCTCGGCACTGGTCGAACAGGAGCGCCGGCTCGCGGCACTTGAACGCGACCGCGAGGACGAGGAGTGTTCAGCGTAGACCACCTCGACGGCCGGGTGATCACCTGGACGCTGACCGAGACGGGCGCCAGCCACACCCACGACGAGGGCTATCGCCCGACCATCGGTGTGGCTCGGGCGGACGGTGACCGGGGCAGCCTCGACCGGGTCCACCCGCACGTCGCCGACCTGCCGGCCGTGACCGACACACGCATCGAGCGCTGGCGTCGAGGGTTCCGACACGACCCCGAGTGGCTCCTGCGGGCGGATGTCACCGACGTCGAGACGGTCCGCGAGGTGGCCCGGACCGTCGAGGGCTGGGGCGAGCCGGGGGAGTATCGCCTGTTCGACGTCGACCTCTCTCGAGAGTTCCGCTACTGTCTCGACCGTCGACTCGACCCGACGCCCACCCGGGAGCTGTCGGTCCTCGAGATCGCGGCGAGCGAGCGCGAGCGAGCGCGGGAGGGTGGCCCTCGCGAGCTCACCGTCGACGGGGACCGGCTCGCGGGCGATCCGGCGGAGCTGGCCGCGGCGGTCGAACGCCGGGTCCAGCGTACCGACCCGGACGTGCTTTCGGTCTCGGGCAGCGGGCTGCTCGCCGGGTTCCACCGGCGGGCCAGCGAACAGGAGTGGGAGTACACGCTGGGCCGGCTGCCGGGGTTCCAGCAGCTCGCCGGCGAGTCCACCTACTCCTCGTACGGGCGTGTCGGGCACTCCTCGGCACGCTACAACGTCCCCGGGCGAGTCGTGCTGGACCACTCGAACACGTTCCTGCTCTCGAAGGCGAATCTCGCGGGGGCGCTCGATCTCGTCGGGCGCTCCTGGCGCCCGCTCCAGGAGCTGGCCTGGGCATCGATCGGGACCGTACTGACGGCCATCCAGGTGCGAGCGGCCCGCGAACAGGGGGTGTTGGTCCCCTGGCACCCCTGGCGGCCGGAGCTGTTCAAGACCGCTCGCCAGCTCCACGACGCCGACCGCGGTGGGTTCACCTTCGCTCCCGAGGTGGGGCTTCACGAGCAGGTCCACGAGCTGGACTTTGCCTCGCTCTATCCGAACATCATCGTCACCCGGAACATCAGCCCGGAGACGATCCGCTGTGCCTGTCATCGTAGCCGCGAGGACGTCCCCGGGCTGGGGTACGCGATCTGTGAGGAGCCCGGCTACCTGCCCGACGTGCTCGAGCCGCTGATCGCCGACCGAGCGGCGATCAAGGCCGAGCTTCGAGCGGGTGGGCACACGGCCGACCGTCGCGAGAGTCTCCAGGGCCGAGCGGACGCGATCAAGTGGATCCTGGTTTCGTGCTTTGGCTACCAGGGGTTCAAGAACGCGAAGTTCGGCCGTATCGAGGCACACGAGGCGATCAACGCCTACGCCAGGGAGGTGATGCTGACGGCAAAGGACCACCTCGAAGCGGGCGGCTGGCGGGTCGTCCACGGGATCGTCGACAGCATCTGGGTCACCCCGCGGGTCGCCACACCCGAGCCGCTGGAGCAGCTGGCCGCGGAGGTGACCGCCGAGGTCGGGGTCGAGCTGGAGTACGAGGCTCCCTACGACTGGGTGGCGTTCGTCCCCCGTCGCGAAGGGGCGGGAGGAGCGCTGACGAAGTACTTCGGCCGGGTCAGTGCAGAGGCGGCAGGCGACAGCGAGTTCAAATATCGCGGGATCGAGTGCCGCCAGGACGGCACCTGTGCGTTCGTCGCCGACGCCCAGCGGGCGCTGATCCGCGTGCTCGATCGCACCCGGTCACCGGCGGCCGTCTGTGACCGGCTAGCCCGATACTGCAGCCAGCTCCAACGCGGGACGGTCGAGCCCGAACGGCTCGTCCTCGTCCAGCGGGTCTCGAAGCCCGCCGGCGCCTACGACCGGGCGACCCGCAACGCCGCAGCGCTCGACAGAGCCGAGCGGGTCGGCCTCGAGATCCAGCCGGGCCAGCGGGTCCGATACGTTGTCGTCGACGACGAGTACCCCGGCGCCGACCGGGTCCGCCTGATCCACGAGGACCCCGACCGGTACGACGATGCCTGGTACCGTGACCGGCTGGTCCGGGCGACCGAGAGCGTCCTCTCACCGATGGGGTGGGACACGGCACGAATCCGCCGGCAGCTGGCCGGCGACCGTGATGCGACGTTGAAGAGCTTCTGACCGGGGCATCGCCCCGAGCGCGAGCCGGGCGTGCGGCGGCGGGTTTCTTCCTATAGAGGGCGAGCAAAAACTATTCATAAACCGTTGCTCTGCATATCACATGAGACCTTCCCCCGGAGGGGAGCCCCAGGAGGGCGCCGCCGGAGACGGTGCTGGAGCAGTCGACGGGGTGGTGCTGATCACGGTCGACTCGCTCCGTGCGGACGCGATCGGCGAGACGACCGCTCCGGTGCTGGCAGAGCTCGGCGAGCGAGGGGTCACCTTCGAGAACGCGTTCGCCCGTGGCAACTGGACCCCGTTTTCGTTCCCGAGCATGCTGGGGTCGGCACCGGTGTTCGCGGACAAACCGACCGTCGGCTTGCCGGAGAGCCCATCGCTGGCCGAATCGCTGGCCGCCGAGGGGGTCAGGACCGCCGGCTTCGACGCTGCCAACGGGTTTCTGACGGAGTTCTTCGGCTACGACCGGGGGTTCGACACCTTCGAGACGTTCATCGACGATGGCGGCATCGGGTCGGAGTATCTCGCCGCACACCCGACGGTCGAGGGGTGGCTCCAGCTGGCGACGTCGCCGTTCCGCCGGTTCACACGGACGGTGACCGAAGGCCGCCCGACGGTCGCGACCGAAGGGCCATCGCGCGAGCCACGAGTCGACATCTCACACAGCCGGGATATCGAGCGGCGGTCGGTGAAGTTTCTGGACTCGCTGGCCCCGGACGACCGATTCTTTCTGTGGGTGCACTACATGGACACGCATACGCCGTACGTGCCGGCACCCAGCCACCTCAAAGCGGTGGGAGCGAGGGGTCGAGGGGTACTCTCACGACTGAAAGCTCACGCCCACACGGGGCTGGGCCGGTCGGTCGACGAGCAGACACTCACCGCGCTGCGTGAGCTCTACCAGGGGACTGTCCACCAGGTCGATGCGAGCATCGGCCGGTTGTTGCGTGCACTCGAGACACGAGACCGGCGGGGCTCGACGGCGGTCGTCGTGGCCGGGGATCACGGCGAGGAGTTCCAGGAGCACGGCCACCTCTCACACTACCCGAAGCTCTACGACGAGCTCGTCCGAGTGCCGCTGGTGTTCGACGTCCCGGGCCAGCAGGCCCACGATGTCGAGACGCCGGTCGGGTTGGATGGCATCCCTGCGACCGTCAGAGAGCTCATGGGGCTGCCGGTCGCGCCGTTCGACGACGAGACGGGGTCACTCCGGGGGGCACTCGCGGGAGAGCCCTACGAGAATGGCCCAGTGACCGCCGTCGCGCTCCGCGGAGAAACGGTCACACAGCAGCCGATCCCACGGCGACTCGATGAGGGGGAGCTGCTGATCTCCGCCAGAGACGGCCGGTACACCTACGTCAAGCATGCAGACACTGAGCGGACGGAGTGGTACGACAGGTCGAACGACCCGAGCGAACAGACGCCCATCGGCCCCGGGGAGATACCACCGGGGCCGACCGAGCGGCTCGAGCGAGCGGTCGACCGGCGGCTGGCGGGAATCACGGGGGCGGAGGCGGGCCCCGACGCCGCGACACCGGATGCGTTGGCGGTCCAGCTCGAGGCGCTGGGGTATCGCTGAGCGGCCCGGTGACGGGGCGGGCCGAAGGGCTGGCACCAAGACCCCCGCTCTCGTACGGGTGCCATGGTGGCCACGCTGTTCGACCGACTGGCGGCGCTCCGGGTCGAGATCGAGGACGCATCACTCGAGGGCCGGTCGCTCGAGACATCCTACGGGTTCGAGCGCCCGACGACGCTGGTCGTCCTCTCGGGGGGCGGCGCGGTCGGCATCGGCGAGGACGTGACGACCGACGTCGACGATCAGGCCCGCTTGCAGGCCAACGGGCTCCCCAACCTCGCGGGGAGCTACAGCCTCGCGGGGCTACTCGAACGGGTCGACGAGCTCCCGTTTACCGCCGATGGGGGCGAGCAGACCGACACGGACTGGAATCGCCCGGGCCAGGCGAGACGGTGGGCGATCGAATCCGCCGCGTTGGACCTCGGGCTGCGGCAGGCCCGGCGCACGCTCGGTGACCAGCTCGATCGCCGGTACGACCCGGTCAGCTATCTGGTGAGTCTTCGCCTGCACGAGCCGACGGTCGAGCCGATCGAGGCCTGGCGGGCCATCGACCCGACGCTGGAGTTCAAACTCGACGTGACCGGTGGCTGGACGGGCGAGTTCATCGACGTGCTGTCCGCGGTCGATGGCGTTCGGATACTGGATTTCAAGCGTGGCGAGGAGGCCATGGGCGCCGCGTTGACCGACCCCGACCGATACGCACGGATCGTCGACCGGTTCCCCGACGTCGTCTTCGAAGATCCGCGGTGGGAGCCACCCTTCGCCGAGGCGTTCGCCGACGTCCACGATCAGATATCCTGGGACGGAACGATCGACTCGCTGGCGGCGGTCGAGGCGCTCCCGTTCGAACCACGGTGGCTCAACATCAAACCCGCCCGCTTTGGCAGCCTCAGAACGCTGTTCGAGGTGCTAGAGTGGGCATCGAGCAACGGGGTCTCGCTGTACGGTGGCGGGATGTTCGAACTCGACCGGGGGCGCTCGCATCTCCATGCGCTCGCGTCGCTGTTCTACCCGGATGGCCCCAACGACATCGCGCCGGTGGCGTACCACGTGCCGGAGCCGGTCGAGACGGGCCGTTCGAGCCCGCTCGCACCCCCCGAGCAGCCAGGGATCGGGTTCCAAGCGTGACAGGGGCCCCGCGGTCAGGCGGTCGAGAGCCACACGACGACGTGCGACCGTTTACATCTGGTGGGGCCGATGGGCAATCATGCAGGATAGCTTGCTCGTCTACGACGCCTCGCGAAGCGTCTTCCGTCGAGCGGCTGCACGACTCACCGCAGGGACGACGCTCAGACCGATTCCGTGGGAGGCACCCCCGGTACAGACGTTTCTAACCGCACAGTTCGGTGGCCGGCCGTTCGCCTTTCTGCTCGTCGAAGGAGATCGGGTCCACGCCGGCGAGGAGGCCGTCGTCCGCGTGCTTCGCTCTCGGGGGCTCCCTCCCGGCCTTGCGGAGGCGGTGGGCGGTCTCTATCCGACACTCGCTTCGCCGGTGGGCCGGCTGCTTCACGGACGAGTGCCCGCGGATATCGAGGGCTCGTTCGCGCTGACGGAGGAGGCACGCGAGGCGCTCGCGCCCGTCCGCGACCTAAACCGGATTCCGGTCGAGTAAGCGCCCGACCACCCCCGAGTCGACCTCGAGGTTCTCGTTGGCGAGCGTGCGCTCGACGGCATCCTGGATCGACGTCCGTTCGATCGGAACGGTGTCCTGGATGTCCCGGCTGGCGTCGACGGTCACGGGGTATCGCATGCTCTCGACGAGCGGACGGGCGATGTCGTACTGGACGTCGGTGGTCAGCCGCAGCCAGTGGGAGGACAGCTCGGGGGTCATCACCGGCACCGGCACCATCAGGAACGACCGGTCTTTGAGCCTGGCGGTCAGCTCCATCAGCGACTTGTACGACCAGACGTCGGGCGCACCGATGTCGTAGATCTCCCCGCGGGTCGCCGGGACCTCGAGCAGCCCGATCAGATAGGCGATCACGTCGTCGATCGCGATCGGCTGGCAGGGGACCTGCACCCACTGTGGTACGATCATGAACGGGAGCCGTTCGGTCAGATCGTCGACGATACGGAAGCTCGCACTGCGGGTGCCGATGATGATGGCCGCTCTGAGCACCGTCAGGTCGAACGTGCCCTCCGCGAGCACCCCCTCGACCTCGCGGCGAGAGGCCAGGTGTGGCGAGAGGGTCTGGCCCTCGGCAGCCCCGCTGATGCCGCTGAGATAGACGACGCGGTCGACGCCAGCGGCCGAGGCCATCTTCTGAAACCGCTCTGCGTAGCGCCGATCGCGGTCGGCGAAGTTGTCGCGTGTCAGTGAGTGAATCAGATAGTACGCGACGTCGATGTCCTCACACATGCCCGCGATGGACTCGGGGTCGCCGAGGTCGCCCTCTCGTGGCTCGACGGCCGGCTGCCAGTCGTACTCACTGGCACTGCGAGAGAACGCCACCACGTCCTCACCGCGCTCGAGAAGTGCGCTCACCAGTCGCTCGCCCACGAATCCCGTGGCACCGGCGACCAAGGCTTTCATACACGCCGATGGGCGCTCCACGGGTATGAACATTGTGCGCTGGCCGCCGCTGGAGCCAGAGGACAGCTCGCTCAGCCCAGAAACCGCCTGTGGCGTGCAGCCTGTGCCACCCCCGCTCTGGCTCGGTGCTCGTCGCCGGCCTGTACCGCCGAGATGACCTCGGCGGCGGGCCCGAGGAGGTCGCTCTCGGAGAAGGGCGGTGGTGAGGCGGTGACGGGATGCTGGGTGCTCAGCAAGCGTTGCGGATCGCTCATGCGGAGGCGTAGGCCTGCCAGGGACGAACGCCGCCGGCGCCCGCACTCGGCGGTCTCCGCTCACAACCGACCGTGATACGTCAGAAACCCCTCGGTGACCAGCTTCGCGTAGAAGCTCTGGACGGCCGGGTCGTAGGGTGGCGAACAGTCGATCAGCTCGGCCCCGACGGCCGCTCGGGTCGCTTCGAGGCTGGGCTCGGCGTCGTACAGGCGACGCACCTCCTCGCTGAACCGGTCTAGCAACGCGTCGGCGTGGTCGAACAGTGCTTCGCCGCTGAGTGGCGGGACCCCGAAGTGGGGGAACACCACGGTCTCTGCGGGCAGTGTCCGGAGCGCGTCGATCGCATCGTGAACCAGACCGACATCGAACTGCGGCAGCGTGGCCGGCGGGAGCCAGCAGTCGGCCTTGGGCAGATGCATGGCCACGCACTCACCGGCAAATAGCAGCGACTGGACCGGCAGCCAGACGGCAAAGTGGTCGGGCGAGTGGCCGGGGTGGTGGCGTAGGTCGAGCTGGTACCGACCGGTCTCGATGGTGCGGCGCTCCTCACGAACCTCGACGACGTGTGCGGCGGGGACCGGGGGTGGGGCGCCGACCCGCTCGAAGTTCGCCCCCATAGCGCGCTCGCTCGAGCGGATCAGTCCCTCGGGGTCGATCAGATGCGCGGCGGTCGACTCGTGGATGTAGACCGTCGCACCGGAGCGAGCGACGAGCTCGGCCACCGCACCCGTGTGATCGACGTGGATGTGCGAACAGACGATGTGCTCGAGCGAGGCGGGGTCGACGCCGCAGTTGCTGATGCCCGCCAGCAGCCGGTCCGCCCCGACGGCACTGCCGGCGTCGATCAGTGCGGGCTCCTCGTCGTCGATCAGATAGGCTGCACAGACCTGCTCGTCGAACAGCTCGAAGTCGATCCCGAACACCCCATCGGCGACGCGGAACGGGTCCATGCCCGGTGCTGTCCTCGATGAAGAATGGCTCTTGGGGTGAGCGAGCTCAGAAGTCGGCCGAAACCGTCCCGTCTGCAGAGAGGCTCACCACCGCATCGAAGCGGGCCGTGTAGTCGGCCAGTACCGAGGCGTCGTGGACCTCCTCTGCCAGATGGAAGAGCCCGATCGCATCGTGTGTGTCCAGCAGCTCGAGCATACGCTCGACCGTCTCGCGAGCGCCGGGTTCGTCGGCGTAGTAGGCCATCTCCGTGATCGAATCGAGACTCATCCGTAGCTGTCCCGGATGGTCCGCGAGGAACTGCTCGACCTGTGTCAGAATCCCATCGAGGTCGTCCGGTGCGGCGACGTAATGGACCTGCTCTGAGGACCGGCGCGAGTAGCCACGCTCGACGGAGAGGGTGTCCAGGATGACCGTCCGGCTCTCGTCGACGCCGTAGTGCTCGAGTTTCTGTTGGACCTCGCGGGCGGTCGTCCGCGTGGAAACGACCAGGATCTGATCATCCTCCGTTTTCAGAAAGTCGGTGTCGATGCGGTCGGTCTCGCCGGTCGAAGGATGCACCAGAAGCACGCCGGTTCCGGCGGGGATCGATTCGGGTGTGTTCTCGATGGCGAGCGGGTAGTTCATGTGTATCGCGAGCGGGGGTGCATCTTAAATTCCACACCAGTTCTGCTGAATCACCGGCGGCGGTGCCGATCGGGCCGAGCGGCGTCTCAGCCACCGTCCACGAGTGGTTCGGATACCTGCCGGTCGGCGCAGAGCGACGGGGATGCGGTTCAGAGCTCTCTGAACAGGTCGCTCTCGGTCACGCGAGTACCGACGGCCGGGCGCTCACCAGCGACGAGTCGCCGTTTCGTGGCCCGGTCGAGCTGTTTGATGGCGTGTTCTCGGCGCAGCGCCGCCGACCTGCCGGCGAACCGTTCGAGATAAACCAACGTGAGTGGGCCCCGACCACGTGTGTACTTGGCACCGGTGCCTCGCCGGTGTTCGCGTAGCCGCCGTTCCGGGTCGGTCGTGTATCCCGTGTAGAGACTCTCGTCACCACAACGGAGCACGTAGACGTGGTGGGTCTCGCTCACGGATGGATCGTCGGCCGGCTCGCCGACCGAGCAGTCTGACCGCGGTGGCACACAGACGACTTCACGCCGCTGTGGTGGATGGCCGCGTCCAGGACACTGGCGATCTCTGCGGTGGCCGAGCGGGTCGGACAGGCGGGTGCCCGTCCCAGTTCGTCCGCAAACACCTTGCCGAAGCGATCCGACATCTGCCTCTGGCCGTGATCACGGCTGGCCGTCGGTGGCCCGACGCTGCGTTCTCCTGTCGGTGCGACAGGGTGCGATCTCGCGATTGGAGGCTGCTCGGCCCCACCCGTGGCCAGCGAGCGCCCGCTATGGGGGATCATCGGTCGCCAGCCTCGCGTTCCCTTGCGACGCCACGGGCGATCAACCCCGCCTGAGCGCCGGCCACGAACCCAGCGTCGATGTTGACGACGGCGATTGTCGTACACGACTGGAGCATGCCGAGGAGGGCCGCCTCGCCGGCCCCGCCGTGGCCATAGCCGTTCGAGACCGGCAGGCCGATGATCGGGACATCGACCAACCCGGCCAGCACCGTCGGTAGCGCCCCCTCACGACCCGCGGCGACCACGAGAGCGTCCATCTCCCGAAGCGACGGCAACGCGTCGATGGTACGGGCGAGCCCGGCCACCCCGACGTCCTCGGTCCGGTGGACCCTGATCCCCATCTCCGCGATGACCGCGGCTGCTTCCCCGGCCGGCCCAGCGTCCGAGGTGCCACCCGTGACCACGCCGACGGCCCCATCGAGCTCCGGGGCGGCGAACGCAGACCCGTGGACGGTGAGGACACGGGCGCGCTCGTCGTGATCGAATCGGGCGGCAGGGTCCGTCGGCTCGATGCTCTCACGGACGGCGTCGACGACGGGCGGATCGATCCGGGTTATCAGAACGTGACCGGCGGCCTCGAAGGCGTCGCTGGCCAGGGAGACGATCTCGGGCCTGGTCTTTCCGTCCCCCAGGATCGCTTCGGGGATGCCCGTCCGGTGCTCTCTGGCGGCATCGAATCGCCCTGCCTCCCCTGTCACGTATCCGCCGAGCTGTGCCTCTGCCAGCGCCGGCGCGAGCTCGCCTGCGGCGACGGACTCCAGCAGCTCTCGTAGGTCGGCCGAAGATGTCATGGCGGCCGTTGGACAGCCCGGTTACTGTGCCTGTCGACTCCAGAGTCCCTCGTTTGAAGATGCCACCGGGTGCCGTCGTTTCGCCAAACGGCCGCGAGACGGTTCGAGACCCGCGTTGAACGAGAACGATTATAAAGGGGCACAATCTATCGACGGGCGTATGGCAGACCTGATCGTCAAGGCCGCGGTGAAAGAAGCGCTCAACAACATGAATGTCGCCTCGGATTTCTACGACTCACTCGACGACGAAGTCGCAGAGCTGCTCCAGGATGCAGCCCGGCGTGCCTCCGACAACGATCGGAAGACCGTCCAGCCGCGCGACCTGTAGGCGACGATACCTTCTGTTTTTTCCAGACGCCGAGCAGCGCTACCGCTCGGCACGCGGCACGAGCCGTCTGACCGTATCTGGCCCGCCCACGTAGGCGACGTCCACGAAGCCGAGAAACAGCCCGTGTTCGACGACACCGGGGATGGCAGAGAGCTCGCTCGCCAGCGCTGGCGGGTCCTCGATGGTGCCACACGCACAGTCGAGGATGACGTTACCCTGCTCGGTGATCACGGGACCGTCAGCCGCCGTGGCCATCCTGACCGTGGGGCTGATGCCCTGCTCACGCAGCCGATCGGCGACCAACGGCCGAGCGTTCGGCAGTGTCTCGACCGGGACCACGCCACTGAGCTGCTCGCTGAGCTTGCTCTCGTCGGCAACGATGCAGAGCCGCCCCGCTGCGGTCGCGACGATCTTCTCGCGGGTGTGGGCACCACCACCGCCTTTGATCACCGACAGCGAGTCGACGGCGATCTGGTCGGCGCCGTCGATCACGATATCGGGGGTCGCCTCCTCGAGTGACACCAGCGGAATGCCGGCCTCCCGGGCGAGATTGCGCGCGTGATACGAGGTCGGGACGCCCCGTATCTCAAGGCCATCGGTGGCTGCAGCACCGAGTGCCCGGATGGCGTAGGCAGCCGTGCTCCCCGTTCCCAGTCCGACGACCATCCCGGACTCTACGGCTTCGACCGCAGCCTCGCCTGCCCGACGTTTGGCGGGCTCGTGGTCGGGGGTGTCGTTCATGCAGCCTCGAGGAGTGCCGCTGACCTAAATCGGCCGGGTGTGGTCGGCACGCTGGCCGGTGGTGTGCTCGTGGGGCACGGCCACCGCCAGGCCGCAGACGCTTTTGATGAGGCTACCCATCGTGACTGCATGTTCGGAACGAGCGGTATCCGAGGGGCCGTCGGCGAGACGGTGACGGCAGCCCTGGCACTTGCCGTCGGCCGCGCAGTCGGCGTCGATGCCGAGCGTGTCGTGGTCGGGCGGGACCCCAGAGAGAGCGGCCGCCTGCTTGTCGATGCGCTGACGGCAGGGCTCAGAGAGCAGGGGACCGCGGTGGTCGATCTCGGAATGGCCGCTTCGCCGACCGTCGCTCGGGCCGTCGGCTGGGAGGATGCTCAGGCTGGCGTCTCGGTCACGGCGAGTCACAACCCCCCACCGGACAACGGGATGAAGCTCTGGCAGGCCTCCGGCCAGGCGTTCACACCGGCACAACAACGCCAGATCGCCGACAGGGTAACCGAGGACAGCTGGCAGCTCCGGTCGGCTGGCTCGCTCGGGACACGGCGTCGGACAGACGGCCAACGGCGCCACCTCGATCGACTCGTCGAGAGCGTCGACTCCGATATCGGGCTACCGGTGGTGGTCGACGTCGGCAACGGGGCGGGTGGGATCACCGTCGAGGCGTTGCGCGAGCTCGGATGTGCGGTCCGGACGCTGAACGGGACGCCGGACGGTCGATTCCCAGGGCGACCATCCGAGCCGACGGCGGCCAACTGCGGTGCTCTCCGCCGGTTGGTGGCCTCGAGCGATGCGCTGCTGGGCGTCGCCCACGACGGAGATGCAGATCGGATGATGGCCGTGACCGAGGACGGAGAGTTCCTCTCGGGAGACGTGTTGTTGGCCATTCTCGCCGAGGCGGCTGTGACGCCGGGAGACACCGTCGCGGTCCCGGTCGACACGAGCCTGGCGGTCGAGGACTTTCTGGACGAGAAGGGGGTGACCGTCGAACGGACCCCCGTCGGCGATGTGCACATCGCTCACGCGGTCGCGGCAGGGGCGAGGTTCGGAGGGGAGCCAAGCGGGGCCTGGATCTGGCAGGACGAGACCTACTGCCCGGATGGACCGCTAGCCGCGCTGAAGCTGGCGGTACTGGCAACGGAGAGACCGCTCGCCGACCGCGCGGCGGCGATTCCGACCTATCCGATTCGGCGTTCGACCGTCGAGACGACGGCCAAGACCGAGCTCATGGGGGCCCTCGAGCGAGCCGTCACCGAGGAGTACGAGACCGTCTCCGGAGCCGACGGCGTTCGCGTGTCGACGGCAGACGGCTGGTTTCTGGTACGGGCCTCTGGCACCGAGTCGCTGGTGCGTGTCACCGCCGAGGCACGCGAGGCCGAACGCAGCGACCGACTCGCAGCGACCGCGCTCGACCTGGTCGAGAACACTCGGACGGCGGTCGAATGAGTCGAGAACTTAGGTTCGCCGTGTCGACCGTGCCTGTCGAATATCCGCACCGTCACGGATCTTGTCCTCACATTGTGGACAGACCCGCGGGTTGTCGACTCCGTTGGGTGTGAACACGCGTGCATAGGCGCTCGTCACGAAGGCTCCGCAGTTCTGGCACTCCGGCATAGAGCAAGATTGTGCTAAATAGCAATAATAGTATCGTGGGAACGAGGGACACATGCCGGCCGAATCTCGACGGCTGGTCACTCGTGGCCGACGAGGTTTTCAGCCGAGCGAGGCTATGTCGAGACATGACGGGGAACCCGGTGACCGAGCTCGAGCGGGCGTTCCGTCGGATGGGCAGACATTTCGGAGTGCTGTCGGCGAGGCGAGAGCGGCCCTCGACCGGACTCGACGTCCGGGACCCCGGCGAGACGTTCGAAGTCGTCGGAGAGACTCCCGGGGCACGGCCGGATGACTCCAGGTGCAGGTAGCGGACCAGCTATTGGAGATCACGGTCGAGGCGGCATCAGACGTGCCCGAGACCACGGGTGAGCACGATGACGAGCCACTCGGCCGGGACACCCCCAAGGAGGGTGAGTACGTCCGGCGAGAGCGACCCGAAGGCGTCGCACAGCGGTCGATACACCTGCCGGTTGCCGTCGACCCCGAGCGCGCCGAGGCGTCGGCGGCTCGTGGGGTGGTGAGGGTCCGGATGCCAAAACTCGGGGCAGGCGACGATGCGACCGAGATTCCGGTCAGCTGAGATCGGCCGATTCACCGCCGCGAAGAGGGCGTCTGGCCGGGCCGCCAGCCCAGGCCCACGGCTTCTTCGTCGAGATGGGTTGACACCGCGTCACTGGCCGTTCAGTTTCAGTCTGCTTGGCCCCCGTTTAAGACCGACCCCGGCTGTGTTTCAGATGCACACGCTCCTTTCTGTGCAGCCAGCAGCAACCCTGCCACCGGAGGGTTAAGCCAGCGGGTGGAGTACGCCGTGGTATGCTCACACTCACAGACATCGAAGCGGCACGCGACCGGCTCGATGGGGTCGTCCAGCACACACCACTGGCCGACTCGATACCGTTCTCGGAGTGGACGGGCGCCGACGTCCGAATCAAGCTCGAGAACATGCAGCGGACGGGCTCGTTCAAGATACGAGGGGCGTCCAACAGGATCCAGCAGCTCGACGAGGAGGAGATGGCACGGGGGGTGGTCACGGCCAGTGCGGGCAACCACGCACAGGGGGTGGCGCTGGCAGCCAACCACGCGGACGTCGACGCGACGATCGTCATGCCCGAGCCGGCGCCGATATCGAAGGTCAACGCCACCGAGCGGTACGGTGCCCGGGTGATTCTCCACGGCGAGGACTACGACATGGCGGCCGAGCGCGCCCGGGAGATACAGTCGCGTGAGGATCGAAGCTACATCCACGCGTTCGACGACGAGGCCGTGATGGCGGGGCAGGGGACGCTCGGTCTGGAGATTCTCGAGGACTGCCCAGCCGTCGAGACCGTCGTGGTGCCGATCGGTGGGGGTGGGCTGATCGCGGGGATCGCGACGGCGCTCAAACAGCACAACCCCGACATACGAGTGATCGGCGTACAGGCAGCCGGTGCCTCGAGCGTGGCGCCCTCGTTACAGCAGGGTGAACGCGTGGTGCTGGACGCGGTCGATACGATCGCCGATGGGATCGCGACCCGGGCGGTCGGCGAACGCAGCTTCGAGATTATCAAACAGCGCGTCGACGAGGTCGTCATCGTCGACGACCGAGAGATCGCGATGGCACTGGTGGCGCTGCTCGAGCGCTCGAAGTCGCTCGTCGAGGGGGCGGGGGCCGTCGCCCTGGCGGCGGTCATCGAGGCGAAGTTCGACTACGAGCCGGACGAGCTCATCGTCCCGGCCTGTTGTGGGGGGAATCTGGATCTGAACGTGCTGCAGACGTACATCACCCGCGGGCTGGTCGAGCGTGGCCGGCTCCTACGGATCCGGACCGTCCTGAAAGACCGCCCGGGGGCGCTGTTGCACCTGACGGACGTCGTCTCCGCGGCCAGAGCCAACATCTTCGCCATCAACCACGACAGAGCATCGAAGAACGTCGCCCTCAACGCTGCGGACGTCGAGCTCGACCTGGAGACCCGCGGTCACCAACACGCACAGGAGCTGGTCACCACCCTCGAACAGGAGGGGTACGAGGTGACGATCGTCGAGTGAATCGCCTCGAGACCACGGACGCGGCTGCTACGAGCTGCCGGCGGGCCCGGACGACGCGGTCGCTCCGGCGGTCACCTGGAAGTCGCTGACCAGATGCAGTCGACCGGGCCGATAGCACGGCAGCAGCCGGTCGGTCAGTCGCGAGGCGGGACGGCCGACGAGCTCCGTTGCCTGGTCGGTCGAGAGATGATCTGCCAGGCTGTCGATATCGGTCGCCCGGTGGAGGTGGACGACACCTCCCGGAGCGAGCGACCGGGCGAGGGTGGGCAGCCGCTCGAGGAGCCCGGGGGCTGTCACGAGGAGCCGGTCGAGTTGCTCGCCGAGTGCTACGTCGCCTGGCTCGGCCCGGTAGGCATCCACCTGCTCCGTGAGATCGTTGAGAACGACGTTCTCCAACAGATATCGAAACAGGCTCCCGTCGGCCTCCTCGGCGATGACGGTCGAGGCCGCGCCTGCAGCCGGGATACAGTAGCCGCCGATCCCCGCCGCGGGGACGTACACCCGCTCGGCGGGATCGATGGTCCGTGCCACGTGCCGGCGCTCGGCGGCGTCCCCGGGCCTGAACCGCGCCTCGGCGACGTCCATCGCATAGCGGACCGAGCCCTCCTCGTGGATGGTCTCGGTGGCCCCGACGCCAGCGAGGACCTGCTCCGACCGCCTCGGCTCATCGCCCGTGGTGTCGGCCCCCGAGATGACGCTCTCGGCCCCCTCCGAGAGCGACAGCAGCTGATCGGCGACCAGCTCGGGCGCGGCGGTCGTCCCGACATCCCACCGGATCACCGAGCCGACGCGAGCCCAGTCGCGTGACACGCCTCCCACCGGCCCGTCGTCCCAGCCGTGCGCTCGTAATCGGCGTCGCAGCATCGTGGGCTCGGCGGGATCGGGTCTCGACCGACCCGTCTTCGGGCGAGTGGTGACCGGAATTGCCAGCTGTGTGCCACCGTGGGCACGAACACGCCGACTGTCGTCGAGGATGCCTTGTTCGTGCAGCTCGAGCAGCCGTCCCGGAGCCGCCGTCCGGTCGGCGATCACCACCCGCAGATCGGTCGACTCCGGCTCGCTCACGTCCCCTGTCGATTCGCTGTCGCGTCCGGCGGGATTACGTGTAGCCCCGCACGGGACTTGAGCACCTGCACCTCCTGGGTGTCCTGGGTGACGGAGCTGGGGCGTGGGATCGTCTTTGCCTCGTACGTTTCGGGGTCTAGCACCTGGACAGCATGTTCGTCCTCGACGGTGACGACCGTCGTCGGTACGGCATCCGCGACGGTGCCCAACAGGCGGGCCGGCGGCTCGGTCCCCTCGGACCGTTCGGCCTCGTACCGAGTGCCCGTCTCGATGAACGTCCCCTTCAGTCGGTCGTGGGCCGACGTCACCAGCACGGGCCCGCTCTTGTCTCTGAGCCCGATGATATCCCCGGGGGTGTACTGTGGCAGGCGGGCGAGAAACGTCACCCGATAGACCTCGTTGCCGTCGCTGTCCTCGGTTATCAGCGTCTCGTTAGCCGTCACGTCGCCGCCGAACTGGTCGGTGATTCGGTGTGCGATCGCCCCCGCCATCTGGTGGGCCGAGAGCTTCATGTCGAGCCCGCTGTCGTGGCGGTCTATCTCGGTGATGAACGCGTTCCGGTCGTTCTTCGACTGCCGGTCGGCGACGTAGTCACGAGCGATGGTCACCGCCCGGTCGAGTTCCGCCTTCGAGGGGGTTCGGTCGGTGGCCCGGACCTGTACCGTCGCCGCGTAAAAGTCCCCGGCGATGCGGCCACAGCGGCTGCAGGTCTGGCGAGCGACGTACACCGGCAACGTCACTTCCTCTTCGACCGGCGTCCCCCGCACGACGCCGGTGAACAGAGCGTGCATCCGGATGGTGTTCTGGTCGATCTGTTCGGGTTCGACCAGCCACTCGACGTCCTCGGCCTCGAGGTGGACACCCAGTGCCGCCGTCGTCTCCTCGACCGCGATGTCGGTGTAATCGCTCGCCCCGACGTCGACCCATCGATTGCCCCGGTGGACGGCACCGCAGCCGGCACAGACGCTCACCTCCAGGCGGTCTGGTGCGTCGACGAGGCTGAAATCCTGGAAGTAACAGGCATCGCACAGCACTGCATCGGGGTCGCGTGGCTCGCCTGGTCGCGGTTCCGTCGGCGGGGCCATCGAGTCACCACAGCGGGGGCAGAATCGCCGTGAGACCGACTCGGGGTCGCTCATACCAACACAACAGCACTGACGGCGTTAAAAGGTCCGTTGCCAGGGGGTACGGTTGCGGTGACCAATATGTACTTTACCAGACGTCTATATGTCTCCGTATGTCACAGCCGTACGGCGACACCGCTGTTGATAGACGAGAGCTGCTCAGAGGCCTGGGCGTGGCCGGGATGGCCGGGCTCGCCGGTTGCACCGGCGGTGGTGGTAGCAACATCGAGCTACCGCCGGGAGACGCTCGTTGGATCACCGGAACGACCTCCGGGGCACAGAGTCTCAACCCGCTGGAGGTGAGCGACGAGGCGACGAACAACCGACTGGGGCTGCTCTACGATCCGGGGAGCGTCACCGCAGATGGCCTGGAGTTCGACGGGCGGATGCTGGCGGACTACGAGATCGCGGCCGACGCCCAATCGGCTACCTACGTGTTGCGAGACGACCTCGAGTGGGGCGCTGGCTACGGCCAGCTGACCGCCGACGACTACGTCGCCTTCGTCGAGGAGATCGTCTTCGGCGGCCCCGAGGGGAAGACGGGCACCGTCGGCTACTCACAGACCAGCTCGTACGTGCTCGGGGGGGAGCCACTCGAGATCGAGAAGCTCGGGAAGCTGGAGTTTCGGGTCAACCTCCCGCAATCACGAGGGTTCTGGCTCGTCGAGGATCCCGTGCGGACGGCCTTCGTGGTCCCGGAAGCCCTCATCGAGAAGTACAAGCCGTTCGTCGAACGCGAGGTGAACGGCGAACAGGCGAACGTCGTCACCCAGATCGGGCAGGACGAGGCGGTCACGGACGGGTCGCTCAACGGTAATCTGGGTCCGTTTAGCTTTGAGAGCTGGGAGAAAGGCAACAAGCTGGTGCTCAGCGCCAACGAGGACTACTATCTCGCGGGAGAGGAGCTGGCTGGCCTCGGAAGCGCGGGGCCCGCCCTCGAGGAGTACACCTATCAGGTGTTCGACGAGCAGTCGACGGCCTACTCGGCCATTCGGGCTGGAGATATCACCTCGACCGGGGTGGAAGGGCGGAAGGTGACGGAGGTCAGTGAATCAGACAACGTTCAGATCTGGGAGAGCGAGTACGGCGAGGGGACGTTCTTCCTGAGTCTGAACCACCGAGTCAACGGCTGGCGACCGATCCGGGAGAGCCGTGAGGTGCGCCAGGCGTTCGCCCATCTGATGGACAAGACCGTGCTGATCGACCAGATCTTCGACGGCTACGGCGACCCCATATCGACGTTTCACGAGGGGTGGGGGCCGTTCTACCCCGACGACCTCCCCGAGTTCGAGCCCGGCATCCAGCCGGCTCGAGAGAAGTTCGCGGCCGGGACGGGCGAGGACTACGGCTACGAGGGGGAGATCTTCGTCGGGCCAGACGGGGAGCAGGTCGAGCTGACGCTCGTCATCGAGAACACTCGCCGAACCGGTGAGATCGTCGGCAACTACGTCAAACAGCGGCTGGGCGAGGCCGGCATCGCGGTGACACTCGAGGGGCTGAGCTTCTCGAACATCATCTCGACCTATCTGCAGAACAGCGTGCAGAACAACCCCAACTACGATGGAGAGCCGAGCTTCCAGGCCAGCTCCTACAACAACGGCGCCTGGGACGAGTCCGTCGGGAGCCAGAGCTGGGATCTGCTCTACGGGGTTGGCTTCTCGGGCAACCCCTTCTCCCCGTGGAGCACCATCAACGCCCTGCTGCCGGCCCAGTCACAGTTCAACTTCATGGGCTATCGGCCGGCGTTCCCGGTCGAAGAGACCGTCACCCGGGCGGCAACCGCATCGTCGGAGGCAGCCACGCGAGAGATCATGGAGCAGCTGTTCACCTTCCTCGCGCGAGACCAGCCGTTGACCTGGCTGTTCAGCCCCCGCGCCACGGTCGGCTATCGAGAGGGTGTGGCGAATCTGCCGGATGCCGATAGCTTCTGGGACCGCCCCAATGCCCGGACGCTGCAGCTCCGGAGCCAGTAGGACGATCGTGACCCCAACATGAGCCAGCGCCACCGCCGCCGTTATTCTTCTGAGGAGAGAACCTGGGGGCAGACCGGATGGGGATGAGATGGTACATCATCCGTCGGCTCGCCTGGGCGCTCGTGGCCACCTGGCTCGCCGTGAGCCTGACGTTCGGGCTCCTGTTGGCGGCCCCGAACCCGGGGGCGGATGCGGCCGCGGCCCAGTGTGCCGCACAGGACCGAGATCCTGGGGAGTGCCGCGAGCGCTATCTCGAGCGCCGAGGGCTCGACAGACCGGCGCACGTCCAGTATCTGGACTACATGAGCGATCTCGCAGCCGGCGATCTCGGCTATGCACAAAGTCAGGACAAAGCCGTCACGGCGGCGATCGCCGACGCCTGGGTCTACTCGGCACAGTACTTCGTCCCGAGTATCTTCATCAGTGCCCTGTTGGGCTACAGCATCGGGCTCTACAGCGCGCTGAACAGATACTCCGTGACCGACTATCTCGGCTCGTTCGTCGCGTACTTTGGCATCAGCATCCCGAACTTCTGGTTTGCGATCGTGCTGATCCTGGTCGTCGGCGTCTATCTCCGCGACGCCTCGCTGTTCGGGGTCGCCCTCGAGCCGCTCAGTCTTCGCACCTACTACGAGAGTGACTACCCGGTGTTCAGCGTCAGAAATGCCAAACAGCTCGTCCTCCCCGTGATCGTGCTCGCGACGGCGAGCGTGGCCAGCCAGATGCGCTACTCCAGGGCACAGGCACTCGAGTACGCCAACTCGGCGTTCGTCAAGACCGCCCGTGCCAAGGGCGCCTCGCTCTGGCGGGTGCTGATCGTCCACGTGTTGCGGGTGGCGCTGGTCCCCCTATCGACGATCCTGATCGTGGACATCCTGGCGGTGCTGTTTGCTGGCTCGTTCGTCATCGAGCAGATCTTCCAGATACCCGGGCTCGGGCGGCTCCAGCTCACCGCGATCACGCAGCGAGATACGGATCTGGTGGCGGCGATCACGCTGATTCCGGTGGTACTTGCGATCGTCGGCAACCTCATCCAGGACCTGGCGTACGTGGTCTTGGACCCCAGAATCGACTACGGTGATCGGTGATGGCGGCCGAACGCGACCCGATGACGTTCGACGGGGTCGATTGGGACCGCTGGGAGGGAGGCCGGGGAGTGGGGTCCGTGCAGCTGCTCGAGGCGCTTGCCGGGCTGGTGTTGCTCGGCGCGCTCTGCTTCGATTACGTTCTGGTGGCCCCGGGGGAGCCGACGATCGCGGTCGGAGGAGCTGGCGGCCCCGGTGCCGAAGCGGCGGTGGTGTGGGACGTCAGCTCGGTCGAGTGGCTGTTCGCCGGCGTGCTGCTGTTGGGGCTGTTCCACATCGCTGTGCCGCTTGCCGAGAACCGACGGATGACGGCGTACTACTGGCGGCAGTTCAGGAAGAACGGGCTCGCGGTGGTGTCGCTGGGGTATCTGGGGCTGTTGTTTCTGGTGGGTGTCGTCGGACCGATCATCTGGGTCGCACCCAACGAGACGATCGACTACGCGAGTGCCTACGCACCGCCGCTGGGCCTGGGCGGGGGGCTGAGTAGCCCCGAGCACGCTCTCGGAACCGATGCCCAGGGCCGGCATATCTGGCATCTGATCGTCTACGGCATCCGTGTCAGCTTCGAGGTCGGGCTGATCGCGACCGCACTGGCGATCTCGATCGGCACGGTCGTCGGCGCCGTGGCCGCCTACGTCGGCGGGTACGTCGACGAGATACTGATGCGCTACGTCGATCTGCAACAGACGTTCCCGGTGTTCATCCTGCTGTTACTGATCATCTATCTCTACGGCGCGAGCCTGTTGTTGATCATCCTGCTCTACGGCGTGTTCGGCTGGGAGGGGATCGCCCGGCTGGTCCGCTCGGAAGCGCTCCAACGGTCCGAACAGGCCTACACACGGGCTGCGGAGGCGGCGGGGGCCTCCCGGCGGTGGATCGTGCGCCGACACATCATCCCGAACGTCTCCAGTACGGTCATCACGGCAGCGACGCTGTCGATCCCGGTGTTCATCCTCGGCGAGGCGACCCTGTCGTTTCTGGGATTCGGGGATCCGAGCACGTTCAGCTGGGGCCGAACGATCAGTGCCGGGCGGGCGGATCTGGACAGCGCCTGGTGGATCAGCACCATCCCCGGTGTGTTCCTCTTTCTGACCGTGCTGGCGTTCAACTTCGTCGGCGATGCGCTGCGTGATGCAACCGACCCACGGAGTGAGAGCTGAGATGGGGGTCGACCCACTGCTTCGCGTCGAGAATCTCGTGACGGCGTTCGAAACCGATACCGGGCGGATCCGCGCCGTCGATGGGGTGAGCTTCGAGATCGAGCCCGGCGAGACGGTCTGTCTGGTCGGTGAATCGGGGTCCGGCAAGACCGTCACGAGCGAGTCGATCACCCGGCTGATCGCGACCCCACCGGGCGAGATCACCGCCGGGACCATCTGGTTCGACGGCCGGGAGCTCACCGAGCTGGCCGAGGCAGAGCTGCGAGCGCTCAGGGGCGACCGCATCGCACACGTGTTTCAGAACCCCCAGGAGACGCTGAACCCGGTCTACCCGGTCGGCCGTCAGATCGCCGAGACCCTGCGTATCCACGATAGCGGCGGCTCACGACCGATCAACGACCAGGTGATCGACCTGCTGGACCGTGTCGGTATTCCGGAGCCGACCGACCGCGTCGACGACTACCCTCACCAGCTGAGCGGCGGGATGAAACAACGGGTGGTGATCGCCATGGCACTCGCCGGGCAGCCGGATCTTCTGATCGCCGACGAGCCGACGACGGCACTCGACGTGACGATTCAGGCCCAGATATTGCGGCTGCTCGAGGAGCTCCAGGAGGAGCTCGGGATGGCCATCCTGTTCGTCACGCACGATCTGGGTGTGGTCGCCGAGATCGCCGACCGGGTCATCGTCCTGTACGCGGGGAAGGTCATGGAACGGGCGGCCGTCCACGAGCTCTTCGAGAAGCCGGCCCATCCGTACACGCGGGCACTGCTGGCGTGTCTCCCCGGGCGCGGTGGGGAGACCGCCCCGATCGGCGGCGAGATTCCGCCGCCCGCGGACCCACCCGAGGGCTGTCGATTCCACCCGCGCTGTCCGCACGCGATCGGCGCCTGTCGAGACGGCGACCAGCCGCCGCTCGGCGACGTCGAGTCAGGGGGGACCGACCACCGGGCCTCCTGTGTGTTCTATCAGTCCGGCTACGAAACCGACCGCCTCGAGACCCCGATGGGAGAGCGAACCGAGCCAACAGGCCCGGAGGGCGAGCGGTGAGCAGCCCACTGTTGTCGGTCGAGGACCTGGAGAAACACTACCCCATCACCGAGGGGCTGTTGAGTCGGCAGACCGGGTCGGTGAGAGCCGTCGATGGGATCAGCTTCGAGGTTCGCCGCGGGGAGACGGTGGGGATCGTCGGCGAGTCGGGGTGTGGCAAGTCGACCGCCGTTCGCTCGCTGCTCCGTCTCGAGGAGCCGACAGCCGGCACCGTCAGATTCGAGGGGGAGGAGCTGGGCAGCCTCGACGGGGCGGCACTCGACCGATTCCGGCGACGGGCCACGATGGTCTTTCAGGACCCCTCCTCGAGCTTCGACCCACGGATGAGCGTCGGCGAGTCCGTCGCCGAGCCACTCCGTATTCACGGGCTTTCGGATCGTGCGGTCCGCCGGGGGATCGTCGGGGACCTGCTCGACCGCGTCGGGCTCGCGAGAGACGACGCGGCCCGCTATCCACACGAGTTCTCCGGCGGCCAGAAACAGCGGATCGCCATCGCGAGAGCGCTCGCGGTCAACCCCGACCTGGTCGTCGCCGACGAGCCCGTCAGTGCGCTGGACGTCTCGGTTCAGGCAGAGATTCTCGCGTTGCTAGAGTCACTGCAAGAGGAGTTCGGGCTCTCGTTTCTCCTGATCAGTCACGATCTCGGCGTGGTGCGACAGATCTGCGATCGCGTGCTAGTCATGTACGTCGGCGAGATCGTCGAACGCGGGCCGACAGAGCAGCTGTTCCAGCGCCCTCTCCACCCGTACACCGAGGCCCTGCTGGAGTCGATCCCGCGGCCCGATCCCGACCGAACGACCGATAGCGCCCCGCTGTCCGGGACAGTTCCCGACCCCGCGAATCCACCCTCGGGCTGTCGATTCCACCCGCGGTGTCCGAAGATCATCCAGCCCGACACGATCGAGCTCCCACCCGCAGAGTGGCGATCGATCGTCGACCTGAGGCTTCGACTCCGAGGCGACCCCATCGACCTACGTGGGATGGTAGGTCGGCACGAGCAAACGAGCGTCGACGCCGAGCCGCTGGCCCCCGAGGTGGTTGGCTCGGCGGTCCGTGCGGAGTTCGACCTCCCGGCACGGCTCGCCGACCGACCGGCCGAGCGTGCGCTGACAGAGGCCATCGAGTTGCTCTCGGAGGGCCACATCGAGGCGGCCACCGAGCGCCTCGAGGAGACGTTCGCGTCGATCTGTGAGCGTCGAACACCGGTGAGCCCGGAGAGCGGTCGCGGAGCCGCCTGTTTCCTGTCACCGGACGCGGAGGGTGGCTAACCTCACGACCGAGAGCCTTTCATGCGCACGTGCCGTGGCTGAGGTATGGAGTGGAAACCCGACTGGGGGCTTCGTGGACGGATGCTGCTGACAATGGGCCTCTTGGTCGCGCTGTACATCGGGTTCATCGGCGTGCTGTCGGTGTTTACCGCCGACCTGCTGCTCATCGTAGGAGTCATGTCGCTGTTTCTCGGGGGGCAGTTCTTTCTCAGCGACCGACTGGCACTCTACTCGATGGGTGCCAGCGAGGTCGACGAGTCGGAGTACCCACAGCTCCACGCGACGGTCTCACGGCTCTCCCAGCAGGCCGACCTGCCCAAGCCTCGCGTGGCCGTCGCGGATTCACAGGTACCCAACGCGTTCGCGACCGGCCGTTCCCGGGACAGCAGTGCCGTGGCGGTGACGACCGGGCTGATGCGGACGCTCGACGAGGCAGAGCTCGAGGGGGTACTCGCACACGAGCTGGCACACATCAAGAATCGCGACGTCGTCGTCATGACGATCGCGTCGTTCCTCTCGACGATCGCGTTCCTGGTGGTCAGATTCGGCGTGTTCTTCGGCGGCGGGCGCAACCGGAACGGACAGGTCTTGGTGGCCATCGTTGCCTCGCTGGTGGTCTGGGTCGTCTCGTTCTTCCTCATCAGAGCACTCTCACGATATCGGGAGTACGCAGCAGACCGCGGCGGGGCGGTCATCACCGGCCAGCCGTCGGCGCTCGCCAGTGCGTTACTGAAGATATCGGGACGGATGGACCAGGTTCCCAACGACGATCTGCGAGACACCTCCGAGATGAACGCGTTCTTCATCATCCCGATCAAGGCCGGCGTGGTCGGCCGCCTGTTCAGCACCCACCCCTCGACCGACCAGCGTGTCGAGCGGCTCCGTGAGCTCGAGAGCGAACTCGAGACCAGCGGCTAATCGGCCGTCGATACTCACTTTGTAACGGGCCGAGAGTGTGACACCATGAGCCTGCTCGACAGCATCAAATCCGTGTTCGGGGTCGGCGCAGAGAGCGCCGCAAGCCGGAGCGGTGATCCGGAGGACCTGTTCGGAATGTCGACGGCCTATCTGACCATGGAGGCCGACCTGGGCTACAGCTCCGCCGGGGACGCTGGCCTGCTGTTCAACGGGGTCGACTCCTCGGAGTTCCGCCAGGCCGTCGAAGAGGTCGAATCGATCCTCGAAGCCGGAGCGAAAGACACCGGCACGGAGTTCGAGGTTCGCGACGACCCGCGGGGGGGCGAGTGGGTCGTGCTGCACGACCCGGACTTCGAGGATCTGGTCACCAGCGTCCACTTTGCCGCCGACCAGCTCGCCGAGGCCGGCTTCGGGTCGCGACTGCTGAGTGGCGTCTTCTCGTTCGAAGACGCCGATGGGCGCTCGGTCTACTGGATCTACTCGTTCCGTCGTGGTGCCTACTACCCGTTCGTGCCGACCGGCACCAACACGCAGGATACGAGCACACAGGTCAAACTCGAGTCGGTCCTGGACGGGGAGCTGACCGTTGAATCCGACAAATCCTACTGGTATCCGCTCTGGCCGGAGACGCCCGGTGGGGACCCCTGGGGCTAGAAGGCTCAGCAGCCGCCTCGCTCGAGTTTACGATCGCCGCCAGCCCAGCCGACGACTCGCCGTCGGCCGATTACAGTTTCACTAAGCTGTTGACGAGTCTTTATGCGTCTGGGGAGCCCTGTGCAGCTATGGCCAGTGCAAGCGCGCAAGACCTAGAGGATCTCCCGGGTGTCGGACCCGCAACGGCGGAGAAGCTGCGAGACAACGGCTACGAGTCCTACCAGAGTGTGGCCGTCGCCTCACCCGGAGAGCTCTCGAACAAGGCCGACGTCGGTGAGTCGAGCGCGGCGGACATCATCAACGCAGCTCGTGATGCCGCAGACATCGGCGGGTTCGAGACGGGGACCACCGTGCTCGAACGGCGCGAACGCATCGGGAAGCTGAAGTATCTGGTCCCGGAGCTCGACGAGATGCTCGGCGGCGGTGTCGAGACACAGTCGATCAGCGAGGTGTACGGGGAGTTCGGGGCGGGGAAATCACAGATCACCCACCAGCTGGCGGTGAACGTCCAGCTTCCCTCCGATCAGGGCGGGCTCCACGGCCGGTGTGTGTTCATCGACAGCGAGGACACCTTTCGCCCGGAGCGAATCGACGAGATGGTCCGTGGCCTGGAGGCCGAGGTGCTCGAGGCGGCGATGGAGACTCACGGTATCGAAGACGGGAGTGCAGAGAACGAGGAGGACATCAAGGCGTTCGTCCAGTCGGTCCTGGACAAGATCCACGTCGCCAAGGCGTTCAACTCCAACCACCAGATCCTGCTGGCCGAGAAGGCCAACCAGATCTCCAAGGAGTACGAGGACGACGAGTTCCCGGTTCGACTGCTCTGTGTGGACTCGCTGACGGCACACTTCCGGGCGGAGTACGTGGGGCGAGGAGAGCTTGCGCCGCGCCAGCAGAAGCTCAACAAACATCTCCACGATATCGACCGTGTCGGGAATCTCTACAACGCCGCGGTGATCGTGACCAACCAGGTTCAGTCGAACCCGGACGCGTTCTTCGGCGACCCGACCAAACCGATCGGCGGCAACATCCTCGGACACAAGTCCACGTTCCGGATGTATCTCAAGAAGTCCAAGGGCAACAAACGGATCGTCAAGCTGGTCGACGCGCCGAACCTCCCCGACGGCGAGAGTGTGATGCGGGTCGAGGGCGCGGGGCTCAAACCCGAGTGAATGGGCCGACTCAGAGCTCGACGCGGTCGAACCGGGCCACGCCGTAGGCTATCGGCACGATCACCCAGGCGAGCAGGACGACCAGAAGCGCCGGGTCGCCGAGATACAGAGGGAGCTCGCCCAGGCTCTGGCCGAGGGCGCGTTCACGGAACCCCGCCAGCGCCAGCCGGCCCTGGAGCTCTGTCCCGTACAGTGAGATGGCCAGCGATTCGTAGGCGCGGAGCGGGTTGAGAATCTTCACGAACAGGCTGAGCTTGAGACTCGCGAGCGGCGACGGCGCGCTCAGCCCGGGGAGCTCGCGAAAGACGAGCGCAACCACCTGATCGACACCCTGGGCGAACGGCGCCCAGAACAACGCGAAGAACACGTATCCACCCAGCGCGGTGACGGTCGCCCGGCGCTGGCTGCGGGCGGCCGCGCTGATGCCGACGGCGGTCGCGACGAAGACGGCACAGAGCAACATCGTCAACAGGACCAGCACGGTAAATCGGAGGAAATCGACCGACCCGCCACCGGCGAGGATAGCCACCGCGGCGACCAGGAAGCCGACCAGGGTGGGCGTCACGACGACGGTGGTTCTGCCCAGGAGCTTCCCCAGGACGACACTGCGACGAGGGTGCGGGAGCCCGAGTAACAGCTTCAACGTCCCCGTGCTGCGTTCGTCGACGATCGCGCCGTAGGCTGCCAACAGAGCCGTCAACCCGACGATGAGCCCGAGGATGCCGGCGTAGCTCAGCCGCAAGCCGAGCAACCCCCCGGCCGATGCGCCGAACAGCCCACCAGCAGCCACGCCCTCACCGAGATAGCTGACGAGACCCGCGGTGCCACCGATGAACAGGACGAACACCGCACCGAGCGCGAACAACGTGCGGCTACGGATCGCGGCGGTGAAATCCTTGCGGGCGATGACACGGATCGAGTGGACCACCGCCGGCGGGACGATCGGCGAGCCGGAAGCGCTCACGCTGGCTCCTCCGTGTAGCGTGCGAACAGCTCCGTGAGCGATGTCTCCTCGGTGGTGAAGTCCTCGACGGCAATCGAGCTGGCCTCCAACGCTCCGAGCACGTCCATCTTGGCACCCGACCGACAGACGACCGTCAGGCTCCCGTTCGTCCGAGAGACGTCGCTGACACCACCGACATCGCGGACCGCATCGAGCGCGGCCGCCGACGCGGCACCGATGGAGATGCGCAGTGTCGTGTCCGTGTCACGGGTTTCGCGAAGCCCCTCGATCGAGTCCTCGGCGACGAGTGCGCCATCGCGAAGGATGCCGACCCGATCACAGACCGCCTCGACCTGCCCGAGCAGGTGTGAGGAGAAGAACACGGCCGCACCCCGATCACGTTCCTCACGGACGATCGACCGGAGCTCACGTGCCCCGTTGGGGTCCAGACCCGCCGTCGGCTCGTCGAGGATCAGAAGCTCCGGCGAGCCCACCAGTGCCATCGCGAGCCCGAGACGCTGGCCCATCCCCTTCGAGAACCCCCCAGCCCGCCGGTCAGCGTCGGCGGCGAGCCCGACCCGGTCGAGCAGCTGGGCTGGGTCCTCGTCGCTCTGCTTGGACTCGATCGCGAATGCGACGTGTTCGCGGGCGGTCAGTCGATCGTAGAGCTCGAACCCCTCCGGAAGCACGCCGGTTCGGTGCTTGATCGCGACGGGAGCCTGCGTGACGTCCCGACCCAGCACCTCCAACTCACCCGCATCCGGCCGGGTGAAGTCCAACAGAAGGTCGATTGTCGTCGACTTGCCGGCGCCGTTCGGCCCCAGGAAGCCGTAGATCTCCGCCGGCTCGACGGTCATTGTCACGTCGTCGAGCGCCGTGATCTCACCGAACCGTTTGGCGACCCCGCGCATCTCGATCGCAGCCATGGCCATACGAGCGTCGGGGGCCACAAATACGCGGTGATTGCCGAGGTCGAGCGCGCCGGCACCCCGGCATCGTCGGTGCCTAGGATGCGGTCTCGATGGTCTCGGCCAGCACCTCGAGCGGGTGCCGCACCTCGTAGCCGGTGCCGTGCTCCATCTGCATGGCGCAGGTGGGACACTCCGTCATACCGGTCTCGCCGGTGGCGGCCTCCATGTGGTCGAACATCTCCTCGCCGATCGCCATCGAGTAGTCGTACTTCTCGGTCTTCCAGCCGTACGTCCCCGAGATTCCAGAGCAGGAGTCGCCGACATCCTCGATCGTCATCCCGTCGACCTGCCGGAACGTCTCGAGTGCCTGTCGGGCCAGCCCCTGATTGCGGGCGTGGCAGGGGGCGTGGTAGGCGTAGGAGTCGGCGTCCTCGTCCGCGGCCGCCTCCGCGAGCGCCCCGTCGAGATCCTCGTGGATCCGGAGGTACTCCAGCCCCTCGTAGGTGTGTGCCGCGAGGTCGTCGATCCCGTTCATGTCGAACAGCTCGGGGTACTCCTGGCGTAACGAGAGCGAACAGGAGGTACAGGATGCGATCACGTCGGCTCCCTCACCGATCGCGGCGACGAGCTCGCGGACGTTCGTCTCTGCGTGACGGCGAGCGTCGGCGACCATGCCGTTGGCGAACATCGGGGTTCCCGAGCACTTCTGTGGCGGGACCAGCACCTCGTAGCCGAACGATTCGAACACCCGAACCATCGCCTTGCCCACCTCAGGGGTGTTGAAATTCGAGTAACAGCCGTGGAAGTACGCGACCCGTTTGTCGGGGTTCTCGATGGCGGCGCCGCCACGGTCCTGCCACCAGGCTCTGAACGTCTCGGTGGCGAACGCGGGGAACTCCCGCTCGCTCGTGATCCCGAGGAGCTTCTCGCCGGCCCACCTGGTCACACCCAACCCCGTGATGAAGTTCGTCACCCGTGGGATCTTGCTGCCGATCCCGGCGAAAAAGCGGTAGTTCGAGAGGATGCGATTCCGGACGTACTCCCGGGAGAGCTTGGACATCTGCTCGGCGACGTACTCGCCGCGCGCCTCGTTGTGCATCTGTGAGAGTGGGACCGACGAGGGACAGGCCGAGTCACAGCGCATGCAGTTCGAACAGGACATGATCGACTCGTCGATGTCCTGGTCCTCCTTGCGTTTGAGCCGCCACTGCTCTGGCCCCTGGAACTTGGGGCCCGGGAACGAGTCGTCGACCTCGGCGACCGGGCAGGACGTGTTGCACGAGGTGCACTTGTAACAGGAGTCAGAGCCGTCTCGTAGGTCCAGTGCCCCCCCGCTGAACACGTCGACCGCGTCGTAGTTGTCGGGGTCGAGACTATCCTGCGTGCTGGTGCCACCATCCGTCGCCGTCGTCGTCACCCCCCAGCGGTCCGCCGCATCGGCGACCGGGTCCAGGTCGCTCAGGCTCGGCTCCGAGAGGACCGCTTCCGTCGGCGGAACACGTGGTCGAGGCGCTGCCCGGCTGTCCTCCTCGTCCGGAGGGGGATTCATCCGACCACCCCCGTCGCGGCCACCTTCGCGGCCTGCCGCCCTGCGACCACACCGGTCGCCAACGACACGCCACTCGCGGACTTCTCGCGGGCGACGTCGGCGCCGCCGAGCGTGGCACCAGCGACGTGGACGTTCGGGAACTGCACGCCTCCCGCCGCGTCGAGCGGTCGCAGCCGCTCGTCGGTAGCCACCCCAAACCGGGCGTACGGCTGGTCGCCGAACACGTCGTCGACGTACCACTCATATCGCTCGGCAGGATGGGGAACGTGACAGCCCAGGACCGGCTCCCGGACCCCCTCGCGATCGGAGTCGAGGCCTTTCCCGACCAACCCGCCCGTCGCCAGGACGATTCCATCAGCTCCGTAGGGTATCTCCGTCCCCTTGCGGTCGACCAGTACGGCATCCACACGGCCGTCCGCGTCGGTCTCGACGCCGACGACGGGGTTGCCGGTCTCGTAGCGCACACCAGCCTCGTCGAGGCTCTCGTAGAGCCGGTCTGAGAGCCGAAGGCCGGGAAGGCTCGGTGGGCCCATCGGGATCTCGAACACCCTCGCCCCGAGGCGGTCCGAGAGCTCCTCACAGACGGCCTCGACCCGCTCGTCGCCGAGACAGGCGGGCAGCCCGACGCGGGCTGCGCCACCCTTGACCGCATCCAGATGGGGCTCGATCAACGCGGCAAGTGCCGCACGGGCCGGGGTTCCATCGAGCCGTTCGTCTCGGTCCAACGCGTGAGCGACTCGGGTGGGCGTCATATCGTCTGCCAGACCGGCAGGAAGAGTCAGCTCCCTGCCAGCGACCGAGAACGGGACACCCGTCTCTCGTAACTGGCCCGCGACCTGTCGGGCGTCGAAGGCAGCGAGCGATCGAAAGCCGACGACGAGCATCGGCGCCCCGTCACTGGCCAACCCCCCAGCGACCGAGGCTGGATATCTGGCCGTCGGTTTGACGGAGCCGCCAAACGTCGGGACGAGCGCATTTCTGTCGGTGTGAGCGCCGTGATAGCTGTCGACCATCTCGTCGAACAGGGCGAGTCCCGACCGCAGCGCTTCGGCACCAACCAGCCGATACGGGTGACCCTCTGGAAGCCGGTCGACCGCGGCAAACGGCTCGGGCAAGGGCCCTTCGGGTGTCGCCCGCTGGTCCATCGCTCCCGTACGGCCGGCGGTCGGTGTCAGCTCTGCGTCGTCGCCGGTCGGGGGGAGATAGCCCAAGGCATCGATCAGCCCCGATGCCTGCTGCATAGTCGAGTGCTTGTGACTGATCAGACGAACGTCTGCGCCCTCGCGGGCGGCGCTGACCGCCGCCGTCACGCCGGCCAGCCCGCCGCCGATGACGAGTACGTCGCTGGTTATCGCCATCGGTCCTCGCTGCCGTCGGGCCGACCGCCATCGGCGGCCACCGGCGTCTCCTTTGTCGGTCGCCCCGGATCGAACGCATCGTAGCTGACCTCGGTGTCGAAACGGGCAGGGTCGGCGTCTCGGTTCATGCTGGTCGCGTGGAGCATGTGATTGAGCATCGCCTGAGAGAGCTGCTCGCCCCAAAGGGCGTGGCGCTGGCCCTTCCACCGTTCCTGATAGAGATCGTCCAACGCCGTGCGGGCGGTCGCCGCCGAGTGGTCCGGCGCCAGTTCGGCGGCGATCTGGTGACAGCAGAATCCGCCCTGGCAGGTCCCCATCGAGGCCCGCGTCCGGAGTCGAACGGCGTTCAGCTCGGCACCGACGTCGTCGATCGCATCGCGGACCTCCGCTCTGGTGACCCCCTCACAGCCACAGACGACCGGATTGGGCCCCGACGTCTGCAGCACCTCCTCGGTTCGAGAGCCCAGACGCTGGGCGGATCGCCTACTGACCGGTGACCGTAGGCCGAACTCGTCCATCATCTCGTGCAGCCGACCGATATCGTGGCTTCCAGGGAGTGGCTCTGCTGCCGTCCGGCAGGCTGCACTGACCCCGAGTTTCCCGCAGACGTGATCGGAGATCTGCTCGGCCATCATCCGATACGTGGTCAACTTGCCACCGACGATGCTCGTCATCCCGGGGAGCCCGTCACGGTCGCCATGGTCCAGCAGGAAGAAATCTCTCGTGATGTCCGTCGGGTCCTCGGTGCCCGTTCCCGGCGGCTCGTAGAGCGGCCGGACACCCCAGAACGACCGCAGCGTGCGGGCTTTCTTCAGAATCGGCACCAGCTCGGCGAGCGTATCGATCATCAGGTCGACCTCCCACCGGTGCTCGGGGTAGTCCTCGGGGTCGTCGACCTCCTCGTCGGTCGTCCCCAGGATACAGGCCGTCTCGTGAGGGACGACGATATCCGCATCACCCTTGGGCCGGCAGCGGTTGACCACCGTATCCACCTGCCGCGTGTTCATGACCGTCATGACGCCTTTCGATGGCCGAACTTCCACGTCGACGCCTGCCATGGCGCCGACCCGGCCCGCCCACGCGCCGGTGGCGTTGACGACGTGATCGGCGACGATCCGATCCGTGCTCCCTGGCTGGCGACCGCTCGTTCTGGGGCCGTCCCCATGGCGAACCTCCGCGCCGACGACCTCTCCGGCCTCGACCAGGATATCCGTCACTTCCGCGTGGGTCATCACCGTCGCGCCATGGTCCAGCGCCCCGGCCGCGTTCGCAACACAGAGACGGAAGGGATCGACCGCTCCGTCGGGGACGGTGATCGCCTTCTCGATGTCGTCTGCGAGATAGGGCTCGCGGGCACGCGCTTCGCGACCGGTGAGCACCTCGGCAGGGATATCACAGTCCAGACAGCCCTGGAGCTTCGCCTGGAAGTACGACTCGTCGTCCTCGGGCCGTTTGACGAAGAGCCCGCCAGTCTCCTCGACACAGTGTGAGGCGATATCACGCAGGATGAAGTTCTCCTCGACGCACTCCTTCGCGCTGGCCTGGTCAGCGACGGCGTATCGCCCACCGCTGTGTAGCAGGCCGTGCATGCGGCCGGTCGTGCCATGAGTCAGGTTCCCCTTCTCCACCAAGGTCACATCGACACCGCGCATCGCCAGGTCTCTGACGATGCCACAGCCTGTCGATCCCCCTCCGAGGACGAGGACGTCGGTCGTGTATGTCACGGGTTATAATTATACTCGTGTCATGCCTCTTAATTTTTACCTCAATGGCCTAACCCCCCATAACTATGCCAAAACAGGCTCGTTTTGACTTGCTGGGGGCAGTATTGAGGCCCGTCATGAGGGCAAGTCGGCCGATTGGCCGTACTTCACACGAAGATTTATAATGTTTGACTATTGTATTGATTGATGGCGCTGTACCCGTAGTAAAATATTGGGAGGTGTCCTGTCCTCGGTGAGGACGAACACGAAAGAACGCAAACCATGTCAGACAATACCTACGTCGGTGCGATAGACCAGGGGACCACTGGAACCCGGTTTATGGTATTCGACCACGGAGGCCAGGTGGTCGCGAACGCATACGAGAAACACGAACAGATCTACCCCGAGCCCGGCTGGGTCGAGCACGACCCCATGGAGATTTGGGAGAACACCAAGACGGTCGTCGACCGGGCGTTGTCCGAGGCCGACCTCGATGCCTCGCAGCTCGAGGCTCTGGGGATCACGAACCAGCGAGAGACGACGCTCATCTGGGATGTGGAGTCGGGCGAGCCGATATTCAATGCACTCGTCTGGCAGGATCGCAGAACCACCGACCGTGTCGAGGAGGTCCAAGAGGCAGGGAAAGTAGAGATGATCCGCGAGAAGACAGGGCTGGAGTGCGACGCCTACTTCTCGGCGACGAAAGCGGAGTGGCTGTTGGACAATGCCGACCCGATCAAGCTCGAGCGAATGCGTCCATCGGACGTCCGAGAGCGAGCCGAGGAGGGCCAGCTCCGGATGGGAACGATCGACACGTGGCTGATCTACAAGCTCACCGGGCAGCACATCACGGACGTCACCAACGCCTCTCGGACCATGCTGTACAACATCCGGGAGATGGAGTGGGACGACGAGCTCCTGGACCTGTTCAACGTCCCGCGTGAGCTGTTAGCCGAGGTCCGACCGTCTTCCGACGAGGAGACCTACGGCCAGACGCACGCGGATGGGTTCCTTGGCACCGAGATCCCGGTCGCCGGCGCGCTCGGTGACCAGCAGGCCGCCCTGTTCGGCCAGACCTGCTTCGATGCCGGCGACGCAAAGAACACCTACGGAACGGGCTCGTTCTTCCTCATGAACACCGGCGAGGACCCGGTGAGCTCGGACAACGGGCTGCTGACGACGATCGGCTTCCAGAAATCCGGTGAGCCCGTCCAGTACGCACTGGAAGGGTCGATCTTCGTCACCGGCGCCGCGATCGAGTGGCTCGAGGACGTCGACCTGATCGAGAATGCTGCGGCGACCGCCGAGATGGCCCGTTCGGTCGATACGACCGACGGCGTGTACATGGTCCCGGCGTTCACCGGACTCGGGGCCCCACACTGGGACGGCCGCGCCCGGGGGACCATCGTGGGGATGACCCGTGGGACTCGCAAGGAGCATATCGTGCGGGCGACGCTGGAATCGATCGCGTATCAGACACGTGATATCGCCGAGGCGATGGAGGCCGACGCAGGGATAGATATGAGTCGCCTGCGCGTTGACGGAGGAGCTGTGAAGAACAACTTCCTCTGTCAGCTCCAGTCGGACATCATCCAGACGGACATCGCCAGGCCGGTCGTCGACGAGACGACGGCGCTCGGGTCGGCGTACGCCGCCGGCCTCGCGGTTGGCTACTGGGACTCGATCGACTCCCTGCGGGAGAACTGGCAGATCGACCGGCAGTTCTCGGCCGAGATGAGCTCGGACAACGCCGACCAGATGTACGGCCGATGGGACGATGCGGTCGATAGCTCGCGTGATTGGGCCATCGACGAGGGTGAGGCCTGATGTTCGACGTTCTGCTGCAGCTGCCGGTGATCGGCGTCGGCGGCGCAGAGCTGCTGTTCCTGGTGATCGCCGCGTTCGCCGGTGGGGCGTTCGGCGCGGCGATCGGCGCCCTGCCGGCCTTCTGTTTCACCGGGTTCATGGTGATCGCGGGCGAGGCCGCCAATCTCGTCGGTGTCGAGGGGGGCGACGTCACACTGACCGCAGCCAACGTCACCGGAAACATCGGCTTCGGGATGTTCTTCGGACCCCACGTGGCCTTTGCCGGCGGGGCGGCGGCGGCCGCCTACGCTGCGAAACGGCAGGGGGCGATGCCCGAACCGAGTGACGGTGACTACCACCCGGCGAAGGATATCGCCTACGCACTCGGCACGCGGCCCGACGCCCTGGCGGTCGGAGGGTTGTTCGGAATCATCGGGATGTTCGGGACGCTGGTCTCCGGAGGGTTGGCGCTGCCGTGGGATCCGATCGCCATCATGGTGGTCGTCTCGGCGGCGCTCCACCGGATCGCGTTCGGCTACCCGCTCGTCGGAGGCGGCGACCGCAGCCTGCTGGACATGTCGCCGTTCGAAAACGGTGAGATGCGGGCGGCGACCGACGGCGGCGACGTCGCGACCGACGGTGGCGTGGTCAACGCCACCCACGAGCGACTGGCCGTCGAGCCGTGGCTGCCCCACCAGTACAAGTGGAGCGGTGTCGCGATGATCGGCATCGTCGCCGGGCTTCTCGGCGGCTTCACCGCCATTCGTACCGGCAGCCCGTTCCTCGCCTTCGGCATCTCGGCGGCGAGCCTGACGTTCCTCAACCTCGGTGTCGAGAAGATACCCGTCACCCACCACATGACGCTGCCAGCCAGCACGGCAGCGCTGGCCGTCTTCGCTGGACAGCCGGAAGCGGGGAGCATGGCCGCCGTGCTCGCGTTGGTGGTCGGTGGGGTCTTCGGGCTTTACGGGGCGCTGGTCGGCGAGGTCGTCCAGCGGGTCTTCTACGCCCACTCTGACACCCACTTTGACCCGCCGGCGGCGGGCATCGTGGTGGCGACACTGACGGTCGTCCTGCTGTACGCCGCAGGGATCTTTGGCGGCACCAGCTGGGTGCCAGCCCTGGGCCTCTGAACCCCGGTCCCACGCATTTATTTTGAGGCATACCTCGTGGCCGAGCTGCTCGAGAAGCCAGCAGCCTCGAACAAGAACCGCCTACATATCATAGCGCTCCGGAATCGTGATACTCCTCTAATCTGAGAAAATGGACCTCAACGACCGCATCCGACGGCGCCAGCGCACCGGTGATGACTCACCGATAGTTCGCGACTACGAGTCCATCAGCCCCATCTCACACGTCGAGGAGCCGAGCGGACGGGGGCCAGTCCTCGAGCGGCTGCTGGATTTCCTGGCGCCGGTGTTCCAGGAGGGAATGCCGACCGACGCCTACGTCCACGGCCCACCAGGGTCTGGGAAGTCGGCGGTAATGACGGCGCTGACCGCCCACCTCTCGCGGATCGTCTCCGGCTCACCAACGGTCATCCACACCACGACACGAGCCCCGAGTGGCCCGGTGCCGGCGTTCGTCTACGTCGACGCCAGGGTCGCCACCTCTCCGTTTGCCCTGTATCACACGCTGCTCGACGCCGTCACCGACGAACGGGTCCCCCGACAAGGGGTGGGGACCGAGTGGATGCGAGACCGTGTCCACGAGTCACTGCGAGCGGACCAGTGGCGAGCGATCCTGGTGGTAGACCACCTCGACGAGGCCGACGGGCTGACACTCGAGACCCTTGTGGATGCGGTAGCACCGGTCGAGAGCGCGGTCTCCTGGGTCGGTGTTGGCCGGCGGCCGCCCGACCGGCTCGACAGCGAGCTGCTGCCGCCAGAGCGTATCGAGGTGCCACCGTACGAGAAACACACCCTCGCAGAGCTGCTGACCGCACGGGTGTCGACGGGCATGGCAGAGCGTGCTATCGACCACGAGCAGATCCGCCGCGTCGCAGACTGGGCCGAGGGAGACGCACACGATGCGCTGTCGGCGACGTTCGGCGCTGCCGACCAGGCACAGACGGCCGGCTTCAGCCGCGTCAGAGAGCAGGACCTGACCGCCGGTATGAACGCGGTACCTCGGCCGTCGATGTCGCTCGGACGCGTCCACACGCTATCGCTGAACCGACAGCTCGTGTTGCGCCGGCTTATCGAGCTCGATCAGGCACAGTCCGTCGATGCAGCAGCTCAGCTGATCAGCCAGAGTCATTCCATCGACCTTTCGAGGGGGACCGTCAAACGGTTTCTGTACGAACTCGCCGAGACCGGTATTGTCGAGCGGGTCAGTGCAAAGAGTCGCTCCGGCGCCGGACGCCCACCGAGCACGCTCGAGCCACGGTTCCCGACGCTGGTGTTCCGACGCCTGTTCGATCTCGAACAGCACTGACAGCCAGGGGGGAGACTCAGACGGGATCGAGCCGGTCACGGTTGCGATCGACATCGGAGCGGTAGACGACACCGCGATTTCCATCGACGGTCACGACGGTGTCAGGGGCGACACCGACCGAGACCCCGCCGACGACCGGCACCCCGAGCTCCCGGGCGACCACGGCCGCGTAAGATGTCGAGCCCGTCTCGGGGGTGACGATGCCACGGATCGCTTCGAGATCACCACGCAGCTCTGCCTCGAACGCTTCCGGCAGAGCGATGATCGACCGTGCAGGTGGGTCCAGAATCTCACCCTCCCGCGTGTGAACGAGCTCTCCGGCCCCGCGCCCGGGGACGACGCCACGGCCCTTCGCCAGGATCTCGGCGGCGACGTGAACCTTCAGCGTGTTTGTCGTCCCAGCCCCCTTGAGATTGCTCATCATCCCAGCGAGCACCACGACCGTATCTCCGCTCTCGGCGACGCCTGCGTCGACGGCCGCGGTCGCGGCGCGTTCGATCAGCGCTCCAGCCCCCTCCTGTTCGTAGGCCAGTCGCCGCGGGGTGACCCCCCACGGCAGCGTCAGCTGCTGGTGGACCGATGCGGACGGGGTGACCGCGACTACCGGCACGCCCGGTCGATACTTCGACACCTTACGTGCGGTGTAGCCGGACTCGGTCACGGTGACGATGCTGGATGCACCGACGTCTCTGGCCAGATAGCGAGCCGACCGGGCAATCGCGTCAGTTCGTGTCTCTCCTGCTGCCGGGACACGACGCTCTCGTGTCTCGGCATACTCCTCGCTTTGCTCGACGTCGTCGATGATTCGTGCCATCGTTTCGACGACATGAGAGGGATGGTCCCCCACGGCAGTTTCGGCCGATAGCATCACCGCGTCGGTGCCATCGAGAATGGCGTTGGCGACGTCACTTGCCTCTGCTCTGGTCGGGCGACGATTCGCGACCATGGAGTCGAGCATCTCGGTCGCGGTGATGACGGGGATCCCCGCCTCTCTGGCATCACGGATGATCCGTTTTTGGATCAACGGCACCTCCTCAAGCGGACACTCGACTCCAAGGTCACCCCTGGCGACCATGACGCCATCCGCGGCCGCGATTATCTCCGTGAGATTCTCGACGGCATCGGCTCGCTCGATCTTGGCGATGATGGGTATCGTTGCGTCGTGAGCCTCGAGCACGGCTTCGATCGCGTAGATGTCAGCGGCGCTCCCGACGAAGCTGGCCGCCACGAAGTCGACGCCGACGTCGGCGGCGAGCGCCAGGTCCGCACGGTCGTCCTCGGTGACGAAGGTCAGCCCGAGGTCGACACCGGGGACGTTCACACCCTTGCGGCTACCGAGGGTGCCCCCGGAGACCACCTCGACGGTCACTCGGCTGTCGACGACGGTGTCGACGGTCATCTCGATTCGGCCGTCGTCGAGCAGGACCGTATCGCCAGGGCTGACGATTCCGATGTCGTGGGTGAGCCCGATCTCGTCCCGATCGACCTGCTCGCCGAGGACCAGGTCGCGACGAGAGCCGGAGGGGATCTCCACGGGTGTCTCTAAGCCGGCGGTCCTGACTTCCGGGCCCGAGACGTCCAGCATCGTGCCGACCGGCGTATCGCCGTAGGCGCTGGCCGACTGGAGCCGCTCGAGCACGCCACGACGGTCGGCCACGGAGCCGTGGCTGGCGTTCAGTCGTGCGACGTCCATCCCCGCATCGACGAGCGCCCGGATATCGTCGATACTGTCCGAAGCAGGCCCCAATGTGCAGACTACCTTGGCACGGGGCATCTACAGCACGATCGTCTTCGACGTGAGAAACGCCTCGATGGTCTTGCCGATCCCCTCGCGGCCGATACCCGAGTCACCGACACCGCCGAACGGAATGTCACCGATCCCGTGGCTCGGTGCTCCGTTGATCCGGACGGCACCGGCCTGGAGCCGGTCTGCCACCCGCATCGCACGGTCGTAATCGCTGGTGAACACCGCCGCGTCCAGGCCGAGATCGCCCTCGTTCGCCAGGGCGATCGCCTCGGCCTCGTCGGCCACCGAACTCACGACGACGACCGGGCCGAACTGCTCCTCGTGGACGATACGCGCATCGTGGGGGACGTCCGCCAACAGCGCCGGCGCGTAGAATCGGCCATCCCGATGGCCCCCGGTCACGAGCGTCGCCCCGCGTTCGACGGCGTCGTCCACGAGCTCCTGGACCCAGTCGGCCTGGTCCACCGAGATGAGCGGCCCCAGCTTCGTCTCGGGGTCGAACAGGTCCCCGGCAACGAACGCGTCCATTCGGTCGGCCATCTGCTCGATGACCTCGTCGTGGACCGACCGGTGGACGAGCAGCCGGGAGACCGCCGAACACCGTTGTCCGGCGTACTTCAACGAGCCCGACGCCGCGGCCTCGGCGACCGCTTCCAGGTCGGCATCGGGGAACACGACCAGCGGGGCGTTGCCCCCGAGCTCCATGTGGAGCTGTACCATCCCGCTCGTCTCGGCGATGTGTTTCCCCGCCGGCGAGGAGCCCGTCATCGCGATTGCGTCGACCCGGTCGTCACCGACCAGGACATCTCCGATGGCGCTCGCCCGCCCGGGGACGAATGCCATCCCACCTGCGGGCAGGTCCGGGGCCGTATCGACGACGAACTCGGTGAGCAGCGCTGCGCTGAGCGGTGTCTTCGACGCCGGTTTCAATACCACCGCGTTGCCGGCGGCCAGAGCGGGTGCCACCTGGAGCGCCGTCGTCGAGAGCGGGTAGTTGTACGGGGTGATGCACAGCACCACTCCCACCGGCTCCTTGCGCACCACTGCCTGCCACCCCTCGTGTCCGTCGGTCGTCCCCTCCAGGTACTCCCCCGACAGTGACCGGGCCTCCTGTGCGGCCCGCCGGAATCGCTCGGCGGCCGACTCAACCTCGCCTCTCGCACTCGAAATCGGCTTGCCGGCTTCCCTGACGATCGTCTCGGCCAGCACCTCGGCGTGGCTCTCGATCTCCGCAGCGATCGCGTTCATCCAATCTGCTCGCTGGACGACCGACAGCTCCTGCATCTCTGACTTGGCAGCGACGGCCGCCCCAAGTGCACGCTCGGCGTCCTCCGTCGATGCAGCGGAAATCTCCGTGAGGACCTCGTCTTCCGACAGGTCGGTCACTGGAATCGTCTCCGCTGCCGGATGCCAGCCCCCGTCGATGTACAGCTCCGCTCGGTATTGTGTCGTGTGCGTGGCCATTGAGACAGATTGCCACGCCGAGAATAAAAAGGTTTACTCAGATTCGTGTTAATTTTACGGCTGGGGGCTCCGACGCGACAGATTCTCCCGGCTCCCGTTTCCCGTGATTTTTATTTCTGACGCCTGTTCGCCGGGGTGGATGGACCTGAGAGTCGTCGTGATTGGAGGTGGCCGGGTCGGCTCCGAGACCGCCCAGACGCTGGACGATCGCGGCCACGAGGTGACGATAATCGAGCGAGATAGCAGCCGCTGCGCGGAGCTTGCCGATGCCTACTTTGCAACCGTGTTGGAGGGTGACGGCTCCAGACCCGACGTTCTCAAACAGTCAAATCCTGCCCGGGCCGACGTGGTGGCTGGCCTGACGGCGAGTGCGGGGACGAACCTGGGGGCCTGTGTGCTGGCCCAGCGGCTCAATCCCAATCTGCGGACGGTGATGCGCGTCGAGACACCAGAGGGCGCCGACGGGTACGGGGGTGCGGTCACCGAGACCGTCTATCCCGAGCGCTCGGGGGCTCGGACGGCGGTCAACAGCATTATCGGTGGCACGGTCCGGTCGATCGAATCGTTCCCGGGGGCGCTCGAGCTCGCCGAGGTGCAGGTCGACGTGGACGCACCGGTGGCCAACCGGCAGCTCGCCGAGATAGCCCTACCGGAGGGAAGTCTGGTGGTCTCGAACGCCGAGGGAGACAGAATCGCTCGCGCAGAGACCACACTCGAGCCCGGCCGGCGCTACCTGGTGGCCGCTCAGGCTGAGGTCGCCGACGAGATCAGACAGTTGTTCCAGGGCTAACCGATGGCGGACGCAGGGGGCCCCGACGATTCGGTATCTGGCGAGCGCCAACCCGCCGCCGAGCTCTCACTTCTCGATGCGACGATGATCGGCATGGGTGCGATGATCGGCGCCGGGATCTTCGTGTTGACAGGGCTTGCGGCCGAGATCGCCGGGCCGGCCGCGATCATCGTGTTCGCACTCAACGGTGCAGTCACCACGTTCACCGGGCTCTCGTACGCCGAGCTCGCCAGTGCGATCCCGAAGTCCGGTGGTGGCTACGCGTTCGTTCGAGAGGTGTTCGCCGATCTGGGCTCGTTCATCATGGGCTGGATGCTCTGGTTCGCCTACATGATCGCCGGGACACTCTACGCACTCGGATTCGCACCGAACTTTCTGGAACTTCTCCACGTCTACGGCATCGTCCCTCCACCAGAGCAGGTCGCGCCGCTGGTGATCACCAGTGGCATTGCCATCCCCCCAGAGATCGCCCTGGCTGCTGTGGCCGTCATCTCGCTGGTGAGCATCAACGCCGTCTCGACTGCCGCCAGCGGCAGCCTCGAGACCGTCTTCACGATCATCAAAGTGGCCATTCTAGTGGTGTTCGTCGGGTTTGGCCTCAGCTCGCCTATGTTCGTTCCCGAGGCGGAGTTCCAGCCACTGTTCCTGGACACCGGCCCGTTCGCCATCCTCCCGGCGATGGGCCTGACTTTCATCGCGTTCGAGGGCTACGACCTGATCACGACGGTCACCGAAGAGGTCGAGAATCCACGACAGAACATCCCTCGGGCGATCTTTCTGAGCCTGGCTGCGACCGTGATCATCTATCTCGCGGTGGTGACGGTCGCCATCGGTACCCTCGGGGCACCCGGGCTGGCAGAGGCTGGAGAGGCGGGAATCGCCGCGGCAGCGACGGCGTTCATGCCAAAGCTACCGGTCATCGGCAACGGTGGCGCGATCATCGTGTTTGGCGCCGTCTTCTCGACGCTGACGGCGCTCAATGCCGTCGTCATCGCCTCCTCACGGGTGGCGTTCTCGATGGGACGGGAGGGGCAACTGCTGTCCTCTATCGGCAAGATACACCACCGGTTCGGTACCCCGTTTGCGGCAATCATCGCAAGCTCGGTCGTCATGTTCCTCGCGGTCGTACTGCCCACGGCCAGCGCGAGCAACGTCTCGAGCCTGTTTTTCCTCCTGTCGTTCGTCGTGGTCAACGCCGCGGTCATCCGCCTCCGCCGAGAGCGCCCCAATATGAGACGGCCCTACGAGATGCCGCTCTACCCGCTGCCTGCGGTGCTCGGCATGGTACTGAATCTGGTTCTCACCGGCGTTCTCGTCGAGTACCTCATCAGAACCGACCCGCTCGCGCTGGTGCTGAGTGCAAGCTGGATCGGGCTCGGCCTGGTCGGCTACTACGTGACCGGGCAACGAGGGTCGCCACCCCTGGAGACGGCGCCGGAAGCCACTCCGGGTGCCGATGACGACTGACCGATCGGCAGGCCACACCACGGCAGGTGTCACGCAGCACGATGGTGGCACGGCCCACCTCGGATACCGGTCGGACGACCCCCAGCAGCTGGGCCCCGTGCCAGCGTCGGGCGATGAGACAGCCGGGGAGGTTTTACCGACGGGGTACTGACAACGGATGGCACACAGACTATGAGGATACGCGATGCAGTTGAGGCCGACGCAGAACGATTGGCCGAACTGACAGGCGCGCCCACGGACGTGATGCGAAATCTCGTTCACGACCGTACCGTTCGAGTGGCCGACCGCGGGAGCATCGCTGACACCCAGAACGTGGCAGCCGCTGCGTCGAGCGACGGAAGCGAATCGCCGAGCGAGCGTGCGATCGCCGGGTTCGTCTCGTTCGATGCGAAGCCGGACACCGTGCATATCAGCCAGGTCGAGGGGACGCCGGCCGCACTCGAACGGCTGCTCAAGGAACCGACGAGGTTTGCCAGTCAGGAACGAATGAGTGTCGAGATGCTGGTCGCCGTCGGCGAGACATCGAAACGGGAGGCAGCCGAAGCGGCGGGGTTCACCGAGATTGGCAGTGGCCCACGATTCGCTGGAACATCGACACTCCGATACCGACTCGAGCCACCCTGAGCGGGGGGTTTGGGGGGGTCTGCCCCCGTGGTCGGCCGGTTGCCGATGGTCAGCGGTCCTTGGCCTCGTGGGCATCCGCCCACCGGTCGGGCACCTGGATGACGTAGCGACCGTCCCCTTGCAACGAGAGGATGTACTCCTCGCGGTTGTACAGCTCCATCAGGTTCAGCTCGTACTCACCCGGCTCGACGATCCTGATCGACTCGAACTGTTCCTCCAACTGCTCACGAATCGAACTGTCTGGGGACGCTGCCCCGGCCGAGCGCCCGTCTCGCGCTCTCGGAGTCGCTGAATCATCATCTCCGTCCGAAACGGTGGGGGCTGTGGCCCCTCCATCCACGTCAGCCACCTCACCGCGAGCTTTCGACTGAGCCGGCGACTCACGCGTGGACTGCCGGCCGTCGGCGTCGATGATCTCAGAATCGGGCGCGTTCCCGGGCTCGTCGATGTCGTCTGTCGGCCAGGGGGCACGCGGGTCTGGCTGGTCCTCGGGTGGTTCGGCCCTGCCCGCCGCCCTCCTACTCGCGCCATCAGCCCTCTCCGTCGGTGCGGTAGCCGGGCCACTCACCTGGGAATCTGCGGCCGGCTGAAACTGGAAGGTGTTGCCTCCACATCCCGGGCAGCCAGAGAGCATCCTCTTCGAGCCATCCTCGAACTCCTCCTCGCACTCCGTGCAGTGATGCGGCATCGGCTTCAGCGTCTCGTGATGAGCGTGCTGATGAAATCCTTGTCCTTGTGAAGAGTTTCGATCTGATTGGCCGGCCCGATGACGGTCATCTTGGAGTCCGAACTGTTGCCCATGAGCCGACCGACGATTCCGGCCTTCGAATCGCCACCCGGATACGTCTCGATCTCGATGCCGGTGAACCCATCGGGGGATATCTCCGACATCGTCACCTCGATCAGCTTCGACTCCTCCTCCGGAGCGAGGCCACTCTCGAGGATGACGACGTTGCCCTCGTGGACGCCGTCCAAGATGAGCCGTATCTTCTCCATCGTGCGCAGACTCTCGAGCCGGTCTGCGCTGATGAGGTCTATCCGAACCCCGTCGGTCCCGTCGTCACCTGATTTGAGTTCTGCCATCTGGATCACCCGAAATACTGTGCAATTTTCTCGTAGACCTCATCCATATTGCTTCCTTCCAGCGCTGAAAGGGGGATGGTCTCGTGCTGAGGAAACGCGTTGCCGATTCTGCTGACTGACGACCCATCAAGGTCGGTCTTGTTCGCGAGGATCAACACGGGCAGCTGCTGACTCTCGATGATACCGATCAACATCGTGTTGACCTGCGTGAACGGATCGGTCGAGCTGTCGAGCACGTAAATGACCCCATCGACATCCTCACGAAGCCAGTGCATCGCCTCGGCAACGCCCTCGGTCGCCTCACGCGAGCGCTCAACCGCATCGTCCTCCTCGATGTCGTGCTCGAGAAAGTCCTTGTAATCGACCTTGGTAGTCACACCGGGGGTATCGACGATGTCGATTGTCACACTCTTGCCGTCACGTGTGATCTCCACGTTCTCCTTGCGCCGTGCTCGGCGGGTTTCGTGTGGTATGTGGCTCTCCTCACCGATCGTCTCGCCGGTCCAGTCCTTGGCGATACGGTTGGCGAGCGTGGTTTTCCCAGCGTTCGGTGGTCCGTAAATCCCGATGCGCTTTGGATCCTGCGCTGAGAAGAGACTCCCCGTCACCCGACTGATACTCTGTCTCAGGTTCGTGAGCAATCCCATTGTTCTGTATGTTTCTGCGGACACCCCGCACAGCCGTGATGGTCCGCCTGAGTTGAAAGCATCGCGTGCGCACTTAAGCCTGCGTCAGACACGGGCGGTCTGTAACCACATCGACCGACGGTCGGGAGCATCGCGCCGATCCGGACGTGTCGGCCCCCCACCCCTCCGTTTCAAGTGGAACGCACAAACACGGGGACGCGTCGACGCGGTAGAGAGGCGACGAATGGTCTCGATTAGGCGCCATTCGCGCTCTATCGTCAATCCTGCCCAGCTAATCATCGCGTAACCAAACAGTACGTTATTTGTCTGGTACGGATATGGTTGAGTGGTGTGTGATATAGTTCTTTCCTAACGAAAAGTACCCCCTGGAGACGCCCGTGTGAGTCTCCAGTGGAAACGAAGGGGTAGGGGGTGTCGTAGATTGAGAGTACGATGGGAGACAGTCAGAGCTTGACAAGCTGATTACGACGTCGGTGTCGGCCCCTGATATCACTGCAGCCACAGCAGCGGGCCTCTGCCGTCAGTTCTGTACTGATGAGCCCCGATCCCCCCGATGCCATCGAGCCTTACGGAGCTTTGCCCACCGGCGACCGACTGTACGAATCGGTAAATCGTTGGCCCAGCACCACCGACAAATTTAATAAGCATTCAACCACCGGTTCGGGTGCATCACCTGGACCGACAGCTCGCCTCGTTCGGCGCACATCGAGGGGCAGTCATCGTCGTTCCCCACTCGTCGGAGCGTCCTCAGACCTGTCATGGCGGGGACCCTCTCGCGCTTGGACACACGATCGACACACACCATCATGGAAGACAGCAACTCGGACGATCTTGGGAGCCGATTGGACACCACAGAGTGGACCGTCGAGTCACGCGCGGACGAAGACGATTCCGTATCGTTGGATCGTATCCTGCCGGCACACGCGGACAGCGACACCGACGAAGCCTCGCGCGGGCTGTTTGACGATCTTCTCGAGGGAGAGCCGATCTTCGATAGCAAAGAGGTCCTTCGGCCGTCGTACACACCCGACCAGCTACCACACAGAGAAGAACAGATCACCAACATGGCTACCATACTGGTGACGGCGCTGCGGGGTGATACCCCGTCGAACATACTCATCTACGGCAAGACTGGAACCGGTAAGACGGCCAGCGCAAAGTTCGTCAGCGAAGAGCTCGAGACGACCAGCGAGAAGTTCGACGTGCTCTGTGAGGTCGAGTATATCAACTGTGAGGTGACCGACACCCAGTATCGGGTGTTGGCCCAGCTGGCGAACAAGTTCATCGAGAAGAACGAGCGGATCATCAGCGACCGGTTGGAGACGGCCAGGGCGCTCCGCCAGCGGGTCGATGAGGAGGGGCCAGAGGCGATTCGTTCCTCAGCATACGATACCGTTCAGGCGCTGTCCTCGCGTATCGACTCGCTCGAAGAGGAGCTGGCCGATATCGACCCCGTCCCGATGACCGGCTGGCCCACCGATCGGGTCTACTCGACGTTCTTCGACGCCGTCGATTACGACGCGCGGGTGGTCGTGATCATGCTCGACGAGATCGACAAGTTGGTCGAGAAGTCCGGCGACGACACCCTGTACAACCTCTCACGCATGAACTCCGAGCTGGAGAACTCCCGCGTGAGCATCATGGGGATTTCGAACGATCTCAAGTTCACCGACTTTCTCGACCCGCGTGTCAAGTCCAGCTTGGGTGAAGAAGAGATCGTGTTCCCACCCTACGATGCGACGCAGCTTCGCGATATCCTTCAGCAGCGTGCGGATGTCGCGTTCAAGCCCGAAACACTGACAGACGAGGTGATTCCGCTGTGTGCGGCGTTCGCTGCACAGGAGCATGGTGATGCCCGCCGGGCGCTTGACCTGCTCCGAACGGCGGGCGAGCTTGCCGAGCGAGATCGCACCGATCTGGTCGAGGAATCTGACGTGCGTACCGCTCAGGACAAAATCGAGCTGGACCGGGTCATCGAGGTGGTCCGCACGCTACCGACCCAGTCGAAGCTGGTCCTGTTCGCGACGATACTGCTCGAGGAAAACGGCGTCCACTCGATCAACACCGGTGAGGTGTTCAACATCTACAAGCGCCTGTGTGGAGAGATCGACGCCGACGTGTTGACCCAGCGTCGGGTGACCGATCTCATTAGCGAGTTAGACATGCTCGGCATCGTCAATGCGGTGGTCGTCTCGAAGGGGCGTTACGGACGCACGAAGGAAATTTCACTATCGGTGCCTGTCGCCGAGACCGAAGCGGTGTTACTGTCGGACTCTCGGCTCGGCGACATCGAGGACGTCCAACCGTTCGTCCAGGCGCGCTTCGAGAATTGACCGTCAGGGTCCTGGTGTCGCCTCGGTATTACGGAGAATGAAGGAGAAAGCCTCGCGCTTCAGCGCGGGGATGAATCCGACA
>ERZ1034517.7-NODE-7-length-96424-cov-8.031867_pt1 | contig 96424 bp, 104 predicted proteins | sample MGYA00520599_ERZ1034517 | MGnify/ENA primary metagenome ERZ1034517 (study PRJEB33760, sample SAMEA4777701) | hypersaline lake metagenome | biome: hypersaline environment; feature: brines | place: Spain | collected 2012-08 | depth 0 m ...
GGGCGGTCGTATCGCACACGCAGCTTCCGTGGGTGGACGTTGACGTCGACGGTCTGTGGGTCTACCTGCAACGACAGCACCGCGAACGGATAGCGGTCGGTGGCCAGCTGTCTCCCGTATGCCTCGACGATCGCTTCTCGCATCGTGCTGTCTGTCACCACGCGTCCGTTGACGAGCACCGTCAGATAGGCCCGCGAGGACCGCGTCGTCTCCGGGTCCGAGACCAGCCCCTCGACACGGTCGAGGGGCCCCTCGCTCTCGGCGTCGACCGATATGACGCTCTCGGCGACCTCGCGGCCGTACACTGCCAGCAGCGTCTCCGTGAGATCGCCGCGGCCCGGTGTCCCGAACGTCTCGTTGCCGTCGTGTTCCAGCCGGATCGCACAGGCAGGATTCGCCAGCGCGTAGCCGCTGACGATCCGATTGATGTGTGCAAACTCCGTCGCATCCTGTTTGAGATACTTCCGACGAGCCGGCACCGACCCGAACAGATCGCTAATCTCGACGGTGGTGCCGACCGGACAGCCGACGGGTTCGACGTCGCCGACGGTGCCACTGTCGACCGTGATGGCCGCCCCTCGGTCGCTGTCGGGCGTCCGACTCCGTATCTCGAGCCGTGCGACACCGCCGATCGCGTAGAGCGCCTCTCCACGGAAGCCTAGCGTGCCGACCCCGGCCTCCAGATCCCCGATGTCACCGAGCTTCGAGGTGGTGTGTTCCTGAACCGCCTGTCGGAGCGCCCGGGCGGTCATCCCTTGCCCGTCGTCGCTGACGGTGATCCCATCGCTCCCGCCGCCCGACACCGCCACCCGGACCCGCGAGGCACCCGCATCGATGGCGTTCTCGACGAGCTCCTTGACCGCACTGGCCGGGCGCTCGACCACCTCACCCGCGGCGATCTGGCGGACCGTGGTCTCGTCCAGCCGATGGATCTCACTTGCCCCCGTTTCACGGCCCATTTGCTCCGACAGTCGGGTCTCGTGGCCATCAATGACTCGACACACCGGCGGCCTCCTCCATCAGACCCATCAGTGAATCGAAACCTACACGATTCCTACCGTTGTGGGTGGGGCTGTACAATGACGAGAATCGACACGCGGCTGCACGATCGCAAGTTCGCGCGCACGTTCTTCACCACGCCGACGGCCGAACAGGGAGAGGATGACTCAGCCAAGAAGCTCCGTGGCGCCATCGGGCTCCGTGGCATGGAGGCACCCGACATCTGGGTCCCGGACAACGAGGATGCGACGGCCCCGTCGATGCGGGACGAGGGGGCACGGAACATCGCGTCGGTCGTTGCCGAGGGTGGTGCCGAGTTCCCCGGCGAGATCCACCCCCGTGTCGTCTGGCATCGCGACTCCGCCGCGACCCGGTATCAGGGGTTCGAACACATGCTCGAGATCACCGACCCGGCACACGGCGCCGTCGACCACATCGACGGGTTCGTCATCCCCGAGGTGGGCGACCTGGACGACTGGAAGAAGGCCGACGAGTTCATCACGATCGTCGAGCAGGAACAGGGGCTCGCCGAGGGGTCGCTGGCGATGTCCGTCATCATCGAGTCGGGCACGGCGGAGATCGCGATGGACCGGCTCCGCGACGAGATGGGTCGGCCCTCGAACAATCTCGAGCGGCTGTTCACGCTGGTCGATGGCCAGGTGGACTACACCAAAGACATGCGAGCGATGACGCCGACGGGTGGGTTACCGGCCTGGCAGGCGCTGCGACACAACACCTCGAAGGCTGCCAGCGCCGCCGGCCTGATCGCGATCGATGGCCCGTTCGACAACATCCGTGATACGGCGGCCTACCACGACCGTATCACGGCCAACAACGCCATGGGGATGCTGGGCATCTGGTCGCTGACCCCCGGGCAGGTGCTCGAGGCGAACGTCTCGCCGCTGCCACCCGCCGAGGGCTACTGGACGATCGATGCGGACGGCCGGACGGTCGAGCTGGAGGCGGTCGATGGGGTCCATGAGTACGACGGTGATCGGATCGCCCTCGGTCGCGATGGCGGTGGCTACCGGCTGGCCGTGGGCGGCTCGGAGATGGCGCTCGACTCAGAGGAGGACCTGCGTGCGGCGCTGTTGGACCTGTTGGACTACGTCCCCAGCATGGACGATATCGTCGACTCGATGGAGGAGTTCGAGGCCGCCAAGGCGGCCGGTCGTGGCGCGATCGCGATCACGCAGGCCGCGACGATCCGCATCGACGACGTCGAGGTCGACGTGGCCTCCGACCGGATGTGGGACGAGGCGACCTATCAGGCGCTGAAGGTGCCGATCACGCTGTTCCAGGACGTCTACGAGCATCGCCCGGACCAGCACGAGGCACTCGCCGACCGCTACAGCGACGACGTCGTCCAGCGAGCGATGGACGTCGGTCAGTGAGCCAGATGCCACAGCGGCGGCGGCCCACGCTGGCCTAGCGCTCCTCCTCGAGCCGTCGCTGCCACTCTTCGACCTGTCCGAGCAGCTCCACGGGCCGCGTCTCGGCGACGTCCAGCCCCTGGAGCTCATCGAGGACCGCCTCGACGGCCGGGTCCGGCCGGGCCGAGCGCTCCTCGCGCTTCTCGACGCCACCACCGCCGAGGTCGAAGACGGCCTGGACGCTGCGGGTGGGCTGGCCCTGGTCGCCCGAGCCCTTCGCCTCGATCGCCTGCTCGTCACGGAGGCGCTCGAGCACCTCCGACGCTCGCATCGTCACCGGGTCGGGCACACCTGCCAGCTCGGCGACGTGGATCCCGTACGAGCGGTCAGTCGCTCCTTCGACGACCGACCGCAGAAACGTCACCGAGTCGCCCTGCTCCTCGGCGGCGACGTGGACGTTCTGCACCCGCGGCAGCTCTGCCGCCAGCGCCGTCAGCTCGTGATAGTGGGTCGCAAACAGCGTCTTGGCACCGACCTGATTGTGGAGATACTCCGTGGCCGCCCAGGCGATGCTGATCCCATCGTAGGTCGCGGTCCCGCGGCCCACCTCGTCGAGGATGACCAGCGAGTCCTCGGTGGCATCGTGCAGGATGTTCGAGAGCTCCTGCATCTCGACCATGAACGTCGAGCGCCCCTGTGCGAGCTCGTCGAGCGCGCCGACGCGGGTGTAGATCCCATCGACCATGCCGACCACGGCCGCCCTCGCGGGGACGAACGACCCGATCTGTGCCAACAGCACGATCAGCGCCGCCTGGCGCATGTACGTGGATTTGCCGCTCATGTTGGGCCCGGTCACCAGGAGGAATCGGCGCTCGTCGCCGGCTCCCGTCGCGACCGAGAGGTCGTTCGGAACGAACTCGACGGTCTGCTCGACCACGGGATGGCGTCCGGCTTCGATCTGTAGCCGTTCGTCGGTCGAGAGCGTCGGCCGGACCCAGTTCTGCTCGACCGCGTGCGTCGCGAGCCCACAGAGCGTGTCCAGCTCCGCGACCGCCCGCCCGATGGTCTGTAACAGGGCCGCGGCCTGCGCGACCTGCGCACGGAGCTCGGTGAACAGCTCGTACTCCAGCTCGTTGCGGGCCTCCTCGAGCCTGAGTATCTCCCGTTCGCGCTCGCGAAGCGCCGGCGTGACGTACCGCTCTGCGTTCTTCAGCGTCTTGATCCCCTCGTAGTGTGCTGGCACGTCGTCGGTCTGGCGCTTGCTGATCTGGATGTAGTAGCCGTCGGTCGTGTTCCGGTCGACCGAGAGCCGCCCGATGCCCGTGGCCTCCTGCTCTCGCTCGGCCAGCCCCTCGAGCCAGCCGACCGCCTCCTCGTGCTGTTCGATCAGCTCGGCCAGCTCCGCGTCGTATGCCGGGCGCAACAGCCCACCCTCTCGCACGGTCGCGGGTGGGTCCTCGACGAGTGCCGTCTCGAGGGTTTCGGCCAGCGCGGCCGCGCGTTCGTGATCGAGCTCCGTGAGCAACGCCCGCGCGGGGCTTTGCTGCAGGCGCTCGGTGTCCAGTGCACTCACCAGCGCGGGCAACAGCGCGAGTGTCTCCTGACAGCGAACGAGGACCGCCGCATCGGCGGTCTCGTTGACGGCTTTCGAGGCGATCCGTTCGAGATCCGCCGCCTCGCCCAGTAGCTCGCGAACCCGGTCTCTGGCCAGCGCCTCGGCACTCAGCGCGTCGATCGCGCGCTGGCGCCGGTCGAGCTCTCCGCGTCGCTGGAGCGGCCGGGTCAGCCACGCACGCAACAGCCGCGCACCCGCGGCCGTCCGGGTGTGATCGACCGTCTCGAGCACCGACTGGCCCCCACCGGTCATCGTCTCGACGAGCTCGAGGTTCCGCTGGGTCGTCGCGTCCATGGTCACCTGTGTCTCCGGGTCGTACGCGCCGAGCCGGGTCACCGAGGCGAGCACGCCCACACCGGTCCGCTCGAGATAGTCGAGTGCGGCCCCCGCAGCCCGTCCGGCCACCTCGCCCGTCTGCGGGTCGGCGGCCGGCTGGATCTCCTCGATCGCCTCACCGAACTGCTCACGCAGCGTGTGGCGAGCCCGCCCTGGGGCGAACGCCTCGACGTCGAACTCCGTGATCGTCGGGTCGATCCGGTCACGCACCGCCCGGAGGAACGACTCATCCTCACGCAGCGCCGGCCCGGGCAGCAGCTCCGTCGGTGTGAACCGATAGAGCTCGGTCAGCGCCTGCTCGGGCGCATCCGGGCCGGTCAGCGCCGCCATCTGGAACTCGCCGGTCGTCACGTCGAGAAAGGCGAGCCCGACCTCCTCGCCATCCTGGAGCGCGGTCGCCAGATATCGTGCCGAGGCGCCCGTCGGGTCGACCAGCGTCCCGGGCGTGACGACACGGTCGATCCGGCGGACGAACCCGTCGCCCTCGGGCTGCTGGTCGGCGACGGCCACCCTGAACCCACGTTCGACCAGTGCGTTCAGATAGGGCGCCAGCTCGGCGATCGGGACGCCAGCCATCGAGTACTGCTCGCCCCCCGAGGACCGCTTCGAGACCTTGAGATCGAGCGTCTCTCCGACGATCTCTGCATCCTCGCCGAAGAACTCGTAGAAATCCCCCATCTGCATCGCCAGCAGGTCCGCCTGGGTCGCCTCTTTGAGCGCGAAGAACTCGCCGACGATCCCCTCTGCCATGGCTCGGCTACCCTCGCCAGCGGTCTAAACGCTGTGGGTTGCGCCCCTCCGACCGCGCCCGGCACACCTCCCGGATCGTGGCAATCGTGGGCGCCCAGATGGGGAGGATGCTTGTCTGTGGGGGGCTCATCGTCGGCATGGTCGACGCCCACCTGCGAGGGAGGACCGCACTGATATCAGGCGCCAGCTCCGGCATCGGCGCGGCAACCGCCCGCGTCCTGGCGGCCGACGGAGCCGACGTCGTGTTGGCGGCCCGTCGTGAATCGAGACTGCAGGCGCTCGCGACGGATCTCGAGAGCGCACACGACGCCGAGACCCTGGTCGTGCCCACGGACGTTCGTGAGTCGGAGCAGGTCGCCACCCTGGTCGACCGCGCCGTCGAGCGATTCGACGGGCTGGACATCGTCGTGGTGAACGCCGGGCTGGCCCGTGGGGGCGATATCGCCGAGATGACCGACGAGGAGTACGACGCCATGCAGCGGACCAACACAGATGGGGCCTTCTATCTCGCCCGCGAGGCACTCTCTCACGTGACCGAGGCGGCCGGTCACCTGGTGTTCGTCGGTTCGTTCGCCGGCGAGTACCCACGGCCGTACAACCCCGTCTACGCGGCGACGAAGTGGTGGCTGCGGGGGTTCGCCAAGTCGCTTTCTGCACAGGTCGGCGACTCGGGAGCCGGCGTCTCGATCGTCAACCCCGCGGCGGTACGTACCGAGTTCGATATCGACGGGGTCCCGATGGCCGACCGATACGAGGCCGGCGAGGTCGTGGCGCCCGAGGAGGTGGCCGAGACGGTCGCCTTCATCGCCCGGCAGGCTCCCTCGATGGCCCACGAGATCAGCCTCTACGAGCGTGACAAGCTCACGACGCTCGGCAACTGATCGAGATCTCGAGTGCCGCCGCTGGGCTGTCGGCCGTTCGCCGATACCGATGGGTAGTATCGGTCCGCTCGATGCCGAAGACCCCGTAGCTGACCACCAGCCGGTGGCTCTCGGTGCTGGCTCGCAACATGACACCCTCGCTGGTCAGCACCACGTAGGGCGGGCCGGCGACGGGTTCGGCCGCGAGCGTCGCGCCCGCCGCCTCGACACCGACCCTCACCAGCCGCGGCAGGCGCTCCAGCAGCCCCCTCGCCGTCAGACAGTCCCGATAGGGGCCGACGACCGCCTCTCTGCAGCTCACCGAGTCTCCAGGCCAGCCAGCAGCCACCTGGTCGGCGCAGTCTACCAGCCCCACCAGTAGCTCGTGATGCCTGTGCAACAGCACCGACCTGACCCGATGCGGGTGGTCCATCAGCTCACACTCCCTACGAGCAGAGATGCTCTCACACGAACCGCTCGTTGACGGTGGCGGAATGCGCCTCGGCCTCGATTCACCCGACGACCACGCCGCGGCCCAGGACGCGGCCCTCGTATCGCTCGATCGATCTATCGTCCGGAACCAACATACGCACCCTCCGGCCCCCTTCGTGATGCTTCTTTCCCGGAGCAGTCGCTCGCACAGCTGTGTCGTGGGTGAGCGCAGGTGCCGCTTGGCTGGCTCGAGGGCCTCGGTTTCTGGATTTCGTCCCGGGCCGAGGTGGGCACGGTCGGAACCTCCTTGCAACTGTCCACGAATTGACGTGCAATCGATGCGTGTAGCTGTTCCATTGCTCCCGTCGGCGTTCCGATGGCTCGGGGCCGGCCTGATCGCTGGCGCACTGGTGTACTTCTCGTTGTTGACACCACCGCCGGTAGCGCCGCCCGAGCCAGCCCCGTTGTGGGACAAGAAGCTCCACCTCGCTGGCTATGCCATTCTCACGCTCTCGCTTGCCTACGCGACTGCGGCCAGTGAGCTCCGCTCTCCTCGCCGTGTCCTCTTGGTTCTCGTCAGTGCCGTGCTTCTTGGGGCAGGAATCGAGCTGTTACAGGGACGCCTGCCGGACCGGTATTTCAGCTACGGTGATATGATTGCCAACGCCATCGGGGCTGTGTTGGCATCGGTGTGGTTTCTGCTCGAGACGCGGTTCGAATACGTTCGGTCGATCGACGAGTGGCTCGGCTGAACGGCCCGGCTGAACACCCTCCTCAACGGTCCTCCGGGTCGGCCGGTTCGAGGTCGAGCCCGCCACTCTCGAACACCGAGGCCCCGAAGTATGACTCCCGGACGGTCTGTGCCAACAGCCCCGTCTGATCGAACGTGAGGATCACCGCGATGAACGGCTCCTCGTGGTGGTTGACGACGAACACACCGAACGGGGGGTGACGGTCCTCCGCGAGCCGCCCGATGAGCGGTTCGAGCGGCGTCACTCCATCGCGGAACTCCTCGAAGAGGTCGCGCTGGCCGGCCTGCTTGACGAACGCATAGACCACCCCGACGGGCGCGCCTTGCTGGCCCATCAACACACGCGAGGCGACGGCGGCGTCGGCATCGCATGCCTCGCGATACGCGCCGTGGGCGTCGCCGAAGAGCGGCTCGTAGGTCCGGGCAAACTCGACCGTCGTCGACTCGAGGATCTCGAGCCGCTCGAATCGTGGCTCGCCGTCCGACCATTCCAGCGTCGCCTGCACCTTGTTGCCTGCCGAGAGCTCTCTCACGGCGGGAGCCGCCTGCTCGGCGTGGGCCTGCTTGGTGACGTAGCTCGGCGCAGCATCCTCCACGTCTAGCAGTAGCCACTCCTCGGGCCCTCGTGTCGATTCGAGGATGCGAAACGTCCCGTCCGTGGTGGTCGTTCTGGGGATGTCATCACATAGAGCGGCCGTCGGTGGTGTAGCTTTCGACGACAGCCGCGGTCGCGTGCGCCACGACGGAACGGCCAAGAGCATCGAGCCACTATCGAACCTATGAGTGAGCAACCGGCTAGGACCCTTCCGGAGACCGATGCCGAATGGCGCGAGACGCTGACAGACGAGGAGTACCGGATCCTGCGCGAGGCGGGCACCGAGCCGCGATTCTCCTCGGAGCTGCTGCAGTTCGATGGCGATGGCAGCTTTAGCTGTGCCGGCTGTGGGACCGCCCTCTTCGATACCGACACCAAGTTCGGTTCCGGGACGGGATGGCCCTCGTTTTACGATGCCGAGGAGGGAGCCGTCGAGCTTCGTGAGGACAGCTCTCACGGTATGACCAGAACCGAGGTGGTCTGTGCAACCTGTGATGGCCATCTCGGCCACGTCTTCGAGGATGGCCCCGACCCCACCGGCAAGCGCTACTGTATCAACGGCGCCGCACTGGACGTCACCGAGCGATAAACCGCTGACCGACCCCCGCGCCGCTACTGCCCCGTCGGCTGCAGCCGGCGCCAGACTCCCTCCACCCGGTCCATGTAGCTGACGACGAGGACGTGGGGCAGTGTCAGCACCGATATCAACACGAGATAGAGCCCGACGGTCTCGGCGCCCGAGGCGGGCTGCACGGGGACGATCAGATAGAGCCCGCCCAACAGGCCGAGCGAGACCGCCGTCAACGGAGTCGCATCACGAGCGAAGCCACCGAGTGCGGGGCCGATTGCCTCGGCTGCGAGCGCGGCCGCCCCGGGCTCGTCGAGCGCGATCAGGCGGGCGATGTGCCGCAGCGCGTGCCAGAGACAGAAGTACAGCCCGACGGCCACCACGGGAGGAACCACCCAGAAGAACAGCCAGAGCAGCCCCGTCTCGCCGGCATCGCGTCGCCACCCGTGATCTCGCAGGCCCCGGGGTGCCCGAGCCACGCCCATCCCGAGCGTTCCCACCGTCAGCACCCCGAGTCCGACCCCGACCAGGAGCTGCGGCGTCGCGCCGAACAGCACGTCGATGGCCGCCGTCGACCCGCCGAACCGGCCGACGAGCAGCGCCGCGACCTGCCGGTACTCGCCACCCCAGAAGATCAGCGGCCCCAACATCGGGAGCCCACCGCGGACGACCAGCGTCCCCAGCCGCTGGGCCCGGCTCTGCAGATGGTCGACGCCCTCGAGAGCTACCAGGGCGTGGACATCTCCCTGCCCCCAGTGGAGCCACGTGATTCCGATGAACAGGACGAACGCTGCTAGCGGCTGGAGGAACCAGAGCAGCACGTAGAGCCCGCCAGCGAACGCGTACACTCCCACGACCGACCCGACCGACCGAACGGTGGCGGCCCGGCCACTGACACGCGTCACCGCAAGGTGGTCGATCGCCCCGTGGGGCAGCCCGAACAGCACGGCGCTCGCGAGCAGCGGGCCGTACGCGAGCGCGGCCGGCAGTTTCACGCCGAGGCCGAACAGACCGACCGACAGCGCGAGCACTCCCCAGACCGGCCGGATCGCCGTCGCGTCGACGGCTGCACGGACCCGGTCGTACCGGGCCGTCCTCATCGCCATACGCGGATGACCCACTCCCAGAGCACGAGCCCCTGGACCACGAACAGCGTCGTCACCAGGAAGAATACCGCCTCCTCGATCGGCAGCCCCAGCCCGGGGACGACCAGGCCGGTGGTGTACCGCGTCGAGAGATACCAGATGCCGGTCTGAATCGCATACGCATCGATGACCCAGAGATAGAGCGTCGGCACGCCCACACCCGGGAGTACCGTCCGCCAGTGTGTGAGCAGATAGCGCCACCCGAACCCCCACTGCAGAGCCAACACTGGCCCCGCCCAGACCAGAATCATTCCCAGATAGAAGGTCGGCTCGTCGGTCGCCAGCCACCAGCCCCCGATCGTGACGATGCCACCGGCGAGGATACCGCCGCCCGTCGCCGCGGTGGTTCTGGTCAGTTCGGACACCGGCACCGGCAGCGCGTAGAGAAAGAGCGCGACGAGCACCGTCTGGATGACGAAAAACAGGTACTCACCCAGTGGGATCTCGCCCACCTGGGCCGCGACCGCTCCCTCACCGTACCCCCAGACCCCTCGGGCGATCAGATAGTTGTCCCAGGGCGCAGTGTAGGCGAACGCGGCCGTTGTGAGTATGACGATGCCGAGCCCTCGCGCGTCGACGCCCCGGAGCCTGACCGAGACCGCCCGCGCGCGATGGGCGCCCAGCGCCACGAGCCCGAGGGCTGGCAACAGAAACACCGCGTGGAATTGAAGATAGGTGAGCATGCCTGGCGGAGAGCCGTTGCTCACGCTAGGTGGCTAGCATAAAAAGAAGCCGCGATATGATGTCGTCCGCGACAGCAGCGGTCGATGTCAGTCCGCAGCCTGCGCGGACGGGGCAGCCGCCTGATCCAGAACGTTTCGGCTGCGCAGGAGGATGAATCCGAATCCAACCTTTGCGGCCAGGTCGAGTACCATGAACGCGGCCGTCTCCGGGCCAAGGCCGATGAGTTCGATCGTTCCCTCCGTTCCGATAATCCAGACGATCGGGTAGGCCGACCACAGGACGATTATCAGATTCCGAAGCGTTCCGAACAGTGACGCGACGTCGCCCGACTTCTGGGCGGCGTTCTGCGTCAGCGTGCCCACGAGGAAGTACAGCAACACGACGAAGAAGCCGGTGCTGATTCCCCACCATGCGATTCTGAACGCTGCGCCCTCGGTCGCGAGTGCGCCGATGAGACCCGTGAGTATCATCGCGACGTCGAGCCCGACGAGCGTAGCGATCGTGTTCCGGCTTGCCCCGGCGAGCAGTGCGAGGTCAAGCAGCAGGAGCGGCGTCGTGAACAGCCAGTCGGCGTATCGTGCCCAGTAGATCTTCAGCGTCTCCGAGCCGACCGCGACATCGATCACGCCGTACCCCATGTACATCGAAAAGTACGAGACGGCTGCGATAGCCGAGATGAAGATCGTGATGATGTAGAACTCCTGCTTTTTCTCGTTCGTCTCACCGGCGCCCATGCCAATGAAGGCCAGGGTGCCGAGTGCCATTCCAATGGTCCCTATCGCTAGGGAGATTGCTTCTAAACTACCTGGATCTGGTGCTGCCATGTGCATTCCCCTGTACAGGCTTGGCCTATATAATAGCCGGGCCTCAACAAATAAGTAGCAGCTGCTGGTTCTCCCGATTCGGCCGGGGGGTCACACGTTCACACGCATCACCCATGGGATATAGCTCTTGTGGGCGCATCGACCGCTGCTCAGCTTTAGGTGTCCGACCCCAGTAGACCCTGTAGATGAGCCTCGACCTCAGTCGTGAACAGCTCGATCGCTACGCTCGTCACATCATCATGGACGAGGTGGGGCCAGCGGGGCAGGCGAACCTGCTGGAGGGCCGTGTGTTGGTCGTCGGGGCCGGTGGATTGGGCTCGCCGGTGTTGCAGTATCTTGCTGCCGCCGGCGTCGGCCACATCGGCATCGTCGACGACGACGTCGTCGAGCGATCCAATCTACAGCGGCAGGTGCTCCATCGAGAGCAGGACATCGGCCGAGCAAAGGTCGATTCCGCACGAGGTGCACTCGAGGCGTTGAATCCGGATATCGACGTCGAGCCCTATGACTGTCGTCTCGACGAGACGAACGTCACCGAGATGATCGTGGGTTACGACGTGGTCGTGGACTGCTCGGACAACTTCCCGACCCGATATCTGGTCAATGATGCCTGTACGCTCGCAGGGACGCCGTTCGCTCACGGGGCGGTCCTCCGCTTCGAGGGGCAGATAACCAGCTTCGAGGCCACCGAGGCCGGCCCCTGCTACCGCTGTCTGTTCCCCTCTGCCCCCGAGCCCGGCACCGTTCCTGACTGTGCCACCGCTGGCGTGCTGGGGGTGTTGCCCGGAACCGTCGGGACCATCCAAGCGACCGAGGCGATCAAGCTACTGCTCGGATACGGTCGCTCACTCGACGGTCGATTCCTCATATACGACGCCACCGCACTGAGCTTCGAGACCGTCGCCATCGAGAGCCGCCCGGACTGCCCGGTGTGTCAGCCCGGGGGGATCGACGCTATCGAGGAGGTCACCTACGAGTCGACCTGTGCGGTCACCACCCGACGGTGAGCCCTTCTCAGTTGGCGGCTGCGTCGCCCGTCTCGATATCGACGCGCTGGGGTTCGAACGTCGTCCCCGTCCATCGCCAGCTCCCCAGGAGGGGGTCCGTGCCTGCCAGGTCGAGGATACAGTAGCTGTATCCGGGCCAGGTGGCCCGGTCGCGGTCGATATCACTGGGTCCGGCCGGGCCTCGCGGGTGTGAGTGATAGAACCCGACGTGCTCAAGCTCGGCTGTCGCGAGCGCCTCGAGCCCGACGAGCAGCTTCGCCGAGTCCAACTCATAGCGTGTCCGTGGCCGGTCGGCGACGTTCTCGACCCGGGTGACGCTGGTGACGCTGTCTCCGGATTCCCCTCGGCTGCCCCCCAGCAGCCCGCAGGCCTCCGCTGGCCGTGCCTGCCTGGCGGTCTCACAGAGCCGCTCGAAGGCGTCGGCCGTGATCGAGAGTGGCCGTCCCATAGCTCAGCGCCCGGTGATCGTCGCCGGAAGCCGTCTGACGGCGTCCGACGGTGGCTCCGAGAACCGCCCGGGGTGGATCGTCGCTGCCAGAAACTCCAGAGTATCGACCAGCGCCGGGCCAGGACGATTCAGATACCGATGGCCGTCGAGCAGGTACACGCGGTCGTTCTGGACCGCGGTGAGCGTCTGCCAGCCCTCGCGCTCGCGAAGCGAGTCGAGATGGGCGATCGTCTGCTCGAGGTCGAATCCACAGGGGCCGACGACCAGCACCTCGGGGTCATACGCTCGAATCGCGCCGTACGCATCCGAGGGGCCCTCCGCGGTCGGCTCGGTCGGTCCGTGTCGCCCTCCTGCCATCTCGACCATCTCCGGCACCCAGTGACCGGCGATCATCACCGGGTCCGTCCAGTCCAGCACCATCACTCGTGGTGTGGACGCCCCGGCCACCTGTCGTGTGACCGCTTCGACCCGCGGGCGCAGCTCTCCGAGGAGCCGCTCGGCCGCCGTCCGCTGGTTGAGTGCCGCGCCGATTCGGTCGATGTCCTCGAGGACGTCTGCCAGCGAGTGTGGGTCCGTCGTCAGCAGCTCACAGTCCAGTCCGAGCTCCTCGATCGCCGCCTCGACCAGGACGGCATCGACCGCACAGACCTCACAGATTCCCTGCGAGATGACGAGGTCGGGATCGCACCGCTCCAACGCCGCCAGGTCGATCTCGTAGACACCGCCCGCACGCTCGGCGCTGATCACCTGGTCGTCGATACGTCCCGGCGAGGCCGTGGGATCGACCCGCGAGCGGTTGACCGCGGGAAGCTCGGCGGCCGCGGGCGGCTGGTCACACTCGTGTGAGGTCGCGACCGGTTCGACGCCCAGGGCGTAGACGATCTCGGTGGCCGAGGGCAGCAGCGTGACGACGCGGGGTGGTTCTGTCATGGGGTGGGTGGCGGCCGGTGCTCGGGAGATGGGTGGTCTCGCGGCGTCTCCCTGGCCGACCAGCTCGTTCGTTCAGCCAAACCGAGCGGGCACGCTTGAACCCTGCGGGCAGGCCTAGCCACCCAGCCCCGGAGAGCGCACTGCTCAAGTGCGACCGTCACCTCCGGGTAGCAATGAGTGACAGCGGCCACGGCGGCCCGCTCCAGCCCGACCAGCCCAACGCCGACCTGCCGTTCCGCGTGGTAGCCCCGTTCGATCCCGCCGGGGACCAGCCGACGGCGATCGAGCAGCTCGCAGACGGCTATCGGTCGGGCATGGACGAGCAGACGCTGCTGGGTGTGACGGGGTCCGGAAAGACCAACACCGTCTCCTGGGTCGTCGAGGAGCTCAACGAGCCAACCCTGGTGATCGCGCACAACAAGACCCTGGCCGCCCAGCTGTTCGAGGAGTTCAGAAACCTGTTTCCGGACAACGCCGTCGAGTACTTCGTCTCCTACTACGACTACTACCAGCCGGAAGCCTACGTCGAGCAGACGGACACGTACATCGGCAAGGATGCCAGTGTCAACGACGAGATCGACCGGCTGCGGCACTCGGCGACACGCTCGCTGCTCACCAGAGACGACGTCATCGTGGTGGCGTCGGTCTCGGCGATCTACGGGCTGGGTGACCCTTCGAACTACGTCGAGATGGCCATGCGGCTGGAGGTCGGCGATCAGATCGACCGCGATCAGCTGCTCTCGCGCCTGGTCGATCTGAACTACGAGCGCAACGACGTCGACTTTACGAACGGCACCTTCCGCGTCCGTGGCGACACGATCGAGGTGTTTCCGATGTACGGCCGCTATGCGGTCCGCGTGGAGTTCTGGGGTGACGAGGTCGACCGGCTCAGCAAGCTCGACCCGCTCGAGGGCGAGCTGAAAACCGAGGAGCCGGCGGTGCTGTTCCACCCGGCAGAACACTATTCGATCCCCGAACAGCAGCTCGAAGCAGCCATCGAAGAGATCGAAGAGAGCATGGAACAACGCGTGCGATACTTCGAGCGCCAGGGGGATCTCGTCGCCGCCCAACGGATCGAGGAACGGACCACCTTCGATATCGAGATGATGCGCGAGGCGGGCTACTGCTCTGGGATCGAGAACTACTCGATCCATCTCAGCGACCGAGAGTCCGGCGAAGCACCGTACACGTTGCTCGATTATTTCCCCGATGAGTATCTGACCGTCGTCGACGAGTCACACCAGACGCTCCCGCAGGTCCGTGGCCAGCTGGCCGGGGACAAGGCACGCAAGGAGTCGCTGGTGTCGAACGGCTTTCGCCTGCCGACGGCCTACGACAACCGACCGCTGTCCTTCGAGGAGTTCGTCGAGACGACCGACAAGATGCTGTACGTCAGTGCGACGCCGGCCGACTACGAACGCGAGCGGTCAGAGCGGATCGCCGAGCAGATCGTCAGACCGACACACCTGGTCGACCCCGTCGTCGAGGTCACCGAGGCACAGGGACAGGTCGAGGATCTGCTCGACCGTGTCGACGCTCGCACCGAGCGAGGAGAGCGCTGTCTGGTGACGACGCTGACAAAGCGGATGGCAGAGGACCTGACCGAGTATCTCGAGGAGGCCGGGGTCGCCGTCGAGTACATGCACGACGAGACGGACACGCTCGAGCGGCACGAGCTCGTCAGAGGGCTCCGCAAAGGTGAGTTCGACGTCCTCGTCGGCATCAACCTGCTCAGAGAGGGGCTCGACATCCCCGAGGTCTCGCTCGTCGCGATTCTCGATGCCGACCAGCAGGGGTTCCTCAGATCACAGACCACACTGATCCAGACAATGGGCCGGGCGGCCCGGAACGTCAACGGCGAGGTGGTCCTCTATGCCGACCGGATGACCGACGCGATGAGCGGCGCGATCGAGGAGACCCAGCGCCGCCGCCAGATCCAAGAGCAGTTCAACGCCGACAACGGCCACGAGCCACGGACGATCGAGAAGGCTATCGGGGAGACGAACCTTCCCGGCTCGAAGACCGACACCGGGGGTGTCTCGGGGCTCGAGGCCGACGGCCCCGACGAGGCCGAAGAGCTCGTCGAACAGCTCGAAGAGCGGATGGATGCGGCGGCGGGCAACCTCGAGTTCGAACTCGCGGCAGACATCCGCGATCGCATCCGGACGCTCCAGGAGGAGTTCGAGCTGATCGAGGGCGCCGGTGAGGGGGTCCCGGCGCCACCCGAGGAGCTCTGAGCGGGACTACCTGAGCGCCGCCTCGACGTGATCGACAGCCGCGAGCGGGCTCTCGACGGCTTGGAAGCGAGCCGTCTCGAGCCCTAGCGAGCCGATATCGTGGGTCTCGAGCCCGGCCACCGGGCGATCGTACAAGACGGCCATCGCCAGCTCGGACAGCGTCCCAGCCGCTCCTTCGACCGCGATACAGGCCTCGCCGTTGAGGACGACCAGCGCGTTCCGGGCATCGCCCATGTCGGTCGCGATCGGTGTGGTGAGATACTCGTTACCCTCGGACAGCGTCTCGCCACCGAGGATACCGATCGTCTCCCCATCTGCTTCACGGGCGCCTCGACAGACGGCCTCCATCACGCCGCCATAGCCGCCACAGACGACCGTGTGGCCACGCTCGGCGAGCAGCCGGCCCAGCTCGTGGGCGCTCTCGTACCCCTCACTATCGACACGGCTGCCGCCGATGACGCTGATGCGCATGGCCACGCTACGAGCTCGCGGCAAAAGACGCTCTCGCAGCATCCAGCCCGCGTCTCATCGGTCGACGACCAGCAGCGCTACCCGCTCGAGCACCAACGCTTCGAGGTCGGCACTGGTCGCCTCCAGCTCGGCATCTGATATCTCGAAGAACGCCCGGAGGTGGTCGTGCTCGGACCGATCGAGCGTGGCTGCCGGCTCGAGTGTCTCGCGGACCAGCTCCGCGGCAGCCGGCTCGTCTCCGTGCTCGCCGTTGGCTGCCACGGCCACGACCGCCGGTGTCCGGCCCGTGTCGATACCCATCTCCAGGGCCTGGTCGATCTGTCGTCGGCCAGCTGCGTACAACAGGAGCTCGATGCCGCGCGCTCTGGCGATAGCCCCACCGCGATCGCGGGCCCGGTCGGCCAGCTCCAGCGCCCGCTCGAGGTGGGCCCTCGAGACGACGTATCGTGCATCGAACGCCTGGCAGGTGGTGGTCGTCTCGCCGGCGATCCGATCGAGCCGCTCCAGCAGCGCCTCGAGCGAGTCGAAGGACCGCTCGTGGCCGGTGTCCACGTGGGCGACTCCCTCAACGAGACGCATGGGCGACCTCTGGAGGATGGCTGTTGGTCGGCAGCTCTGCCGGGCGCGACCACGCGACGGCCATCAGCCGCCCTCGAAGTCACCGAACGTGTGGTTGCCTTCCTCTGTGCTGGTTTCGGTCCCGCCGGACCGCTGGCCGTCGGCCTCGATGGCCGGGGCGGCCGTGCTGTCGGGTTCGACACCCTCCATCGACGGGGACTGGTGGCCGGCGTTCTCGAGGACGGTCTCGGCGGTCTTCCGCCGCCCGCGGAGCGCTCCCAACACCACCGACTTCTCGGCCTCTCGAAGGTCGGCCCTGAGCTCGATCCCTGCATCGTAGAGCCGGCGGGCTCGTTTCCGGCCGACGGCTCTGACACCCGTCAGATCCAACAGCTCCTCTTTGACCCCATCCTCGACGCGCTTTCTCGCCCGGCGGATCGCCGCCACGTCGATATCGGGCGCCTGCTCGCCCGCCTCGTCCGTCCGGTTCAGCGTCGCCGCCAGCGACTCGGCGGCACCCAACAGCCACTGGGCGACGTCGACCTTCCCGCGGATATCCCCCGGCCCGACGTTGTACTCCTCGGTGATTCGGTCCTCGTCTGTCTCCTCGGCCCAGTCTCGCAGCAGGAGCGCCGTCTTGAGCGCCGACAGCCAGTCCTCGAACGCCTCGTCGTCGAACTCGCTGGGCATCGCACCCAGGAACGACTCCTCTCGCTTGTAGGCCTCCATCGTCAGCTGTTCGCGGTCACCGGATCGGAGATACAGCTCGTACATGTCCGGCGTTCGCGAGATGAGCTGATAGAGGCCCAGCGCGTCGGGCTCCTTCGAGCGCGCCCCAGCCAGCCCATCGACGATCTCCGCCGCACTCATCGGGTCGATGTACAGTCGGGACACCTCGTGTCCCATCTCGGTCGCGGTGATGCGGCCGTCGGCTGCGGTCTCGACGAAGCCGTTCGCCTCCAGATAGCCGACCATCCGATCGGTCACCCGCTCGAGCCGGCCTTGCTCGTCGGTCTGGGTCGCATACAGCGTCTCCTCGAGAAACTCCAACAGCGTCTCGCGCGAGGAGGCGAACCCGCTCGCGACCGTCGCGAGGATGTGTGTCCGCATCGCCGGTTCGGCGGCCAGCTTCGAACGCACCGGTTCGGGCTCGGCCCAGACGTAGCGCTCGAACAGCTCCTCGAGCTCGTCGTGGCTCTTGGCGAGCAACACCGCCTCGCCGTACGGGTCCATCCCCGGTCGGCCGGCCCGGCCCATCATCTGGTGGACCTCGAGGACCGACAGTGGCGTCATGCCTCCCGCGTCACCCGAGTAGCGGCGCCAATCACGCACGATCACCCGCCGAGAGGGCGTGTTCACCCCCGCGGCGAGCGTGGGCGTCGCCGACACACAGCGGATCAGACGGTCCCTGAAGGCGTCTTCGACGAGGCTTCGTTGCTCGTTGCGCAGCCCCGCGTGGTGGAACGCCGCCCCCTTGGCGACGCAGTCGGCCAGGTCGTCGCTCGTGTCCGTGTCGCTCACGCCTCTGATCCGGTCGGCCACCGCTGCCAGCCGGTCGAGCTCCGCGGGCTCGAGCATCGACTCGGTGGTCTCGGCGAGCCGGCTCGCAGCGGACTCCGCGTTACGCCGCGAGTTGACGAACACCAGCGCCGAGCCCCCCTGGTCGTCGACCTCCTCACTGAGCGTGTGCCGGACGATCGCCTCGGTCGAGCGCTCGTTCGAGTTCACCCGCAGCTCACGCTGGTCGCCATCGTCCAGATGGAGCGCCTGGCCGTAGTGGACGCCCTTGCGGAGCTCGATGGGTCGCCACTCGGAGTCGACCAGCTCGGCGTCGAGCCAGCCGGCCAGCTCACTCGCGTTGCCGATCGTCGCCGAGAGAGCGACCACCTGGAGGGTGGGGTTGATCCGCCGTAGCTTCGCCAGCGTCACCTCGAGTGTCGGCCCTCGGTTGGCGTCGTCGACCAGGTGCACCTCGTCGCTCACCACACAGTCCAATCGGCTCAGCCAGTCGGCACCGTTCCGCACCAGCGAGTCGACCTTCTCGGAGGTGGCAACGACGATATCCTTCTGGCCGAGCCAGCGCTCGTTGGATTCGTAGTTGCCGGTCGAGACGCCCACTGAGACGCCATACTCGTCGAACTGTTCGAACTCGGCTTTCTTCTCGCTGGCCAGCGCCCGCAACGGGACGATGTACAGCGCCTTCCCACCCATATCCACGCTCGCCAGCATCGCCAGCTCGGCGACCAGTGTCTTGCCCGAGGCCGTCGGCACCGAGGCCACCACGCTCTCGCCACGGGTGATTCCGGCCTCGACCGCTGCTGCTTGTGGTGGATAGAGCGCCTCGACCCCCGCCGATACGAGATGGTCTGGCAGCCACTCCGGGATGCCATCGACCGCCGTCGGTTCCATTGGTTGCCCATTGGTGGTTCCAGAGATAAGTTCCCTGGGAGCGATGCTGCTCTCGGCCCGAGCTGCCGACCACAGACGCTTGCAAAGCTGTCCGACAGCCCGAGCTCGGCGCCTGCCGGATACTGATCGCCCGACAGTATCAAGCGAGCGCGCCAGCTCTGGGAGCTATGCGTGAGGAAGCTGCCATCCGGGAACGGATCGAGACGCTCGAGCGTGAGTACGACACCTACGACCCGCCCTCTTCGCCCACCGAGGACGAAGCCGAGGTGGCAACGCTCAGAGCCATCGAAGAGCTCGAGTGGGTGCTCGGAGACCGCGAGCGCGAGAACACAGGCGGGTAGCCTGAGACGTACAGCAGCCGCCCGTCCCGGCGAAACATCAAAGTGAATCAGCGATTTAGCCGCGCTCATGCTGGGAATCGAACCGGTCTGGCTGCTAGTCGGCCTGGTCGCACTTCACATCGTCACGCTGCTGGCGGCCTACTGGCGCGAAAAGACGGCATCGAACGCCGGGCGCCCGACGGCCGAGAGCGCCTCGGTCGCGCCGGCACCCCCCGCAGCGGACGGCGAGCCGACCGCCGACGAGCACACCGAGACGATCAGATGTTCGGAGTGTGACACCAGAAACGTCGCAGCGTACGCCTACTGCCGTGGCTGTGTCGCGGACCTCCGTGGTGGGGGTCGGCGCTACGGCGTGCCCCTCGGGCCCCTCCGATCTGGCTCGGCCTGAGCGCCACGTGCCATCGCCAACCGGTGGCCTCGTGACGCGGATGCCGTCGACAGTGAAGTAGGTCGAGTCCGTCGGTGGCCCATGCCCGAACTCTCGATCACTGACCGCCAGCTGGAGCGCCTGGACAGCATCAGCCAGGAGCTAGAGGCAGCATTCGTCGGCCGGTACGGCCGTGTGACCCACGGCGATGCCCTTGCGTACTTGCTCGACGGCTACCAGCCCCCAGAGACGACGGAGAGCGCCCCCGAGGAGACGCCTTCTCGAGAGACAGCGGGGCGGGACTCGGCCGAGCCCTCGCCGTTGGTCGCCGCCGCTGCGCTCCTCGAGGAGTACGACACGGTCTGGAGAGAGTCGGACGGCGACGCGCCTTACGAAGTCGACCTCCCGGACGGCACCACCGAGACGGTCCGGACCCGAGACGAGATCAAGGGGGTTCTGTTCAGAGAGTACGAACGGTAGCAGACGTCGGGTCGCCCCGGGTCGCCCGTCGCCGCCTGCTCGCGCTGCGTGCTGGATGGGCCCTGCAGGATTTGAACCAGCGGTCACCCGGTGTCCCATCCACCCACGCCGTCGTGGCCGGAGTATGAGCCGGGGGCTTTGAACCGGACTAAGCTAAGGGCCCTATGGTGACGGGCCGTTGGCGAATATTCAAGCTGTCGGCATCCGTCCTGCCCGCGCCCGTCGAACACCCCGGAGAAACGTAGCGCCACCTCCAGGGCTCGAACCTGGGACAACCTCGTCTCTGCGACCCACGGTCGATCACCATGCGGTCCTAACAGCGAGGTGCTCTACCAACTGAGCTAAGGCGGCTTTCGTTCTCCGATTGTTGCAAAGCTTGCATATGGGTTTCGTTTCCTGGTGGCAGGCCGCGAGCGACCTGCTCTCGCCATCGATACGCTTTCGGGCCGTTCGACCGAACGTGCGACGATGAGTGATGCTCCGGAGACGCTGGACACCGTCGTGGGTGAGATCCGCCGGCGCGTCACGCCAGAGCCGGCCGAACGCGAGCGACTGGCAGCGGTCACCCAGACGCTGATCGACCGGGCCGAGGCCGCCGTGGCCGAGCTGCCGGTCTCGGCCGACGTCATCCGTGTCGGGTCGACGGCACGGGACACCTGGCTGGCCGGCGATCGCGATATCGACATCTTCGTTCGCTTCGACCCGTCGCTCTCTCGCGAGCGCCTCGAGACCCACGGACTCGCGGTCGGCCAGCAGGTGCTCCCCGACGGTGTCCAGGAGTACGCCGAACATCCCTACGTCCGCGGTGAGTACGAGGAGTTCGCCGTCGACTGTGTCCCCTGTTACCGAGTGGTGGATGCCACGGCAATCGAGTCGGCCGTCGACCGCACGCCGTTCCACAACGAGTACATGCAGGCCCGACTCGAGGAGCGCCACACCGGCGGTGTTCGGGTTGTTAAGGCGCTGTTGAAGGCGACCGGTGCGTACGGTGCCGACCTGCGGACGCGGGGGTTCTCCGGCTATCTCGTCGAGCTGTTGGTGCTCGAACACGGCGGTGCCGGCTCACTGATCGAGACCGCGGCCGAGTGGGAGCCGCCGGTGCGGCTCGATCCCGAGAGCCACGGGGCGGCCAGCTTCGACGACCCGCTGGTGGTCATCGACCCGACGGACCCCCGGCGTAACGTCGCCGCCGCCTGCTCGGCGAGCAACCTCGCTCGATTCCAGCATTACAGTCGGCAGCTTCTCGCGGCGCCGAGCACCGCCTGGTTCGAGCCCGACCCGCCGAGTGGCCTGGGCCGGCCGGCCGTCGCCGACCGGGTCGACCGTCGTGGCACGCACCCGGTCGCGATACGATTCGAGACGCCGGCGCTCGTCGACGACCTGCTGCACCCACAGCTGGAAAAGTCCCTGTCGAGTCTCGAGGCCGAGCTCGGCCGCCGGGGGTTCGACCCGCTGCGTGCCAGCAGCATGGCCACCACGGAGCAGGCGGTGTTGCTCCTGGAGTGTGCGGTCGCCGAGCGACCGGCGATCACCCGCCACCAGGGCCCGCCCGTCGGTGTCGGTGCTCACGCGGCCACGTTCTACGAGACCTACGCCGACCGGGAGGACGTGACCGGACCTTACATCGAGGACGGTCGCTACGTCGTCGAGCGCCCCCGAGAGTTCAGGACCCCGGAGTCGTTCTGTGCGTCACCGTCGCTGTTCGACATCGCACTCGGGCCGGACATCGCCGACGCCCTCGAGCAGGACTACGAGGTGGTGACCGGGTCGGCCATCGCAGGGCTATCCGAGCCGTTCGGCGCCGAGCTGGCGGCATACTTCGACCCCCAGCCCTGAGCAGGGCCTCTCAGAGCCCCTGGCGGTCGACGACCCGGTCGACAACATCGCTCACCGCTGGAGAGGGCTCGCCGGTCGGCTCGGCGGGCTCGCGGCCGCCATACAGCTCGTTGATCATGGCGACAGAGCCCGCCAACGCATCGACACCGTAGCCACCCTCGAGGACGTACGCGTGGGCCGCATTGGTGCGGCTGGCGACGCCTCGGAGGCGGTCGGCCAGCAGTCCGTACCCTTCCGTCGAGAGCTGCATCGTCGATATCGGGTCGAGCTCGTGGGCATCGAAGCCGGCTGCGACGATCAGCAGATCCGGGTCGAATCGCTCGAGTGCCGGCACCAGTGCGCGGTCGACCGCATCGAGATAGCCGGCATCACCGGCGCCGTCGGGCAGCGGCAGGTTCAACAGCGTGCCGTCGTCGGTCGCCCCGAGCTGGCCGGACCCGGGGTAGAGCCCCTGCTGATGGATCGACGAGTAGTGTATAGCCTCGCGCCCTGCGGCCATGTCCTCACAGCCGTTCCCGTGGTGGACGTCCCAGTCGAATATGGCCACGCGCTGAACGGCCGGCCGCCGGAGTGCGGCCTCGGCGGCCACGATCGCGTTGTTGAAAAAACAGAACCCCATCGCGTCGCCCGCCAGTGCGTGATGGCCGGGCGGTCGCCCGAGTGCGAACGGTGTGTCGGTCCCGTCGGCTCCATCGAGGGCGGCTTCACAGGCCTCGACGGCCAGGCCGGCGCTCGCCCTGGCGGCCTCCCAGGTCGCCTCGACGGCAACCGTATCCGGATCCCAGCTGCCGCCGCCGGCCCGGCAGAACTCCCGGACCTTCTCGACGTACGCGGCATCGTGAGCGTCACACAGCGTGTCGACACTCGCCAGACGAGCCGGCCGAAACTCGACGTGGTGTTCCCGTGAGAGCCGCCGTCTGATCGCCTCCAGACGCTCGGCCGTCTCCGGGTGGTGAGTGCCGGTGTCGTGGTCGAGACAGCGTGCATCGTAGCCGAATCGCATCAGAAGTATGGTGCGAGCGTGTAGTAGGCGTTCACGTCCTCTCCAGTCACCGTCCGTCTGGCAGCGTGTCCAGCCAGGATCGCCGCGGCTCCGGCGACGCGATCGGCGTATGCCTCGAGCACCGCCGCCAATGCCTCGCGAGCCCCCTCGGAAACGAGATAGCGGTCATCGATCTCGAGGCGCGCGATCCGGTCGACGGGGGCGATCGGCAGCTCAAGCTCCTCGATGCCACGGTCCTCGGCCCCGGGAAAGTCCGAGGCCATCAGCGTCTTGCGGCCCTCTTCGGTCGCCCGAGCTGCAGCCTCGACAGCGAGCGTCGCCCCCCGCGACTGGATGCGCCGAGCGAGCTCGTCGGCGGCTTCCGCGCTCACACGGAGATCACCCGCATTACGGCGAATGATGGTATCGACGGGAGCGACCGGAAGTTCGACGCGCATAGCGCTCACAAGCGGCCGTAGCCCGCATAAAACCGTCGGTCAGCGACCTCGCACGACCGTCCAGCGCCACGCTCGGCGCTTATCGTATCGTCTCGGCGATGATGCGCTCGCCGTCGAGTCTCCCACTGACCGTCACCTCTTGTCCGAGCTCGACCCCACTCGAGGTCTCGACCAAGCAGGTCTGCTCTCCATCGTCCAGCACGACCGGGTCGCCGGTCTGGACGACCGTCCCCGTGAACTCGGTCAGCGTGCTCTCGGCCACAGCTCTCTCGCTCGAGCTGGCCGTCTCCTCGGTCGCCGTCGACCGGCCACCGGCACTGGCTCCGAGCGTGGCCTGCCCGTCCGTCGGCGGCTGGTCCTGGGTCGCCGTCTCGGCCGAGCGCGCGGTCGCCGCCCCCTCCAGTTGGACGACCGTCGAGCGCCAGCCGGCGCTCGCTTCGAGGTCCTCCTGCCAGCCGTCCGAGATCTCCACCGCCCCCAGATACAGCTCGTCACCCGGCCCCAAGCCACGGTCGGCAAGGTCGCCCCACATCGCGACCCTGATGTCGTCGCTCTGGTCCTGCAGGCGGACGTTGCGGACCTGCCCTTCCGAGCCATCCTCCCGCTCGAAGGTTCGTTTGGGGTCGGCCGACCGGATCACCCCCGCAATATCAGCGACCGTGTCCAGCTCCAGCTCCGCGATCGGCGTCGTCGCGGGGGCGAACTCCACGCTCGCGTCGATCTCCTCGACGGCCCCCTGTGCGCCGACGTGTAGCTCGAGACTCCCGTCGCGTTCACGGACCGACCCGTCGATCACCTCGACGCTGGTTCCGGGGTCGAACTTTGCCGCGAGGTCGGCCTTCTCGTCCCAGAGTGTCACTCTGACACGGCCGGTCTCGTCACCGAGCGTGAGATTCGAGACCCGGCCTTCGGTGCCGTCGTCTCGTCCGAACGTCCTGATCTCGTCCGTCTCGAGGACGACCCCCTGGAGTGTCACCTCCGACTGGCCCAGCGTGAGTGCCTCTGCCGTCGAGGCGCCCTCGACCGAGATATCGATCGTCACCGAGTCGTCCGGCTCGGCCCGGTTGGCCGACACCTCCAGCCCGCCGTACCCATCTTTCGGCGTGCCAGCCACCCTGAGCACCTCACCCCGCTCGAGTGTCTCGGCGGCGCCGACCGCCTGGCCGTCCCACAGCGCCACCCTGACGCCGCCGGTCTCGTCGGCCACCTCGACGTTCAGCACGTGGCCCTCCTCGGCTTCGCCGTCGCGCTCGAACGTCCGGATCGAGCCGATCGAGATCACCTTGCCGACGAAGCGGACCTCCTCCATCCCCGCCTGTATGTCGGCGATCGTCTCGACCTGGCCCTGCGTGAGATCGTGCGCGATCAGCATCGCCGCGGTCTCCTCGTCGGCGAGCCCGCCCATCTGCTCGACCTTCTCCGTGACCGCCTGGCGGAACTCCTCCAGCGAGACGTCCTCGGTCTCGAGGTCCTCGTAGATCGTTTCGATCTCCCCCATCGTAGCGGTCCGTGGGAACTGGGAGCTTTAACTGTTACCGTCCGGCCGGTCCCGGCGGGCTCCTGGCCCGGGCTTTAACCGTCGTTCTCACCATCGTGGGTGTATCGACCGCAACCACTATACCGCCGCTGAGACTCGTTGGGGTGAGTCCTGGTAGGGTAGTGGACCATCCTCCTGGCTTGCGGAGCCAGGGACCGGAGTTCAAATCTCCGTCAGGACGTACAGCGTTTGTCGGCCGAATCCTGTCGGATCTCTGCAATGGCTAACCGCACCGCGAGGTGGCTCCCAGACTCGCCCCGACTGGCGGTGATTCACGAGCTCTCAGCGTGGTATGCAGACCGACACCGTGCCGCGTGGAACGCATCGTTGTGATGCGCTCTCTGTCGGCCTACCTGCTCGTTCGTGCCGGGGCCGCGATGGCGTGCTATATATTCGACCGGATCACTCAGAGCAGACCCTAGCCAACCATATCACACATATAACCGATTAAGCTCGACAGCCCGCCATCGGGTCCAATGAGCTACGTCGTGTCGGGCCAGCACAGACGACATCGTCAAGCATGCCCCTGGGGGTCGGCCGGAGGCAATCGGGTCGCGCGGGTCCTCCCTGCCGTGGCCCGTTGCTGCAGGTCGGGGGGCTCGCGGTGATCCCCGAGGCTCTGGCACTTCTGCGGCGCGAGCGCCGCCGGACCGTCGACGAGCGCGAGGCATTCGAGGCGTTCTCCGAGACGGTCCGGGCGATGGCCGCCGAGACATCCGAGAGCGGGCTGCGTGTCGGGGGGCTGAGCGGCTCGCCCTCGCCTGAAGCCGGCCAGCCGATCAGACGCGCCTACGAGCGGACCGTCATGGCAGTGCCACACTACGCCGAAGAGTACGATGACACCTACACCGAGAGCCTCGAAGCGGAGCTCGGCGCCCCCGTCGCCGCGGCGGCGACCAGCGGCTCGCTGACACCGACGACACGGGCGGGTATCGTCCGGGCGGCCACTCGCGCTCGGGCCGACCGAGAACGATTTCTCGAGGCACTCGACGAGGAACGCGAGTCGCTGCTCGATGCCGACGACCGGCTGGGCGCGGTGCTGAGCGAGCTGGCCGATCTCGAGACAGAGCCTCGCGAGCAGCTCGACTTCGGCGGGCTCGATGCGATTCGGGCTCGTATCACCGTGCTCCAGTCCAAGACCGATGCCGTCGGGCGCGAGCGACAACAGCAGCTCCGGACCTGGCAACGGGAGCTCTCGCTCGCGGCTGGGGCGCCCGATCTGCCGAGCTATCTGTACCAGGAGGCCCCCGTCTCCTACCCGATCCTCTCGGCGGTGGCCCGCACGGCGACGAAGCTAGAGCGGCTCAGAGCCGCCGTCGAACGACAGATGTGGCGGTGACGGCCGGGCTGGCGAGCCATCGCGACGTCAGGGTTCGATCCACCCGCTCCGCCAGTGTCATACCCTCGTGTGCGCTCTGCAGAGCCGAATGGCTCTCGATGCCAGCGACCGGCCTCGCCCGGCCGAGAACGTCCGGAGCTATCTGCTGGCAGGCGCAGCCCTGTACGAGGCCGGCAGATATCACGCCGCGCACGATCCCTGGGAGAGTGCGTGGCTCGCCGTCCGTGCGTCGGCCCCTGCCGATGGGGCTCTGCTGCAGGGGCTGATTCAGACGACCGCAGCGATCTATCACGCCACCCAGGAGAACGAGCCCGGAGCGGTCGGGCTGGCGGCGAGTGCACAGTCGTATCTCGAGGCCGTCCCGGCTGGCCATCGCTCGGTCGAGCTGGCGCCCGTGGTCCGATTTCTCCCCCGACTCGAGCGCTCGTTGGCGGCCGCCGCCACACCGCCACCGCTCCGGGTCGGGGGCGAGCAGGTGGCGCTAGCCGACCTGGAGCTCCCGGCGGCCGGGGCGGCGAGCCAGCCGCTGGCGAACGCGCTGGGCTACGAGCCGGCGCTGTTCGACCGGGCGCTGGCCTACGCCTGGGCCGACCTCGAGGAGGCGCCCACCTCGGCGTTTGCCAACGAGATCCTGGCGTTCGTCGCCGATCGAGGGGCGCCTCGGTCGGTGATAGCCGGTCGCCTCCGTCGCCGGGTCGACCGGCGGGCCGCCCGCGATGCGGACGTCGCGGAGCTGTTCGACCCCGAGTGAGCGCGGTGCCGAGCCGGTCAAGCCGTCGACTCGATGGGCGTCCGCTCGTAGCCCGGGCCTACCCGCATCGCGAGTATCCGTCGCCGACACTGTAGCTCGATGGCTGGCCGTTCGACCAGCTCGCCGTCTCTCGAGAGCCGCATGGCGCCGTCGCTTTGCAGTGAGACCTCGCTGGCCTGGTAGTGGGTCACCCCGTCGGTCTCGCGCCCCAACAGCCGGTGTGTCACCGCCTCGATCGCGAGGTTGCCCGCCGGCATCTGCTCGACGACCGCGACGTCGAACAGACCATCCTCCATGTTCGCCTGGCCACCCTGACGGATGAACCGTCGGGCGTTCCCGATCAGCACGCAGAGCGCCTCGCCCGCCCAGCGCTCCCGCCCGCCCTCGACGGTCGTCTCGAGCTCGAGCTGGAGCGCCTCGAACTCCAGCGCCTCTCGAAGCCCCGTGACGACGAACGCCAGCGTGCCGAGTCGCTCTTTGAGCTCCGCGGTGGCCGCCGTCGAGGCATCCGCCGGCAGCCCGACGATACAGGAGACCAGAAACGGGCTCTCGGCCGCCATCCCCACGTCGATCCGACGCACCTGCCCGGCATCGATCAGCTCGAAGCCGTGTTGCACGCTCGCGATGCCGAGATTCGTCGCGAGGAGATTCGCGGTCCCTGCCGGCAGCACCGTAATCGTTGGCTGGTCGAGATACGACTCCGCGGCCAGCCCGCAGAGCACCTCGTTGATGGTCCCGTCCCCGCCACAGATCGCGAGCTCGTCGACGCCACGATTGGCCGCTTCGCGACCCAGCTCGACGCCGTGGGCAGGATGGGCGGTCGCTCTGACGCTGAACCCCGCACGGTGGGCCTTCTGTCGCACCGTCGTGGCGTGATCGGCCGCCCCCGAGAGTGGGTTGAGTATCAACAGCCGTGACTCGGGTCTCATGGCTCACCTTGGCGCCGCTCGACCGAAGCGGTTCCGCTCTCCGTGCAGCCAGGGCCGCGATCGCGGGGCGGGCTACCGCTTGCCGTCGGCGATGCGTTGGTCACCATCGTAGTCGGCGGAGTTGTCCCGCGGCTCGTAGCCCAGCACCCGCCGGGCGCGCTCGAGCGAGTAGTACTTGCGATCGTTGTCCGAGATGCCGTAGAGCACCTCGAACTCGTAGTCGGCCTCGATCGCCCGCTGGTGGAGGTGGGCGCAGTCGCGATGGCTCAGCCACATCGCCTGGCCCCGCTCGTAGCCGATCGGTGGGTGGCCCTCTGTCAGATTCCCGATCCGGAGACAACAGACCGCCAGTCCGTACTCGTCGTGATAGAAGCGCCCCAGGGTCTCGCCCGCCGCCTTCGAGACGCCGTAGAAGTTCCCAGGCCGAGGGAGCTCACTGCCGTCGAGCCGGAACGTATCCTCGGGCTGGTACAGGTCCGGTCGCCGGGCGGTCTCGTACCCTCTGACGGCGTGGTTCGAGGAGGCGAACACGAACTTCTCGACCCCCGCCTCGACGGCTGCCTGCAGCAGCGTCTTGGTGCCGTGGATGTTGTTTTCCAGAACCGACTCCCAGGGTGCCTCGGGCCGGGGATCGCCCGCCAGATGCACGACCGTCTCGATGTCACTGCAGGCCTCGGCCATCAGCGCCTCGTCGACCAGGTCGCCGACGAGATACGGATGGTCGGGCTCGCTGGTCGGCGGGTTGTGAAACAGTAGCCGCCACCGATAGCGCTCGGCGAGCGCATCGAGGATGGCCCTGCCGACCCGACCCTGGGCCCCCGTCAGCAGAATGCGCTCGGTTTCCATCGTTGTGCTTGGAGAAATCGTCGGACAGTGCCAGTAAGAATGGTGTGGTTCCAGAGCCCGGCTCGACCCGTCGGCCGCCCCCGGCGCCGTTCAGCGCGCGTCGATATCGGCCAGCAGCGTCTCGGCGTGTCGCTCGGGGTCGACACCCTCGTACCGGCGCTCGATCCGCCCGTCCTCGACCAGGTAGGTGTTCCTGAACACCCCCTCGTACGTGTTGCCGTAGTGGGTCTTCTCTCCGTAGGAGTGGTACGCCCTCGCGACGGCTCCGTCCTCGTCTGAGAGCAGGCTGATCGGGAGCTCGTACTTCTGCTGGAACGCCCAGAGCTCCTCGACGGGGTCGTCACTGACCCCGAGAACCCGCACCGATCGGCGCTCGAACCCCTCCCAGTTGTCCCTGAACCCACAGGCCTGGGCCGTGCAGCCGGGGGTGTCGGCGCGTGGATAGAAGTACAGGACGACAACCCCCGTATCCGGGAGCGTGACACTGTCGCCGTCGTGGTCCGTGAGCGTGAACGAGGGGGCCGCTGTGCCGGGTTCGAGCATGCCCGCCGGTTCGTCGGCTCGTATCAAACAGGCTTCGGTCCGCGCAGCCGACCACAAGCTTTGGGTCGGCGTTGGCCGAGGACGACCCATGCATCGCAGCGCTCCAGCGCCACCGGCTGTCCAGCCCATCGTCCGGGAGGTAGGCTGATGGACACGGTACGAGTGCGGGGCATCTACGCGACCGCGCTCACCCGGGTGTGCCGGCAGCGCGAGGACATCGAGGTGGTGCGTGCGAGCGAGCCGATCCGCGCACGGTTCGACGCCGAGTTCGCCGACACGCCACCGGAGGCCACGATAACCACGACCGCCGGTCGGCTTGGCGTCGGTATCTCGGGACGTCCTGCTCTGGTCGAGCGTCTCGCGTCCGCGGTCGGGGTGGCGGTCGATACGCTCTCGTGGCTCGACCCCGCCCCTCGGGGCGCGGTGTTCCGCGGCCGTGTCACCGAGACCGACCAGGCAGGAGCACTGATCGACCTGGGTGTGGCCGACTCCCCCGCGGGATGGCTGCCCGCCGCGGCGACCGACCGCTCACTCGAGCCGGGCGACACCATCCAGCTCCAGGTCAGAGAGCCCCACCCACCGTGGACGGACAGCCGGCCAGTGCTCGGGCCAGCGCCGCGTGTCGACGCGGGACTCGTCACGCTCACACGGGGTGGCTCGACCCGCAACGACGAGGCGGCCCGGCTTGCGACGCTGCTCTCGGTCGATATCCCGGACGGCTGGGGCGCCCGCTGGGCACCGGGGGCTCCGGATGCCGGCATGGACGCGATGAGGGCGGCGCTCGAGCGGGCGCTCGAGGGGGTCGACACCCTCGAGCGGGCCACCGCGGAGCCGCCAGCAACGACGCCGGCCCGGCTAGCCACGCTGGGAGCGACACGGTGGTGCTGGTTCGGCCGGGCCTCGCGGTTCGCGCTCGACGAGGCACGCCGGGCGGTGACCCCGACGATGCCCGGTCACCACCGCATCAAGGCCGCCAGCTCGGGGGCGAGTGCGGCGGTCGATCTCGTCGAGGCGGTCTGTGAGCCCACCGGCGCGTTCCCGTTCGCGCCGGTGACTCGCCAGTATGGCCCCGCCGAGGGCGATCGCCTCGCCATCGACCACGGCAAACCAGCCGGCCATCTCATCCGCCTGGGCGAGGGCGTCGTCACGGCCTACGACCCCGACGGCGGGGTGACGATCGAGCGACAGATCTCCGCGGGCGGCAGCTACGACGCACTCGACGTGCCGCGCGAGGCGGGTGACGTCGCGATCACGAAGATCCAGGAAGGGCGGTGGTGGTACGCGACGGACTATCGCGACCAGGCTGGCCGCTCGAAAGGGACCTACCTCAACGTCTGCACACCTCTCGAGATATTCCCCGACGCCGTCAGATACGTCGACCTCCACGTCGACGTCGTTCGCGAGGCCGACGGCACCGTGCGCCGTGTGGACGATGCCGAGTTGACGGCGGCCGTCGAGGCGGGCGAGCTCTCCGAGGCGCTGGCCGACCGGGCACGCGAGGTGGCGAGCCGGATCGAGACGGCGCTGTGATCGGTCGTGGCTCGGTCAGGGGAGCTATGGTCCGGGCCATCGATGTGAGCGCTATGGTCACCGATCGCGAGCCGGCCGGGCTCCCCGATGGGGCAGCCGGGCTGCTCCAGGAGTACATCGACAGCCACCACGAGTTTCTCTCCTGGCTGGGGGTCACCGTCGAGGCCTTCGAGCAGGGCACGACGGTCATGACACTGGCCCACCAGCCCAAGCTGACGAACAAGCCACCGGACGGGACCTCGACCGGCGGTCCCAACCCGATCCAGGGTGGTGTGGCGTCGACCCTGGTGGACGTGGCCGGAGGGATGGCGCTCCGGCCCTACCTGGCCGATCCCTTGCGTGACTCGCTTGCGACGATCAACCTGAACATCAACTATCTCCGCCCGGCGACCGGTGATCTCCGGGCCGAGGCGACCGTCATCCGGGCCGGGGCGAGCGTGGGTGTCAGCGCGGTGTTGGTGACCGCCGTCTCCGCCGACGGCACCGAGCGAGACATCGTTCACGGGACCGGCTCGTTCCGGCTGTTCGGCGATGTCCCTTCGCCCTGAGCAGCGTCTCGTGGTGGCGAGGCGGCGCAGCCACGGCGCCAGGGCCCGCGCAGAGCCGCCCCATCGGCGGTCTACGGGACTCTAGGCAAACGAACACCTTTTGACGCCCCGTCTCACAGTCGACATATGGCGACAGACACCTCGACACCGCGGGCGGCGCACATCCGCGGGGTCACCGTCACGACGATCGCCGCGCTGGCGGGCGTCGTGGCAGCGGTCGTCTCCTCGATCGTGACCGCCGGAGCGAGCTCGCCCTCGACGAGCCGGCTGGGGCTGTACGTGCTCGTCGCGGCGATCCTGGTCCAGCTGCCCGTGCTCCAAGTGTTAGGGAAGGCGGGCCTCGTCGCGGTCGACGTCGACGACTTCTCGGCGAAGGACTATCTCTACGTGTCGTTCATGACGTTCTCGCTCTGGTTTCTCTGCTGGGCCGTCCTGCTGACGACCGGGACGACCTTCTGATGGCAGACGACAGCATCGCGGTCGTGGACCTGGATCGCTGTCAGCCCGACCGCTGTAACTACGAGTGTGCGGACTACTGCCCGCCCAATCGCACCGGCAAGGAGTGTATCGTCACCCGCGAGGATGCCTACGACGACGGCGAGCCCTTCGAGGGGAAGGCCGACCAGATACTCATCTCCGAGGAGATCTGCCTGGGCGAGAGCTGTGGGATCTGCGTCGAGAAGTGCCCGTTCGACGCCATCGAGATCATCAATCTCCCCCAGGAGCTCGAGGAGGCCCCCGCCCATCGGTACGGGGAGAACGCGTTCGGGCTCTACGGGCTGCCGGCGCCGCGTGAGGGCCGGGTGACGGGGCTGCTCGGCCCCAACGGCATCGGCAAGTCGACGGCGGTCAGGCTCCTCTCCGGGGAGGTCACACCGAACCTGGGCGAGCACGACGAGCCGGCCAGCTGGGAGCGGGCCCTCGAGCAGTATCGCGGCACCGCTCTGCAGAACTATCTCGAGACGCTCGCCGAGCAGGGGCTGACGATCGCTCGTAAACCCCAGTACGTCGACCGGATCCCCGATCAGTTCGACGGGGCCACCGACGAGCTGCTCGCGAGCGTCGACGAACGGGGTGTGGCCGACGAGCTTGTCGAGCGCCTCGAGCTATCGGCCGTCTACGACCAACCGATCGATACACTCTCTGGGGGTGAGCTCCAGCGTGTGGCTCTAGCGGCCACGCTGGTCCGCGATGCGGACTTTTACTTCCTGGACGAGGTGACCCCCTATCTCGACATCGGCCAGCGGGTGACCGCAGCCAGGCTGATTCGCGAGCTCGCCGAGGAGCAACAGCGCTCGATGATGGTGATCGAACACGACCTGGCGATCCTCGATCTCGTCGCCGACACCATCCACGTGGCGTACGGCGAGCCCGGCGCGTTCGGGGTGATCACCAGGCCGAAATCCACGCGCAACGCGATCAACGAGTATCTGACCGGCTATCTGGACAACGAGAACATGCGTATCCGGCCGGACGCGATCCAGTTCGAACGCCACGCCCCGCGGGCGGTCACGGACCACGCGGACGTGCTCGTCGAGTACCCCGCGATCGGGAAACGCTACGGCGAGGACGGCTTCGCGCTGGAGGTTGCGGCCGGCGCGATCCGGGAGAACGAGGTGTTGGGCATCGTCGGCCCCAACGGCATCGGCAAGTCGACGTTCGCGAAGCTGCTCGCCGGCCAGCTCGAGCCGACCATGGGGGGGTTCGACAGCCAGCTGCAGATCTCCTACAAACCACAGTACATCGAGGTCGACCAGCCCATGCGCGTCGAGACGTTTCTCCGAACCGTCACCGAGGACGTCGGGTCGTCCTACTGGACCACCGAGATCGCAGAGCCACTCGCGCTCTCTCGAATCATGGACCAGCAGCTGACCGACCTCTCGGGTGGCGAGCGCCAGCGCGTCGCCATCGCGGCCTGTCTCTCTCGGGAGGCGGACCTCTACCTGCTCGACGAGCCGAGCGCCCACCTCGACGTCGAACAGCGGGTGCTCGCGACCAGGGCCATCCGCCGGTTCACCGAGAATCACGGCAAGACCGCGATGGTGATCGACCACGACATCTACATGATCGATCTGTTGGCAGACCGCCTCCAGGTGTTCGAGGGGACGCCCGCCGAGCGCGGCCGGGCGAGCCCCCCGGTGGGGATGCGCGAGGGCATGAACAGGTTTCTGGCGAACCTGGAGGTCACCTTCCGGCGGGACAAACGGACCGGCCGGCCACGGATCAACAAGCCAGACTCCCAGAAGGATCGCCAGCAGAAACAGGCCGGCGAGTACTACTACACACCGGCGGAGTCTGACGGCTGAGACGGCGCGGTCGGCGTGGGCTGCCGGTGTGTTTTATCTGGCCCCCACGACACTGTCATACAGATGCGGACGGACTATCACACCCACTCGACCTACTCCGACGGCTCGTTTCTGCAGTGGATGGTCGGCGCGGCCGAGCAGGCTGGCTTCGAGGCTGTCGGGATCTCCGATCACTGTAACGTCTGTCCGGCCCCCGAACACGTCGGCCGCAAGAAGCTGATGGGGTTCAATCTCGACGAGACCTACCACCGGCGTCGCGAGGCCATCGAGTCCGTCCGCCGTCGCGCCGATATCGACGTGTACGATGCCGTCGAGATGGACTTCGAGATCGGCGCCGAGGCTGCCATCGAGCGATTTCTCTCGACGGCCGAGTTCGACTACGCGATCGGCTCGGTGCACTTTCTTGACGGCGTCAACGCACACTCGACGAGCCACTTCAGCTCGAAGTCACGGGCCGCCCGCGAGGCCGACGTCGAGGCGTACTTCGAGAAGCTGGTGGCGCTGGCCGACTCCGAGCTGTTCGAGATCGCCGCCCACCCGGATCTGTTCGAACGTAACAGCGCGCTCCGCGGGCTCGCGACTCAGGCACAGTACGACCGAGCGGCTCGCGCGTTCGCCCGGTCGCGGACGATCCCCGAGCTCAACGCCGGCAGAGCGCTGCGCGAGTACGGCGAGTTCCACCCCGCCCCGGGATTTCTCGAGGCGCTGGCCGAGTACGGGGTTCCGTTGACGGCCGGGACGGACAGTCACGACCCCGCCGAGATCGGGCCCCGACGCGAGGCACTGGAGACGCGGCTCGCAGAGCTGGCGATCGACCCGGTCGAGCTGGCACTCTGAGCTCGGCTATAGCACCTGCCGATTACAGCTGCCACAGAGGGTCTCTTCCTTGACGTCGACCTCGCGGACCGTCGGCGAGAAGCTCATGACACAGCGGTTGTTGTCACAGTGTTCCAGCCCCAGTGTGTGACCGATCTCGTGGATGACCTCCTTCCGGATGCGATCGGAGAACACCTCCCTCGAGGAGCTGCGACTGGCCCCCCCGTCCGAGGCGGTCTGGAGTCGATGTGTCGAGATAACCGAGCCGTTGCCCGACAGATAGGCCAGCCCGAACACGTAGTTCCGCCGGCGATAGTAGAGGTCGTGCTCGGTCAGTGCGATGTTCTTCTCGCCCGCGCCGACGCGCGAGGCCATCTCGATGAACTCCTCGGCGCGATGTTGGTTTCGCCCCTCGTCGAACGAGCCCGACGGGACGCTCTGCTGGTTCTGAACCGTGACATCGCAGCCGTAGACGGCCCTGAGTCCCGCGGAGGCCTCTCGCTTGACCCCCGCCGTAACCGCCCCAACCGGCACGATGTCGACGTGCATGGACAAATCTTAGATAGGCCGGCAAATAAACATCCCGACGTGGCTAGTCGCTCCCGTCTGTCGATAGTGCCCCGATTCGAGGGGGCGACGCGGGTGGTCGAGGTCGGCGTCGGCCGCCGCCCGGCGGTCGCGCTCGCGCTCGCCGACCGCGGGGTGGAGGTGTTGACGACCGACCTGGTCGAGCGGGCCGTCCCCGAGCCGCTCGGCTTCGCCCGTGACGATATCACCGCGCCAACCCGGTCGCTCTACGCCGGGGCCGATTGGCTCTACGCGTTACACTGCCCACCGGAGCTCCAGCGGCCGTTAGCGACACTCGCCGCGTCGGTCGAGGCTGCCTGTGCGTTCAGTACGCTCGGCGGGGACCCTGCTCTCGTGCCCGCGATACCAGAGCGACTGGGCGAGACGACGCTGTTCGTCGTCGATGACGGGGCAGTCGAGGCCGCTCGCTCGGGGTCGGGGGAGAGCCCGTGAGCCCTGGCTCGGCGGCTCGGACGCCCGTCGGCGGTGTCGCCCTGGACGTCGATGGGGTGTTGGTGGACGTGGCCCAGAGCTACCGGCGCGCGATCGTCGAGTCACTCGAGCACGTCTACGGGGAGACGGTCGAGCACTCGGCGGTCCAGCGGTTCAAGAACGCCGGCGGGTTCAACGACGACTGGGAGCTCACCTACGCGGCGGGGCTGTATCTGTTGGCCCGACGCGAGGGGCTCGAGATGGACGTCGAGACGTTTACAGCTGGCATCGAACGGGGTGAGGGCGGCCTGATGGGGGCCGAGGCTGTCGTCTCGGGTGAGCTCTCGGGTGGGCCACTCGAGCGGGTCCGGGCGGCCTGGGACACCGACCGGCTGCGAGCTATCTTCCAGCAGCTCTACCTCGGCGCGGAGCTCTACGAGTCACTCGAAGGGGTTCCGCCGACAGCCCTCCCGGCACACGATGGGTTCATGCAGGACGAGCCGACGCTGATCGCTCAGGCGACGATCGAGCAGCTCACTACTAGCTACGAGGTGGGCGTGGTGACCGGCCGGCCAGCGGCGGAAGCCCGGATCGCTCTCTCCAGGGTGGGTCTCTCGCTGCCGGACGAGCGGCTGTTCACGATGGACTCGCCACTGCCTGGCAAGCCCGACCCCTCGCAGTTGGTGGCACTCGCCGAGCGCCTGGCCGTCGACTCGGTGGTGTTCGTCGGGGACACCCTGGACGATATCGAGACCGCCCAGCGCGCCGGCGAGGTGGACGATCGCCGATACACCAGCGCCGGCGTGCTGACGGGCGGGCTGACTGGATCGCAGGGTCGTGCCCGCTTCGAGCGCGAGGGGGCAGACATCGTGCTCGGGGATATCGACGAGCTGCCGGGGCGGCTCTCGCCGGGCTGATCGGGTTCCCGCCGGCAGCGGGAGCCGGGGCCTCGCAACGCTTACTTGAATATGGGCGAAACGAGGCGCATGCGAATCGCGTTACTCGGCGGAACCGGCGAGATCGGAGAGGCACTCGCGGTGCGGTGGGCACACCATACCGACCACGAGATCCTCGTCGGCTCGCGAGACCCCGCGAACGCCAGGGATGCGGTCGACCGATACGAGGCCACGCTCGATGCGGCCGACACCACGGGCACGATCAAAGGGTTCGCCAACGAGATGGCCACCGACCGAGCGGATATCATCGTGTTGGCGGTGCCAGCCTACCACCTGGCCGATACGATCGACGCCGTCGCCGACCGGCTCGCCGACGATGCCATCGTCGTGACGCCGGCGGTGGGGATGAAACGCGACGAAGCTGGATTTCACTACAACCCGCCACCGGCAGGGAGCGTCACCGCGCTTGCTGCCGATGCGGTTCCCGAGGGGACGACCCTGGTCGGCGCCTTCCACAACCTCGCCGCCGGCCGACTGGCAGATCTCGATGCGAGCTTCGAATGGGACACGCTCGTGTTCGGCAACGACAGCTCGGCCAAGGCGCAGATCTCACGGCTCGCCGAGGCGATCGACGGTGTCCGGGCCGTCGACGTCGGGGGTCTGGAGAACGCCGCCGAGGTAGAGGCGTTGACGCCGCTGCTGATCAACGTCGCACAGGAAAACGAGGGGATGCATCAGCTTGGAGTCAGGCTGAATTGAGCGATATCGGTGCCGGTGGGGGCGGCGATGCCGTGCTATCGGTGCCCGATCAGGCGACGGCGTTCATGATCTGAATCAGCACGCCGAACAGCACGCCGAACGCGACGACCGTCTTGGGGTCGATTTTCGGCGTGTTACGGTCCTCGCTGTCGAAGTACCGAACCAGCCCGGCACTGGACATCAGGCCGCCACTGTTGCTGCTCATACCAGCACGAACGGCACAACTCAGTGTAAGCCTTTGGCCTATTGGCCGGCCGTCGAGCGACGGGACGCGGTCACACTGTCGGCCGGCGCTCGGGGGCTGGGAAACTCTTATGCGCGCCGCTGGGCTTCTTTCGACCACCGATGACCGTCCGCTTAAAAGACTTCTACGCAGACTGGTGTGGCCCGTGCAAGACGCAGGATCCGATCCTCGAAGAGCTCGCCGAGGCTTACGAGGAGATCACGTTCGAGAAGGTGGACGTCGATGAGAAACAGGACGTCGCCAACGAGTACTCGGTCAGGTCACTCCCGACCGTCGTCGTCGAGAACGAGGATGGTGTCGTCCAGCGGTTCGTGGGCGTGACCCAACGCGATCGAATCGAGGCGGCGCTGGAAGAGGCTGGGGCGGTCGCGACGGCCTGAGCGATCTATCGCCTGTGGCACCAGATATCGACTCGCCTCGCTCGCGGTGGCAGGGTTCACCCGAGTGGGCCAGATGAGCGTCGCCAGCGCCCCCGGCCGAGGCAGATCGTGACACCGTCGCCCAGGCCTGGCCCCGCCGATAGCCGCGCCGGGGTGGTGCCGCCGCACCGAGGGCGACGGTGACGCTGACGGCGGGCGTGATCGCCGTTCAGGGTGATGTCTCGGAACACGTCGAGGCGGTCAGGCGGGCAGCAGCAACCCACGACCGGTCGATCGAGATCAGACGAATCCGGAGCGCCGGTGTCGTCCCGGCGTGCTCGATGCTGCTGTTGCCCGGTGGCGAGTCGACGACCATCTCCGGCCATCTGGCTCGACAGGGGATCGCCGAGGAGATTCACGACCACGTCGCCGCGGGCAAGCCCGTCCTCGCGACGTGTGCGGGGCTGATCGTCAGCGCCCGAGATCCCAAAGACGAGCGTGTGGAGCCGCTCGAGCTGGTGGATGTCAGCGTCGATCGCAACGCCTTCGGTCGCCAGGCCGACTCGTTCCAGGCCCCGCTGGCGGTCGCCGGGCTCGAGCGCCCGTTCCCGGCCGTGTTCATCCGCGCGCCGATCATCGACACGGTCGGCGAGGAGGTGGATGTGCTGGCAACCTGGGACGACCGCCCGGTTGCGGTCAGAGACGGGCCGGTGCTGGCGACGTCGTTCCACCCCGAGCTGACGGCAGACTCTCGCATCCACGATCTGGCGTTCTTCGAGGACGAGGAGCCAGGGCCGGACGAGTGAGCCGCTCGGGCGGGCTCAGGGCGACCAAGCGACTTTTAGCACCCCCCGGCCTGCTCGAACCATGCGCGCAGCGATCGATGCCGTCAGGGTCGCCGGCACCCCCGACGGGCCGGTCCCGGTGGTCATCCTCTCGGTCGACCGCGAGGCCGACGTGGTTCCGATCTTCGTCGGTATCGAGGAGGCCAGAGCGATCGCGCAGGGGATAGACGCCGTCGACACCGGCCGACCGATGACCCACGATCTGATCCTCGACATTCTCGAGGAGCTCGGCACGCGTGTCGATCACGTTCTCGTGTCGAGCATGGCCGAGGGAACCTTTCTCGCCAAATTGCATCTGGAGACGCCGCGTGGGGCGGCGACGATCGACACCCGTCCCAGCGATTCGATCGCGCTCGCGTCGCGGATCGGGGCCGACATCCAGGTCGCAGAACCCGTCTTCGAGGAGAGCCGCCAGGCCCCCGAGGAGTTCGCCGAGCTCCAGGACATCCGCGAGGCGTTCGGCAGATGAGCGAGGACATCGATACGGATCTCGAGGCGCTGTACGCGCTGATCGAACGCCGCCAGACCGAGCTCCCTGCGGACTCGTACACGACGTCGCTCCTGACCCACGAGAAAGGGGCTAATCGGGCGCTGGAGAAGCTAGGCGAGGAGGCCGTCGAGACGGTGCTCGCAGCCAAGGATGGCGACCCAGAGGCACTCACCGCCGAGGCGGTCGACCTGATCTATCACCTCTGGGTGGTGCTCGCGATGCACGATGTCGATATGGCGGCGCTTCGCGAGGAGCTCGACTCCCGGAACTAGCCGCGCGGGCTCACTCCTGGGGTGAAAACTGGTATCTGACGACGTCGCTGTCGGCATCCCACTCGAACTGGCCGCCGTGGACACGGACCATCCGCTCTCTGTACGCCTCGAGCGAGTCAGAGCCCTCACGGCGAGCATCGCCATCGTCCATCTCACCGAGTGTGCGCTCCTCGACGCTTGTCACCTCGAAGGCGGTGTCCTCGATCATGAACATATCGCCCTCGCTCGCGTAGCGTTGTCCTGCTCCGCGGTGGATCTGGCTCACGTCTCCGTCCAGAACCATCGCCTGCATACGATCGTTCGGCAACAGCGCATCGGCGTCGAGTTCCGTCATGTCCGTTGGTATGGGGGCACCCGTCTTAACTCCGGGCAGGCCCGCCACCTGGTCCCGCCTCGACGGGGCCCTCGAGGGCGCCGGTCGGCGGCTGATGAGCGGCCTTATGTGCGTCCATCGGAAAGCTGTCGCCATGAGCGGCCCCTTCGAACAGCTACCGACCACCCCGCGGGCCGAGGAGCTGGTGGACAAGGCCTTCTCCCGGGCCGCCAGGGCCGGGCGGGCCAAGACCGGCCTCGAGGCCCAGGAGTCGATGTTGCAGGTCGCGGGAAACATCCTCAGCGACAATCTCCAGAACGTCGTGACCTCCTGGCCGGACTTTCTCGCACTCGATCGATTCCACCACGAGCTGGCCGACGCGATCGTCAACGTCGATAGCCTGCGGCAGGCGCTCTCGGAGGTCCAGTGGGCCTCGCGACAGATCGCCTCGCTCCGCTCGGAGTATCACGGCAAGATACGCCGGGCCGATACCGAGACGGCACGGAAACACCGCAAACAGGCGTTCGCCCGATTCGCGAGTATCGTCCGTGAGATCGAGACGGATCTCCTGACCGTCGGGGCGGCCCGCGACGAGCTTCGTGGCATCCCCGAGATCTCTCCCGAGGAGCCCGCAATCGTGGTGGCGGGCTACCCCAACGTGGGCAAGACCTCGTTCATCAACCGGGTGACCAACGCGAGCAACGAGATCGCCTCCTACCCGTTCACCACCACCGAGCTCCACGTTGGCCATCTCGAGCGGGAGTATCTGCGATACCAGCTCGTCGACACCCCCGGTCTGCTCGACCGGCCGACCGCAGCCCGAAACGACGTCGAGCGACAGGCCGTCTCGGCGCTGACCCATCTCGCCGACGTGGTGCTCTGTATCATCGATGCCAGCGAGACCTGCGGCTACCAGCTGCCGACACAGCTGGCGCTGCGGGACGACCTCCTGGCGCAGTTCGAGGAGACCCCAGTGGTGACCGTCTGTAACAAGGCCGACCGCTCGCAGGCGGTCGACGCGGATCTGTTCATGAGCGTCGCCGAGGACGAGGGGCTCGAGAGGGTGATCGAGGCGGCGATCGACGCCGCCGAGGTGGGCCACCAGCTCCCGTTCGAGCGCTGACCGCCGTCGAGCCAGGCACGTGAGCCTTAACCTCGGCCCCCGAATACCGACTCACGTGTTCGAGAACCGCCCGGACCGAGACGCCGAGATCGTCCTCGTCGGGCGGTCGAACGTGGGCAAGTCCACGCTGATGCGCGAGATAACCGGCCACACGGTACCGACGGGCTCGAGTCCCGGCGTGACCCGCGATCCCAACCACTACGACTGGGCCCCGGAGGACTTTCTCGTGACCGACCTGCCAGGGTTCGGATTCATGAGCGGCGTCGGCGAGGAGCGCCGCGAGGCGATCAAGACGGACGTCGTCAGATACGTCGAAGCCAACGCCGAGAACGTCCTCGTGGGAGTCGTCGTCGTCGACGGAAAGAGCGCCGTCGAGATCATCGATCGCCACGCCTCCCGTGAGGCCATCCCTCACGACGTCGAGCTGTTTCACTTCCTGCAGGAGCTGGAGATCCCGACGGTGGTCGCGGTGAACAAGATGGACAAGGTCGACGATCGCGATAGCCGACTGGACGCGCTTTGTGACCGGCTCGGACTGTTGCCCCCGTGGCGACAGTGGCAGGAGACGATCGCGCCGACGGTGGCGAAAAAGGGCCAGACGACGGCGTTCGACGAGGCCGTGCGTCACCACCTCCACGAGGCCGCCCGCGACGACCTGTTCAAGTTCTTCTGACCGGCCGGGGTCTCACCGCGGCCCGTTCAGAGCCCGTAGGGATCGTAGGCTGGCCGCGAGTCAGCCCCGCGAGGCAGCTCCCAACGGTCGCGGTACTCGTCGGCGAGCGCGGCCCCCGCTCGGGTGAACGCGAGCACGACGCCGTACGGCTCGGTGTAGCTGGTCGCCGTGGGGGCATCGGCGTCGACGAACAGCAGCTCTGCCGGTGGCTCTCCCAGGCCAGGTATCTGCTGGAACAGTGGTTCCAAGGGCAACAGCCCCGCGAGGACGTTCGGCACGAACGCCCCGTCGGGGAGGGGGGTCCGCGGTTGGACGCCACAGGCACCGACCGCCTCGCCCGCCTTCGTGAGTGTCGTCCACGTCGGGCCGGTTCGCCCGGCGCCCCAGCAGTCACGTGCGACATCGGGCAGCTCGGACTCGGTGACGAAGTCGGTGAGCACCCCACCGACCCGCTCGACACCGCCGAGCCGCCAGGGGTCCGTCTCCACCTCGGGGTCACCGCTGAGCGTCGCCTCGATGAGCTCGCCGGTGCTGAGCCCATCGATCGTTCGCTGTGTCGCCTGGTCGTATCCCGACTGGTAGCTGGTGTAGAGGGTGCCGGTGGTGGTCTCCTGGAGGTTCAGGTGCAACACGGACGGGACCACCCGATAGAGCCGGTATCGGCCGGTCCGTTCCTCGATGGCCATAGACGACCTTCGACCCGGAGCCGTGTGTACCTCTCGGCCAGCGGGCTCTTGTGCGCGGGCCCGTTACTCTCGGCGATGGCACTGGGTCGTGATCGCCGCGTCGCCTACAGTTGCGGGGCGTTGACGGGGAGTTTCACCACGATCGCCCTGCTCGCCGACGGCATCGGCGGGCGGTGGCCGTGGGTGGTCGGCGCCCTGGTCTGTGGGGCACTTGCAGTCGCCTTCGAAGAGCGGGCCCAGCGCCGCGCCTGACCGGCGATCACCCGGGGTGCTGGCGCTCGCTCGCCGAGCCGAACACACCCATCTCCTCGAGCGCATCGAGCTCGGTCTCGGAGTAGCCTCGCTCGGCGAACACCTCACGGTTGTGTTCGCCCAGTGTCGGGGGTGCCGACCGGAACCCGGCCTCACTGTGTCGGAAGTGAAGCGGGTGTTCGATCACCGGAATCTCGCCACGCTCTGGATGCTCGATGCTGGTGATCGCCCCTCTTGCCTCCACCTGGGGGTTCTCCAGCGCCTCGGAGACGTCGTAGACCGGCCCCGCGGGGACTCCACCCTCGACGGCGATGATCTCGATCCACTCGTCGGTGGAGCGTCGCCCGAGCGTCTCTTCGAGCTCGGCTTCGAGGGCCTCTCGGTGGTCGACCCGGCTGGCGTTGGTCTCGAATCGCTCGTCTGCCAGCAGCTCCTCGCGGTCGAGCAGCGCACAGAGCTCTGCCCAGAGCTTCTCGTTGAGCACACAGACGTTCAGAAAGCCATCGGCCGTCTCGTAGGTCTGATAGGGGGCCAACACCGGGTCCTTGCTGCCGAGCCGGTCTGGCTGCTCGCCGGCGAAGCTGACCCCAGCCTGTTTCGTCAGCCAGGGGAGCGTCGCCTCCAGCATCCCCAGGTCGATGTACTCCCCCTCGCCGGTCTGGAGCCGGCGGTAGAGCGCCCCGAGCGTGCCGAACGCCGCCCACATCGCCGTGATCAGGTCCGTCATCGGCACGCCGACCTTCACCGGCTGCCGGCCCGCCTCGCCGGTCACGCTCATCATGCCGCTCAGCCCCTGAATCAGCAGATCGTACCCCGCCCGCTCGGCCCAGGGGCCGGTCTGGCCGAACGCGGAGATGGCGACGTAGACGAGCGTCTCGTTGTGCTCTCGGAGTGTCTCCTCGTCGACCCCCAATCGCGCCGCGGTCCCGGGTCTGAAGTTCTGGACGACCACGTCCGCATCCGCCACCAGCTCGTAGAACGCCTCGGTGGCCCGGTCGTTTTTCAGGTCCAGCTCGACACTGCGTTTGCCGTAGTTGACCGTCCAGAAGTAAGGTGACTCGCCGTCGATGAACGGCGGCCCCGAGTGCCGGATCGCATCCCCGTAACCCGGCTGTTCGATCTTGATGATCTCGGCGCCGAGGTTGGCGAGCATCCCCGAACAGAACCCCCCGGTGACGAACGTCGAGAGGTCGAGGACGGTGATGCCGCCGAGAATCGTCGCTTCTGCCGCCTGTGATTCTGCCATGATCTATGTGTACCCGCACTCGGAGAGGTCCTCTGGACCGGTCCAGCCCTGGGCTGCCGACCGAGTGCCGTGTGCGATGGCATTCCAATCCCGTGTCAAAAACGTTTGCAGTGGGAGGACGGGCTCGCGGCCCGGCTCTGAACAACTGGCGGGCTCGGCGATTCTGCGCTCGCCCCTTCGGAGTCCCGGGGCCACGTGGCCGAACTGTCGTGGAATGTTACGATATCGCGGACAGAAAACCACGATACCCGTGTTTTAGGCCTACCAAACACAGAGATGTCTGGTTTAGGCCCGCCAAACAGCACAACTACTTGTGTTTCCCGACGCAATATCAAACTGTAATGAGCGCGCAATCCGCCGAAGAGCAAGCACGCCGATTCCTCTCGGACAACGTCCCGCAGATCAAGGCACACGGTGGCTCGTTCGAGATCGAGTCGGTCGACGAGGAGACCGGTGAGCTGGAGCTGGCCATCGGTGGCGCCTGTTCGGGCTGCGGGATCGCCCCGATGACCATGCAGGCCATCGAGCGTCGCCTCCCGGAGCACGTCGAGGAGATCACAACGGTCTCGGTAACCCGAACGGACGGCCCGAGTGCTGCGGTGTTGCCCCAGAAGATCGAGGAGATGGAGTCGATGGAGGAGTACGCGGACTACCAGCCGCCGTTCTGAGCGGCGGATCTGTCTGGTCGGCCGAGGCTCGGTGCAAGATGTGGCGGCTCAGCGATTGGGTCTCGTCAGAAGGGGCTCGGTGGGGGTAACCCTCATCATCGCCGCCGTTGCAGGGTGGCGTTGTCGTGCACAAAGACCCGTCGCTTGTCCGACCGGCCGCGAGGCTCCCGGTCGTGGCGGGGTAATCGGCCGATATCGCCAGTTGCACGAGCTGACTCCGACCAACACCCCGGATTTATATCTCCGGCTGGTCGTTATGTACACGATATGAGCCTGACGTTAGCAGAGGAAATCCTCTCGGACCACCTCGTCGATGGCGAGCTGGAGGTGGGTGAGGAGATCGGTATCGAGATCGACCAGGTGTTGACACAGGACACGACGGGCACCCTCGTCTGGCTCCAGTTCGAGGCACTCGAGCTCGACGAGGTCCAGTCCGAGATCGCCGCCCAGTACTGTGACCACCAGACCTACCAGTTCGACTTCAAAAACACCGACGACCACCGCTTTCTCCGGTCGGCCGCCGGCACCTTCGGTGCCCACTTCTCGCGGCCAGGCAACGGCATCTGTCACAACGTCCACAAGGAGAACTTCGCGGCGCCCGGCAAGACGCTGCTCGGGTCGGACAGCCACACCCCGACGCCCGGCGGGCTCGGCCAGCTGGCCATCGGCGCCGGTGGGCTCGACGTCGCGGTCGCGATGGGCGGTGGGGCATACTACATCGAGATGCCAGAGGTCGTCAACGTCCGCCTGGAGGGAGAACTCCCGGGCTGGGCCTCCGCAAAGGACGTCGCGCTGGAGATGCTCCGCCGGCTCTCGGTCAAGGGTGGCGTCGGCAAAATCTTCGAGTTCACCGGCCCCGGTATCGAGAGTCTCACCGTCCCCGAGCGGACGACGATCACGAATCTGGGCACGGAACTGGGAGCGACGACGTCGATCTTCCCGACCGACGAGCGCACCCGTGAGTACCTGGCACGCCAGGGCCGCGAGGACGTCTACGAGGAGCTCCAACCGGCTGCCGACGCGGAGTATGCCGACCAGATCACGATCGACCTCTCGACGATCGAGCCGCTGATCGCGACCCCCTCGATGCCGGACAACGTCGTCCCGGTTCGAGAGGTCGCCGGCCGGTCGGTCGACCAGGTGATGATCGGCTCCTGTACGAACGGCGGCTACGAGGACATCCTCCCGGCGGCGAAGATGCTCGAGGACAGACAGATCGACCGGCGGACCGAGATGGTCATCGCTCCGGGGTCCAAGCAGGCCTCGGAGATCCTCGCCCGGCAGGGCTGGACGGCCGAGCTGATGGCAGCCGGGGTCAACTTCTCGGAGGCAACCTGTGGGGCCTGTATCGGGATCGGGCACGTGCCTGCGTCGGACTCGGTCTCGCTGCGGACGTTCAACCGCAACTTCGAGGGCCGTTCGGGGATCGAGGACGACAACGTCTATCTCTGCTCGCCGGAGGTCGCCGCCGCGGCGGCGCTGGCAGGGGAGATCGTCGACCCGCGAGACCTCGCCGAGGAGCTGGGTGACATGGAGGCACCCGGCGTCGAGCTGCCGGCGGCGTACGACGGCTCGAAGGCCGACCTGATCCGGCCCGAGGAGTCCGTCGACGACGGGCTGGTCAAAGGGCCCAACATCGGTGACGTGCCGCTGAAGGACGCGCTGGGGTCGACGCTGGGCGGGCCCGCGCTGTTGAAGATGGAGGACAACATCACGACCGACCACATCATCCCGGCGACACAGGACATCCTGATGTACCGGTCGAACATCCCGAGGCTGAGTGAGTTCACGCTCTCACGAGTCGACGAGGCGTTCGCCGAGCGGGCGCTCGACTCCGACGGGGGCTTTCTGGTGGCCGGCGAGAACTACGGCCAGGGCTCCTCGCGGGAGCACGCGGCGTTGTGCCCGATGTATCTGGGCGTCCAGGGCGTGTTCGCCCGGTCGTTCGCTCGGATCCATCACGCGAACCTGTTCAACTTCGGGCTGGTGCCGCTGACGATCGACGAGGCGACCTACGAGCGCCTGGAGCAGGGCGACGAGATCACGATCGTCGACGACGTCGCCGGTGGCGTGCGAGCGGGCCAGGAGGAGTTCACCGCCCGGGTCAACGACGACTGGGAGTTCACGGCGGACCTCGATGCCTCGCCCCGAGAGCGAGAGATCCTGGCCGACGGCGGCAAGCTGCCCCACACCAAAAAACAGGCCAGCAGTGGCGGTGTCGCACCGGCCGACGACTGAGCGGCGCCACATCTATGGCCGGGCGTCTGCAATCCCGGGCAGATGAGCTCGAGGGCCCCTCACCTCTCCACGCGGATTCGGCCTGCCTCGCGAGCGGATCTACTGGCCGTCTTCCGGATCGAACAGCGGGCGTTCCCCCAGCCGTGGCCCTACGTCGCGTTCGAGCAGTTTCTCGGTGAGCGAGGGTTCCTCGTCGCGGCGCAGGCCGAGCAGGTGATCGGATACATCATCGCGGACACGATCACCAACCACGGCCGCCCGCTGGGCCACGTCAAGGATCTGGCCGTCAGAGAGGCCGACCGTGGGCACGGGGTGGGCCGGCAGCTGCTGGGCAGTGCGCTCTCGGCGATGGAGGCGGCTGACGTCGCCAGGGTGAAACTCGAGGTGCGGCCGAGCAACGAGGCGGCGGTCGCCCTCTATCGGCGATCTGGCTTCTCGCAGCACCGATCGGTGCCCCGATACTACGACGATGGAGAGGACGCGCTGATCATGATTCGGACGGGCTGACAACGCCCGGATCTCCTCGGCGGCGCGGCCCCGTCGAATCGGCCGAAAGCGAGCGAGGAGCGCTCTCTCGCCGGCGAACGCACATCGCGTGTACACACCTTTATGCCCATGGTAGTCGACATGACAGATACCGATGGCAGACTCTACCGCCGAGGATATCTCGGATCTCCCGCCGAGTGCGAAGTTGGTTTTCAAAGTGCTCGAGTACAGTGGGCCGATGACGCAGAAGGGGATCGTCGAGGAGTCGATGCTCTCCGCCCGGACGGTCCGTTACGCGCTCGAGCGGCTCGAGACCATCGACGTGGTCGTGGAGGACGTCTATTTTGCGGATGCGCGACAGAACCTCTACGAGATCACCGTCGAGGACCCCCGGAACCCCGACGACTCGACAGACGCGGCCGCGGCAGCGAACGATTGACTCCAGCATCGCATGGGGCCGCCCGGAGTCGAACCGGGGACCTCGTCCTTGTAAGGGACGCGTCATAACCAACTAGACCACGGCCCCGCAACTGTGCGATTCGGTGGGAGGGTCAAACCGCTTGCGTTCATCGCTGGCCCCGAACGGTGACCGGCTCCGGGGGGGTTCGCCCGATGACGCAGAATACCTATGTCCGACCATCGCCGAAAGTGCCCGTGAGACGCCCGGCAGCTGTCCTCGTGCTGGCCGGTCTGGTACTGGCTGGCGGGCTCGTGGTACTCGGTGCGGGCTGGACGCCGCTGGCGCTCGGGGACGGCTACCAACCCACCACGTCGCCCGAGGCGACGAACGGCTCCGAGTACGCACACACGACGGTGACCGTGCTTGCCGAGGACGGCACCGAGCTGGGCGCGGTGAGCGCCGCGGTCGCGGACACCCCCTCGACACGATACACCGGGCTCTCGAAGACGGCGGCCCTGCCGGAGGACTCCGGGATGCTGTTCGCCTACGAGAGCGAGAGCACTCACACCTTCGTCATGCGGGAGATGGCGTTCGGAATCGATATCGTGTTCGTCGGCGCCGATGGGGTCGTCACGACGATCCACCACGCTCCGGCCCCGCCGCCGGGGACTGACGGCGAGGAGTTCAGATACGAGGGGCGTGGCCAGTACGTCCTCGAGGTCAACTACGACTGGACGACGCGACGGGGGATCGAAGCCGGCGACCGCGTCGACGTGGGGACGATCGGCTGATCGGCGGTTCGGTGGGCAGGCTGCTCCGGGAACCCTTTTGCCCGCCTCCGCATTAGTTGATGCAGATGGGCACCGCTATCGACGAAGACGACGACCCGTTCGAAGAGCAACGCGAACGGGCGAAGAACCCCATGCGACGGCTGTTCACCGAGTACGGCCGCGAGAACGTCCCGGCAGCAACCATCGGGATCTTCTCGAGTGTGATCGCTCGCATACTCGATTTGCTTCCACCCGTGCTGTTGGGTGTCGCTGTCGATTCGATCTTCAAGCAGCGCGGGTCGGGCGGGGGCGAGTTCGATCTGGCGGTTCTCCCCGCGAGTGCGATCCCCGAGACCGAGGTCGGGCAGCTGTATCTCGTCGTCGGGCTGATCGCGGTCGCCTTCTTCGGCGGTGCCGGCTTCCACTTCACCCGTAACTGGGGGTGGAACTCCTTCGCACAGCATATCCAACACGAGGTCCGGACCGACACCTACGACAAGATGCAGCGGTTGAACATGGACTTCTTCGCGGACAAACAGACCGGCGAGCTGATGTCGATCCTCTCGAACGACGTCAATCGGCTCGAGCGGTTTCTGAACGACGGGATGAACTCGGCGCTCCGGCTGGGGGTGATGGTGATCGGGATCGCGGCCATCCTGATATACCTCAACTGGCAGCTCGCCATGATCACGCTGTTGATCGTGCCCCTGTTGGGGATCTTCACCTACGCGTTCATCCAGCGGATCCAACCAAAGTACAAGCAGGTCCGCTCGTCGGTCGGCCAGGTGAACTCGCGGCTGGAGAACAACCTCGGGGGGATCCAGGTGATCAAGACCTCGAGCACGGAGTCCTACGAGTCAGAGCGTGTCGAGGACGTCTCCCAGGACTACTTCGACGCCAACTGGGACGCCATCAGCACCCGGATCCGTTTCTACCCGGGGCTGCGCGTGCTGGCTGGGGTTGGCTTCGTGCTGACCTTTCTGATCGGCGGGCTCTGGGTGCTCGGTGCGCCGCTCGGCCCGATCAGTGGGACGCTCTCGCCCGGTGAGTTCGTCACGTTCATTCTGCTCGGCCAGCGGTTCATCTGGCCGATGGCCCAGTTCGGCAGCATCATCAACATGTACCAGCGAGCCTACGCGTCGGCCGCCCGGATCTTCGGGCTGATGGACGAGCCCTCGCGGATCTCCGAGACACCGGCCGCTGAGTCGCTGTCGGTCTCCGATGGGCGTGTCAGCTACGAGGAGGTCTCGTTCGGCTACGATGCCGACGAGCAGATCCTCGAGGACGTCACGTTCGACGTCGCGGGTGGCGAGACACTGGCGCTCGTGGGCCCGACCGGGGCGGGCAAGTCGACGGTGTTGAAGCTCCTGTTGCGGATGTACGACGTCGAGGAGGGCCGGATCACGATCGATGGCGAGGACATCCGCGATATCACGATTCAGAGCCTGCGACGGCACGTGGGCTACGTCTCTCAGGATACGTTCCTGTTCTACGGCACCGTCGCGCAGAATCTCACCTACGGGGCCTTCGAGAGCGACCACGAGGAGATGGTCGCGGCGGCGAAGGCGGCCGAGGCACACGAGTTCATCATGAACCTCCCCGAAGGGTACGACACCGAGGTTGGCGAGCGTGGTGTCAAGCTCTCCGGCGGGCAGCGCCAGCGCATCTCGATCGCCCGGGCGATCCTCAAGGACCCCGAGATTCTCATCCTCGACGAGGCCACCTCGGACGTCGACACGGAGACCGAGATGCTCATCCAGCGGTCGTTGGACGAGCTGACCCGTGACCGGACGACGTTCGCGATCGCCCATCGGCTCTCGACGATCAAGGACGCCGAGCAGATTGCCGTCCTCGAGGCCGGCAAGATCGTCGAGCAGGGCACCCACGGCGAGCTGATCGGAGCGGACGGCCTGTACGCCCATCTCTGGGGTGTCCAGGCCGGCGAGATCGACGAGCTTCCCCAGGAGTTCATCGACCGGGCCTCCCAGCGTCAGGCGCGAGTCGAGGCGACCGACGACGACTGACCCACCACAGTTCATGCCAGCGGGGGCCGGAGTCTCACGTATGCAGCTCGCAGACAACAGTTGGACCGATGCCCGCGATACCGAGACGACGGTGGCGCTGCTCCCGGTCGGCAGCACCGAACAGCACGGCCCACACGCCCCCCTCGGTGTGGACCTGCACAGTGCGAGGGCGATCGCCGAGGCGGCCGCCGACCGGTTCACCGAGAGCCACCAGCGCGAGGTGGCGGTCTGTCCGCCGGTGCCCGTCGGCGTCGCCGAGGAGCATCGCGCCTTCGACGGATCGCTGTGGGTCAGCGAGGAGACGCTCCGGCGATACGTCGGCGATATCCTGCGGTCGCTGGCGAGCTCGGGGCTCGAGCGGGTGGTCGTCGTCAACGGCCATGGCGGCAACACGGGGGCACTGGCCGAGATCTGCATGGAGGTGACCAGAGCTGGTGAGTGCTACGCGGTGCCGTTCACCTGGTTCGACGTGGTCGACTCGACGTTCGACCTGGGCCACGGCGGGCCGGTCGAGACGAGTCTCATGCTCGCGATCGCTCCGGAGCTGATCGACGAGGACCGCTATCCGGCCGCCGCCGCGGGTGCAGGAGCCGGCTTCGGCGAGATCGTCGCCGGGAGCAACGTCGCCTACGATTTCGACGAGTTCAGCGAGGCCGGCAACCTGGGCGATCCCACGCCGGCGACCGCCGAGGAGGGCCAGCGGCTCCTGGAGCTGTCGGCGACGGCCTGTGCCGAGCTGCTCGAGGCGGTCAGGACGAGAGAGTGGGCCGGCGCTGACTGAGGAGCCCTCTCGGTGTCCCGTCGCTCAGCGCTCGTCGCTCTCCTCCAGCGTCGACCGTAGCTCGGGCACCGTCGTCGCCAGCTCCGAGACCGACTCGTGGGCGGCGCTGATCTGTGTGATCGTGGTCTCGACGGCCTCGATCTCCGTTTCGAGCTCCGTGGCGTCCTCGAACGCATCGGCACGCTCGCCGACGACGAACTGTTTTTTTGCGGCACGGAGCTCCGATTCTGCATCGCCGATGTCGAGCGCCGAGCGCAGCCCGTTGAGCACGCCCAGGGTGTTGTCTGCCTCGGCCGTCCAGATGGCATCGGGCTCGGGGAGCTCGGCCTGGGCGTTGGCCAGCGCCGTCTCGACCGCCTCGCGCATCTCGGTGGCTGCCTCACCGAACAGATCGTCGTCGTCGAAGGTCGCTTGGCTCATTACGCATCGGAGGGCTGGCACCTGTAAAAAAACGCGCCCGCTGCTGAAAGTGATCAGCGGACGGCTCACGTGTCGCTCGTTCGCCCGTGGGCCTCTCACCCCCGTCGTATCCCGTCGACGGTCATCAGCGGATAGTCGCCGTCCATCGCCATCGTCGTCTCCACCTCGACACCGGCGTACTCGATCTCCATCCGGACCTCGCTGAACAGGCCCGTCCACTCCGTGTAGCTGGCCGATTGCTCCGCGAGCGCCTGCTCGATAGCCTCCATTCGGGGGCTGACCTCGACCGACCGGCAGTGCGGTTGGTTCTCGACGGCCGTCTCCATCGCCCGCGAGAGCGACTCCGCACTCGTCGTCGAGAGCGGCGTGCCGGCGAACTGATGATACAGCGTGCCGAACTTGACCCCCGCCTCGAAGCAGGCCAGCTCCGCGTCGGTCGGCGCCTGTTTGGCCGCTGCAGTCTCGGACTCTGCGTTCTCGTCCATGGCCACCGTTCTGCCAGCAGCGGCTAAACGATGACGACGGGCCGCCGCCGGTCCGCCCGCGATATCGTCTCCCCCGAGCGGCCGTTCGGGGCTTACGATACCGCTTTACGGGTCGCTCCGCTTGTTCGTGTATGGATTACGAAGCGAGTCTGACACGGGCCATCGAAGAGCTCCCGGAGCGGTCGACCGGCGGCGAGCGGCTGACGGTCCCCGATGCGTCGGTCCAGCCCGACGGTGCGTTCACGCGGCTGACGAATCTGGACCAGATCGCCGACACCATCTCACGAGAGACCGACCACGTCCACTCGTTCGTCCAGCGATCGCTGGGGACCGCGGGGAAGCTCGAGGAGGGTGTCGGTCGGTACAACGGCCGGTTCTCGGGGTCGGATCTCGACAGCGTGCTCGGGGACTACATGCAGGAGTACGTGAAGTGCTCCGAGTGTGGGCTGCCCGACACCCGGCTGGTCCGTGAGAATCGCACGCCGATGCTGCGATGTGATGCGTGTGGAGCCTTCCGCCCGGTGGCAAAGCGAAAGCGCCAGTCGAGCAGCACGCAGGATGCGGTCTCGAAGGGCGGGAGCTACACCGTCGAGATCACCGGCACCGGCCGCAAGGGCGACGGCGTCGCCGAGCGTGGCGACTACACCATCTTCGTCCCGGGTGCGAGCGAGGGCGAGGTGGTCGACATCTACATAGAGAACGTCAGCGGCGAGCTGGCGTTCGCCCGGAAAGAGTAACGCACGGCGGCGCCGTCTCAGCCGGATGGCGCGTGGATCGTCTCGAGCCCGTCGACCGACGGCGCGTTGACGATCGTCACGGTATCGCCGTCGAGACGCACGCGGAACGCATCGGCGAACGGGCCCGAACGGATGACGTAACGCTTGCCTGGCCCCTCGGCCGCCGGCGCGAGTCGGTCGGCTCCCACGCGGAACCTGAGCAGTCTCAGATAGCCGTCGTGGAACTCCCGAGCCTCCGCTGGGCTCTCCCAGACGGTACGCCAGACGTACCCCTGCTGGCCCGTCACGGATTCGTAGGCCACCAGCCTGTCCCCGACGAGCCCCGCCGACAGCGGGTGCTCGTAGCTCGTTCGGATGGCATCGTCGGGTCGTGGAACCATCCGCTCGAGCCAGAACATGACGTGGATCGTCGTCTCCCCGAGCCGGTTGGTGCCGACGGCACTCCAGCCCGGTGTCGAGCGGTCGGTGACCGTCGCGTTCGCCGTCGCGGTGGCGGGGTATCGCACGGGATGGATCGTCTCTGCGGTCGTCGTCGGCACCCGCTCGTAGGCCTCGTCGACGGCCGTCCAGCCCTCCTCGCGGGCTCGTAGCGTCTCGACGAACGCCGGCCCCGAGACGTACGGCTGGATCAGCGTGAGATAGACGCCCTGATAGGTCGCGATCGCCCCGGCAGGCGGTCGGCCGCCCCGCGGTCGGTCGAGACAGGACCATCGCTCTCGACAGGCGGTCTCGTAGGCCCGTTCGACGGCGCGTGCTGCACCCTCGCTAAGCGCCTGGCTGGCGAGCCGGCCGTCACGGCTGGTCGCCGGTGCAGGGTCCGGCAGCTGTTGATCCTGGAGGGCATGGACGAGCTCGTGTGCGAGCGTCGCCCGGTCCAGCGTCGGCGTCGGTGAGTCACTGACCAGGACGATCTCGCCGGTGTCGGAGGAGTAGTAGCCGACCACCCCATCGCCGAACAGCGCGTCGAGTGCCGTCGCTGCGGTGCGGTCCTCTCCCAGCACGAACGGAGCCTCCCAGGACTGCTCGGCGACGATATCGACCTGGTCGCTCCCGGCAAAGCGTATCGAGCGGTTCCGATAGGCCGCACGGCTGACGATCTCGACGGGCACGGGCTCGGTGAACTCGAGACCGCGTATGCTCTCGACACGCGCCATCGTTCGCGCGGTGATGGCCGCCCGCTCGGAGGCATTGAACCCGTCTGTGGCCACCACGTCGAGCGGGTCGGTCGCCGCGTAGCCCGCCTCCCAGCCGATTCTGTCGGCGGTGTCGCCCTGATATCCCACCGTGCAGCCGGCAAGACACAGCAGACAGGCCATCGCGACGGCCAGCGCCTGCCGTCTCACGACCCGTCGGCGACCGGCCGGTAGTCGGCGTACACCGCGGGCAGGGCGTCCTGCCGCGGAGCGTTGACGATCGTCACCGTGTCGCCCTCGACCTCGATGTAGAAGGCATCGGCGAACGGGCCGTCGCTGATCCGCCAGTGGGCCGGCGAGCCGGCCTGGCTGGCACCCCAGTGGCTCAACAGCGCCCGATAGCCGGTGGCGAACTCCTCTGCCGAGGCCGGCGAGTCCCAGCGGCTCCGCCAGACGTACGCCGACTCGTGGTCGGCAAACTCCCGGTCGTAGACGTGGAGGCGGTCGGCCTCGAGACCGCTCACGTAGTCGAAGTCGTAGCTCAGGGGGTCCTGCTGGTCCAACTCGCCGTCCACGTAGTTGAGCAGCTCGTCACGAGCGACCACGCTCGACCCGTTGAAATCGTCGTAGAGGGTGTAGCCGAACATGCTCGCCATCCCGCTCTGTCCGAGCGCGGCATACTCGGCCCGACTCCCCTCTTTCGCACCGGGCGGGATGACACGCTCGTACGGGGCCCGGTTGGTGTCGGACAGCCGCAGCTCGGCCGGCGGGCGGGTGTCGTAGCTCGCCGGGTCGACGATCTGGGCCGTCGAGGTCGGTGGCGCCGCGTAGATTGCGTCGACACCCGCCCAGCCCGACCGGCTCTGGTGGTACTCGATGAACCCCGGTCCGTCGGTGTACGGAAAGTAGTTGAGCAGGTAGATACCCAGGTGGATATCACCGCCACCACCACCACCGGCACCGCTCTGGGGCCGCTGCACACAGTCCCAGTCGGCCCCACAGCGCTCTGCGTAGCTCCGCTGGATGTAGGAGGCGTCTCCCTCGACGAGGCCGTTGTACGCGTTGTAGCGCTCTCTGGTGGGCCGCTCGACGGCCGTCAGGTCGAACTGCTGGTCCTGGAGCGCGTGGGTCAGCTCGTGGGCCAGCGTCAGCTCGTCGCTCAGCTGGGGCTGGTCGTCACCGGAGACGATCACGATACGATCCTGCGATGGCGAGTAGAACCCCCCGACGTTCGAGCCACGATTGTCCGACTGTACCGACAGCGCATCCCGGTCCTCGCCGACGAGGAACATGGCCTCGAACTTCGTGCGATCGAAGCTGACGAACGCCGGGTCCCGGTCGCCGCCACCACCCGATTGCCCCTGCTGGTACTCCGTCCGATTGATCACCTCGACGGGGATGGGCTCGCTGAACTCGAGCTGTCTGATCTGCTCGACACGGGCCATCGCCCGCATGACGATAGCCTCGAGCTCGGCCTCGGTCAGTCCGTCGTCGACGGTCACCGGGATGGGGTCGTCGTACGCGTACCCACCCTCCCACCCGATGCGGTCGGTCTCGGGGTCGTCTGATCCGGTCACGCCGCGGGCGGTGTCACTGTCGAGCTCATCCTGTCCGGCGGTCCCCGATCGGTCTGGCTGCTGATAGCCGACGGCACAGCCAGAGAGCACGACGAGCAGGGCCAGTGCTACTGCCAGCAGCGCTCGCATACACGCGGTAGTGGCCCCGAATGTATAGCTTCGCGGGGCCGCCCGGCGTGGGCCGAGGAGGCGCTGGTTTTTGCCGGTCGGCCCCTTAGCAGACGTATGGGATTTCTCTGTCCGGTCTGTGAGACGCCGCAGGCTGACGCGGGCCACCTGGCCAACCATCTCGCCATCACGGCGATGGTGGGGCAAGCCGACCACCGTGCGTGGCTGGAATCGAACACGCCGGGCTGGGAGGAAGAGGGGCAGGCCGAGCTCGCCCCTCGGGTCGCGGACCAGGCCCCCGCGGCCGAGTTCCCGCAGGTGTTCGAGGACACCGTCGGTGGTGTCGAAGGGGGCACAGAGAACGAGCCCCGGGCACAGCGCGGGGGTGCCCTGTTCGACGAGACGGAGACGAGCGATCACCTGACCGAGCTGTCGTCGTCCGGGCCACGTGGGCCGGCCGAGCCCGCCGACGAGGCGACACGGGCCGTGCTCCGAGAGGCCCGCGAGCTGACGCGCCAGCGTCGCCAGCCGGCAGCGCCCGACGACGAGTCCGAGGAGCCCGACCCGGCGGCCGACGAGGAGTCGACGGAGCAGCCCTGAACGGCCCGCGTCCGATCTGCGAACCCGACCGCTTTAGCCGCCGGCGTCCCTGCTCTCAGCCGATACAAGCTCATGAGCGAGGACGAGATCAAGAGGGTCGGCCGGTTCACGCCGGAGTCGGGTTCGATGGCTCGCCGCCGGTGGGACTCGCTCGAGGACACCGCACGGCAGGTCGTCGGGGAGACCGCGAGGGCGATGGCGTTCGACCGCGAGGAGTACGCCGAGCGGATCGATGCCTCCGTCGAACGGGCGGCTCAGGACGTGCTGTTCGCCTCTGAGCTGGCGGTGAGCGTCGGCTCGCGGGCGGTGTTCCAGGAGTGGGAGGCAGCGTTCTCCGGGCCGGTGCACACGGCCGGAAGTCCAGACGTCGGGAACGTCGCCTGGCACGCGTTCGACGGGGAGGCTGTCGCGGCGACGTTCGAGAACGAGCGTGCGGCCGCCGTCGCCACGCTGCGCCGACAGGCGTTCGGGCGGCTCTATCGTGACCGGCTCTACGAGGCCACCGCGACCGGGGAGGCGGCCGAGCGGTGAGGCGGGTCACGCGAAACACGATTTTCGCGATCGTGGTGGTGATCGGTCTGTTGTTGGCACTGGGTGCGGTCCCATCGTTGCTGCGCAGCGGTGAGCCCTACCACGTCACGGCCGAGCAGACGACCGAGCAGGGGCCTAGCGTGAGTCTGACCGCGCTGCCGGCGAGCCGCTATCCGTTCGTCAGCGCGGCGATCGCCGATGGCCGCTCTGAGGCCTACTACGAGGGGCCGTTCGGTTTCAAGGAGGGCTTTGCACACTCACCGTTCGACGAGTTCGACGCCATCACCCAGCGATACGGCACGGCCGTCGGCCCCGACGACCGGCTGATCTACGTCGGGACCAACGAGAGTCGATACCGGGTCCGGATCGACCGCGCGGGGGCCTGATGGCCGAGCGACCGCCCGTGGCCGACCACGATTGGCCCGTCATCGAGTCGACGGCCGAGTACGAGACCGGCTGGTTCACTGGGGGGTACGACCTCGTCGAGCTACCCGATGGCCGGCAGAAGCGGTACTACTGGGCCGAGCTCCCGCCGGCAGCCGTCGTTGTCGCGGTCGTCGACGGGCCCACGCTCGCGGGGGCCACCGGCCAGCCCACGGGGACCGGCCGACAGCTGGTGATGGTAGAGCAGTACCGGCCGGCGATCCGCCGACAGTGTTACGAGCTGCCCGCCGGGGTCGTCGAGGCCGGCGAGTCGTTCACGACGGCTGGGGCGCGTGAGCTGCGGGAGGAGACCGGCTTCGACCCGGCGGGGACCTCGCTGCTGGCCGAGTTCTGGTGCTCGACGGGGCTGATGCGCCATCGCCGGGGCATCATCTGGGCCGAGGGGCTCGAGCCCGTCGCCCCGCGGCTCGACGGCTCCGAGTTCCTGACGCTCACGACCGTGCCTGTCGAGGAGGCTCTGGCGCTGGCCCGAGCGGCGCCTGCGAACGACGCGACCATCGAGGGGATCCTGCTGGCCGAGGCCGATGGCCTGCTCTGATTCACTCTCCGGTATCGGCCGGCTTTTTCTGCGCTAACCCCGTCCGGCTACTCATGGAGGTCTCTGCGATCCCGGATCTGCCGGAGATCCGGCCGGGCGACGACCTCGGCGGTCTCATCAGCGAGCGCGCCGAGCTGCGCAGCTCGGACGTCGTCTGTGTGGCCAGCACCGTCGTCTCGAAGGCCGAAGGTCGGCTGGGGGATCTCGACGCGTTCCCACCCTCCGAGCGTGCCCTGGCGGTCGCCGACAGGCTGACCGAGCTGACGGGCGAGGAGCGAGACCCCCGATTCGCCCAGGCGATCATCGAGGAGAGCGAGGAGCTCATCATCGAGGCCCCCTTCGTGCTCGCGGCCACCCGGTTCGGCCACATCACGGTCAACGCCGGCATCGACCGCTCGAACGTGGCCGGCCACGACCTGCTGTTGCTTCCCGAGGACCCGACGGCGAGTGCCAGAGCGCTGGCATCGGCGTTGGGCTGTAAGGTGATCGTCACCGACACCTCGGGACGCCCGTTCCGGCTCGGCCAGCGCGGGGTCGCGCTGGGCTGGGCCGGGCTCGCAGCCGCCCGTGACTGGCGCGGCGAACCCGACCGAGACGGCCGTAGGCTCGACGTGACGGTGCAGGCGGTCGTCGACGAGCTGGCCGCGACCGCGAATCTGCTCACCGGCGAGGGCGACGGTGGGACGCCCGTCGCGGTGATCCGGGGGTTCGAGTTTGGCCCTCACGAGACCAGCGACGAGCTGTTTCGAGGCGCCGACCGGGACGTGATCCGGTCGGCACTGAGAGCGTACCAGTGGACCCCCGCGAACACGACCCATCACGACCGCGATGCTAGCCGCTCAGAGTAATCATGCGAGGAATTGAACTAACCCCAGACGCCCCCGTCGCCCGTATCGCCGACCGTGCCGTCCTCGCCGAGGACGCTGCGTTCGATACCACGTTCGTCTCCTGCCATCACTTCAACCGTGACCCGTTCGTGGCACTCGACCGCATCGCACGGCGCACCTCGGAGATGCGGCTGGGGCCGGGGACGGCCAACCCGCTCGAGACACACCCGGTGACGCTCGCCTCGCGGGTCGGCTCGCTCCAGGAGACGAGCGACGGACGGGCCGTCTTCGGGATCGGCCCCGGGGATCCCTCGGCACTGGGCTCGCTCGGTCTGGCAGAGGGCCGCGGGCTACGGGCGGTGCTCGAGGCGTTCAAGGCGGCACAGCAGCTCTGGGCGGGCGAGTCGCTCAGCCAGGAGGGCACCTTCGATGCCGACCGCGCCGAGCTGAAGTTCGACGTGCCGAGCCCGGAGGACATCGAGGTGCACATCGGCGGGGAGGGCCCGCACATGTGCCGGATGTCGGGCAAACACGCCGACGGGCTGTTGTTCAACGGCTCGCACCCCGACGACCTGGCCTGGGCCCGCGATCGTGTCGAGGAGGGGATCGCCGACCGACCGACGACCAGGGGGCCGTTCACCCTCTCGGCGTACGCGTCGGTCTCTGTCGCCGAGGACGCCGAGCGCGCCCGCGATGCAGCGCGGGGCCCAGTGGCGTTCATCGCCAACAGCGCTGCGCCGCCGGTGCTCGAGCGCCACGAGATCGACGCCGCGGCCGTCTCACGCGTCGAGGCCGCGCTTGCAGACAGCCGCTTTGGCGATGCCTACGCGGCCGTCACCCCGGCGATGATCGAGGCGTTCTCGATCGCCGGAACCCCCGAGACCGTCGCCGACCAGATGGCCGCCGTCGGCGAGTACGCAGACGGGATCGTGGTCGGCTCGCCGATCGGCCCGTCCAAGCAGGAGGCGATCGCGTTGGCGGGCGAGGCGGCGGCCGCGGCGGGCTTCTGAGCCGTCGTCGTCGCTGCTAGCGTCGCTCTGAAGGGGGCTGGCGCGCACTGGGGATCGCTCCCGCGAGAAAGTCCAGGGCGGCACCGGCGGCCAGATACCCGAAGACGCTGATGGCCATCGTCGTCAGCACCGCCCCCGAGGCCAGCATCGCCGCGACGACAGGGTCCGTCATGGCCACTTCGGTGAACCGGGCGATCAGCTCGACGAAACTCCCGATCAGTCCGCTCGGCGTCAGTTGCATGGCCATAGCTGGGCGATGGGGGCACTTGTCTGTATCCGTGTGGTCTGCTGTCAGAGTTCTCGCGGCCCGACGGCATTCCTAAGTGAGCCGCCCCCGCGAGGGTGGCCATGGCCGAGGACCCTCAGCGATCGCTCGATGCGTTCGCCGGAGCCGACTCCGAGCCACCGGACGCGGACGAGGACCAGGCCGACGAGCAAGAGCCATCGCTTCGCGTCGAGCCAGCGAGCCCGACCTACAGCTTCTCGCCAGAAGGGGCCGCGTGTGGGGCCTGTGGCCAGACCGCCCGGATACGCTGGGAGTCCTCGGAGGCCGAGCTCGTCTGTGCTGCCTGCAAACCCTGGGAGTGACCGTCGCCGGCTCCTCACGACCACCACCGAGCGGGGCCTGTGAATTTACAATCTGGGCGGCCATTCACTCCGCCATGCAACGCTCCCGCCAGGTAGCGAGCGGCAGGACCCCACCGCTCCGTCCCTGGCGCCGACCCCGCTGCGAACCCCCGGTCGCCCGAGGGCGATGACAGATCCAGGCTCCTCGCAGCCGCCCGAGCGCGACGGGGAGGCCGGCGAGCCCGGCTCCGAGCGGCTCTCCATCTCTGAGACTCGGCTGCTGGCAGAGCGTCTGCTCGAGAACGTCGAACAGGTGATTCTGGGCCACCACGAGACGATCGAGCACCTGCTCTGTGCGCTGTTGAGCGGCGGTCACGTCCTCCTCGAGGACGTCCCCGGCGTGGGCAAGACGATGCTGGCCCGCGCGCTAGCCCGGTCGGTGGAGTCGGCATTCTCGCGCGTCCAGTTCACTCCCGACCTGCTGCCGGCCGAGATCACGGGAACCAACGTGTTCAACCAGCAGACCACGGCGTTCGAGTTCAGAGCAGGACCCCTGTTCGGCAACGTCGTCCTGTGCGACGAGATCAACCGTGCCCCACCCAAGACCCAGGCGGCCCTGCTCGAGGCCATGGAGGAGACGACCGTCACCGTCGACGGTGAGAGCCACGCGCTGCCACGCCCGTTCCTGGTGGTGGCGACACAGAACACCGTCGAGAGCGACCGGCTCTACCCGCTGCCGGCCGCCGAACTGGACCGCTTTCAGATGCGACTGGAGCTGGGCTATCCCGACGCCGAGGCCGAAGCCGCGGTGCTCGGACGGATCGTCGGGGAGCACCCGATCGAGCAGATCGAGGCCGTCACGACGACCGAGGCGCTTCTGGCCGCCAGACGCCGGGTCCGGCGGGTGACCGTCGAGCCACCGATCCGGAGCTATCTGACCACACTCGCGGCGTTCACGCGTGATCGGGCGCGGCTCGGGGTCTCCCCTCGTGGCTCGATCGCGCTGTTGCGTGCCGCACAGGCACGGGCCGTGCTGGCCGATCGATCGTTCGTGCTCCCCGACGACGTCCAGACCGAGGCGCCCGCGGTGCTCCCCCACCGGATCCAGCCCGCCACCGGCGAGATGAGCCCGGCGGCCCTCGTCGGGGCGGCCCTCGACAGCGTCGAGGTCCCCTGAGTCGTGCGTCTCACGCGTCGTGGCCTGGCGCTCGTGGGAGGCCTGCTGGGGCTGATTGGGCTGGGCGTCGCCTTCGGCGCCCGTGCGATCGACGCGCTGGTGATCCCGGGTATCCTCGCGCTGTCGGTGGGGGCTCTCCAGCTCGTTCGCGCCCCGGCGCCAGCTCTCGAGCGGCCGGGGCCGGCCGCCGGCTACCCAGGCGAGCGTCGGTCGGTCGTCATCGACGTCGACTCGACGGTCGCCTGTGACCTGCGTGACCGACTCCCCGAGGGGCTCGCCGCCACGGCGAGCGAGACGGCGCTCATCGGCGAGCGACGATACAGCTACGAGCTCGAGCTGCGCGAGCGGGGCGTCTGGACGCTCGGCCCGACCGACGTCACCCAGACGGACGCGCTGGGGCTGTTGCGGAGAGAGACCGTCGCCCCAACCACGACGGAGGTGGTGGTGTATCCACAGGTGCGACGCCTCTCGACGGGAGCGACGGCCGCCCGGCTGGCCGGCTCCGCCGAGACCGCCGGCCGACGGTCGTTCGATCGACTGCGACCGTTCAGCGCTGGGGACTCGTTGAGCGATATCAACTGGCCGGCGAGCGCCCGAGAGCCAACCGCGACGTTCGTCGTCGCCGAGTTCACCGGCGAGTCATCGTCGCCGGTGACCGTCACCGGCGAGGCCGACCCCGGCCAGGCCGACGACATGGCGAGTGCCGTCGCCAGCATCGTCGTCGAGCTGTTGACCGCCGGTCAGCGCGTCGAGGTGGTCGTCCCCACCGGCAGCCGCACCGGGACCGAGTCGACACGGCCCGAGCTGCTCGCGCTGTTGGCCCGAGCCGGCGCCGGCGAGATCGCTGCGAGCAGCCGCGAGCGCGCCGACCTGCGCGTGCAGGCCACCCCCGGGCGGGTCGTGATACACGCCGACGGTGCCGAGCACCGCTTCGAGAGCCTCGTGGGCGACCGGCCGGCCGCCGACCGTCGGCTGTCCGCGGGGCGATCCCGATGAGCCAGCGCCGGTCGCTCGCCTCTGGGGATTGGACTCCGATCGGCGCTGGCCAGCGCCCGGCACCCATCAGAGTCGTGGGGGTGGCAGGCGTCGTGATGCTGCTCTCGATACCGCTGTCGGTGCTCTGGGACGTCACGACCGTCACGGGGGAGCCGGCACTGTTCGCGGGGGTCGTCCTCGCGAGCGGGCTGGTGGGGGTTCTTCTCGCCCGCCTGCTCTCGCCATTGGCGATCACGGGGGTCTCCCTGTCGCTGCTCGGGGTGTGCTGGGCAGGCTACCAGCTGACCGTCCCGTTCGATGCCACGCTGCCGGTCCTCGTCGGCGGTGCCATCGCCGACACGCTCGCCCTGGTGACGGGGCTCTCGGTGTTGCAGATCGTCAACGTGGAGGTCTGGGCGCTGGCGGCGGCGCCGGCGCCGGTGTTGCTGACGGCCTATCTCGCCAGCCGACGACGCTGGGTCGGTGCCGTCAGCGTCGCGGGACTCGTGCTATTGTTGTTCGTGCTGACCGGTGACCTTCCGGCGGGACGCGCGCTCCTGGGCGTGCTCGGCGGGCTGGTCGCCGTCGGAAGTGGCGAGGTCGAACGCCGGGGTGGTGGGCTCGGCGCGGCAGAGCCGCTGGTGGTCGTCCTGGCGGTCGTCGTGGTCGGCTCGGCAACGCTGTCGGTGGTCCCGGCGCTGGCCGGGACGGTCGGTCCCGGCGACGCAGGATCCGGCGGCCTGGGTGGGCTCGCAGAGAGCGGCAGCGTCGAAGCCAGCCTCGTCGATAGCTCCTCGTCACTGCGTGTTGGCGGATCGGTCACCCTCTCGCCTGCCGTCCGGTTCACCGTCACCAGCGATCGTGCCGACTACTGGCGCGTCGGCTCGTTCGACCGCTATACTGGCGATGGGTGGGTTCGGACCGGTACATCCGCGGCCTACACCGGCAGGCTCAGCGCACCGCCCGGCCGGTCGGCGCGTGTCACACAGCGCTACCGGGCGGAGGTCCCGCTGGGGATCATGCCGGCGGCCTGGCGCCCCACGACCGTCCAGGCTGGCGTGCCGGTGCGTGTCACCTCCGAGGCGGGGCTCGCGCCGGGCCGCCTGCTCGACTCGGGGGCCGAGTACACCGTCAGCTCGCGGGTCCCGCTCGGCTCGCCGAGCAGGCTTCGCGAAGCCGGCACCGACTATCCGGCCGGGCTGCAGGCCCGCTACACACAGCTCCCCGCGACACAGCCCGACCGGGTGGCCGCCCGGACCGCCCGCCTGACCGCAGCGGCGGCGACCCCTTACGACACCGCACGGGTGCTCGAGCGCTGGCTGCAGAACAATCGGGCCTACTCGCTGGAGGTCGAGCGGCCCTCCGGGCAGATCGCCGACGGCTTTCTGTTCGAGATGGAGGCGGGCTACTGCAGCTACTACGCCACCACGATGGTGGCGATGCTGCGGACGGAGGAGATCCCCGCTCGGCTGGTCGTCGGCTACACGCCCGGCCAGCGGGTCGCGGAGGACCGCTGGGTCGCTCGAGGCCTGAACTCACACGCCTGGGTGGAGGCGTACTTTCCTGGCGTCGGCTGGGTCCGCTTCGACCCGACCCCTGCGGCCCCGCGGACGACGGCCGAGCGCTCCCGCCTCGAGACCGCACGAGCGAACGAGGACAGCCGCGCCGACACCGACGCGACCCGCGAGGAACCCCTGGTCACGACGGCGACGCCGACCCCAGTGGCCGATGAGGACTCCGGCGACGAGACGGGCGAGCAGCTGGCGAACGAGACACCCACCGGCCAGCTGGAGAGGCCCGCCGGGGCGAGCGATACGGGGCTGGGTGGGCTGCGAGGACTGCTCGGCTGGGTCGATCCCGCCAGCGTGGCGCTGTCGGCGGTGGTGGTGGGCGGGGTGATCTCGCTCGTTCGCCGGGCCGGGCTGGTCGCCGCCGTCAGCCGGGTGCTGTGGGTTCGGTCACAGCCTCGTCGCGACCCCGAGCAGGATCTGCGTCGCGCCTACGCTCGGCTGGAGTACCTCCTCGAGCGCGACGGCCAGGGGCGAGCCACGGGCGAGACGGTCCGAACGATTGCACGCGAGACCGACGACGACCGCATCGAGCGAATCGCCCGGCTCTACGAACGGGCGCACTACGGGGGGGACGTCGACGCCGCCGCCGCCGAGGAGGCGGTCGCTCTCGTCGACGAGCTGGTCGCCGAACGAGGCTGGCTGCCGAGCCGCTAGTCCAGCCTGGGGCGAGGGGGCCAGCTCCGGGCGGCTGACCCGCCGGCGTGCTCGCGGGGGTCGCCTCTCCCGCCCAGCCTGCAAAGGTTAAGAGGGAGGCCACGGTATTCTCGGCCCGTAATGTCGGAAGTCTGCTCGACGTGCGGGCTGCCCCAGGAGCTCTGCGTCTGCGAGGACGTCGCCAAAGAGTCCCAGGAGATCAGCATCCGCATCGACGAGCGCCGATACGGAAAGGAAGTAACGGTCATCGAGGGGTTCGACCCCAAAGATGTCGACCTGGGCGATCTCTCCAGCGACCTCAAATCGAAGTTCGCCTGTGGAGGCACCGTCGAGAGTGACTCCATCGAGCTCCAGGGGAATCACACAGGTCGTATCGAGGACTTCCTGCGCGAGAAGGGCTTCAACGTCGCCTGAGCGTATCGACACCGCCGACCGCTCTCAGAACGGCCGGTCGCTGCCGGCTCGATCGTCCATATCCGAACGCACTTCGTACTCCTGCTCCCAGCCCTGATAGCCCGCCTTCAGCGACTGCACGGTCCCGGAGAACCCCTCGTAGGAGTCGATCAGCCTGGCGGCCTGTTTGCTCGCCTGCCCATGAGGACAGACCGTGACGACGTGTGTGTCGTCGTCGAACGCGTCGATCTCCTGTGTCAGCCTGGCGAACGGCGTGCACTCGCTGCCGGGGATGTGGCCCCTGGAGAACGCCCCCGGGGCGCGGATGTCGACGATCCTCACCGGCGCGTCCTCGTCGAGTAGTGCCTGCAGCCCGTCCGCGGAGATCTCCTCGATCATGGCTCACCTGCGAGTGTCCGGTGAATAAGCGGTCTGGGTCTGGGCGCCGGCGGCGCCAGAGCGACGCCAACCCGCAGCTATAAACCCGCCGAGTCGGCTCAGCTAACCATGTTCAAAAGCGGAGCCTTCGTCGCCAAGCAGCTCTCGGGGGTGCGCGACGAACAGGTCCAGCCCAACGGCGTCGACCTGACCGTCGAGGCGATCTTCGACCAGCAGGGGCCGGGGCGGATCGCCAGGGGCGGCAGGACGATCGGTGATCGTCGCGCGATCCCGCTGAGTGACGACGAGACGACTGCCACCGAGGCCGCCGCGGGCGTCTACGCTCTCGAGCCGGCGAGCTACATCCTGCAGTACGCCGAGGAGATATCCATCCCGACCGACCACGTCGGGTTCGTCTACCCTCGCTCCTCGCTGTTGCGTAACTCCTGCATGCTCGAGACGGCCGTCTGGGACGCAGGCTACACCGGTAGAGGCGAGGGGCGGCTGACGGTCGGCCACGAGATCGTGATCGAGCCCGGTGCGCGTGTCGCCCAGCTCGTCCTCGCCAGTGCCGACCACGACGGCGAGTACGACGGCGCCTACCAGGGCGAGCGGCTCTGAGCCGGCCACCCCGTCGGTTAAACCACTGGCGCGAGAACCGGTAGACTATGACGACCGACCTGCCGCCCGTCTACGGTGGCCAGATCCTCCACGTCGACCTCGACTCGGGGGAGAGCGAGCAGGTGCCAGTCGAGGAGCGCGACGCCAGGCGGTTTCTCGGCGGCAACGGCTTCGTCGCCCAGCAGGTGGCCGAACACGTCCCGATCGATGCCGACCCGCTGGGCCCGGAGAACGTGCTCGCGATGGCCGTCGGACCGATGAACGCGACGGCGTTCCAGTCGACGTCGCGGGCCGTCCTGGGGTTTCTCAGCCCCATGACCGACGGCTTCTTCGATTCGACGTTCGGCGGCACGCTGCCCCAGGCGTTCAAGACCACCGGCTTCGATGTGCTGGTGATCCACGGCCAGGCAGCCGAGCTCTGCTATCTCCTGGTGACCGAGGAGGGTGCCGAGCTCCGCCCGGCGCCCGAGCTCGCCGGCATGGACACCTACGAGACCTGCCAGGCGATCAGAGAGCGCGAAGGGGTCGGCTACGACACGCACGTGCTGGCCAACGGCCCGGCTGGCGAACAGCAGGTCAGATTCGCCTGTCTGTTACACGACTCGAAGATGCGCGAAGGGGTTGCCGGGCGTGGTGGCTCGGGAGCCGTGTTGGGGGCAAAGCAGCTCAAAGCTATCGCGGTCCAGGGTGGCGAGTTCCAGCCCGAGCCCGCCGGCGATCTCCGGGGCCGCTCCGTCGAGCAGCTCGGCGGGCTGCTCGCGGACACGGAGATGCTCCAGGACTACGGCACGGCCGGGCTCGTCAACCCGGTCAACGAGATGGGGAAGCTCGGCCATCGCAACCTCCAGACCGAACAGGCGCCCGCGGCGGCCGCCGAGGCGGTCAGCGGCGAGCGGCTCCGCGAGGCGTACGTCACCGAGGATACGACGTGTGCGAACTGCGCGGTGAGATGTGGCAAACACGTCTCCGTCGAGGGGATGGGGATCACCGAGGCGAAGATCCCGGAGTTCGAATCGCTGTTCGGCACGGCGACGCTGCAGGAGGTGTACGATATCGAGCAGGTGATCGCGGTCAACGACCGCTGTGACCGGTTGGGGATGGACACCATCTCCTGGGGGGTGACCGTCGCCTACGCTCGGGAGTGTGCACAGCGTGGGCTGCTCGAGGAGGACTCGCCGCATCTGGACTTTGGCGACGGCGCGGGGCTGAACGCGCTGGCCGAGCAGACGGCTGCCAGAGAGCGAGTCGGCGACCTGCTGGCCGAGGGCTCGGCTCGGATGGCCAGACGGCTGGCTCCCGACGCCAGCCGCTATCTGTACGAGACCAAGGGGCTGGAGATGGCGGCCCACTCGGCTCGCGGGCTCAAGGGCATGAGCATCGGCTACGCGACGGCGACCCGTGGGGGCTCGCATCACGACACGCGGCCGACACGCCAGTACGAGGGGCTCCACGCCGAGACGACCGAGGGCACCGCAGCGTTCGCCGCTCGGAGCCAGCACTTCACGGCCCTGGGTGACTCGCTCACACAGTGTCGCTTCGTCAGCGAGGCCGGCTGGGGCAAGGAGATCAACGAGGCTTACGCCGAGGCCATCAATCTCGCCACGGGCTGGGATCTCGACCTCGAGGAGGTCGAGACGATCGGCGAGCGCGTCTACAATCTCGAGCGGCTCATCAACGTCGCCCGCGGGGTCGCGAGCCGCAGGACGGACACGCTCCCCGAGCGCGTCCAACAGGAGCCGATCCCGGATGGCCCCGCGGCGGGGCTCGTGTGCACCCCCGAGGAGCTCGCGACGATGCTCGAGGAGTACTACGAGTTCCGGGGCTGGTCCGACCGCGGCCATCCGACGGAGGCGACCGTCAGCCGGCTCGATATCGAGGACGTCGCGGCGTCGTTACGCGCCTGATCGACGGCGGTTGAGGCGGCTCAGAACGGGGCACCCGGTCCCAATCACAACGCTATTGTTGGCGGTTTCCATACGACATCCATGGTCGATCCACTCGGCGTCGGGCTCGGGCTGACGCTCACGGTCACCGTGGTCATTCTTCACTTTTCGCAGGGCACCGAACGGCCGATCCCGGACGATATCTCACAGCAGGTGATCGAAGGCCGCGCCGCGACCGTCAGAGAGACGGAGTTTCCCGAGCCGATGAACCGGGCGATAGGCGGCGGCGTGAGTGCCACCGCCGCCGCAGTGCCGGCCGGCGAGGCCGCCGTCGAGGGGGAGCTGGACGAGGTCGCCGTCGAGACCGAACAGGACCCCGCGGCGATCCCCGACGAAGAGGCCGAGACCTTCGAGATCGAGTATCTCAAAGAGGGCGAGACGCTTGCCGTGGCCGAGAACCAGACGATCCTCGAGGCGGGCGAGGAGGCCGGCTGGGAGCTGCCGTACGCCTGCCGCGAGGGCCAGTGTATCTCCTGTTCCGGGCGGGTCACCGACGGTGGCAACTCCGAGGAGTATCTCACCCACTTCACCAACGGGATGTTGGGTGACCCGGAGCTGGACGATGGCTACTCGCTGACCTGTGTCGCCTATCCGACGAGCGATCTGACGATCGAGACCGGCGAGTCCCCCTGACAGGCGCTCAGAGCGCCGACCGTATCTGATCGGCACGTGCCGCCCCGACCCCGTCGACGCTCGCCAGCTCTGCCACACTGGCGGCTCTGACACCCTCGACCGAGCCGAACCGGCGGAGGAGCCGCTGGCGCAGCGCCGGGCCGATTCCCGGCACCTCGTCGAGTGCGGTCTTGACCTCGTCTCTGACCTGCTGATGATACTGCACCGCAAACCGGTGGGCCTCGTCACGGACCCGTTGGAGCAGGTGTAGCTGCGCCGCGTCGTCTGCCCAGTCGTACTGCCGTTGGTTGGTCACGACGAGCTCCTCCTGTTTCGCCAGCGCGATGCAGGGGACCTCCCAGCCCGTCTCGGCCAGGGCGTCCCGTGCGGCCCCCAGCTGGCCTTCGCCTCCGTCGACCAACAGCAGGTCCGGGTCCGGCCGGTCGTCACGCCCCTCGAGCGCACGGACAGCCCGCCACCGGATCAGCTCGTGCATGTTGGCATAGTCGTCGTTGCCGTTGGGGAGTCGGCGGCGGCGATAGCCGGCCTTGCTCGTGTTCCCACCGACGAAACAGACGTCGGAGCCGACCGCGGCTCTCCCCTGGGCGTGGCTCACGTCGAACCCCTCGATCCGTTCGGGGCGCCGGTCGAGCCCCAGGGCATCGCGCAGAGCCCCCGTCGCATCGTCGGTGCCGGTTTTGCGGCGAGCGTTCTTCAACGCGAGATCGACCAGCGTCGACTCCCGGCCCGCACCGGGCACGCGGACGGCCACACGCGCGGCCTCGAGCCACTCGACGACGTCCCCGTCGTCGGGGCGCTCGGAGAGCAACACCGCATCGGGGAGCTCGCGCTCGGCGTAGTACTGGACGAGAAACGCCGAGAGCACCTCGGCGACGCGGCCGGTCTCTGCTTCGCTGGCCTCCGGGGCATCGACCCGGTGTCGTTCACGCTCGACGAGCTGGCCCCTGTCCGAGCGCAGCCGGGCGACCGTCGCTCGATCCCCCTCGACGACCGCCGCGACGACGTCGACGGCACGCTCGTCTCTCGTCGAGACGGCCTCGCCGCCACCGCCGTGGAACGTCTCGACGACGTCGAGTCGGTCACGCAGGTGCGCCGCCCGCTCGTACTCCTGCTTGCCGGCGGCCTGTTCCATCTCGGTCCGGAGCGGGTCACTGAGGATTCCCGTCTCGCCCTCGAAGAACCGCTTGACAGAGGCGACGTCGCCGTCGTAGGCGCCCGTCCCGATCTCGTCGACACAGGGGGCCGTACACAGCCCCACCTCGTAGTCCAAGCAGGGCCGCTCCCGGTTGGAGAACTTGTGATCCGAGCAGCCACGCAGCCCGTAGGACTCCCGCAGGGCCTTGACGACCACCTCGAGCTCGCTCTTGCTGGTGAACGGCCCGTAGACGGTCGCGCCGTCGTTGGGGTCACGCGTCACCTCGATCCGGGGGTAGCCGTGGTCGGTGAGCTGGACCAGCGGGTAGGACTTGTCGTCTTTCAGCCGCACGTTGTAGCGGGGCTGGTGGCGCTTGATCAGGTTCGCCTCCAACAGCAGTGCCTGTGTCTCCGTATCCGTCACCGCGTAGTCGACCCTGGCGGCCCGGCCGATCATCCGGCGGATGCGGCGCCCGCGGGGGTCGCCGTACGACCGGACCCTGTCGCGAAGCACGACCGCCTTGCCAACGTACAGCACCGTCCCGTCGGAGGCCTCGAACTGGTAGACCCCTGGCTCGCGCGGCAGCGTCCCGGCGGTCTCCAGCACTTGTGCGGTCTCCATCGATTGCTGTCAGAGGTTGCTGCTCCGTCGGAATGAGCCTGACGTGTCGCCGGTCACCCGCTCGGCCCCTCTCGCTGGACGTAGCGGACGAACCGGTCGAAGATGGTCTTGCTCGGGGCAGCCGCCGCGGCGGCCTCCTCGGTGATCCCATCGAGCACCGCCTCGAGCTGTGCCGGTGGGACCTTCCCCTCCTTGGACCGCGCGGTGCCCCGAGCGGTCGTGGAGTCGTACTCCGGGTGTGACTGCACGCCGAACACGTGCTCGTGCTGGAACCCCTGGATCCCGTAGTCGTTCTCTGCGATCACCGTCGCCGCCGCCGGTGGCTCGGTCACCACGTCCTGGTGGCTCAGAAAGACCGAGAAGCGCTCGTCGAGATCGGCGAGGATCGGGCTCGAGGCGGTCTTGCGCACCTCTCGATAGCCCAGCTCGAACTCCTCCATCCCCTCGACGGTTCCGCCCAGGAGGTCGGCGAGCAGCTGGTGGCCGAAACAGACCCCGAGCGCCGGTATCCCGCGGTCGATCGCCGTGCCGAGCCACTCGCGGGTCGGCTCGAGCCAGGGCTCGTCCCAGTAGACCGAGGACTTCGACCCCGAGATGACCACCCCGTCGACGTCGAACGTCGTCGGATACTGCTCAGCGACCAGCGGGAACTCGACGAGGTCGGCTGCGAGCTCGCGACGGAAGTCTCGGCGGGTGTTGGCGTTGTCGTGAGATGCATCGAGCAGCGCGAGCCGTGGCCTGCCAGACATACCCCACAGCTTGGTGGGTGCGGATATGGGGGTTTCGTCCCTGGCTAGGGCCCGGTCACGCGATCTCTCAGCGTTCGTGCCCCACGGGCCGCGGCCTGGGCCGTCTCGAGTGGCTCGGGACCAGGGCGTCGATGGGTGAACGCCCGGACGGCCTCGCTCGCCGCGGCGAGCGAACAGCCCACCGCGCGGACGAACACCTGCCCGTCCCCGAGCGAGAGCTGGGTCGGCGCCGGATGCGTCGCCGCCAGCTCCTGCCGACGGTGCAGCGCGGGGCCCTCGAACTCCTCGGCGAGCGTGCGAGCCAGTGGAGCCGTCCGTTCCTCCCCGGTGACGGCCACGAGCGGGCGGTCGACCGCGGTCTGGATGGCCTCGAGATCGAGAACGTTGAACCAGGCTGGCGCGACGGCCGCCACCAGACACCACTGCACGTCCGGTCGGTCGAGTCGCTGCCAGAGGTCGAGGATGGCGTCGGTCGCGTCGGTCCCACCGACGGTGCAGGCGCCGAATTCGAAGGCTTCGACGGTCCGGTCGGCACGGACGACCGCGCCGGCAAGGGTACTGTTGGTCGAGTCGGGGCCGAACGATTCGGCGATACCAACCGCGCGTGTGCCCGGCCCGATGCCGGTCATCTACGCAGCTTACTCTTCGTCGTCGGTCTGTCGTGTCTTGATCTCCGAGAGGGTGTCAAGCAGGTCGTCGTTGCTGGTCTCGCCAAACTCGTACTCGACGTGCCCTTCGTGGTCGTGCTCTGCGGTGCTGACCGCCTCGTCGTCCTCGAAGTCGGTCTGCATCGATTGGTTCTCCTGCTCTGACTCATCGTAGCTTCCGAAACCCATGATATACCATACCTAATCGGTTGGCGAGCATAAAACCGACGCCGCCCGGCTCAGCGCTCGACCAGCTCGATCTGGTCGGGCCCCCCCGGCACCGCACAGATGAAACTCGCCTGATCGGCCCCGTCGTTGCGATACCAGTGGACGGTCCCCTGGGGGATGTAGATGGCATCGCCGGGTTCGACGGACAGCTCTCTCTCCCCGAGCCCGACCGTGTACTGGCCCTCGAGGACGTACTGGTGGTGGTCGACGGCGTTGGTGTGTTCGGGCACCCTCGCGTCGGGGCCCAGCACGAATCGCCGCGTCGCCAGCGAGGTCGCCCCGTCGCCGGCACCGACGAGGACGCCCTTTCGCATCCCATCACCCGCGTCGACGGCCTCGTAGCTGACCTCCTCGGCCCCCCGAACCAGCGGCCTGGCCTGCTCTGTCGCGCCGGCGCTGGGCGTCGAGTCCTCCGTGGCGCCGTCTCTCGTGGGCCCTGTCGTCGAGCTCTGGCTCGGCGTCTGCCCGTCGGCTCGGAGCTGTTCGGGCGGCGCTCCGTCGGCGTTGCTCGGGGGTGGGAGCTGTCCTGGGCTGCGAACCCGTGCGACCACGTACATACCGAGCGCGAACAGCCCGAGTGCGAGCAGTCCTGGCGCCAGTGTCACCAGTGCAATCTCGCCGGTGGCGACCACGGCCCCGACCGCGATCGCCCCTAGCACCGTCGGCACGACCAGCAGAATCTCGTCCATACGTCGGTGACGGGCGTCGGGAAGAAAAACCGCCCTATCAGCCCCAGGAGGGCCGGAACGCCACCGACCGGGGGTGCGCCCGACGGCTAGACGACGCGCAGGTGATCCGAGCGGGGCTCGTAGATGTCGCCGCGGTCTTTCAGCTTCTGGATCTCGTGTTCGGCTTTGGTTCGCTCGATGCCGCCCTGTTCGGCCCGCTCGAGGACGTCCTCCAGCGGGGCGCCATCGTCGTACTCGTCTTGCAGCTCGCGTATGATCCCCTTGACGTTCTTGATGCGGTCGCGCTGTGATTTGGAGGCGCCAGCCTCGATCATGTCAGCGTCGAACTCACCGGTCTCGGGGTCCATGCCGACGTCCTCCATCGACGATCTGACGATCTCGATGACCCGCTCGGTATCGGTCGTGGTCACCTCGTCGGAGAGCCGGATCCGCGCACTCGCCTCGGCCAGCCGCACCAGCGCCTCGAGCTTTCGAGCGGTGACCGGGATCGCCCCGTCGCCGTCGCCGCGGGATCGCATGTCGACGTAGAACTCCTGGATGGCCGCCTTGGCCTCCTCGCTCATCGTCGGATAGCAGTGTCGCTTGGCGTAGGCGATGTACTTGCGCAGCAGGTCCGGCTCGATCTCGGGGATGACCTCCTCGCTGACCGCGTCGACGGCACTCTGTGAGACGTTCGAGGTGGTGACACTCCCCCGGTGGGTGTTCAGCTCACCCGCGTAGTTCGTCTTGATGATGTGCTCGGCGAGATCACGGTCGCGGTCGGCGTCGGGTTTGTCGGTGACGGTAAAGATCAGATCGAATCGCGAGATCAGCGGTGGCTCGAGGTCGATCTGCTCGCTGACGGGCTCGTACTCGTCGAACCGGCCATAGGTGGGGTTGGCCGCGCCCAGCAGCGAACAGCGGGCCTTCAGCGTCGCGTTGATCCCCGCCTTCGAGATGGAGATCTCCTGCTGTTCGAGCGCCTCGTGCATGGCGCTCTGGTCCTCCGAGTTGTGGACGACCATCCCGTTCGCGAGGAAGTTGTGGGTCTCTTCGACCGTGAGGTCGTAGACCTTCGGTCGTCGTCGTTCGTCAATCTCCGTCAGTAGCTCGGCGACTCTGCGCCGCCGCTGTCGAATCAGTTCCATCGCAGCGCCTCGAACCTCGCTGAAGCGGTCGGTCTCCACAACGCCGTCACACCAGCCTGAGACAGTTGATTGGGCCACCCCGATTTCGCTCGCGACACTGGCCATCGAGACCGCGTGTCGCTCCAGCTCTGTTCGCAGCTCCTTCCACCCCTCCTCCGAAGCTATCTCCGGTTCGCGATCGAGGAGCCTGCGGGCTCGCTCCTCTCCCCCGAGTTCGGTCTCACCGAGCAGGCGACGCAGGTTCTCGCTGAGCACACCGTTGCGGTCGTCTTCCATGCTGGGTTCGACGGTTTCGACCGCCGAGACGCGCCGCCACCCGACATCACCGTCGCTCAGCTCGCGTAGCTTGCTCAGATCCGTTGCGGCGACTGCTTCGAGGACCGTCCGGAGTCGGTCGGCGACGCACCGCCGGAGGTCATCGTCCTGCCCCCAGAGCGTGGAGACCTGTTGCTGTGCGTACGCCGTTCCATCGGCTATCTGCGACTGTGGGAGGTGGTACCGTTCACGGAGCCGGGATAGTGTCCCCCAGCTCGCGTCCTCGTCTAATTGTTCTCTGTCGGCCGATGCCGATCTCTTTCGTGCCTCGAAAGCGTCCAGCACGAGCGCTGCGCGGTGGGCCGAGGGGTTCGCGTCCCCCCGCTCGAAATCACCGTACGTCCCGACGTTGAGACCACACTCTGACTGGGGCAAGCGGAGCGACGCGCGGGTCTCACGGAGCCACGGTCCCATTTCCGGAATGAGGTCCAGTATCGGTCGGTCACCAGACGCCTTCCCGAGCGCTCCGTCGAGGGCTTTCCGTTTTTGCGTGAGGGTGAACCCGACCTCCGATGCGTACGCCGCTACCGAGTCCGCAGCCGTGATTGCCAGGCTAAGCTCGCGACCCGTGTCGCTCTCGCTCGTCTGGAGCTGACTCCTGACCCCGAACTCCAACAGCAACTGTCGCGTTCCGGTGAGGAGTTCACGACTCGACGAGTGGATTTTCACGTTACCTCTGTCAGCGTCGACCGACCCCTCGCTGTCCGCGAGGGCCCGGACGAACGTGGCTTTGGCCGAGCGCGTGAGTTCCGTCACTCCCGAAGGGAACGACTTCCGGTCGGAGGTCTCGAGGGTCATCCCCCTGTCGAGGACGGTCTGCACGGGGTCACGACCATCCAGCCTGACGGTCTCGACGCCGTCGGGCCGCCCTTCGCTCGGTGCTCGATACGGTCGTGCGTCGAAGGCCGTCTCACAGGCGTCTTCGAAGTCTGCCAGCAACTCCTCTTCGGCGTTCGCGAAACGGATGCCGTACCCGGCCCCACGACTCGAGTGGACGGTCCCGTCTCCGGACAGATAGCCGACCACAGCTGCCAGTGCTTTCTCACTCGACCCGGCGCGAGGTTCAGCCCCCGATTCTGCCACCGCGGTGCCACCATCACTCACCGGGGGGGAGATAGCCCCTGGAACGTAGACCCAGTCACCCGATTGCAGGTCGATAGCGGGCCGTTCGACTCGTTCTCCCGACTCCAGCAGCAAGAATGGGTGGTCCTCAGTTGCGGTTAGTTGCTCGCCGGTATCGAGGATGACGCGGGTGAGTGTCTCGGGCGCGTCGTACTCGTGAACCGCCGTCACCGGACGCCGAACCAGTCGCCCACTGTCGGTCATCGTCCACACCGACAACTCGACATCTCTGATCGTCCGTCCGTTCGACAGCGACGCTATCTCTCCTTTCTCAGCAGCCTCTCTCGCCAACTCACCGATGCGTGTGATGCTGCCGTCGGCGCAGTGGACGAGCGTGTCACCCGTGACACACCGCATCTTGTCTAGCTCGTCGACTGCGGCCACGCCCTGGTCAGCGAGCACGAGCGCACCGGCTTCGAGTGACCACTGCTGCCCGTCGCCGAAGTCGTCGCGCACTGCTGCTGCGGTGAGTCCCGCACTGGACGAACCTTTACCGGATGTGTACACAGATCTTGGAGCGAGCTTCTTCACGTACTGCAAAATCTGAGATTTCCCGGTTCCCGGGTCCCCGATCATCAGGATGTGGATGTCCCCCCGGATCCGCGAGCTGTCGGGCAGCGCCTTGCGCACCCCCGAGAACAGCTGCATGATGATCGCCAGCTTGGGCATCTCGTAGCCGAAGATCGACGGCGCCATCGAGTCGACCATCTTCTCGTAGATCTCCGGGTCCCGAGAGAGCTCGACGATGGCCTCCTCCTCCTGCTCGGAGATCTCCATCTCCTCGAACTGTTCGTCCTCGATCGTGATCGACAGCCCCTCCATGTAGAAGTCGAAGATCGAGGTCTTCTCCTGGTTCGACCCCTGCTGTTCGAGGTGGAGTATCCCGATCGCCGTGACGTGATCGCCCGCTGTCACCCGGCCGGTGATGTCGTCCTCGATGTTGACGTCGATCGCCTGGGGGGTCTCTCCGCCCCGGAGCCCCTCGGGGGACTCCTGGATACGGAGCTTCTGAGCATCGACGAACTCCGACTGGTCGAAGTTGATCTTGAACGGCCCCTGGCGTTCACAGCCGCCACACTGGTGTGGTTCCTGGAACCCCGAGCCACTCTGGGGGATCCGTGTCAGCGTCCCGCAGCGCTGACACTCGAAGGCTGCCTCCTGCATCTTCGGGCGGACGTCGGTCGCCTTCCTGACGATCCCCTGTGAGGCGACCATGTTGCCGACGTGATCCGACCGTATCTCCCGGATGCCCGTCGAGCTCCCCAGGTTCTCCATGCGGACGTGCGCGCCTCCGAGCTTGACGTCGACCGGCAGGTCGTACAGCCGGAGTGCCTCCTCGGCGTACTCTCGCATCTGCCCTGGTTTGGCCAGGAAGTCCTCGGCGATCGCGGGGTCGTACCGATAGAGGTCGCTCCAGTCGATGTAGAGCGACCGCTGTTCGTTGGGGTAGCGCTGTGCCAGCTGGCCGATCTCGTCCCGATAGTAGTTCCGATAGAACTCCTCGAACCGGTCGATCAGCTCGGCGTCGTCCCCGATAGCCATGTATCGACGGACCTACCGGTGAGCCAGCCAAGAAGCTTGTCACGTCACGGCGGAAGTGGTCGAGACCCCCCCGCTTCCGGTGGAGGGCGAGCGCCGCTTCGCACCCCGGTGGCGCTGGGTACTTGGCCGTCGACGCACTACGGTGGGCAATGAGAAACACCACCGGCAGCGCGGCGCCGGCCGCCCCCGCCGGCCTCCTCGACGCGATCCGTGACCGGTTCGACGAGCGCTACCGCGCCAGGCGGCCACCCGACCGCGCCGATGGCGACCTGCATCTCGAGCCGACGGGCGAGCACCCGCCGTTCGGCCCGAGCACGGTCTCCGTCGAGTGTCTCGAGACGGCCGCCCCGACGCCCGTCGTCGACGCGGTCGCGGCCGCCGCCCACCGAGGGCGATTCGCACTGCTCGCGGTTCCGGCATCGATCGCCGCCGACGTCAGAGGCGTGCTCACCGACCCGCCGGCTGCCAAGGCACGTGACGAACGGGGCAACCGGACGTTCTACCACGTCCCCGACCGGCTACGCGTCGGCCCGGAGGGGTTCGGGGCGATCCGGGCCGACGGTGAGTTGACCTGGCGGGAACGCAGCGAACCCTCGGGCATCCAGGCCGAGCAGACCACGCGCATCCACCTGGAGGCCGACGGTGACGTCCAGGCGGTGTTCGACGGCTACGGCGAGGTCGCCTGTCCCACGCCCGCAGCGTTCCCCTACCACTACCGGCGTGACCAGGACAAGCGCATCCACGTCCGGACGGCCGAGCGTGAGGTCGGTGTCTACACGTCGATCCGAGCGATGAAGCGAGACGCCTACGTGCCGGTGCCGGACCCGCTGGTCCCCGAGGTCCATCTTCCCGATGGCGCGGAGCTCGGTGGCCGGTGGGCGATCGCGGCCGTCGATCGCGCCGGTGCGGTCGAGATCGAGACCGCCTAGTGGGGTCGGGCGGATTTGAACCGCCGTCACGGGCACCCAAGGCCCGAAGTATGGACCAGGCTAACCTACGACCCCGTACCAAGCGCTGGCCACCGGCCGATGAAAGCATTTCGCTCGGTCCGTGCCGGCTACGGCGAGCGCTCGAGAAAGCCCGGATAGGAACAGACGAACTCGTCGCGGATCAGCTGTTCGTCTTCGATCTGTAGCCCGAGGGTGTCGAGCTCCTCGGCGATGCGATTGAGATCGTCGTGGGTCTCCCCGATGGCGTTGACGTACACGTTGCGGTTGCCGGTCATGATCTCCCTGACGGCGGTCACGCCGGTGACCTGGCCGGCCTGCTCCGCCAGGGCTCCCCGATCGGCGACCGGGGCGGTACCGATGATCTTCGTGTACAGCGGGTAGCCCGCCAGCTCGTAGTCGATGTCGAGATGGTAGCCACGGATAATCCCCGACTGCTCGAGCTTGTTGAGCCGTGTCCGGACCGTGCTGGGCGAGACACCCAGCTCCCTGGCGATATCGCCCGAAGAGGTCCGCCGGGCATCCTGCTGGAGATAGTAGAGAATCGACCGGTCGGTCGCATCCAGCTGGCCGTCTTTCATTACTCCGTCGACCTCTCCGGGCCAGCATCATTACTCTTGTCCCGAGCCCGCGATGGCAGGCCGAGCAGAATGACGATTCGAGATATAAGGGCAATTTTGATGACGAAACGAGTGTCAAAAGCCACAGTTTAAGCAATTCCGTGTGTAACCTCGGCCATCAACTGGACCGCATCTCGCATGATATCGACACCGACCAGACCCACCGGCATGCCCGACAGGGCCTGCGGAGAGACGAGGGGATCGAAGGAAGCCGGCCAGCGGCCGGCGACCGGGAGCGCCCGCTTCACATCGACAGGCGGCCGTGAGCCGGGGGTCGGGGCCGTCGGAGGGCCCATATGAAGGAGCTCGAGCGGGATCTCGGCCTCCCGTCGGTGCTTGCGATCAGCATCGGCGCGATGATCGGGAGTGGCATTTTCATCCTGCCGGCGCTGGCCCTGGAGATCGCCGGGCCGATGGTCATCGCCGCCTACGCGCTTGCGGGGCTGTTGGTCGTACCGGCGGCTCTCTCGAAGGCCGAGATGGCGACGGCGATGCCCGAGGCCGGGGGGACGTACGTCTACATCGAGCGGGGGATGGGCCCGCTGCTCGGGACGATCGCCGGGGCCGGCACCTGGTTCTCGCTCTCGTTCAAAGGGGCGCTCGCGCTCGTCGGTGGCGTGCCCTATCTGCTGTTGATATTCGACCTGCCGTTGAAACCAGTCGCGCTCGGGCTGGCCGGGGTGTTGATCCTCGTGAACACGCTGGGTGCCAAACAGACCGGCCGGCTCCAGCTCGCGATCGTCCTGGTGATGCTGGCTGCGCTCGGCTGGTTCTCCGCCGGGAGTGCGGGCGCGGTCCAACCCACGAACTTCGAGGGGTTCTATGACGCCGGTGTCGAGGGGTTGTTGGCCGCGACGGGCCTGGTGTTCGTCTCCTACGCCGGCGTGACGAAGGTCGCCAGCATCGCCGAGGAGGTCGAGGACCCCGGGCGAAACATCCCATTAGGTATCCTCGGCTCGCTGGCGTTCACCACACTGCTGTACGTCGGCATCGTGTTCGTCCTCGTCGGAATCACGGACCCGGGCAGCGTCGCCGGGTCGTTGACCCCGGTCGCGGTCGCCGCCGAGGTGACGCTCGGACAGGCCGGTGTGGTGGCGGTCATTCTCGCGGCGGTGTTGGCACTCATCTCGACGGCCAACGCCGGTATTCTCTCCTCGTCGCGATACCCGTTCGCGATGAGCCGTGACGGGTTGGTCCCATCGTCGCTGTCGGGTGTCAGCGAGCGGTTCGGCACGCCGATCAACGCGATCACGCTGACCGGGGCGGTATTGCTCGTGCTGATCGCGTTCGTCCCGATTTTGGAGATCGCGAAGCTGGCGAGTGCGTTCCAGCTGCTCGTGTTCGCGCTGGTCAACGTCGCCGTCATCGCGTTCCGCGAGGGGGTTCAGGACTACGAGCCGGAGTTCACCTCGCCGCTCTATCCCTACATCCAGATCGCCGGCGTCGTGACCGGGCTCGCACTGCTGACACAGATGGGGGCGATCGCGATCGGCGGCGCAGCCGGCATCAGCGCGGCGAGTCTGCTCTGGTATCTGGCCTACGTCCGCCCCCGCGTCGACCGTGAGGGAGCTGCGGCCGGGGCGATTCGCGCTGAGGTGGGCCGCCGGGCGATCGACGACGTCGAGATGGCAGACAGCCAGCCGCCGACTCAGACGATGGTCGCCCTGACGGGCTCGGCCGATCCCGCCCGTGAGCGTTGTCTGGTCGCGCTGGCAGCGGACATGGTCCGCGAGGAGGACGGCCGCGTGCTGGCAGCGCTGTTCCAGGAGGTGCCCGACCAGGTGCCACTGACAGCCGAGCAGACCGTCCAGTCCGACGCCGATCGCTCGTTCGAGCGCCGAATGGCCGACCTCGCTGAGGAGCTCGAGGTCGAGATCCTCGCCGAGGAGGTCGTCAGCCACGACTCGAAACACGCGATGGTCAACGTCGCCGAGAGCCAGCAGGTCGACGCGATGATCGCCGACCACGCCGAGGTGGGCGTGCGCGCACGGCTCGCGGGCGACCCGATCGAGTGGGCGATCCGGCACGCCCCCTGTCCGGTGTTGCTCGCCGACGGGCTCGAGACGGCCCGCCCTGGCAACATCGCGCTCAGAGGTGCCGATGGCGTTGGCTCCTCGCCGGTGATCCAGATCGCAGAGACGATCGCCGCCGCCAACGATGGCTCGTTGACGATCCAGTACAGTGGTGGCCAGCGCGACAGCAGCCAACGCGAGGCCGTCGATGGCTTCCGCGAGCGGCTCGAGTCGGCGCTGTCGGTGCCCGTGAAGATCGAGACCGCCGTGACCGACGGCGGCCCGCAGGCGGCCGCCGAGCTACTGCTCAAATCCGGCGTCCAGACGCCGCTGCTCGACAGGCTGTTCCCGGAGGTCAGCCGGTCGGCCGACCCCGACCTGCCGGTGTTGACGCTCTACCCGTCGCGGAAGGGGCTGGGCCCGATTCGACGGGCACTGACCTACGCGGTACGCTGAGCCGACAGCGTCCTCAGTGCTCGTCGAGCATCTCGACGGCGCCGACGATCGCCGCTGGGTCACGGTCAGTCCGGATCGCCTCGAGCATGGTGAAGGCCTCCTCGGGGGCCAGGAAGTGTCGACAGATCACCTCACCCATCGGCGTCGGTGCGAGCCCTTCGATGAACTCGAACTCGATGAGCCGGCCTAGCGCGTGCCGGGTCGGCACCTCGCCGACCATGCGGTCGTTGAGCGCGCTGGCACTGGCCCCACCGACGACGAGATTCGCCAGCGTCTCTTCGAGGGCCGCCGCCTCGGGATAGCGCGTCACGACGGGCTCCATCTCGCCTTTCAGCAGCCGAAAGGCGGTCTCGTCCTCGCTTGCCTCCATCGAGCTGTGATAGCTGCAGTCGGGCTCGACCAGCAGATACACCGTCCCGGTGTCGTGGTAGTCGGGGCGGCCGGCCCGGCCGAGCATCTGTGAGAACTCCTGGACGGTCAGCCACTCGATCCCCATCGCCAGCGAGTCGAAGATCACCTGCGAGGCCGGAAAGTCGACCCCCGCCGCCAGCGCGGCCGTCGTCACGACGGCGGCGAGATCCTGATTCGCGAAGCGTCGCTCGACCTGTTTACGCCGGCCGTAGTCCAGCCCCGCGTGGTAGGGCGCCGCGTCGTACTCCAGCCGCCGGGAGATCTCGTGACAGCGCCGCCTGGAGTTGGTGAAGATGATCGTCTGGCCCCGATACCCCTTCGATGAGGTGCTGTCGAACGCGCGCCGAACCAGCTTGTTCTCGATGCTGGTCTTCTCGAGCCCGTCGCTGGCGAAGGTCACGTGGCGCTCGATCGGCACCGGTCGTTCCTCGAACTCGATGAGTGTCGCCTCGAGCTGGCCGGCCAGCTGCCCGGGATTGCCGACAGTCGCCGAGAGATACACCCACTGTGTGTCCATGGGCTCGCTCGCCCCCGTCCGGCTGACGGCGGTCGTCCCCTGCTCGGTGTAGTGTTTCAGCCGGCTGATCAGCCCGTCGAGCCGGTGGCCCCGCCCCTCCTGGCCGAGGGTGTGGATCTCGTCGATCACGACGGTGCCGATCGTCCCGAGATCCCGCCCCGTCCGCAACGCGTGATCGATCCCCTCGTAGGTGCCGACGATGATGTCGGCATCGGGGTCGAACCGGTTGCCATCGTCGTTGATTCGCGAGGCGCCCACCCGGATCGAGACGTTCGCGATATCGCCGTACCGCTCGGTGAAGCTCTCGTGTTTCTGGTTGGCGAGTGCCACCAGTGGCACCAGAAACAGCATCTTGCCCTCGCCGGCGAGGATGCGCTCGACCCCGGCCAGCTCACCGATCAGCGTCTTGCCGGTCGCCGTCGCGGAGACGACCAGCTGGTCGCTGCCCTCGAGAGCGCCGTGCTCGACGGCGAGTGACTGGACCGGCAACAGCGTCTCGTGACGGTCGGTCACCCGGGTCATGAGCCGGTCGTCGAGCGGCAGGCTGTCGACAGCGATGGGCTCGACGTCCTCGGTCGTCGCCGAGATCGTATCGAACCGGGTCAGCTCGGGGTCGAGATTCCCCTTCAGCAGCGTCCGGATCCGCCCGAGATCGCCAACCTCCAGCAGTAGCTCCTCCAGGCGGTCTCTGGCGCCGGCTCTGAGCCCGCGGAACTCCGCCTCGCGCTCGAGCTCGCGGATCGCACACGACGGACAGATCGACTCTCCCTCGGCCGCGATCGCCGTCTGCTCGGTGATCGGGGCGAATCGCCCCGTGTTCGCACAGGTCCGGCAGGTCCGGACCACCTTCACCTCCAGTTGGTAGCCCTCGAACAGCTCGCCGAGCGCCTCGCGGTGGGCCGGTGCCGTCTGCCCGGAGATGCGAATCCGTCGGGCTCGACGGGCGATATCGACGAACTGGTCGGGCGCTCTGAGGTCCTCGTCGTCGCCGGTTTTCACGCGCAGCCTGGCCGGGCGGGTCCCCGCGCTGGTCTCCTTGACCTCTAGGACACCCTGGAGGACGCGCTTGCCGTCCCGCTCGACGCCGACGATGTAGCTCCCGTCTCGCTCGTGGAGAAAGAGCGTCTCGACGTCGGCGACCTGCTTGCTCACGGCCCTCATCACGGCGCAGCGCACTTCATTCGCCCGGTAGCTGCCCGCCAGCGCCGGGCTGGCGGCTCGGTCCCGGCCCGAGCGGCTGCTACTCAGCCGTCGGAACGAGCATCCTGGCGCTCGCGGACCGCCGCTCTGACCTCTTCGAAGGCCTTGGTATCGGGCTCGGGGGTCGGCCAGTCCAGGGCGTGGAGCATCCCCGCCCCGTCGGCCTCGGTCCGTGGGACGATGTGGACGTGCAGATGTGGCACCTCCTGGCCGGCGGCCGGGCCATCGTTGACCGCGATGGTCGTCCCGTCGGCCCCAACGGCATCTCGGACGGCCGGCGCCAGCTCGGCGGCACGCCCGAGCACCACCGGTGCGAGCTTGGGGAGGTCCGCAACCTGCTGGCCGTGTTTCTTGGGGATCACCAGCGTGTGCCCGCTCGCGAGTGGGTTGACGTCGAGAAACGCCAGCGTCGTCTCGTCCTCGTAGACGGTGTGGTTCGGGATCTGGCCGGCGACGATCTGACAGAAGATACACTCGCTCATGGAGGTCCGCTCGGCGGGCCGGCCAAAGAGCGTTGCCCGGCCGGCCAGGCCCGCCGGTCGGTGACGGGGAACGCTGATATCTGCGGGCTGTCTGTGCCCTGTGTATGAGCGATGGGCCCCGTGACGCCGGCGGCGACCTCCACGTCGACGAGCGGTTTCGCGGCGCGCTGGACTGTCACGTGCACCTGATGCCCGGCCGGCTGATGCAGGCGATTCGGCGCTCGATGACCGACCGCGAGGGGTGGCTGTTCCCCCATCCTCACGAGCGGGCGCCGATGGAGGCGGTGTTGACCGAACAGGGCGTCGACCGCTACTGTGCGTTGCCGTACGCCCACAAGTCGGGCATCGCCGCGGAGCTCAACGAGTGGCTGCTCGCGGAGGCAGCCGATGCGCCGATGTGTATCCCGTTCGCGACGGTCCACCCCGAGGACCCCGTCGAGAGCGTCGTCGAGACGGCCTTCGCGGCCGGCGCTCGCGGGCTGAAGATCCACTGTCCGGTCCAGCAGGCGAGTCCGACCGACCCCCGATTGGCACCGGCGTTCGAGCTGGCGGCCAGCCACGACCGCCCGGTACTGTTTCACGCGGGCACGGCACCGATGTTCGAGAGCTCGCCGCACGTCGGCATCGAGCAGTTCGAGCGGTTCTGCGAGACACACCCCGAGGTCCGTGTCTGTGCTGCTCACATGGGTACCTACGACCACGAGGCGTTTCTCGCGCTGCTGGAGCGCCACGAGCAGGCGTATCTGGACACCAGCTTCGCGATGTCCTCCTCGGCCCCGGTGACGATGGAGTTCGACCCCGAGACGATCGATGATACGGTGTTCGAGCGGTTCGCCGGCCGCATCATGTACGGCTCTGACTACCCGAACATCCCCTACCCCTACGTTGACGAACGCCGCACGCTGCTGGGCCGTGAGCTGAGCGACCCGGCCGCGACGGCGCTGTTCGGTGGTGCCGCCGAGGCGTTTCTGGGCCTGGCCTGAGCCCGCCGGCGCTTAGGTCACCGTCGCGACCGCACCGATCGCCCGGTCGATCGCCGCTGGGCCGACGTCCCAGTGGGTGCAGAATCTGACTCGGCGGTCGTCGAACGGCATCCCGTCGACGCCGGCGTCTCGACAGCGCTCGAGAAACCGCTCGGCGGGCTCCTCGACGTCGACGAGGATGATGTTGGTCTCGGGGCTCTGTACCTCGAGGCCGGCCTCGGTCTCGAGCCCGTCGGCCAGCCGGCGTGCGTGGCGGTGGTCCTCGGCGAGCCGGTCACGGTTCTCGAGAGCGACCAGCCCTGGCGCGGCCACGAGCCCGGCCTGGCGCATCCCGCCGCCGAACAGCTTGCGGTGGTGTCGGGCCCGATCGATGAACGACTCGCTCCCCGCCAGCACCGACCCGATGGGCGCGCCGAGCCCCTTCGAGAGACAGAACAGCACCGAATCGACCTCGCTGGTCAGCCGCGTGGCGGGCTCGCCCAGCGCGACCGCAGCGTTGAACAGCCGCGCGCCGTCGAGGTGCACCCTGACGCCGTGGTCGTGGGCGGCAGCGGCCGCCTCCGCGAGCGCCTCGGATGCGATCGCGAGCCCACCACGGGCGTTGTGGGTGTTCTCCAGACAGACCAGATGCGTCCCCGGGTGGTGATCGTCGCCCTCGACGCACATACGGGTCACCTGCTCGGCCGAGACCACGCCCCGTGGCCCCCCGTCGACCGGCCGTGCCTGCACGCCGGAGTGCTGGGCGACCCCGCCGAGCTCCCACTCGTAGATGTGGCTCTGGCTCTCACAGAGCAGCTCGCCGCCGCGACGCGTGTGCGTCCGGACGGCGACCTGATTGCCCATCGTCCCCGTCGGGACGAACAGTGCCGCATCCATTCCGACGAGCTCGGCCGCCCGTCGTTCGAGCTCGTTGACCGTCGGGTCGTCCCCGTACACGTCGTCGCCGACCTCGGCGTCTCGGGCCGCCGTCCGCATCGCCTCGTCCGGTCGTGTCACCGTATCCGAGCGGAGGTCTATCACGATTCTGCCTTCTGACTCCAGCCTCAAGTACCACCTGCCCGGTCACGTGGGGTTGTCGCCGCCTGGGCCGAGAGCTCGTCTGCGGCCCCGCTACCGGCCTGGCAACAGAGCCATCGCCCGGACGCCATCGACACCCAGTGGCTGGCTGCGCCAGGCATCCTCGGCGGGATCGTAGGCCCAGAGACTGCCCGTCTCGGTCACGCCGTAGCCCGTATCCGCGAGGGCGAGCCCGACCAGCCGCGCGGGCAGCTCGACCGCCCGCCACCCGGCGGCGTCCTCGGCTGCCCGCTCGTAGAGTCGCTCGCCGGCGGCCAGCGCGCGGCCGTCCCCGTTCGCGCTCGTGACCACGCGGATGCGCTCGTCGGCCGTCTCGGGGATCGCCATCCACCCGTTGCCCAGGCGGTAGAGCCCGGCCGCGGTCGCGGCCAGCGGGGCGGCGCTACTGTCGATATCCGCGCACTCCTCGAGCCCGAGCGGGCTGCCATCGGCGCGGAACACCCCTGCACTCGTCGCGACCAGCGCCCCGTCGATCGCGCTGACCCCCACGAGCGTGGCCGTCCTCTCCCACCCGCCGTCGTAGTGGCAGACCTCGCTCCCGTCCGTCGCTCGTAGCCCCGCCCGTATCGAGACCGCTCCCGCGGGGCCCAGCCCCGTCGGCTCGAACTCCAGCTCCGTGCCCGGCGCGCGGTCGGCGACGAACACGTCCGTCGCCGTGGCGATCGCGACCTGCTCGTCGTCGGCGGCTACGTCTCGAATCGCCCCGTGATGGACCAGGCCGAACGACCCCACGAGCGCCCCCGACACCGACACCCGGAGGAGCCCGTCCGCACCGCCGACCAGCAGGCCCACGTCGCGGCCCCGGCCGGCGAACACCCGTTTGTCCGCGATGTCGTCGTCTCCGTAGCCGGCCATGGCTGGAGAGGTGGCCACGGCCCAAAGGGTGTACCGCTCTCAGGGGCCCGCCGGCTCGCGATTGCTGGGGCTCCGGAATGGCTTTGCGGGCAGGGTCCCCAATTCCCCTCGATGGAAGTCTTCGGGTCCAGCGGTGTTCGCGGGGTCGTAGGCGAGGAGATGACACCGGAGTTCGTCCTACGCATCGCTCGTGCTGCGGGCGGGCGATTCCACGATGATGGCCTCGAGACGGTCGCGGTCGGCAGGGACACACGACTGACCGGCCAGATGCTCGCCGACGCCGCCAGTGCCGGGCTGAGCGCCGTCGGCTGTGACGTCCGCCGACTCGGTATCGTGCCGACACCCGGGCTCCAGGCCTACTGTGCCGATGTCGGGATGCCGGGGCTCGTCATCACGGCGAGTCACAACCCACCCTCGGACAACGGGGTGAAGCTGGTGGGTGCCGACGGGAGTGAGCTCTCGCTGGTGGCGCTCGAGCGGATCGAAGCCCGACTGCTGGCCGACCGCCAGGAGCGCCCGACCAGCTCCACCGGCTGGCGGGCGCTCGGGGCGGCCCGACCCGAGCCCGACGTCGCCGCCGGCTATGTCGAGAAGCTGGTCGCGGCCGAGGAGGGGTCACTCGCCGATGCCGACCTGACCGTCGCGATCGACCCCGGCCACGGCGCGGGGGCGCTGACCTCGCCAGACCTGTTTCGCCGGCTGGGCTGTCGTGTGATCACGCTCAACGCCCAGCCCGATGGCCGATTTCCCGGGCGAGATCCCGAGCCGGTCGCCTCGAATCTCGGCGACCTGGCGACGCTGGTCCGGACGTCGGCTGCCGATATCGGCATCGCTCACGACGGTGATGCCGACCGGGCGATGTTCGTCGACGAGACCGGCGCCTTCGTCGAGGGCGACGTGGCGTTGGCGGTCCTCGCTCGGGCGAGTCTCGGGGCCGACGACGTGACGGTCTCTGCGGTCAACGTCTCACAGCGGCTGGTCGAGGTCGCCGACGCGGCCGGTGCCGACCTCGAGCTGACGCCGATCGGCTCGACTCACATCGTCACGAGAATCCGCGAGCTCCAACAGGCGGGCGAACGGGTGCCGATCGCGGGGGAGGGCAACGGTGGGGTGCTGTTTCCGAGCTACCGGCTGGCCCGCGATGGCGCCTACACGGCCATGCGACTGGTGGCGCTGGTGGCCGAGCGACCACTCGGCGAGCTGGTCGAGCCGTTCGACGGCTACGCCAACGTCAAGCTGAGTCTCTCACTCGAGCATCCGGACGACCGCGAGGCGATGCTGGGGGCGATCGAGCGCTACGCCAACGAGGCCGACGCCGAGGTGACGACGATCGACGGCTATCGCCTGGACTACGGTGACGGCTGGGTGCTCGCTCGGCCGTCCGGGACCGAGCCGCTGATGCGGCTCAGCGCCGAGGCAGCAGTGGAGAGCCGTGCCCAGGAGCTGGCTGCGGGCCTCGAGACGGCCATGCGTGACGCTATCGAGTGATCGACGACCGCAAGACGCAGCTGCCAGCCCGCCCCCGCAGCCGGACTACTGGATGTGGCCTTCGCGTCGTAGCTGGTCGGCATCCTGCCCGCTGTAGCGCCACTCGATGTTGCCCTTCTCGTCCTGCCAGCTCCAGGGCTCGATGATGACGACATCACCCTCGTTGATCCAGGTCCGATACTTCATGCGGCCGGGAATCCGGCCCATACGGTTCTCACCGTCCTCACACTGGACGCGGACGTGATTGCCCCCGTTGTGCTCTGTCACGATACCGAACAGCTCGTCGTCTGAGGGCATCCGGAGATTCCGCCGCCCTCCCTCCTCCTCGCTCATAGCTGGAACATTCGGTCACGGCGGATAAACCATCGGAAACGCCGGGACCGACCCCGCTGGGACCGGCCGCTGGCGGGCGTGAGTGTGCCGGGCGGCGACCGGCAGAAGACATATTCACCCGGGCGGTCTCTTGCCCGTCAATGAGCCTCTCTGGCAGCGAGCAGGGTCTGTCGTTGACCTTCGACGATCGGGGCCTGCTGCCGGCGGTCGCCCAGGATGCGGGCTCGGGCGCGGTGCTGATGGTCGCCTACGTCGACCAGGAGGCCCTCGAGCGGACGCTCGCGACCGGCCGAGCGCACTATCACTCGCGGTCGCGTGACGAGCTCTGGGAGAAAGGGGCCACCTCGGGGCACACGCAGGCCATCTCGGAGATCCGCGTCGACTGTGACGGCGATACGCTGTTGTACCTGGTCGAGCAGTCCGGCGGCGCCTGTCATACCGGCTATCGCAGCTGTTTCTATCGCCGGCTCGACGGCACCGTCGTCGAGGATGCCGAACAGCTGTTCGACCCCGACGATGTCTACGAGTGACCACTCGCGGGCGCCCCCGGCGGGGGAGCTCTCTCCGGCCGCGCTCGCCGATGCGCTCCGGTCGGCCGCCGAACAGGTCGCCAACCTCGAGACGGAGATCGATGACCGTGGTGCCGAAGAGCTCGAACGCCTGGCAGAGGCCACCACCGAAGCCGACCGGCTGATGGACCGCTACGAGGAGCGTGCGACCGATTGGGACGACTTTGCGGGGTTCGTCGAGTTCCAGAACACCTTCGTCGAGTTCGTCGAGGGGTTGGCGCCGGAGTTCCCACATCGCGAGGCGTTCGAGGCCGCCGACGAGCAGTTCAAGAAACAGCGCCTCGACGCGGCGGACTTCGAGGCGGCACGCGAGGCCCTGGCGCCGGCCCGACAGGTCGCGGGGCTCCTCGAGGAGCGGGCTCGCGCTCGCGAGCGGTTCGGCGACCTGCGCTACGCCGCGAACAGCCGGCGTGACCGCCTCGCGGAGCGCTCTGAGTCCCTCGAGCGACTGTTGGCGCTGTCGGCGACCGATCTCGACGTGGCGCACGACGAGCTCCGGGCCCGTGTCGAGACGTACAATCGGGCGGTCGGGGCGGCGTTCGACGAGCTGCGTGCCGACCGGCCGGCCCACGAGCTCTTCGACGTCGTCTCCGAGGCGGCCGGCCGGCCACTGGTGGGCTTCGAGACCCCGCCGGCCGAGCTGGTGGAGTATCTCGGGCGCGCCGAGACCGGCACCGAGTCGCTCGCGACGCTGGTGACCTACGCGAGCTACTCGCCACAGAAGCTCGAGCACTACGTCGAGGCCCCACAGCGGCTCAAGCACCACGTCGGGGGCCATCGGACCTATCTCGACCGGCTCGACGCGGGCCCGCTGACCGTCGCGTGGCCGCCACCGCCGGCGACGACACTCGAGTTTCGAGCCCGGGAGATCAGGGCGGTCCTCAGCGGGTTCGCCCCCGAGGAGACCATCGCCGAGCTACGGCGACTCAGAGAGTTCGCACGCGACGGGGCACGCTACGGTGACTGTCGAGAGGCCGCCTACGTGCACGCCGAGCTGGGCCCCGAGGACCGTGAGCGGCTCGAGTCCGGCGATGCCGCCCGAGAGCTGGTCGATGCCAGAGCCTCGCGTGACCGACTCGCAGCGGCGCTGGCGGCGGTCAGCTAGTGTCGGTCGCGTCGCCGGTGGCCTTCTCGACGCCCACGACCGTCGCCCGCTCGCCTGGCGCGCCGTAGCGCAGCGTGGCGACGTCGCCGATGGCCAGGCTGTTGAAATCACCACGGCTCACCAGCGCCTGCCGGCTCGGCTCACAGCAGTCGTGACGGATGCGATACTCCACCGCCCGGTAGGTCGCCGCCAGCGTCTCGTGGAGCTGTTGGGAGACGTATATCCGCCCGCTTGCCGGGAGCTGTCGCTCGTGAGCGGTGGCGATCTGGCGGTCGCCCTCGACGCTGTCGAACAGTATGATGCCGGTCTGGCTGGCGGTGACCCGGCGGATGTACTTGGCCGAGACCGGCCCGCGGTCGGCCAGGCCCAGCGCGCTGAGACAGCCCGCGCTGCCCACGAGCCCAACCCCCCCGAGCCCCGCGATCAGCTCGCGACGCCGGACGGGGCGGCGGTCGGGGCTCAGTGGCCCCACAGCGACCCGTCCGGCCGGTAGCGGGCCTCAGTGATGCGGTCGCGCTGGGCGGCCGAGAGCTCGATCGCCGTCGCGCCGACGTTCTCCTCGAGCTGGTCGGTCGTCCGCGCGCCGATGATCGGCACGCAGGTGAACGCCTCCCACTCGATCAGCCAGCGCAGCGCCACCTGGGCGGGGGTGGCCGACAGCTCGGTCGCGACCGACTGGATCGCTTCGAGCACCTTCCAGCCACGCTCGGAGAGATAGTAGTCGCCGAACTGGCCGTCGAAGCTCGCCCGCGAGCCATCGGGCGCGCTGACCGCCGCCGGGTCGGCCGGGTCCGCCCGCTCGTACTTGCCGGTGAGAAACCCGCCGGCCAGCGGCGAGTACGGGCAGACGGCGATATCCTGGTCGGCACAGACGTCAAGATAGCCCCGGATATCCTCGTAGTAGCCCGCGTGGTGGAGCGGCTGGGTCACCTCGAACCGTTCGAGCCCCTCGACGTCGGCCGTCCAGAGCGCCTTGGTCAGCTGCCAGGCCGCCATCGTCGAGGCACCGAGATGGTGGATCGTCCCCTCACGCACCAGGTCGTTCAGCGTCGCGAGCGTCTCCTCGATGTCGGCCGTCTCGTCCCAACGGTGGATGTAGTACAGATCCAGATAGTCCGTCCCGAGACGCTCGAGACTGCCGGCAATCTGTGCCCGGATGTGCTTGCGCCCCAGCCCCGAATCGTTCGGTCCCGGGGGGCCGCGGCCGTCGAACGGGAAGTAGACCTTCGACGCGATGACGAAATCCGACCGGTCGTGATCCTCGAGCCACTCGCCGATGTACTGCTCTGCGAGCCCGTTGGGCGACCCGTAGACGTTCGCCGTGTCGATGAAGTTGATACCGTGCTTCCAGACGGCGTCCAACAGCTCTATCGCCGCCTCGCGGCCGGTCTCCAGGACGTCGCCGGTCTGCCGGCCGAATCGCCAGGTGCCAAAGGAGAGCGCCGACACCGTCGTGCCGGTGCTGCCGAGTCGTCTGTACTCCATTGGCCCCCTCCTCGACGCCGCTGTGTAAACCTGTTTCCACCGATCGGTGCCCTGGACGCGCCGCGCCCTGCTGAGAGGCGTCCTCTGAACGGCTCAGAGCGCCCGCTATCGGCAGCCTGTCCCGATCAGGACTGCCGCCACCACAGGTACAGGGTACCCCCGGCGATGACAGCGGCCAGCCCGAGTGTCACGAGCTGCAAAACCCCAGCCAGCACCTCGAAGGCATAGATGGCGGCCAGGACCGCCACTCCCAGCTGCAGTAGTTTCTGCATGGCCCCACATGATACTGGGTTGACAAAACTGTGTCGGTCCAACCCTCCCCATCTGATGTGGTCTCCGGCGACGGCATCTGGCATGCCACCTGGCCCCGCCCGTGCCGGGCGACGGTAGACTCTTGTCGTGTGCTAACGCGTCTGTATCATGCAATCAGACGTGTTCACGCTCGCTGCCGCACAGGTCCAGCCGGTCTTTCACGACAAGGAGGCGACGCTGGAGGTGGCCTGCAAATGGGTCGAACAGGCCGCGAGCGAGGGCGTCGACCTCGTCGCGTTCCCCGAGACGTTCGTCCCGGGCTACCCATACTGGCGACGCGCGGTGTCGATCCCCCGCTGGACGGAGCTGATGGTCGACCTGCAGACCCAGAGTCTGACGGCCGAGGACCCGGCGCTTGACCCGTTGAAACAGACCATCGACGAGGCGAACGTCCACGTCTGCCTCGGTGCGACCGAACGGTCCACCCGACCGGGGAGCGAGACCCTCTACAACGCGATGTTCTGGTTCGACCGGGACGGACGGCTCGTCAGGCGACACCGGAAGTTGATGCCCACCCACGACGAGCGGACCATCTGGGGACGGGGTGATCCATCCAGCCTCGCGGTCCACGACACCGACCTGGGGACGCTCGGCGGCCTCGTCTGCTACGAGAACCACATGACGCTGCCGAAGGCCGCGCTCTGTACGATGGGTGAGGAGATTCACACGGCTGTGTGGCCGGGGTACTGGACGCAGGACGGCCACCCAGGGGCAAAGTCGCGGGCCGAGGACGCCGCCGCCAGCGACAGTTGTGACATCTATCCCGCGGTCCGGCAGTACGCCTTCGAGACCCAATCGTTCGTCCTGTCGAGCTCGCTCTACCTGGGTGATATGAACCCGCCGGGGTTCGAGGACGGCGAGCTGGGCTATGACCTCGCGGCGGGGGGCAGTATGCTCGTCAACCCCGCCGGTGTGGTCAAGGCCGGTCCGCTGCTGAACGAGGAGGGGCTTTTGACCGCCGAGTTCCACCGCGACGAGCGCCGTGCGGTTAAAGCGTACTTCGACGCGATGGGGCACTACAGCCGTTGGGACGCCGTGAACTTGGAGCTGAACGATGTCTCGTACGCCCCCGTCCACGACCATCACCGCGGTGGGCGTATCGAGGGGGACCGGGTGCGACGGGTCGACGATGGCCTCGGCCAGCCCGTGGCCGAGCCCGCCGAGCTCGAGGCCATTGCCGACCAGTACGAGTTAGCTTACGAGACCGTCGAGGCGGTGGCTGAGAGCCTGTCCGACTGAGGCGTGTTGCAACCGCCTATCGGGCACTCACCGCAGGCTGCCGCACCGGCTGCCTCCGTGCCCCGAGAGTAGGCCAGCGGTGCCGGAGTGCGGCAGGTCACCGTATCCACGCTCGGCTACTCGACGCGTCGATTGAGGAGCTGTGGTAGGAGGACGCCGACGACCAGCAGAACTGCGATGGCGGTCCACGAAGGGACGCTCGCCACAACACTCAGCGAGACGAACAGCAGCACGGCGAGCAGGACAAAGCTGAGTATCACCCTATTTTCGATGCTGATCATTGGCTGTAACGAACGGTTGGTCTCACGCCGTCGGATGTCGACGCCACGTTCTCTCTCCCGAGGCTCCTGTCGTCAAAATCTTCCGAACCGGTAACTTCCTGAAGTGATCGCGCGACCCGCCTCGGCAATTCATCGACTGTGTCTCCCGATACAGATAGCGGCCTCGGAGAGCGGCGCAAGGCCCGACGAGGATTTCAGATGACGCGGTTCTGGAGGTAGTCCAGATGCTTCGCGTTGTAGACGATCTGGACGTTCTCGGCGGTCGGTGACCCGATGCAGGTCAGCCGAACGTTCTGCTCGTTCACTTCCTCGTCCGAGAGAATCTGCTGCATGTCCATCTCGATCTCACCCTCGGTGACGATCGCCGCACAGTTCGCACAGGCCCCGGCACGGCACGAGAAGGGCCAGTCGTAGCCCTGTGCCTCCGCGGCCTCGAGGATGTACTCACCCTCGTTGACCTCCAGCTCGCCGTAGTCCTCCTCGCCAAGCCCGGCATCCGCGGCGTTGTCGAAGAGGTTGTCATCCTCCATGTTCCACCCGTGATCGTCGAGCACTTCGTAGTTTAGGTATTCTACCGTCGGCATCGATGGACAGTAGCGGCGCTGGTTAGAAAGGTCTTGCTGTAGGCGGCGCTTTCGGCAGTCTGTACGGGCCGAATCGACCGTTCGGCCCCTTCATCTTCTGGGTCGAGCCCTCCCCCATCCAGCTCTCTCACACCAGGACGTAGGCAAACACCAGATAGGACGCGAGCGCGGCGATCGTCGGTGTCAGAATCCACAGTGCGATCACCCGCCCGGTCGTCGAGGGGTCGAACAGGTCACGGGCCGCGACGTCGTCGGGGTCCTCGTCACCGATCGCGGCGATCGCGCCCGGCTCGCTCCCGCTGCCGTCGGTCGCGACCGACTCGTCCTCCTCGTCGAGCTCGCCGCGCACCGCGTTGCCCGCCGCCTCGCGCAGCCGGGTCGTCCGGCTGGCCCGCCCCCAGCCCAGGCCGACGATACACATCGTCGCCGAGACGGCCAGCGAGGCTGGGATGCCGATCTGCGAGAGAAACGTGATCAGACTCGCACTGACGACCTCGACGATCAGCGCGGCCAACAACGGCAGGTCCGTCAGATCGTTCCCCACCGTATCCAGCGTGCGCCGGGCGATGGTGAACGCCCCTAGCCCGATCGCACCGCCGGCGAGCAACACACCGCCGTCGATGCTGATGGCGCCGCTGCCAACCAACGGCGCGACCGCGTTGGCCACGTTCGATGCGCCCGCCGAGAACGCCATGTAACAGCCGATGGCGACGACCAGCGCCTGTGTGAACTGCGCTTTGAGCCCCGTCGCCGCGTCCAGGTCGAACCAGCTGTCGAGATACGGGAACAGGTAGCGCCCGATCATCGCACAGCTCCAGAATGCGATCACGGGGGCGACCAGCCACCAGGAGACGATCCGGCCCATCACCTCCCAGTTGAGCGCCCCTCTGGCGAGCCCCATCCCCGCGATCGCGCCGACGGCCGTCATCGACGTCGATGCGGGCACGCCGAACAGGTTCGACACCAGCAGCGCCAGGCCGATGAAAAAGAGGATGACCACACTCGCAACCAGGGTGAAAAACGTCGCCGGGACGATCTCGCCGCCCATCGTATCGATGACGTTGCGCCCGACGGTCCAGCCGCCCAGCAGCGCGAAGACGGTCATCAGCGCCGCGGCGGCGGTCTTCTGTATCGAGGAGCTCCCGACCGCGGGGCCGAAGGCCACGCCCGTCGAGGAGCCACCGATGTTGAACCCGACGAAGGCCGCGACTCCAACCCCGACGATGAGTAACGGCGTGAGCACACCAGCGATAACACACTCGGCGGAATGAACCTTTCCAGCCTGCAGCCATGCCGGCTGGCGGCCGTCGGGAGCGGTTCCGAGGGGTTTAGACGGGCACTCGCCGAGGGGCTGGTATGTACGAACGGGTCGAGGTCGTCCCGGCGGTCGACCTGCACGACGGCCAGGTGGTCCAGCTCGTCGGCGGCGAGAAGGGCACCGGCAAGACCTACGGCGACCCCGTGGCCGCGGCCGAGCGATGGGTGGCCGCCGGCGCCGAGACGCTCCACCTGGTCGACCTCGACGGCGCGTTCGACGGCAAGCGAGCCAATGCGGCCGCCGTCGATGCCATCTCGGCGGCCGTCGACGTCGAGCTGCAGCTTGGCGGCGGCATCCGGACGGCCGCCGACGCGAGCTCGCTGCTCGAGGCGGGTGTCTCGCGAGTGATCCTCGGCACCGCGGCCATCGAGCAGCCCGACCTGGTCGGCCAGATCGACGACCGCCACCCGGGATCGGTCGTCGTCTCTCTCGACGCCAAGGGCGGCGAGGTGGTCGTGGCGGGCTGGACCGAGACGACGGGACTCGAGCCCGCAGCCGCCGCCAGCCGCTTCGAGGCGGCCGGTGCCGGGGGGATTCTCTTCACGGACGTCGACGTCGAGGGCCAGCTCGAAGGCATCCGTGAGACGCCGGTTCGGTCGGTTGCGGCGGCCGTCGACATCCCCGTGATCGCCTCTGGCGGGGTGGCCACGCTGGCGGATATCGAGGCGCTCCGACGAGCCGGTGCGAGCGCCGTCGTCGTCGGCACGGCCCTCTACGAAGGCGCGTTCACGCTCGAAGCAGCCCAGGCGGCCATCGAGGGGCTCTGACCGCAAGCGACGACAGTCTGGACAGGGGGCCGGCTTCGAGCGTGCCGCAACCGCTTTGACCGACCGTCATGCAGTCGGAGTATGACAGAGCGGATGGCGGCCGTCTCTCGCGAGACCGCCGAGACCCAGATCGAGGTGACCGTGACCATCGACGGGAGCGGCGATGCGACGATCGCGACCGGCATCGGTTTTTTCGACCACATGCTCGAGGCGCTGGCGACACACGGGCTGTTCGACTTGACCGTGCGCTGTGATGGCGATCTGGCCATCGACGACCACCACACCGTCGAGGACGTCGCGATCACGCTGGGCGAGGCCGTCGACGAGGCGCTGGCCGATCGCCGCGGGATCGTCCGCTATGCCGACCGCCGGGTCCCGCTCGACGAGGCCGTGGGCTCGGTCGTGCTGGACATCTCCGGGCGGCCCACGTTCGACTGGGCGGGCGCGTTCTCACAGCCGGCCGTCGGCGAGTTCACCAGCGACATGGCTCGGCACTTCTGTGAGTCGTTCGCGATGCATGCCAACGTCACACTGCAGGCGGCCATCGACGGCGAGAACGCTCACCACGAGATCGAGGCGCTGTTCAAGGCGCTTGCTCGGGCGCTCGACGACGCGACGCGGATCGACGACCGTCGCTCGGACACCCCGAGCACCAAAGGCGAGCTCTGACGCACGGCCACACCGACGCTGGGGAGTCGGCGGTGCTTTTACGGAGAATGAAGGAGAAAGCCTCGCGCTTCAGCGCGGGGATGAATCCGACA